>SESD01000001.1_pt1 | contig 197583 bp, 177 predicted proteins | sample 3171411 | NCBI WGS metagenome assembly SESD01 (sample SAMN06051880, study PRJNA518727) | freshwater metagenome | biome: subpolar coniferous forest; feature: holomictic lake; material: water; isolation source: holomictic Lake 442, 16.5 m depth | place: Canada: near Kenora, Ontario | collected...
CAAGCCAGGGAACCATATGCCGACACTTACTTCGTGCGACGGATGCCACCGGTCGACCACCTCCTGGGGTTCGGCAACAATGAATCACAGCATCGTTGCGCCCGGTACCTGCGCCACCTGCCACAACGGTGTTTTTGCCAGTGGCAAACCGCGCAAGCATCCGACGACCACGGCCTCGTGCGACGCCAGTGGCTGCCACAATACGCGGACGTTCAACAAGTAGTCTGGGGTACCAGCCGGATTTGATAAACTGAAACAGCTATGGGGGCAATAAACAAATGAGTTACGTTTGCAAGGCAAGCCGGATTGAATCGTGGAACAAGACCGTGGCAGCCCGGGTTGCCCTGGTCCTCGCCGGAATGACGTCGCCCGTCTTTGCCCAGGCCCAGGTCATCGACCGGATCGATGTGCAACGCGTCGGCGAGGATGCCGAAATCTCGATCCGTTTCGTTACGCCGGTACAGTATCTGAGGCACTCGCCGCCGGCCGGCGGACACGCCCTGAACGTCTATCTGCAATTGCTGAGAGAGGATGCCTCGGTTGTAACGCCCACGACTTCAACTGTTCCCGAAACCAAGACCGTGCCGCGCGGCGAACTCGCGTCCGGGGTCTCGGTGCATTATCCGGAACCGGATTCTTCGCTACTGGTGAATTTCCCCGAGTCGACCACCTACCGGGTGCGGCAGGGACGTGACAATCGCAGCATCATCATTTCCGCACCTGCCGGCAAACTGCCGTCGCTGCCGAGACTGGGGGCTTCCGACGATGTCGAACATCGGGCCGGCGATCAGCTCGCAAGAGCCAAGGACGCGCTGGGCCGTGGCGACACCGGCGTGGCAGTGGAGACGCTCAATTCGCTTCTCGGCCTGCCGCCCAATGCTGCGACCCAGGAGGCGCAGGAACTGATCGGCCTGGCCCGCGAGCGCAGTGGCGAGGCGGCCAAGGCCAAGGCCGAATACGAGCTTTACCTGAAGCAGTATCCGCAAGGCGATGGCGCCGCACGAGTCCGCGAGCGCATCGCCAAGCTTGGCGCCGTCCCCGCGGCTGAAGCCTCAGCGCGACCGGCACGGCGCCAGGAGGACACCGGCTGGATGGTCTCCGGTGGCTTTTCGCAATACCGGTCCCATGGCCGTTCGAGCACCATCATTGATCCTGTGCGGGTGACCGTGCTCAACGCCGGACAGCAGTTCGAGGAACTGATCAATGGCCAGACGATCAACCGGACGGTGCAAAACACGCTGATTTCAAATTTTGATCTCTCCATGCGGCGCCGCACCGAATCGACCGACAACCGGGTCGTGGTGCGCGATGTCGATACGATCTACTACCAGAATCCGACGAAGCCCAACTACAACCGCCTCAATGCCGCCTATTTCGAGCAGTCGAACCGCGACTACGGCTACCTCGCCCGACTTGGACGGCAGACCGGGAACGGAGGCGGCATTCTTGGCCGTTTCGACGGCGGACTGGTTGGTTACAACCTCAACCCGACATGGAAACTGAACGCGGTCGCCGGCGACGTCGTCGAATTCAATAGTCCCTACAAGAAGAATTTCTACGGCGCCAGCATCGACATGCAATCCATGCCCGACAGTTGGGGCGGCAGCGTCTTCGCCATCGAGCAACGCGCCGAGGGCAAGCTGGACCGCCGCGCCGTGGGCGTCGAAGCCCGCTTTTTCGATGCCAGGAAGAATCTCTACGCCCTGCTCGATTACGACGTGTCGTTCAACGCGCTCAACATCGCCATGCTGCAGGCCAACTGGACGACCGAGGCCGGCACCAACCTCTACCTGACCGTCGACCGCCGGCGTACCCCGGTGCTGTTGTTGACGTCGGCCGTCGATACCCAGTTTGGCTCCACGGTAAGTTCGCTGACCGCCGGTCTGGCTGATCGTGCGATCCGCGACGACATCGTCCACATTACTCCCATGGCCAACATGCTATCCGTCGGACTGATGCATCCGCTAACCCCGAAGTGGCAGGTGGGCGGTGATTTCCAGGTCAGCAACCTGCGCACGACCGAGGCCTCCTCCAGCCTTCCCACGGCAGTCGCAGCGGTGGCCGGCACGGGCAATACGCTAGTCTACACCGTGCGCGGCATCGGCAACGAAATCCTCTTCTCACAGGATATGCTGGTGCTTAGCGGCAGTCAGATCGATGCCAAGCACACGACGGCAGCAACAACCTATTCCGCCCAGTCGTATTCGGCCACACACGTCGCCCGCCCCAACGACGACTGGCAGATTCACACCTCGCTGCGTTACTACACCCAGAATCGCAGCGACGGCGAGCATCTGACCCGCGTCAATCCGATACTGCGGGGCGTATATCGGTTCAGGAACAACATCAGTTTCGAGGCCGAGGCCAACTACGAGCGTGAGGTCAAAACCGCAGGAACCAGCCCTGGCCGGTCGAACGGCACCTATTACTACGCAGGCTATCGCTGGGATTTCCTCTGAAGAGGTGGGCGCCGGATCCGGGCGCAGGCGGTAGCGTTCGTCTGCGGCGTGGTGCAATTCCCGGCGCCCGACTCTGCCATTTCAGAATCGGCCGGGCCGCGCCAACTTCATGATTCCCGAACCTGTTCCCGTCGTTCATTGGCACGCCTTGTCGGCGGCCGATGCCCTTGACCGCCACGGCGCCGACGCGGAACTGGGCCTGGCGGAAGACGAAGCCGCTGCGCGGCTGTTGCGCCATGGACCCAACCGCCTCCGTGAAAAGGCCGAGCGCAGTGCGCTGAGGCGTTTTCTCGGTCAGTTGACGCAACCGCTGGTGCTGGTGCTGATCGGTGCCGGCACCGTCACCGCCGGCCTCGGCGAATGGGTCGACAGCTCGGTCATCTTCGGCGTGGTGCTGGTCAACGCGGCCATCGGCTACCTGCAGGAAGGCAAGGCCGAGGCGGCGCTGGCGGCGTTGGCACGCGCCCTGGCGACCGATGTCACGGTATTGCGCGGCGGCAGGCAGCGGCGCATGGATGCGGTGCATCTGGTGCCCGGTGATGTCGTCGGACTTGCCGCCGGAGACAAGGTGCCGGCCGATCTTCGCATCCTCTCCGGCAAGCAGTTGCGCACCATCGAGGCTCAGCTCACCGGCGAGGCCGCCCCCATCGACAAGCATTTCAACGAACTGCCCGCCGATACCCCGCTCGCCGACCGCCGCAACATGGCCTATGCCGGCACTACCGTGGTGGCCGGTCAGGGCCGCGGTCTGGTGATCGCCACCGCAGACGCCACCGAAACCGGGCGGATATCGACCCTGATCGCCAACGCTCCCGAGATCGCCACGCCGTTGACGAAGAAGATGGGCGAGTTCGCCGGTCTGCTGCTATGGGTGATTCTCGGTCTCGCCGCGCTGACCTTCGTCGTCGGCGTGATGCGTGGCGAATCCATGACGGAGATGCTGATGGCCGCCGTGGCGCTGGCTGTCGGCGCGATTCCCGAGGGGCTGCCGGCGGCCATGAGCATCACGCTGGCGATCGGTGTCAGCCGCATGGCCAGGCGCCGCGCCATCATCCGCCAACTGCCGGCGGTGGAAGCCTTGGGCAGCACCACGGTGATCTGTTCCGACAAGACCGGTACGCTGACCGAAAACGCCATGACGGTGACCGAACTGCGGGTCGGCGGCGAAGCCTTCAGTGTCAGCGGCCAGGGCTATGCGCCGGAAGGAAGCCTGTACCAGGCCGGGGCAGCGACGGAAGTCGCCGGCGCATTGCGCGAAGCCCTGCTGGCGGGCGTGCTGTGCAACGATGCCGCGCTGTATCACGAGAACCGGCAATGGCAGATTACCGGTGACCCGACCGAGGCGGCGCTGCTGGTGGTGGCGCGCAAGGGGGGGCTGGATGAAACGACGCTGCGCAATCTCTTTCCGCGTCGCGACGAACTGCCCTTCGATTCGGCACGACAGACCATGGCCACCCTGCACATCGTTGAAGGCGTGCCGGTGACCTACGTCAAGGGCGCCATAGAAAGGCTGCTGCCTGCCTGCCGCAGCATGCTGGCGGCTGACGGCAGCGAAGCCCGGCTCGACTGCGCGGCGCTGGAAGAATCAGCCCGTCTCATGGCGGCGCGCGGCCTGAGGGTGCTGGCTCTGGCGCGCGGGCATCCGGCGGCCGGTGAGGTGCTGGACGAAGCCACGATCGGTACCGGCCTGGTGTTTCTCGGCCTGGCCGGCATGATCGATCCGCCGCGGCTGCGCGCCGTCAGTGCGGTACGCGCCTGCCATGCCGCCGGCATCCGGGTGACCATGATCACCGGCGATCATGCCGAGACGGCGCGGGCGATCGCCGGGCAGATCGGCATCGTCGAGGATGGCCGCACAGCCCGGGTGCTGACCGGCCGTGATCTGGCCCTGCTCGACGATGCAGCGCTCAAGGCCGCCGCAGCCGGCATCAATGTTTTCGCCCGCGTTGAACCGGAACAGAAGCTGCGCCTGGTGCGCGCGCTGCAGGCCGAGGGCGAGGTGGTGGCCATGACCGGCGATGGCGTGAACGATGCCCCGGCGCTGAAGCAGGCCGACATCGGCATCGCCATGGGCATGGGCGGCACCGACGTCGCCAAGGAAGCGGCGGCCATGGTGCTCACCGACGACAACTTTGCCACCATCGAAGCGGCGGTCGAAGAGGGGCGCGGCATTTATGACAACCTGGTGAAATTCATCACCTGGACCCTGCCGACCAACTTCGGCGAAGGCCTGGTCATCCTTGCCGCCATCGTCGCCGGCGTCACACTGCCGATCACGCCGCTGCAGATTCTCTGGATCAACATGACCACTGCCGTTCTGCTCGGCCTGCCGCTGGCCTTCGAGCCGGCGGAACGCGGCATCATGCAGCGGCCGCCGCGGCCGCCGCGGGCGCCGGTACTCGATGCGGTGCTGATCGGGCGCGTGGTGCTGGTCGGGGTCCTGATGCTGGCCGCATCCTTCGGCATGTTCCTGCTGGCGCTGGAGCGCGGCCAGCCGATGGCGGAGGCACGCACCATCGCCATGAACATGTTCGTCGCCATCGAGATCGTCTATCTTTTCAGCTGCCGCTCGCTGCGACTGCCGGTCACTGCGGTCGCCGCATTTTCCAACCCGTGGGTGTGGTGGGGCACCGGCCTGCAGTGCGCGCTGCAGCTGGCGATCACCTACTGGGCGCCGCTCAATGCGGCATTCGCCACCGCTCCGGTCAGCGCCCGCGCCTGGGGCGAGATCGCCGCCATCGCACTGGCGGCGATGGCCATCATCGAGATGGAGAAACGCTGGCGCGCCAGGAAGGGCTGAATGGCAGGAGGCGCAAGGCTTGCGCTACTTCCAGAGTTCCAGCTTCTCGCCGGACTCCTTCATGCGCCCGGCCTTGTTCTGCAGAAAGCGTTGAAACTCCGGCTCCTTGCGGTAGGCGCCGCTGCCGACATACTCGAAGGCCGAAGCGAAATGGAAGGGGCGCAGGTAGGCTTCCAGCCGGAACACTTCCCGGCCCCGGTCATCGAAGAAAACCACGCTTGGCGTGTAGCTGATGCCGAGCTGCCGGCCCCAGGCTGCGGCGTTCGTGCTGCGCCCGTCCGGTGTGATGAGGGCTTCGCGGCCTGACAGCGAAAAGCGCGCGACGTCGAAGCGCGTCATCGCCAACCGCGTCTTGTCGCGTTTGAAGCCTTCCTTGTGCAATTCGTCGCAGGGCGCGCAATGGCGCGTCTCGAACAGCACGGCCAGGGGCTTGCCGCCCGGCTTGCGGGCCAGGTCGAAGGGCGGCTTGACGAAGAAGGTCTGCTCGTTGAGTGTGGCGCTGGCGCCTGTTTGCGGCACACGCTTCATGTGCTCGGCAAACGACAGCGTGCCCTCCAGCCGCTGCGCCGAGTAGTCGAGCGCGGCGGAAAATCGATGCGGCGGGTAGTAGCCGTTGATGCGGGCAATGATGCCGCCCTTTTCGTCGAGCAGCAGCAGCGTGGGCGTGAACTGCACCTTGAGATACCGGGCGAATTCCTTCTCGCTGCGGACCTTGCCATCGAACCAGGTGATTTCGCGGTCGCCGAAGATATTCAAGGCGATCGGCAGAAAATATCGGGCCGCCTTGTCGGCGATGGCCTTCTGCGTGAAGTTGGTCTGCAGCAGTTCCTTGCAGTAAGGGCAACCCGCCTGACCGAAATACAGCAGCAGGCGCTTGCCTGACCTGGCGGCCTGTGCGGCATCGTCGGGCAGTTCGAGCAGGGTTTCGACAAACACGGGCGGCAGGATTTCGTCGTCGATCTGCGCCGGAGTTTCCGCAGCGACGCAGAGCGCCGGCGACAGGGCGAAGATCAGTGCGACGCTTGCCAGCAGGCGGCGCATTTCAGTCCGCGACGATCACCAGATGCACCCGGTAAGGCCCGTGGGCGCCGAGTACCACGGTCTGCTCGATGTCGCCGGTGCGCGAGGGGCCGGAGATGAAGTTCACTGCTCGGGGCAGCACGCCCAGTTCCTTCCTCGCCAACGCCCACGCGTCTTCCATGCAGGGCAATATGCGTGAAGCATTGACGATGGCGATGTGCGTTTCGGGCAGAAGACTGACGGTGGCGGGTGTATCGGCGGAGGAGCAGAGCATCAGCGTGCCGGTTTCGGCGATGGCGCAGAAGCAGCCGGTGATGCCTACCGGATCGGCATCGCGGGCGCCGCGGCCATCAACCTTGAGACCCGCAGCCGCCCAGTCCAGCGCCGCCAGCGACGGCCAGGCGACGGCCGATTTGGGCAGGCTCATGGTGGTGAGATAACGGGCGATCGCAGCGGGGACGTCGGACTCCCCGGCGACGATGTCTGCCGTGGTCGACTGCTGTTCCGACTTGAGCCGGAAGCGCTCCAGCAGGGCTTGCGGACTGCCGTCGATGGCCGGTTTCGGGCCGTGACTGCGGTTTGACAGGGCGGCCAGCATATCCTCACGGGCGGCGGCGGCATTGGTGGCGCCACGATGGAGATTGGCACGCACGCGGCCGAGGATGTCTTCGCGGGAACTCATGTCGTTTCCTTCGCCGGTTTTTGCCGCGCGGCATACAACTCGCGGAAGGTTTTGCCCTGCGGCGCCGGGAAGTCGCGGCCCAGCGTCCATTCGGGGGCAGCCGGCAGCAGGCGGATGCGATCGGTGTCGCCGGCCAGCCACTTCAGATAACGTGCGCCGAAGCCCGCCCCCAGCGCGTAGATTTTTGGGCGCAGCGCCGCCCAGGCCCACAATCGCAAGCCGATGCGCTCGGTCAGCGGCCGCAGGCCGCGCTCGGTCTGCTTCTCGCGCAGTTTGCGCAACAGGTCTGGCAGCGGAATCTTCACCGGGCAGACCACGCCGCACTGGTTGCACAGGGTGGCGGCGTGCGGCAGATCGATGGAGTTTTCGAGTCCCGCATACAGCGGTGTCAGTATCGAGCCCATCGGTCCCGGATAGACCCAGCCGTAGGCGTGGCCGCCGATGGTCTGATACACCGGGCAATGGTTCATGCAGGCGCCGCAGCGGATGCAACGCAGCATGGCGTGGAAGTCGCTGCCCACCGCGTCGGCGCGGCCGTTGTCGACCAGGATGAAATAGAGATGCTCGGGGCCGTCGTGCTCTGCGGGCTTCTTGACCCCGGTGAGAACCGAAACGTAATTCGAGATCGGCTGGCCGGTGGCCGAGCGCGGCAGCAGGCGCATCAGGGTCGACAAGTCCTCCAGGGTCGGAATCACCTTCTCGATACCGGTGATCACCACATGCACCTTGGGCAGGGTGGTCACCATGCGGCCGTTGCCCTCGTTGGTGACCAGCGCCACCGATCCGGTTTCGGCGATTAGAAAGTTGCCGCCGGACAAGCCCATGTCGGCCGACAGGAAATGGCTGCGCAGCACCTCGCGGGCTTCCCTCGTCAGCGCCGGAATTTCAGTTTTGCGCGGCGTGCCGTGCACCTTGTGAAACAGGTCGGCGACCTGGTCCAGGCTCTTGTGCACCGCCGGCGCGATGATGTGGCTGGGCGGTTCGTTGTTGTCGATCTGCAGGATGTATTCGCCGAGGTCGGTTTCCACCGGCTGGATGCCTGCCGCTTCCAGCGCCTGGTTGAGGCCGGCCTCCTCGGAGAGCATCGACTTCGACTTGGCGACCTTGGTCACGCCGTGCTGCAGGGCGATCTCCGTCACCAGGCGGCAGACCTCGGCCCCGTCCCTGGCCCAGAGCACCTGTGCGCCGGTGTCCAGCGCTTTCTGCTCGAAGCGTTCCAGCCACAGGTCGAGATTGTCGATGACGCGGTTGCGGATCGCCGTGGCCGCGTCGCGCGTCCCTTCGAAGTCGTCGAGTTCCTTGATGGTTTCGGCGCGCCGGGTGACGAACTTGCCCTTGGACGTCTTCAGGTTGCCCTGCAGGACTGTGTTGACCAACGCGCCCGAGGCGTTGGCCTTGAAACGCATGGACTTGATTTCCATTACGCGACTCCGGCCAGCACTTCCGCGACATGGAGCACTTTGGTGTTCTCGTCACCCATGCGCCGCAGCTTGCCTTCGATGTTCAGCAGGCAGCCGAGATCGCCGCCGACCACGGCTTGTGCGCCGCTGGCAAGCACGTTGTCGCACTTGCGCCCGGCAATCGCGGCCGACACCTCGCCGAACTTGATCGAGAACGTTCCGCCAAAGCCGCAACATTCTTCGCAGCCATCCATTTCCTTGAGGCTGAGCCCCTTCAGCTTCGCCAGCAGGGCGCGCGGCTGTTGCTTGATGCCCAGACCGCGCAGCCCGCTGCACGAATCGTGATAAGTCACCGTGCCCTGGTAGTCGCCGGGCACGCTGTCCACTTTCAGTACCGTCACCAGGAAGTCGGTCAGCTCATGGGTACGGCCGGCCAGCGCGGTTGCACGGTCGCGCCAGTCGGGCTCTGCAGCAAACAGGCGGGGGTACTCGATGCGAATATGTTCCGCGCAGGATCCGGATGGCGCTACGACGTAATCGAAGCCCTCGAACTCGGCGATGGTTTTTTTTGCCAGCGCCACCGCGCCGGGCACATCGCCGGAATTCCACGCCGGTTGGCCGCAGCAGGTCTGGGTTTCCGGCACGATGACCTCGCAACCCGCGGTTTCGAGGAGTTTCAGTGCGGCAAAGCCGATGCGCGGACGCATCAGGTCCACCAGGCAGGTCACAAAAAAACCGATGCGCAGCTTTGCCATGACCTCACTCCGTATCTTGTTCTTTGTGCCCGCCCAAGGCCGGCGAAGGCTTTTGCTATAGTATCCGAAGTCCCCTTGCCGCGAAGAGATTGCCTTGCCATCAGCCCGCACGGATGCCGCTCCGGAAGCCCGCAGCGGCATTCAGGTCATCGAGCGCATGATGAAACTGCTCGATGTCCTTTCCTATCATCCTGACCCGGTCAGCCTCAAACAGCTGGCGCTGGAGACGGCCTTGCATCCGTCGACGGCGCATCGCATTCTGGCCGCGATGACGAGTTCCGGTTTTGTCGAGCGGGCCGATCCTGGCACCTACCGGCTGGGCATCCGCCTGCTGGAACTCGGCAATGTGGTCAAGTCCCGCATCAGCATTCGCGAAGCGGCGATGCCTCTGATGCAGCGGTTGCACCAGCAAATCGGCGAGAGCGTGAATCTCGGCGTGCGCCAGGGTGACGAGATCGTCTATGTCGAGCGCACTTCCAGCGGCCGTTCCTCGGTGCGCGTGGTGCATCTGGTCGGCGCCCGTGCCCCCTTGCATGTCACCGCGGTGGGCAAGCTGTATCTGGCCGAAGACGGCCCGCAGAAATTGCGTGAGTACGTCAAGCGCACCGGATTGCCCGGCTACACCCCGACCTCGCTGACCACGCTCGCCACGCTGGAACGGGAAGTGGATCGTGCGCGGCGCCACGGCGTCGCCTTCGACAACGAGGAAATAGAGTTGGGTCTGCGCTGCATTGCCGCGCCGGTGCGCGACGATGGCGGTGATCTGGTCGCAGGCCTTTCGGTTTCCGCCCCGGCCGAGCGACACAGTCCCGACTGGGCCGCCCTGGTCAAGGCAACCGCCGATGCCATCTCGCAGGGCATCGGCTACATTCCGGCGGCACGCGGATCCGCCACAGCGGGACATTAAGGCATTATGAATTAAAGAATTTGACCGAATGCAGGGCACTCTGTATACTGCGCGGTTCTTTGCGTCATCCCACTTGGAGTCTCTCATCATGTATGCGGTCATAAAAACCGGAGGCAAGCAGTATCGCGTTGCTGCCGGCGAAAAACTCAAAATAGAACAGATACCGGCTGATGTAGGCACTGAGATCACTATCGACCAGGTTCTCATGGTCGGCGAGGGCGAATCGGTCAAGATCGGTTCCCCCATGCTCGCCGGTGCCACGGTAACTGCGAAAGTGATTGCTCAGGGTCGTCATCCTAAGGTCACCATTTTCAAGATGCGCCGTCGCAAGCACTACCAGAAGCATCAGGGCCATCGTCAGAACTTCACCGAAATCGAGATCAGCGGCATCGCCGCCTGATCGAGACCAGCCATCAGGAGGTAACACATGGCACACAAAAAAGCAGGCGGCAGTTCCCGCAACGGCCGCGACTCGGAATCGAAGCGCCTCGGCGTCAAGAGCTATGGCGGCGAGCTGATTTCCGCCGGCAGCATCATCGTGCGGCAGCGCGGCACCGAGTTCCATCCCGGCGACAACGTCGGCATGGGCAAGGACCACACTCTGTTCGCCAAGATTGAAGGCCGGGTGCTGTTCGCCGTCAAGGGCCCGGCCAAGCGCCGCGTCGTCAGCATCGTTCCGGCGGCAGCCGCCTAGGCTCCGTCGTTTCGCGACGAAAGCCCTATCGTCGAGATAGGGCTTTCGCTTTTTTGGCCCCGGGAAATCCATGAAATTCTTCGACGAAGCGCGCATAGAAGTCCTTGCCGGCGATGGCGGCAACGGCGCGGTTTCGTTTCGCCGCGAGAAATACATCCCCCTCGGCGGGCCGGACGGCGGCGACGGCGGCAAGGGTGCAAGCATCTGGGCCAGCGCCGACCGCAATCTCAATACACTGATCGACTTCCGCTATACCCGCGTCTTTCGCGGCCAGAAGGGCGAGAACGGACATGGCTCGGACCGTTACGGCAAGGGCGGGGAAGACATGGAACTGCGCATGCCGGTGGGCACCGTGATCACCGACAGCGAAACAGGCGAATTGATTGCCGACCTCGACACCGACGGCAAGCGCTGGCTGATCGCCAAGGGCGGCATCGGCGGCCTGGGCAACTCGCATTTCAAGTCCAGCACCAATCGAGCGCCGCGCCAGAACACGCCGGGGCAGGAGGGTGAGAAACGCGAACTGAAACTGGAACTCAAGGTACTGGCCGACGTCGGCCTGCTCGGCCTGCCCAATGCCGGCAAGTCTACTTTCATCCGCTCGGTTTCGGCGGCGAAGCCCAAGGTTGCCGACTATCCCTTCACCACCCTGCATCCGAATCTGGGCGTGGTGCGGGTCGACGACAACCGCAGCTTCGTCATCGCCGACATTCCGGGCCTGATCGAGGGTGCCGCTGAGGGAGCCGGCCTCGGTCACCGCTTCCTCAAGCATTTGCAGCGCACCGGCCTGCTGTTGCATCTTGTCGACATTTCGCCCTTTGATCCGGACGCCGATCCGGCCAAGGACGCCAAGGCCATCCTCAAGGAATTGAAGAAGTACGACGAGGCCTTGTACAAGAAGCCGCGCTGGCTGCTGATCAACAAGATCGATCTGGTGCCGGAAGACGAACGCGAGGCGCGCGTCGCCGCCCTGCTGAAGAGCTACAAGCCGAAAAAGCATTTCGTCATTTCCGCCATTTCGGGCGAAGGCTGCCGCGAGGTCACGTTTGCCGTGATGAAGCACCTTGAAGAAAAGCGAAGCCATGAGAAAGCGGATAGCTGAAGCCCGGCGACTGGTCGTCAAGGTCGGCAGCGCACTGGTCACCAACAACGGCCAGGGTCTGGATCATGATTTCATCGCCGAATGCGCACGCCAGATCGCGGCGCTGCACGCCGACGGGCGACAGGTATTGCTGGTCAGCTCGGGGGCGATTGCAGCCGGCATGCAACGTCTGGGCTGGACCGCGCGGCCACACGCCATGCACGACCTGCAGGCGGCAGCGGCGGTGGGTCAGATGGGCCTGGCGCAGGCCTACGAGACCACATTCCTCAGCCACGGTCTGAAGGCCGCGCAGATTCTGCTGACCCACGAGGACCTGGCTGACCGCACGCGTTACCTCAATGCCCGCTCGACCCTGCAGACCTTGCTCGATCTGGGCGTGGTGCCGATCATCAACGAGAACGACACGGTGGTCACCGACGAGATCAAGTTCGGCGACAACGATACGCTGGGGGCGCTGGTGGCCAATCTGGTGGAGGCCGAGGCGCTGATCATTCTTACCGACCAGACCGGCCTCTACAGCGCCGATCCGCGCCTTGATCCGGCGGCCACCCTGATCGAGGAAGGACGCGCCGATGATCGCCGCTTCGAAGCCATGGCCGGCGGCGCCGGTTCGGGCATAGCCAAGGGCGGCATGATCACCAAGGTCCGCGCCGCCCAGCGCGCCGCCAGAAGCGGTGCGCACACCCTGATCGTCAGCGGTCGCGAGCCGGACTCGCTCTTGGCCGCCGCTCGCGGCGACGTCATCGGCACCCTGCTTTACGCCGTCGAGTCGCCGCTCGCGGCGCGCAAGCAGTGGCTGGCCGATCATCTGCAACTCGCCGGTACCCTGACGCTCGATGCCGGGGCAGTCCAGGCGCTGGCCGGCGGCCGCAGCCTGCTTGCTGTCGGCGTGCTGCGTGTGGCAGGAGATTTCGCGCGCGGTGCGGCGGTGGCCTGTTGCGCCCCCGACGGCAGCGAAATCGCCCGCGGCCTGATCAACTATTCCAGTTCGGAAGCCCGCCGTATTGCCGGTCACGGCACGCAGGACATCGAAGCCCTGCTCGGCTATGTCGATAGCGCCGAGTTGATCCACCGGGACAATCTGGTTCTGCTCTAAGCGGCCGCGCCGCCGTGACAAGGGCGTTTGTGCCACAAAACGCGGGCGCAAAAAAGCCCGCCGAAGCGGGCTTTCAAGCATGTCTGCAGGCTGTCAGATATTCTTGCAGAGCGTGTATAGATTGCTGCCGTTGTCTGCGTAATTTGCAGTACCTGCTGCCAATGCAGCCGCTCCGACAGCGGTCGGTGGCGTGGCCCCTTCAAGCTGGGCGCGCACGGTTCCGGTCAGCAGATTGCCGTCATCCAGTTGGGCGTCCAGGGCTTGTGCAATTTTGGCCGGCAAACTGCCTGCACAGACAACCGTCCCGGTAAGTCCAAGGGCACTGGTTTGAACTCCCAGAATGCCGCCCGCTGCGTTGAGTGGCTGAGTAGAACCATCCGCGATGGTCGCCGTACTGCCGCCGATGAAGCCGGCGAGTCGCAAAGCCAACCAGAACATTCTGTTTTCGGTGCTGTTGGTAGTCGATTCGTAACCCGCCCCGGCCGTTCCGATTACATTATTGCCATCCCCTGATTCGGCGGCTGTGAGCGCCGCGCCGGCAACCGTCCAGCGCGTCATTCCCGGATCGTCGCCGGGCAAGCGCTTGTAGCGATCCTGGTAGCCGTAAATGGCGACGGTTACTCCGTTGATGTCGTTCGCGAGATTCTTGATCTTCGCCTGGTTGATCAGTTCCTGACCCTTGAGCACGCCGCCCAGGAGCAGGCCGATGATGACCAGCACGATGGCGATTTCGATCAAGGTAAAACCGGATTGACTGCGTCTCATGAATATCTCCCCTGTGGGATTATGGTTTGGTGTTGAAATAAAAGCATGATATATGCCACTTTATTTAGTGTATTTTATTCAATTGGTTAAGTATATATTTTATCCCACTTTAGATAGTATATGTCGAATATTGGACAGGTTTGTCAGTTATCTGGCAGATTGCGTGGCCGCCTGCCTGGCTACAATCGGCTTATCCTCCCTGCCTCTTGCCCGATTTTCAAACCTCTCCCAGTGGCCATTTTCTCAGTTTCTTCAGTGACGCCTTCGTGGTTGATCAACCTGCGGCGCGGATTCTTGCTTGCGCTGCTGTTGGTCTTGTATCTGGTTCTCTGGCAGGGGCCGGACACTTTCATTGGCAGAACCTTGTTTGTCGTGCATCTCGGTCTGTTCATGCTCTGGCAACCGTTCGTACATGCCCAGCAGCGCTTGTCGGTGACTTCCCTGCTGGCCTTGGCGGGTGTAGTTGCAGTCGCAGGCGCTTTTCTGACGGGCTGGATGATTGCGCTGTGGATCATGATGCTGGCGGGTATTGTCGGCGGCAAGGTGCTTCTGTTTAGCGCGCGATCGCCGCGGGTTTTCTACCTTCTGGCGCTGGCCTTTCTGATCGTGGCGCTGTTGCTGATGGCCGCCCCGCTGGCGGTACCGCTGGCGAAGCCGCCGGAGCCGGTCCGCTGGCTTGGCTATGCCGGACTGCCACTGCTTCTGTTGGTGATGGCCTTGTTGCCCCAGGGACAGGAACCCGACAGCAGTCGTGAAGTCGTCGATTTCATCTATAGCCTGTTCGTGTTCCTGTTGCTGGCGGTGTTGATGCTGGGCACCCTGGCGACCATGCTGTTGCTGGGCAGCGGGTATATCGAGGCTTTGCTGCAGGCCATGTTGCTGATAGGCGTGGTGCTGCTGCTGCTGGGCCTGGCATGGAATCCGCATTCGGGCTTCTCGGGGATCGGCGGCCTGTTTTCGCGCTACGTGTTGTCAATCGGCCTGCCGGTTGAGCTCTGGCTGCAGGTTCTTTCCGATCTGGCTTTGCGCGAAGAAGATCCACAGGTATTCCTTGAACTGGCCTTCGCTGAAATCGGACAGCGGTTGCCCTGGGTGAGGGGCGCGGAATGGACCGCCGGCAACAGCCGGGGGTGTTTCGGCACGACCAGCGGCTGTCGCTGGGAGTCCAGGCAGCGCGGCATGGTTGTCGTGCTCTACACGCGCCTCGCCCTGTCGCCGGCGATGACCTGGCACTGCAACCTGCTGGCACAATTGCTGGCGCAGTTTTACGCCGACAAGCAGCGTGCGCGTGACCTGAAGCAATCCTCATACATGCAGGCGGTGCATGAAACCGGGGCACGCCTCACCCATGACATGAAGAACCTGCTGCAGTCACTGAATGCGCTTTGTTCGGCGGGCATTGACCCCGGTGCCGAGTCGTCGCGGGAGTATCAGTCGCTGTTGCGGCGACAGTTGCCGGCGATAACCGAGCGGCTCGCCGAGACTCTGGCCAGACTCAGTGCGCCACAAAACCTGTCGCCTGCCCGCCTGGTCGACGCTGAGGAGTGGTGGCGTGATTTCGCTCAGCGAATGGCGCCGCTGAGCTGGGTCACTTTCAAGGCGCATGCATCCCTTGCCGGAGAAGTCCCCGCAGAAGTATTTTCCGGTGTCGCCGACAACCTGATCCGCAATGCCGCCGAAAAGCGCCTGAGCGAACCAGGCCTCCTCCTGCAACTGGAACTGATGGGCAATGATGCCGGCTTCGAACTGTCGGCTGTCGATAACGGCTCGGCTATCGATGAAGCCACGGCGTCGAGCCTGTTTGTCGGGCCCGTACCCTCCGAGAGCGGCTTCGGCATCGGGCTCTACCAGGCGGCGCGCTACGCGCAAGCGACGGGATACCGGCTGGAGCTGGCCGAGAATCGCGCCGGCAGGGTTTGCTTCCGGCTGGCGCCGGGAAGCTAAGTTGTTTCGCTTTCGCTGCTGTTCTTGCGCCCGATCAGGCGATACACCGTCATATTGCCCTTGCCCTTGAGGTAGATGGTCTGCGGCTCGTGGAAATCGAAGCCGGCCGACAGGCGATGGTAGGTCGTCGTGTCGCACTGGATCATGCCGGGTACGCCTTCCGAGGTAATGCGGCTGGCGATGTTCACGGTGTCGCCCCAGAGGTCGTAGATGAATTTCTTTTTCCCCAGCACGCCGGCGACGATCGGGCCGGTGCCTATGCCTATGCGAACTTCGAGGTGTGCTGCGTTGACCGCGAAGTCGCGCCGCAGCAGATCGCGCATGGACACAGCCATGTCGGCAATGGCGGCGGAATAGTCGACAAGGTCTTCGTTCAGTCCGCCGGCGACCATGTAGGCATCGCCTATGGTCTTTATTTTTTCCAGGCCGTACTCTTCTGCAAGTTCGTCGAAGGCCGAGAAGATGCGGTTCAACATGCTGAACACCTGTGACGGGGACATGTTGGCCGCGACCTGGGTGAAGTTGACGATGTCGGCGAACATCACCGTAACATCGGCAAAACCATCGGCGATTGTCTTGTTCGAGTTTTTGAGCCGCTCCGCCACGGGGCCGGGAAGGATGTTCAGCAGCAGCTTTTCCGAGCGCTCCTGCTCGAACTTGACCTGCCGGTGGGCTTCTTCAAGACTTTCCTGCATCTTGAGTTTTTCTGCTATCGACATCCGCAACAGCATGTAAATGATGGTCGATACCGAGATGAAGTTGAGCGCGAAAAAGGTTATGGTGGTGCGTACGGGGACGCTAGCCTTCTGCGCGATGATGGAGTCGGCCAAATAAAAGTCGGCGGCACCGGACAGCGCGGTCAGTACCACCCAGGCAATAAACCATCCGACCGATTCGCTGACGCCGATGCACAGGATGGCGCCGACCGGGGCAAGCAGCGCCCAGAGCAAAACGCCGCTGGTCGAGATGATGTTGCCGCCGCTCCACTGCGCGACGAAGGGCAGGAACAGGAACAGGCCCAGTTGGCTGATGCGGAAAAAATCGAAGTTCTTCCACTTGATGTAGCAGACCATGTTGCCCGCCAGCAAGATCTGGAAGGCGAAGGGCAGTGTTGCCGAGAATTGCGGCCCGAGGATCGAGTAGATCGCCACCCAGACCATGATCGCCACGCTTACCAGGCCCGTCGCGAGCATCAGCAGCGATTTGTTCAGTCGCCGCTGCTCATTGTCGCCGGCCTCGATGCCCGCGTTGCGCAATCGTTCGTAGAACCGCGGTGCCTCTGTGCGTGATTCGGAAGGTGTCATGAAACGGGTTCTGACAAAGTATCTGGTCGCTAATTGACTCGCATAGCCGGAGTGTCGCGGAATCCGCTGCAATGGTCAAGAACGATCATCGATCTCTCCGGCATCAGGCTGCCCGGTGCGGCGTGCTTCGTCAGATGCCGATGGCGCCGGCAAGGGGCCTAGCAAAACGTCATGGCTACTGCCCCCGCCACAAGCCGGCGGTTGCGCCTGATCGGCCGCGCCGTATATGCATGTTCTTGCTCCGCTGCACGAATTGGTGTTGAATGCCGGCCCATGGCTGAGGCGAAGAAATACGAAATGGCGGTTGTCGTGGCAACGCACTATGTTGCGGAACAATCCGATCCGGCGATCAATCGCCATGTCTTCGCCTACACCGTTACCATCAGCAACACCGGCAACGTGCCGGCACAACTGATATCTCGGCACTGGATCATCACCGACGCCGAAGCTCATGTGCAGGAAGTGCGGGGACTGGGGGTGGTGGGCCACCAGCCCCTGCTGGCGCCGGGACAGAGTTTTGAATACACCAGCGGCTGTCAGCTTGCGACACCCGTCGGCACCATGAAGGGCAGCTACCAGATGACGGCCGAGGATGGCGTGCAGTTCGAGGCGACCATCGCCGCTTTTGTGCTGTCCATGCCGCGTGTGCTGCATTGAGTCTGAAGCACAGCTATACGCTGGTCGCCCCGTTCTACGACGCGTTTCTGACGGCCGCAACGGTCGGCGCACGCAAGCGCAGCCTGGCGGCGCTGAGCGGTGGCCCGCCACGTGACGTGCTGCTGCTGGGGGTGGGCACCGGGCTCGATCTGCCGCATCTGCCGCGGCAGCACCGCTATGTCGGGCTCGATCTCACGGCCGCCATGCTCAGGCGCGCCCGACCCCGCGCCGCCGGCTTGAATTTCACGCCTTTGCGCGGCGACGTCCAGCACCTGCCGTTTCACGATGCCAGCTTCGACGCCGCCGTGCTGCACCTGATTCTTGCGGTGGTGCCGGCTCCGGCCCTGTGCCTGGCCGAGGCGGTGCGCGTGTTGAAGCCCGGCGGCGCCTTGCTGGTGTTCGACAAATTCCTGCGCCGCGGCGAAGCGGGATGGAAGCGCCTGCTCAATCCCCTGACGCGTCATGTCGCGACGCGCCTCGATGTGGTCTTCGAAGATGTGCTGGATGCGGTTGGCGGCATCAGGGTGACGGCCAACGAAGCGGCGCTGGCTGCGGGCTGGTTCCGTTTGATCCGCCTCGAGAAGACCGTTTCCCGCTCGACTTCGGGCGGCATCGCTGCCGTCGCCGGCAAGGGATGACAGTGGCGGATGACTGACTTGACCGCAAGGTGCCGGCATCGCTAAAATAGCCTGACTATTTTACTCGACCATTTACCGGGAAATGCCATGGACATCAAGCAGAAAATTCACGATACCGTTACCGGCAACCCTGTGGTGCTGTACATGAAAGGTACGCAGCAGGCGCCGCAGTGCGGCTTTTCAGCACGTGCGATCCAGATTCTGCAGGCGTGCGGCGTGAGCAAGCTCGTCACGGTAGATGTCCTGGCCGATCCGGATGTGCGTCAGGGCGTCAAGGATTACGCCAACTGGCCGACCGTGCCGCAACTCTATATCGGCGGCGAGTTCGTCGGCGGCAGCGACATCATGACCGAGATGTATCAGTCGGGCGAGTTGCAGAAGCAACTGGAACCGGTTCTCGGCAAGGCGTGAATCAGCGTCCCAGATCCTTTCGCAACCTGTCAATCATGCGTTGTGCCTGGCCCAGATAGGCTTGGCCGAACAGGTTGAAGTGATTGAGGATGTGGTACAGGTTGTAGAGCGGTTTGCGCGTTTCATAGCCTGAGTCGAGCGGCCACGCCGCGCGATAGGCGGCGTGAAAGCCGGTCGGAAAGCCACCGAACAGTTCGGCCATGGCGATATCCGTTTCGCGGTCGCCGTAGTAGCAGGCCGGATCGAAGATCGCCGGCACGCCGTCGCGGCACTGTGCGGCATTGCCCGACCACAGGTCGCCGTGGAGCAGACTGGCAACAGGTTGGTAGTCGGTGAAGAGGCCGCCGCAGCGCTCGATGATGCCATAGCCCTTGGCCACCAGTGCCTTGTCCATGCCCTTGCTCAGCGCGAGTTGCAACTGCGGCCGCAGCCGGCGTTCGCCGAAGAAGTGCGGCCAGCTCCGGTGCGGTGCATTGCACTGCGGTGTGGCGCCGATGAAGTTGTCGTCGGGCCAGCCGAAAGACTCGCCGCTGACGCGATGCAGCAGTGCCAGCGCGGCGCCGAGGCGGGCGCCGGCGTCCGCTTCAAGTGTCGTCAGATCAAGATGCTCGAGGACAAGAAAGGCCTGCGTTGCGGTCCGGCCCAGCGCGACCACAGCCGGCGTCCGCACGCCCCCGGTTGCCGCCAGTGCCTGCAGTCCTTGCGCCTCCGCAGCGAACATCGGCGCCGCGGCAATGCCATTGGTCTTGACGAAATAGCTGCGGGCGCCGTCGGCAATGTGCCAGGCCCGATGAATCGATCCGCCGCTGACGGGTCTGACCGAAGACGTGGTGAAGGGGGTTGCCGTGCGCCCGGCAATCGCCGCCGCAATTGCATCCAGGCCGTCGCCGAACCCGCCTGTCAAAGCGATGCCAGCCGGGTATTGGCATCCGCCAGACGACCGGCAATGACGTCGAGAAAGCCCTGATAAAAGTGCATCCGGCAGACCTCCGACGCATGCTGCAGCGCTTGCGCCGAAATGGCCACAACGCGGGTTGCAGTCAGCGCGATCACGTCGGCACCACGGACGTGTCCGCCGCGCCGGATGATCGCCATTTCACCAAAACATTCACCTGCCGCCAGAACCCCGAGGCAATGGCCGTCCTTTGAAACCGCCAGTTCGCCGTCAAGCAGGAAAGCAAAAAAATCGCCGCGCTCGCCATCGCTCATGATCGCGGTGCTTGCCGCCACCTCCTTCCAGCGCGAGAAGCGCACCACTTCCCAAAGTTCGACATCGGAAAACCCGGCGAAGAAACGCAGGGAGCGCAGGGCCTCGAATTTCTCGCTGTCCGGGAATGCCATGCGCTGCGTCGAAATCTGTCTGTTGCGGAAGGACTGGGCGAGATCGTGGGAAAACTCCTCCCACGTCTGATAGCGCTCCTCGATTTCCTTTTCCATGGCGCGGGCGACCACCGCGTCGAGACCGGGCGGCATGTCGGCACGCAAGGTCGAAGGCGGCGGCGGATCGCCATTGCAGATCTGATAAATCATGCCGTAGTTGGAAGTGGAGTGGAACGGCAAGCGCCCGGTGAGCAACTGGTACATCACCACGCCCAGAGAATAGATGTCGGTCTGGTGATTGAGCGTAATGTCGCGCACTTGTTGCGGCGACATGTAGGCCGGCGAGCCGACGCCCGAGACCTGGGTGCGTGACTGGTCGCCGCTGCTCAGGATGGCGGCGCCGAAGTCGGAGATCTTGATGTCGCCGCTGTCCCGCTCGATGCTGTCGGCGGCGTTTGCCAGAAGGATGTTGGCCGGCTTGATATCGCGATGGATAATGCCGGCGCGAAAGGCGTAGTCGAGGGCCCGGGTGCATTTGAAAATCATCTCTACCAGGCGGTCTACAGGCAACAGCGTGCTCGGGGTGCAAAAGGGTTCCAGCGTGCCGCCCGGCACGTATTCCATCACAATGTAGCTTTGGTCTTCAGCCAGGACCGCATCGAAAATCTGCACGATGTGCGGATGCATGAGTTTTCCCGCCAGCGAAGCCTCGGTCATCAGCAGATGACGATAAAGCCGGCCGCGTTGCTTGTCGCGCAGCACCTCGGGGAAGATGACCTTGACCGCAACTTCCCGTTCGGCAAAAGGATCGAAGCCAAGGTAGACGCTGGCGGTGGCGCCCTCGCCGAGCTTCTTTCGAATATGGTACTTGCCGATCCGCTCCGGAATTGGCATCGACATGCGGTCAGAGTCGTGCGCGGGAACGTGCAATTGCGGCGCTTACCTGAGACGGCGCTGTGCCGCCGAGGTGGTCGCGGGCGGCCAGCGAACCGGCCACGGTCAATGCCGCGAAAGCGTCAGCGTCCACCAGCGGCGAGAAGGAGCGCAACTCCTCGAGCGTCAGATCCGGCAAGTCACAAGACCGTGCCTCGCAGGCGCGCACGGCGCGGGCGACCGCTTCATGCGCGTCGCGGAAAGGCAGCCCCTTCTTCACCAGGTAATCGGCGAGATCGGTGGCGGTGGCGTAACCCTGACGCAATGCGGCGGTCATGGCTTCCGGCTTGACCCGGATCCCCGGCACCAGATCGGCGAAAATGCGCAGGGTGTCGATCAGCGTGTCGGCTGTGTCGAACAGGGGTTCCTTGTCTTCCTGGTTGTCCTTGTTGTAGGCCAGCGGCTGGCCTTTCATGAGGGTGAGCAGGCCCATCAGGTGACCGAACACGCGTCCGGTCTTGCCCCGCGCCAGTTCCGGCACATCCGGATTTTTCTTCTGCGGCATGATCGACGAGCCGGTGCAAAAGCGGTCGGCGAGATCGATGAAGCCCATGCGCGGACTCATCCACAGAATCAGTTCTTCGGCGAAGCGCGAGACATGGGTCATCACCAATGAAGCAGCGGCGCAGAATTCGATGGCGAAATCGCGATCGGAAACGGCGTCCAGCGAGTTCTCGCAGATGTCATCGAAGCCGAGTTCGCGCGCCACCGCCTCGCGGTCGATCGGGAAGGTGGTGCCGGCCAGGGCAGCCGCGCCCAGCGGCAGCCGGTTGACGCGGCGGCGGCAGTCGGCAAAGCGCTCGCGGTCGCGGCGCAGCATCTCGAAATAGGCCAACAGGTGGTGGCCGAAGGTCACCGGTTGTGCCACCTGCAAATGCGTGAAGCCGGGCAGCGGCGTATTGACGTGGGCGTCAGCAGCGTCAAGCAGGGCCTTCTGGAAGTTGCGCAGCAGGCCGTCGATGTCGTCTATGGCATCGCGCAGCCAGAGCCGGATGTCGGTGGCCACCTGGTCGTTGCGCGAGCGGCCCGTGTGCAGGCGCTTGCCGGCATCGCCAACCAGAGCCGTGAGACGCTTCTCGATGTTGAGATGCACATCCTCGTCGTCAAGATTCCAGTTGAAGCTGCCGGCTTCGATCTCGCTGGTGATGCTGGCCATACCCTGCTCGATGGCCGCCAGATCTGCGGCGGCGATTATTCCCTGGCGCGCCAGCATTCGCGCATGCGCCAGCGAAGCGCGGATGTCCTGACGCCACATGCGCCGGTCAAAAAACACCGAAGCGGTGTAACGCTTGACGAGATCGGAAACAGGCTCGGAAAAGCGGCCGGACCACGCTGTCTGGATTTCCGGAGAGGCCGGATGTTGCGGTTCTGTCATAATCGGGCTGCCATGTCAGCAGGCAATGTGTACAATAAAAAACACTGGAAAATCAAAGGTGACGGGCAATTGAATCAAGTGCGAAGTATAAAGGAAAACCCGCCGCTCGCCGGCCCGCCGGACTTGCGCAAACCTGATGTCTGGTTGCGGGTGTTGGTCATCGTGAATTTGGGTGCCTTGCTTGGCACGCTGGCGGCCAATCACCAGTGGCGATTGTTCTTCGCCGAATTCGTTGAACTTGCTGCTGTCATAGAGCCGGTGACGCTGGTCAGCCTGGCCTTTCTGAGTCTGGCCAGCACCTGGCTGGCGCGCCTGCCGCGCTGGCTGGGTGCCGTGCTGGTGGTCCTCCTGACACTGCTGGTAACGGCGGCCGTGCGCAGTTTTTTTGCGGCGATGCATCTGATAGAGCCGGACGCGGCGGGATTCAGTCGAATTTCACTATGGGTGGTGATTGCTGTCGCCTTGTTGCTGGCATGGTTCGGGATGAGCGCACGGGCGCGCTCACCCGCTCTGGCGGAGGCGCGTTTGCTGGCACTGACGGCGCGCATCCGGCCGCATTTCCTGTTCAATGCCCTGAACGCCGTGCTGGGCGTGATGCGTTCCGATCCGCATCGGGCAGAGACGGCACTGGAGGAACTGGCAGACCTGTTTCGCGTGCTGATGCGCGAGAATGCGGATCTGGTTCCGCTGTCGGAGGAAATTCTGGTGGCGCGGCAGTACATCAATCTCGAACGTCTGCGACTGGGCGAGCGCGTACGCGTGGTGTGGGACATGGCGGCCTGCCCGCCGGATCCGCTGGTGCCGCCCCTGATGCTGCAACCCCTGCTGGAAAACGCCGTCTATCACGGCATCGAACCGGCGACCGAGCCCGGTGAAATCACCATCCGTTTCGAGCGCAAGGATTCCCGGCTGCGGGTGGAACTTTCCAACCCGATGGCCGCCGCCGACAGGCATAGCCACGGCAATCAGATGGCTCTGACAAATATCCGCGAGCGCCTGATGCTGTTTTTCGATCTCGAGGCAACCTTGACCACGCAGATTTGCGCCGGCCGCTTTCATGTTTCCATCGAGTTTCCCTATCGCCCGGTGACGGAAAGATGAGCGATGTGCTGCGCATCCTGCTGGTCGATGACGAGGCTCCGGCGCGCGCCCGCCTGCGCGACGTGCTCGGCGACATCGCCGCCGAAGTCCCCAGCATTGTTGCGGCCGAGGCGGCTGACGGTTTTGCGGCGCTGGAACGGGCGCAAGCCACCGTGCTTGACGTTGCGCTGATCGACATTCGAATGCCGGGCATGGACGGTGTCGAACTGGCCCGCCATCTGGCACGACTGCCGGGCGCTCCAGCCGTCATATTTGTCACTGCCTTTGATCAATATGCGGTGCAGGCTTTTGAATTGGCGGCACTCGACTATCTGGTCAAGCCGGTGCGCGCTGCGCGTCTGGCAGATGCCTTGCGCAAAGCCAGGCGGCGCGCCGATGAAGCGGTCCGTCTCGAAAAATCGGCGCTGACTATCCGGCAAAACCTGTCCTGCCTGGAGCGCGGCCGCATCCTGCTGGTGCCGGTGGCGGAAATCCTGTATCTCAAGGCGGAACAAAAATATGTCACCGCGCGCACCGCAGAGCGCGAGTATCTTCTCGAGGAATCGCTGGTGCAGCTTGAGGCCGAATTCAGCGAGTGCTTCCTGCGCATTCACCGCAACTGCCTCGTTGCCCGCGGCGCCGTGACGGGAGTGGAGCGCGCCGCCGACGCAGGCGATGCAGAGGCGCACTGGCAGGTGATTCTGGACGGAACTGCGGAACGATTGCCGGTCAGTCGCCGGCAATGGCCGCAGCTCAAGGCACTGCTCAGAACCAGAGGGCAGATTGCGGAGGAGGGCCGGCCGCAATAAATGCCTGGCGCGGGCGGCGGCAACATACCGTCCTCTGATAGCATCGCGGCTTTGCTTATACAAGGCTATGGTTGCCGTGGATTTCGCCAGTCTGTATGCCCCCATTGACGCCGACATGCGCGCGGTTGACGCCGTCGTCCGGCAGCGACTGCATTCCGAAGTGGTGCTGGTTCGCCAGGTCGCCGAATACATCATCTCGGCCGGAGGCAAGCGCATGCGCCCGGCGCTGGTGCTGCTTTCCGCCGGTGCCTGTGGTTATTCGGGAACCCGCCATCACGAGTTGGCTGCCGTGGTCGAGTTCATTCATACCGCCACGTTGCTGCACGACGATGTCGTCGATGAGTCGTCCTTGCGTCGCGGACGCGATACCGCCAACGCGGTGTTCGGCAACCCGGCCAGCGTACTGGTCGGCGATTTCCTGTATTCGCGGGCTTTCCAGATCATGGTCGGGGTCGGCAGCATGCGCGTGATGCAGGTGCTGGCGGATGCGACCAACATAATCGCCGAGGGAGAAGTCCTGCAGTTGATGAACTGTCGCAACGCCGACGTCGAGGTGGCGGACTATCTGCGGGTGATCCGCTACAAGACTGCCAAACTGTTTGAAGCCGCGGGGCGGCTCGGTGCCATCCTCGGCGCGGCGAGCCCGGAGATCGAGGAAGCGATGGCGGCCTACGGCACGCACATCGGCACGGCATTCCAGTTGATTGACGATGTGCTCGATTACTCGGGGCAGGAGGCCGAAACCGGCAAGCATCTCGGCGACGACCTGGCCGAAGGCAAGCCGACCCTGCCGCTGATCCACGTCATTCAGCACGGCAGCCCGCAGCAGGCGGCTTTGGTGCGCGCCGCGATCGAAAACGCCGACAGTGGCAGCTTCGCCGAAGTTCTTGCGGCGGTGCGGTCCAGCGGGGCTCTTGATGCCGCGCGCCGGCATGGCGTCGACGAAGCGGAGATGGCCAAGGCGGCTCTGGCGCCACTGGCGAATTCAAAGTTCAGGGAAACGCTGCTACAATTGGCCGACTTTGCGGTGCAAAGAAGTTTTTGACTGCCGCGATGTATGCAAGGAGTATCTCTCGGGCTGAATTTCCGGGCCCGTTCCCGCAACGATTCTCCTTGCCACCAACTTGCCGTCGGGGCGTAGCTCAGCCTGGTAGAGTACTGCGTTCGGGACGCAGGAGTCGGAGGTTCGAATCCTCTCGCCCCGACCAACCTGCTGCGGGAGGTTGACAGTCGTGGCGAAATTTTTCCTCTTCATTGTCGTGCTCGCCGCAGTCTATGCTCTGGTGCGGGCATCAAAGCGACGCAGCCGGCCGCCTGCCGCAGAGCACGCGCCGGCAGCGATGGCGCGATGCGCGCATTGCGGGGTGAATTTCCCCCGCGACGAGTCCTTGAGCGAAGGCGGGCGGGACTACTGCAGCGAAGATCACCGCAGGCTGGGAGTCCGTTCTTGAGCGTGCAGACGATGGCGCCGCAGGAAGCCGACGCAATCGAATCCTTCTGGCGCTCGCTGCGCTTCTTCTCGATTTACCGCTTGTCGATCGCTCTGATGTTTCTGGTAGCGGCGCTGGTTTTCGGCGATACGGTGAGCCTCGGCACGCAGGACCCCGGACTGTTTGACCGTGTCGCCGCAGTCTATGTCCTGTTGGCGGTGGCGTTTCTTGTTGCGTTGCTGCGCAGGCCGCGCCGCTTCAGCCTGCAGCTTTCCGTGCAGGTGGCTGCCGACATTGCAGCCCTGACCCTGATGATGTTCGCCAGCGGCGGACAGAAGAGTGGAATTGCCATCCTGCTGCTGGTGGTAGTTGCCGGTGCCGCTCTGGTCGGGCAGGGGCGCATGACATTGTTTTACGCAGCGCTGGCCTCGGTGGCGATGCTGCTGGAAGAAAGCTGGCGCGCCCTGACCCGGGAAGCCGACCCCGCCGACTTCGTCCGTACCGGGATCATCAGCATCGCCTTTTTCGGCACGGCGATAGTGGCCCGGCTGCTGGCGCAGCGGGTGGTCTCCAACGAAACGCTGGCCAGGCAGCGGGGGCGGGAACTCAATGACCAGTTGCGGATCAGCGAGCGGATCATCCGCGATATGGATGACGGCGTGCTGGTGGTCGATGGCGACGGGCGGGTACGGCTGCTCAACCCGCGCGCCGAAGTATTGCTCGATGTGCGGGCCGCCGACGGCGCCGAACTGGCGGCGCTTTCCGCCGGACTGGCTGATCGCCGCGCGGCGTGGAGCACGCAGTCCATCGAAATGGTCGAGATGCTGCCGCAGAAAAGCGGCCGCCTGTTGCGCGTTCGCTATCTGCCCGCCGCCGAATCCGGGGGGCATGCGCTGATCTACCTGGAGGACATGGAACGGGTGCAGTCCCAGGCACAGCAGATAAAGCTCGCCGCGCTGGGACGGCTCACCGCCAACATGGCGCATGAAATCCGCAATCCATTGGCCGCCATCAGCCACGCCGCGGAACTGCTGGCCGAGGAAGATACCGATCCGCTGCGGCAGCGGCTCGCCCGCATCATTCATGACAACACCCTCCGCCTAAATCGGCTAGTCACCGATGTGTTGGAACTCGGCCGCCGCGACCGTGCGCAACCGGAAACACTGCGCTGGCAAGCCTTTCTCTCCGGCTTCCTGGAAGAGCTGGTGTTGCACGACGAATCGGCGCGCAGGCGGGTATATGTCGGCGAGGGCGATGTCGAACTGCGTTTCGACCGCGGCCACCTCTATCGCGTGTTGTGGAACCTGCTGGGGAATGCCTTGCGCCATGCCAGCGCGGCAGACGGCGCCGTGCGTCTGGAGGCGAGGGCGGGGGCTACCGCGAACCGCGTCGAACTGCATGTCATCGACGATGGCCCGGGTGTCGATGAAGCGCAGCGCAATCAGGTGTTCGAGCCATTTTTTACGACACACGGCGCGGGTACCGGGCTCGGACTCTACATTGCGCGGGAACTGTGCGAGGCTAGTGGCGCCCGCCTCGAACTGCTGGACGACGCACCGGGCGCCCATTTCCGTGTAGCCGCAGAGGGTCTGGTATGCCGCTGAAGAATGAAAGCCGTGCCCGCAACCGCGGCGAAGCCAAGCGCGTCCTGGTGGTCGACGATGAAGCGGACATCCGCGAGTTGCTGGATCTCACCCTGGCGCGCATGGGTTTGCTGGCGGATTGCGTCGGCTCCATCGCCGAGGCGCGGCGCATGCTCGCCGGTCAGCGCTACCAGCTGTGTCTCACCGACATGCGCCTGCCCGACGGCGAGGGCCTGGAACTGGTGCGCCATATCGCCGATACCGTGGTCGATCTGCCGGTGGCGGTAATAACCGCCTATGGCAGTGCCGAAAATGCAGTGTCGGCGCTCAAGGCCGGAGCTTTTGATTACATCGCCAAACCTGTGTCGCTTGACCAGTTGCGGGGTATGGTCAAGTCCGCGCTGGAGTTGCCCGGTTCCGATCCGGCGGGCGACGCGGCCGGCGGCTCGGGCTTGCTCGGCGACTCGCCGGCAATAGGGCAGGTGCGCGCACTGATCGATCGCGTGGCGCGCAGCCAGGCCCCGGTGCATATTACCGGCGAGTCGGGCAGCGGCAAGGAACTCGCGGCGCGGTTGATCCACTCTCTGGGCGCCCGCCGCGACCGCGCCTTTGTGCCGGTCAACTGCGGCGCAATTCCGGAAAGTCTGATGGAGAGCGAGTTCTTCGGCTACCGCAAGGGAGCATTTACCGGCGCCAATGACGATCGCGAAGGTTTTTTCCAGATGGCCGACGGCGGCACCCTGTTTCTGGACGAGGTTGCGGACCTGCCCCTGCCGATGCAGGTCAAACTGTTGCGGGCGATCCAGGAAAAGCGTGTGCGCAAGCTCGGCGCCGCCAGCGAGGAAATTGCAGACGTACGCATCATCTGCGCCACGCATCAGGACCTCAAGACGCTGGTCGAGCAGGGACGGTTCCGTCAGGATTTGTTCTACCGGCTGAATGTCATCGAGCTGAGGATGCCGGCCTTGCGCGAGTGCCGTGATGACATCCCGATGCTGGCGCAGCACATCCTGGAACGCTTGGCGCGGGCCGCTGATGTGACCCCGCCACCGCTGGCTGCTGCCGCTCTTGAGGCGCTGCAGGACTACCCTTTTCCGGGCAACGTGCGCGAACTCGAGAACGTGCTGGAGCGTGCCCTGGCGCTGATGGCAGGCGACCGCATCGACGTGGTTGATCTCAATCTGGCGCCTTCGCCGCTGCCTGGAGTTGTCGCCGCAACGGCCGGCGGGTCCCTGCAGGACCATCTCGACCAGGTCGAGCGGCAGGCGGTTCTGGATGCCCTCAAACAGTCGAACAACAATCGAACCGCTGCCGCCCGGCTGCTCGGCGTCACTTTCCGTTCCCTGCGCTATCGAATGGCGCGACTGGGAATGAACGAGTGAAGCAGGGGCAGGCCGGGGAGGACGACGCGGGTTGGTTGTCCGCCGCGCGTCGTGTGCCGTCACCAAATTGCGATGAGCGGCCCGAGGACGAACAGGTGCGCCTGATCGTCATCCATGCCATCAGCCTGCCCCCCGACGAATTCGGCGGACCGGGAATCATCCAGCTGTTTACCAATTGCCTTGATCCCGCGGCGCACCCGTACTTCAGCCAGATACGGGGCCTGCAGGTCTCGGCGCATTTTCTTCTGCGGCGTGACGGCGAACTGATCCAGTTCGTGCCGTGTTCCAAGCGGGCCTGGCATGCCGGCGCATCGAATTGGCTGGGCCGCGAGAACTGCAACAACTTCTCCATCGGCATTGAACTCGAAGGCTGTGACCGGCGTCCATTCGAAGAGGCCCAGTATCAGGGCCTCAACAGCCTGCTCACGGAACTTCGCCGGCGTTATCCGATTGCCGCGGTGGTGGGTCACAGCGATGTCGCACCGGGACGCAAGACTGATCCCGGTCCCTGCTTTGATTGGCTTCGGGTGCAAGACGCAGGCCGATGACTGTGGCAAAGCGGCAACGCTTTTTTTTTGCTTGACAGCAGAAAACTCTTGCGGTTAAAAAAAGCAACCACTACAATTAGTGCGAGATCGACAATGACCCACTAGATATAGTAGGTCGTCGTTGCAAAAGGGATGATGTACTGTCGCAGCGTCCCGACCACCTCCGGCTTCATAACGATAAAGACGGGAGATCTGAATGCAGGATGCCTTGGGCGCCGATTCCTCCGACCTCAACTGGTCCGCCCGACCGTCTGCAAATGATCCGTGCCAGAGTCGCCCGCATCGTTCCTCACCGCGCATTTCTTCCGCTTCATCGATTAGCCGCATCAGGCCGGTGCGCGGCGCGGCATGCTGCCCGCGCTCAAGCGTCCGAGCGAGTGTTGATCAGGCAATGCGCCGGTTTGTGATTGCCGGAATATGATATATGGTTTGTTGTGCGTTTGTCGTCTGCGGTTTCAAAACCAAGTGATAGGCGGATAAACGTGAGGAATTCGTCGCTTTCGATTGCATCGGAGCGTTGGATAATCCGTGCTAGCCCAGACGGGTTGCAGTAAAAAAGTAGTGGTGGTTCTTTCCTGTTAATTTGTTAAGGAGGTTCAACATGGCTGATGAGAAGAAAGCCAAGAAGCCGGCCGCAAAGAAGGCTGCGGCTAAGCCCGCCGCTAAGAAGTCTGCGGCCCCGAAGAAGCCAGCTGCCAAAAAGCCGGCTGTAAAGAAGGCGGCTGCCAAGCCCGCTGCGAAGAAAGCTGCGCCGAAGAAGGCTGCTGCCAAACCCGCCGCGAAGAAGGCTGTTGCCAAGAAGCCGGCTGCGAAGAAGGCTGCACCGAAGAAGGCTGCTGCGAAGAAGCCTGCTGCGAAGAAGCCTGCTGCGAAAAAGGCTGCACCGAAGAAGGCTGCTGCGAAGAAGCCTGCTGCGAAAAAGGCTGCACCGAAGAAGGCTGCTGCCAAGAAGCCTGCTGCGAAGAAGCCTGCTGCCAAAAAGCCTGCTGCGAAGCCGGCTGCCAAGCCTGCTGCGAAGAAGGCTGCACCGAAGAAGGCTGCTGCAAAGCCTGCCGCGAAGCCCGCTGCTGCTGCGGCGCCTTCAACGGCGGCTGCTCCCGGCATCAAGTCGTCGCTGAATCCTGCTGCGGCCTGGCCGTTTCCCACCGGTTCCCGTCCCTGACGGTAGCATCGGCCTGCGTTTAGTCCTGCGGGACTGATCGCGGCGCCCAGTGGATAGCAAGCGCGTGCTGTTAATTCGGCACGCGCTTTCTTTTTATGTCTCCGCGGGACGCGGAGACGGTATCCCCGGAGCGGATTGTCTGAGACCGGCACAGCCTGCCCCCGAAGGGGTGTCCCGGGAATGCAAAGCCATGGCGGGCAAACCCCCGGCTCTGCGGGCTGACGCCGCGTTGCGGCCTATCTGGAATTGAGGAATGCCGCCATGCGGCCGAGGCCTTCCTCAATCCGGTCTCTGCCGACGGTGTAGGCGAATCGCATGTGGTCTTGCGGCGCATTGCTGCCGAAGTCCAGTCCGGGCGTTGCCGCCACGCCAGCTCCGTTGAGGATTTGCCCGGCCAGGCTGAAACTGTCTGCGGCCAGTCCGCTGCTGTCGGCATACACGTAGAAGGCGCCCTGCGGTTCGGCGGCGATCTTGAAACCGAGCTCGCGCAGGCCTGGCAACAGAGCATCCCGTCGCAGGGAAAATTCATGGCGCCGGCCTTCGAGGATCGTCAGGCTGTCGGCCTGAAAAGCCGCCAGGGCGGCGTGCTGGGCCACGGTCGACGGCGCTATGTAAAGGTTCTGCGCCAGCTTCTCGATCTCCCTCACATGACGTTGTGGTGCTACCAGCCAGCCCAAGCGCCAACCGGTCATGCCGAAGTACTTGGAGAAGCTGTTGATGACAAATACTTCGTCGCTGATCGCCAGCGCGGTTCCGGCATCGATGCCGTAGGTCAGCCCGTGATAGATCTCGTCGACCAGCAGCGCGCCGCCGCGGGCCGCGACAAGCGTGGCCAGTGCCGTCATGCTGTCGGGGTCGAGCAGAGTTCCGGTGGGGTTGGCCGGAGAGGCCACCAGCAGCCCTCGCGTCCTTTCCGCCCAGGCAAGCTCAACCTGTCGCGCCGTGGGTTGGTAGTTGGCTCCAGCTCCCACTGCGAGCGAAACCGGCTTGCCTTCGAGCAGGCGCACGATATGCCTGTTGCAGGGATAGCCGGGATCGGGCAGCAGCCATTCGTCGCCGGGATTGACCAGCACGCCGAGCGCCAGCAGCAAGGCACCCGACGCACCGGCCGTGACCACGATTCTTGCCGGTGAGATGTCGAGTCCGTAGCGGGTGTGATAGAAGCCGCTGATTGCTTCGCGCAACTGGTGCAGGCCAAGAGCCGCGGTGTAATGCACGTGGCCGCCGCCGAGGAAGCGCCGGGCTGCTTCAAGAATCGGGTCGGCCGTCGCGAAGTCGGGTTCGCCGACCTCGAGATGGACGATCGACCTGCCTTCGGCTTCGAGCGCTTGCGCTCGCGCCATCAACTCCATGACGTGAAATGGCGCGATCTGGGCCATCCGTGCGGCGATGTTCATTCATGTCTCCAACAAAGGCTGCCGTGCCCGACGCCGGCCTGGCAATCCTCAGCGACGCCGATTGACGGGCGCCGGTTCAAGCACTCGCGCTTGAGAGTCAGCCAGTGCGGCATATGCGTCCTGAGTTTGAGGAACCACCGTCTGCTCAGACCCCGCCCATGATTGTCCTACAATCAGCGTCAGATCGCCGGCGGCAATTGCACTGCAGAAATTCCCCCATGCCCAGGCCCGTGTCGTCGATGTCGCACCGATGTTGTCGTTCCGAGGCGAGTCCTGCGGGCGACGCAGCGATACAATTGCAGTTCGAACAAAATGGAGAAGACTCTAATGGACGAAGTCATTCGCGCTGCGGCGCTGGAGTATCACCGCAATCCCAAACCCGGCAAGATCGCCGTCACTCCGACCAAGGCGCTGACCAGTCAGACCGATCTCTCGCTGGCCTATTCGCCCGGCGTGGCGGCTGCCTGTGACGAGATCGTGCGCGATCCGGCGACGGCGGCCTTGTACACATCGCGCGCCAATCTGGTGGCAGTGGTCAGCAACGGCACGGCGGTATTGGGACTGGGCAACATCGGGCCGCTGGCCGGCAAGCCGGTAATGGAAGGCAAGGGGGTGTTGTTCAAGAAGTTCGCCGGCGTCGACGTATTCGACATCGAGATCGATGAGAACGACCCGGACAAACTGGTCGACATCATCGCTTCGCTGGAGCCCACCTTTGGCGGCATCAATCTGGAAGACATCAAGGCGCCAGAGTGCTTCTACATCGAGTCCAAGCTGCGCGAGCGGATGAAGATCCCGGTCTTCCACGACGACCAGCATGGCACGGCCATCATTGCCAGTGCCGCCGTGCTGAACGGCATGCGCGTCGTGAACAAGGACATTGCCAAGGTCAAGCTGGTCTGTTCCGGGGCAGGGGCGGCGGCGATCGCCTGCCTCGATCTGCTGGTCAGTCTCGGTCTCGATCCGAAGAATGTTTTTGCGGTTGACAGCAAGGGCGTGATTCACACCGGCCGCGAGGGGCTTGATCCTTCGAAGGCGCGCTATGCGCAGAAGACCGACGCGCGTACGCTGGGCGATGCAATGCATGGCGCCGACATCTTCATGGGCTTGTCCACGGGTGGGGTACTCAAGCCCGATATGGTCAAGACCATGGCGCGTGATCCCCTGATCCTGGCCATGGCCAATCCCGATCCGGAAATCCGTCCGGAAGACGCCAAGGCCGTGCGCCCGGACGCCATCATCGGTACCGGCCGTTCGGACTACCCGAACCAGGTCAACAACGTCCTGTGTTTTCCTTACATGTTCAGAGGTGCGCTTGACGTCGGCGCAACCACCATCAACGAGGCCATGAAACTGGCGGCTGTGAGGGCGATTGCGGAGCTGGCCCACGCCGAGCAGTCGGAGGTAGTGACGGCGGCCTACGGCACGGAGGATCTGTCCTTCGGCCCCGAATACCTGATTCCAAAACCGTTCGATCCCCGCCTTATCCTCATGGTTGCCCCGGCAGTCGCTCAGGCGGCGATGGATTCGGGCGTTGCCACGCGGCCCATTGCCGACATGGAGGCCTATGTGCACCAGTTGAATGACTTCGTTTATTCAACTGGTTTGCTGATGCGTCCGGTGTTCATGGCCGCCAAGAAGAATCCGGCGCGCGTGGTGTTCTGCGAAGGCGAGGACGAACGCGTCCTGCGCGCCGTGCAAGCGGTCTGCGACGAAGGCCTGGCCAAGCCCATACTGATCGGTCGTCCCGAAGTGGTGGAAAATAGCATTACCCGCTATGGATTGAGGATCCGCGCCGGTGAGCATTTCGAACTGATCAGCCCGGATGCCGATCCGCGTTACAAGGAACTCTGGAAGGACTATCACGGCCTGATGTCGCGCAAGGGCGTCAGTGTCGAGTACGCCAAGCTCGAGGTGAGAAGGCGCACGACCCTGATCGGCGCCATGCTGGTACGGAACAATTATGCCGATGCGCTTGTCTGCGGCACCTACGGCAAGCATTCCCTGCATCTGCGTTACATCGACCGGGTGATTGGCAGGAAGCCCGGGATTGAGCACTTCTACGCCATGAACATGCTGATCCTGCCCAGCCGTACCCTGTTCATCGGCGATACCTATGTAAATTACGACCCGACCGCCGAGCAGTTGGCGGAGATGACGCTGCTCGCCGCCGATGAGGTTTCGCGCTTCGGCCTGACGCCCAAGGCGGCACTGCTGTCGCATTCAAGTTTCGGTACCGAGGACACGCCGACCGCGATCAAGATGCGCCGTGCGCTGCAAATTCTGCGCAGAATCGCGCCGCAACTCGAAGTGGATGGCGAGATGCACGGCGATGCCGCACTCTCCGAAGATGTGCGGCGGCAGGTGTTTCCCGACTCGAGCCTGAAGGGCCAGGCCAACCTGCTGATCATGCCGACGCTGGACGCCGCCAATATCGCCTTCAACCTGATCAAGACCACGGCCGGCGACGGACTGACGGTAGGTCCGCTGCTGCTCGGTGCGGCGCGTCCGGCGCATATCCTGACCCCGACCGCAACCGTCAGGCGCATTGTCAACGTAACCGCTTTGCTGTCGGTGGAGGTGCAGCAGCAGGCCAAGGGCGGCAGTTGAATTGCCCATGACGGGGTCCCGCACCGCACTGATTCTCACGGGCGGCGGGGCCCGCGCCGGCTATCAGGTCGGCGTGCTGAAGGCGATCCGCGAACTCCTGCCGGAACCGCGCCGCAACCCGTTTCCGATTCTGTGCGGGACATCGGCCGGCGCCCTCAACGCCGCGTCGATGGCGGTGTCGGCCGAGGATTTCGGTGCCGGCGTGGACAATCTGGTCAAAATCTGGGAAAACTTCCGTGCCCACCAGGTTTATCGCGCCGACCCGGTGAGCATGGGCGTCTCCAGCGCGCGCTGGATATCGACCCTGGCGGTCGGCTGGCTGACCAGGCATTCGCCGCGCTCGCTGCTGGACAACGCGCCGCTGCGCGGCTTGCTGCGCGACAGTCTCGACTTCAGTCGCATCGCCAAAGCCATTGACAGTCAGGCTCTGCATTCCGTCAGCATCACCTGTTCGGGTTACTCGACGGGGCAGAGTGTCAGTTTTTTTCAGGGACGTCCCGACATCGAGCCCTGGCGGCGCAGCCAGCGGGTCGGGGCGGCAACCGAGCTATCCCTCGATCATCTGATGGCTTCCAGTGCCATCCCCTTCATTTTTCCGGCAGTACGCATCAACCGGGAATGGTTTGGCGACGGTTCGATGCGGCAGGTGGCGCCGGTCTCGCCGGCGATCCACCTCGGCGCCGACAAGATACTGGTGATCGGCGCCGGGCGCATGGCCGACGAGAACGAGAGGCCGCGTGCCGCGGTCTATCCCTCGCTGGCGCAAATCGCCGGCCATGCGCTGTCCAGCATCTTTCTCGACAGCATGTCGGTCGATCTGGAACGGATGAGCCGCATCAACAACACGCTGTCGCTGATTCCGCAGGATGTCCGGCGCGAGAAAGGTGTGAGCCTGCGCCCGATTGAAGTGCTGACCATTGCGCCGTCGCAGCGCCTGGATCACCTTGCCGCAAGCCATGCCATGGCCCTGCCGTGGCCGGTGCGGGTGATGCTGCGCGGCATCGGCGCCATGAATCGCAACGGCGGCGCACTGACCAGTTATCTGTTGTTCGAGCGGCCCTATACCCGGGCCCTGATAGACCTTGGCTACGCAGATACTCTGGCGCGCCGGGACGAGGTGCGCCGGTTTCTCGAATTGACCTAATGTCATTGTTTAGATGCAAGTGCCAACTCCTTTATTTTGAAAGATTAATGCCGATACCGTTAATTGCGGAGGGGACATCCTCTGCTAGAATGAAATAATCGCAGGAGGGGCATCTCCATGAACAGAACGCTACTGATGTTGTTGGTTACCGCAGTGATCGGCGCGGCTGTGGCGCCGGTTGAGGTCGAGGCCGCCACCAACAAGAAAGCGGTTGCTGCAAAAAAGCAGACTCGCATAACGAGGCAGATCAAGAGCCGGCACGGGGTTCACGCCAAATCCGCACAGCGCGGCGTGTCACTGGATGACGCCCGGCATCTTGCGTTGCAGTCATCGGCTGTTCTGGTGCAGGATCAGGCCACCGGTGCCATCCTGTTTGAAAAGAACCCCGGCGCCGTCTTGCCGATAGCATCGATCACCAAGCTGATGACGGCGATGGTAGTGCTCGACGCCAGGCCCGACCTGACCGAGACCCTGACCGTCGGCGAGGAAGATGTGGATATGCTCAAGGGTACCCGTTCGCGCCTCAAGGTCGGCACCCGTCTGGCGCGCGAGGAAATGCTGCGCCTGGCCCTGATGTCTTCCGAAAATCGTGCGGCCGCAGCCTTGTCACGCCACTATGCAGGAGGCCGCGAGGCGTTCGTCGCCGCCATGAACCAGAAGGCGCAGACGCTGGGTCTGATCGACACGCGTTTTCAGGATCCGACAGGCTTGACGGCGGCCAATGTATCGAGTCCGCGGGATCTGGCGAAGATGGTCGATGCCGCGCATCAGTACCCTCTGATCCGTGAGTTTTCCACGACATCCGATGGCGAGTTCAGTATCGCCGGCCGGACCCAGCAGTTCCACAACACCAATACGCTGGTGAGGAATCCGGCGTGGGAGATCGGCCTGTCCAAGACCGGCTACATCAGCGAGGCCGGCAAGTGCCTGGTGATGCAGGCCTGGCTCAACAACAAGCCGACCATCATCGTGCTGCTCGATTCGGCGGGCAAGATGACCCGCATCGGCGATGCCAATCGCATCAAGCGCTGGATCGAGAGCGCGTCGCTGGCGCCGCGTCACAATGCCGGGTGATTTGTTCCGCAGCCGGATCCATGGCCGCCTGCGGGCGGCCATTGTTTTTGTGTCGCCGGCCGCGGCCGGAAGCGCTATCCTTTTTGCCTTGGCCGGCTGCGCGGAAAGCCCGCCGGACTGCTAGAATCGCCAGCAAAATCATGCTGCTGCAGGATCGCCGCAAGCGGCCAGCGGGCAGTGCAAGCCAATCTTCCTTTTTCCCTCGATCGGTCGTCCAGTGAGCCCAGTACCTTCCCCTCAATTTCCCCCGCAACGCATCGTCATCGCCACGCGCGAATCCAGGCTGGCCCTGTGGCAGGCCGAGCACGTGCGCAGCCTGTTGCAGCAACTGTATCCGGCGTGTCGCGTCGAGTTGCTCGGCATGACCACGCGCGGCGACCAGATTCTCGACCGGCCGCTGTCCAAGGTCGGCGGCAAGGGGCTGTTCGTCAAGGAACTGGAGGCGGCTCTGCTCGAGGGCGCCGCGGATTTTGCCGTGCATTCCATGAAAGACGTGCCGATGCAGATGGAACCGGAGTTTTCCCTGGTCGCCATCGGTCCGCGTGAAGTGCCGCTCGATGCGCTGGTCTCGAGCAAGTACGCCAGCCTCGCCGACATGCCGCCGGGCGCGGTGGTCGGCACCTCCAGTCTGCGTCGCGAAGCCCAGTTGCATGCACGCTATCCCTATCTTGCCGTGACTCCCCTGCGTGGCAATCTCGATACCCGTTTGCGCAAGCTCGACGAGGGCCAGTTTGATGCCATCATCCTTGCGGCTGCAGGCCTGACGCGCCTGGGTCTGGCTGACCGTATCCGCGCCGTGCTGCCGGCCGAGGACTCCCTGCCCGCAGCCGGGCAGGGCGCGCTGGGAATCGAAGCGCTAACCTCGAGGCCGGAAGTGGCGGCCTGGGTGGCGCCCTTGAATGACCCGCTTACCGCCGCCTGCGTGCGTGCCGAGCGCGCGGTGTCGCGGGCGTTGGCGGGCAGTTGCGAAGTCCCGTTGGGAGCCTTTGCCGAAATGCGTGACGGCAGTGTCTATCTGCGCGGCTTCGTTGCATCGCCCGACGGCACGCGCATGGCGCATGCCGAACTCGTCGGCGCGGCTGCCGATCCGGAAGCGCTTGGTCTGCAGTTGGCTGCCGAACTGCGCCGCCAGGGCGCCGCCGAAATCCTGGCAGCGCTCGGAAGCTGACGGTGTCTTTGGCCGGCCGCCATGTCGTGGTGACGCGCCCGGCGGGTCAGGCCGCGCATCTGGCCACGGCGCTGGCCGGGCAGGGAGCCATGCCGGTGTTCTACCCGGTGCTGGAGATTTCCGACCTTGCGGATATTTCGCCGCTGCTCGATGTCGCGATCCGTCTCGACACTTACGACCTTGCCGTTTTCGTCAGCCCGAATGCGATAGAAAGGGCGCTGGCCGTGATTCTGCCGCGCCGCTCCTGGCCCGCCGCGCTGCGCGTGGCCGCTTTGGGCAAGAGCAGCGAAAGGGCGTTGGCCGGCCACGGCATCCATGAGGTCATCTCGCCGCCGCTGCGCTTTGATTCGGAAGCACTGCTCGAACTCCCCGAACTGATCGACGTAGCCGGCCGTCGCGTGATCATTTTCCGCGGTGACGGCGGGCGCGAACTGCTGGGTGAAACGCTCAAGGCACGCGGCGCCGCCGTCGACTATGTCACCTGCTACCGTCGCGCCAAGCCGCAACTCGACCCGGCTCCCCTGCTCAAGTTATGGGAGGAGGGGAGGCTCGACGCCGTGACCCTGACCAGCAGCGAAGGCCTGCGCAATTTCCACGACATGGTCGGCCGCCTCGGCCAGGCGTGGCTGAAAAAAACGCCGGCCTTTGTTCCTCACGCCCGCATCGCAGCCCAGGCGCAGGCGCTGGGCTTGACCCGGGTGATACCTACCGGCCCCGGCGATGACGGTTTGCTGGCCGGACTCATGCAATACTTTGGCTCCCATGGAAACTCCTCCTCAAACTGATTCGACTCCGGCCGCCAACGGGTGGCGGAATCTCTGGCGCCGGCCGGCGCTGCGCATCGTAGCGGTCGCCATGGTGCTGGTTGCGGCGCAATGGGTCGACATGCGCATGCAGGTCACCGGTCTGCAGCAGGAGCTCGCGCGGCGCCTTGCCGACGGCGACTCGCTGGCCAGGGAAGGTCGCACCCTGGCCCGGCAAAGCCAGGAAGCGCTGGCGGCCCTGCAGGCCAAGGTCGGCGTGCTGGAAGCCAGGCTGGCCGAAACACAGAGCCAGGCGGTGGCGCTGGAGGCCATGTATCAGGAACTCTCCAGTAGCCGCGATGAGCGCGTGCTGGCCGAAGTCGAGCAAGCCGTGGTGATCGCCATGCAGCAGCTTCAGTTCGCCGGCAATGTGGAGGCTGCGTTAAGTGCGCTGCAAGCCGCTGACGCCCGCCTCGCACGCTCCGTGCAGCCGCAGTTTGTGCCGGCCAGGAAGCTCCTTGCGCGCGACATCGAACGTCTCAGGGCAACGCCGGGCGCCAATGTCACCGGCCTCTCGGCGAAGATCGAAAGCGTGGTGGCCGCGGCCGACGCTCTGCCGCTGGCCTACGAGCAGCGGCCGAAAGCCGATGCCGCCAGGCCGCCGGTGCCGTCGAAGCCGGCGAGCGCCGATTACTGGCGCGAACTGGGCGCCGAGCTGTGGCGCGAAATGAAGCAACTGGTGCGCATCGAGCGCATCGACCAGAGCGATCCGGCGCTGCTTTCACCCAACCAGAGTTTCTTCCTGCGCGAGAACCTCAAGCTGCGTCTGCTCAACGCGCGCCTGGCACTGCTGCAGCGTGACGGCAAGACTTTTCGCGAAGAGATACGCCAGTCGCGCGAGCAGCTCGATCGCTACTTCGACACCCGCGCCAAGGCAGTGCAGGCGGCACAGGCGACCCTGACGTCGCTGGCGGCCACCGATGTCAGCTTTGATCTGCCGGGCCTGGCGGAAACCTTGACGGCCCTGCGCAATCTCAGATTCCTCCGCGAGCGCAGCGCCGGCGGCGCTGCCAGGTAAGCGGGGACAGCCATGCGTGCCCTGTTCTGGCTGCTGCTTCTCGCCGGGCTGGCGGTGGGGTTCGCTCTCGTCGCCTACTACAACGACGGCTACGTATTGCTGGTGCTGCCGCCGTGGCGGGCAGAAGTGTCGCTCAACCTGTTTCTGCTGGCAGGCAGCGCCGCTTTCCTGGTGATTTACCTGATGGCGCGGGCCGTCAGCCATACCCTCGCTCTGCCGCGCGCGGTGGCCGAGTTCCGCCGCCGCCGACAGCAGGAAAAAGCCGCGCTGGCGCTGCGCGATACCTGGCGGCTGTTGCAGGAAGGGCGTTACGGGCACGCCATGCGCTGTGCCGAAAACGCCCGTCCGGATCACGCCGCGTCCGGCATGCTGGCACTCGCCGGCTGGCGTGCGGCACACGCCCTGCGCGACGCGGAGCGCACGGCGGAATGGGCGGCGCGAGTACGCGAGCACGATGGCGCCGGCTTGCAGGCGGCACGCCTGATGACCGAAGCCGAATTTGCTGTCCAAGAACGCCGCTTCGACGACGCCCGCGGCGCCCTGCAACAACTCGCTGCACATCAGGGGCGGCATATCGCCGCCTTGCGTCTCAGCCTGCGCGCCGAACAGGGCCTGGGCAACTGGCGCGAAGTGGCGCGCCTTGTCCGTCAGCTGGAAAAACATCAGGCGCTGACCGCTGAACAGGCAGCGCCGATCCGCAGTCGCGCGGTGCGTGAAGCCCTGCGTGCCTTGCGCGAAGATCCGGCGGGGCTGATGCGTTATTGGCGCGAACTGGATGACGTCGATCGCGGCCAGGCGTCGCTGGCGCTGGAGACGGCGCGCGCACTGGCCGCAGCAGGCGATTGCCGTGAAGCCCAGCGCGTGATCGAAGACGCGCTGGATGAGTACTGGGATGCTTCGCTGGTGCTGACCTACGGGGAATGCGGCGTCGGCGGAGAGCCCGCCGGCGATGTTCTGGGCCGCATTGCGCAGGCCGAAAAGTGGCTGGCAGGCATGCCGCGCGACGACGCCCTGCTGCTTACTCTGGGCCGGCTGTGCCGTCAGCAGCAACTCTGGGGCAAGGCGCGCAGCTATCTGGAAGCGTCGCTGGCCATCGCGCCTTCACGCGCCGCGCATGTCGAACTGGCACAACTGCTCGACCAGCTCGAAGATCCGGCGCTGGCGGCACGCCACTATCGCGCGGCGGCGGTGCTTTAGGGAGTTTTCCCGATCCAGTCGCGCGGCGGCAGGAAGTCGCTGTAGAGGCGGGCTTCCTCGCTGCCTTCTTCAGGATGCCAGTCGTAGCGCCACTTGACGATGGGTGGCAGCGACATCAGGATGGATTCGGTGCGGCCGCCCGATTGCAGGCCGAACAGCGTGCCGCGATCCCACACCAGGTTGAACTCGACGTAGCGTCCGCGCCGGTAGGCCTGGAAGTCGCGTTCGCGCTCGCCATAGGGGGTGTCGCGGCGGCGCTCGATGAGCGGCAGGTAGGCGGCGGTGAAATGGTCGCCGACGCTTTGCGTCAGCGCCAGGCAACGCTCGAAGCCTCCCTGGTTGAGATCGTCGAAGAAGATGCCGCCGATGCCGCGGGCTTCGTTGCGGTGCTTGAGGAAAAAGTAACGGTCGCACCAGTCCTTGAACTGCTGATGGACATCTGTGCCGAAGGGCTGCAGCGCATCGGAGCAGGTCTGATGAAAATGCACCGCGTCCTGCTCGAAGCCGTAGTAGGGGGTCAGGTCCATGCCGCCGCCGAACCACCAGGCCGGTTCCTCGCCGTCCTTCTCGGCAACGAAGAAGCGCACGTTCATGTGCGAGGTCGGGCAATACGGGTTGCGCGGATGCAGTACCAGCGACACGCCCATGGCCTGCCAGCGGCGACCCGCCAGTTCGGGGCGATGCGCAGTGGCCGAGGCGGGCATCTGATCGCCGGTGACGTGCGAGAAATTGACGCCGCCGCGTTCGAACACCTTGCCGTCTTCAATCAGGCGGGAGATGCCGCCGCCACCCTGCGGCCGGTCCCAGACATCGCGCAGGAAGGGCGAACCTTCGATGGCTTCAAGTTCGCCGACGATGCGCTGCTGCAGGCCGGTGAAGTAGTCCCGGATCGAAGAAACGTCCATCAGGCGCGGGGCCGCTTCGGTTCGTATGCGTTCATCGGGCGACCCCGGCGGCAACGCGTTCTGCCGCCTCGAGGGTGTTGGCCAGAAGCATGGTGATGGTCATCGGACCGACGCCGCCGGGCACCGGAGTGATGGCACCGGCGACTTCCTTGGCACTTTCAAAATCGACGTCGCCGCACAGCTTGCCTTCGGCGGTGCGGTTGATGCCGACGTCGATCACTGTGGCGCCGGGCTTGATCATGTCGCCGGTAATCATCCGGGCACGGCCGACGGCGGCGACCAGGATGTCGGCGCGGCGGGTGTGGAAGGCGAGATCCTTCGACTGCGAATGGCAGATGGTGACGGTGCAGCTCTTGGCCAGCAGCAGCATGGCCATGGGCTTGCCGACGATGTTGCTGCGGCCGACGATGACCACCTCGGCGCCCTTCAGCGGCACGTTGGCACTTTCCAGCATCTTCATGACGCCGTAAGGGGTGCAGGGAATGAAGCGCGGATTGCCCTGCATCAGGGCGCCGACATTTTCGGCGTGGAAGCCGTCTACGTCCTTTGCCGGCGAGATGGATTCAAGTACTGCCTCGGCATCGAAGTGTTTCGGCAGCGGCAACTGCACCAGTATGCCGTGCACCGAAGGGTCGGCATTGAGCGCGGCGATGCGCGCGAAAACCGTTGCCGGATCGATGTCGACGGCATAAACGTCGCGCAGGGAAAGCATGCCGGCCTTTTCGCAGGCGGCGACCTTGTTGCGCACATAGACGGCCGACGCCGGGTCTTCGCCGACCAGAATCACGGCGAGGCAGGGCGTTATGCCTTTGTCCTTGAGCGCTGCGGCGCGTGCGGCCAGCTCGCCGCGGATTTCTGTGGACAGCGCGTTGCCGTCAATAATTTTTGCAGTCATGGTGTCTTTCTCCGGCAGCCGTAAAAGTTGAGAAGCCTGGCCGCGGCGGGCACGGCGAGTTGCCTCACGCGCTGCCGGCCGTGGTGATCATCCGGCTATCAGGCGTTGTCGATAGCGCTTCATCGGCCCGGCGGTCAGGCCGGTGCCGGCTCGTTCGCGCCGAGTTGTCTGGCGACGGCCTCGCGTCCTGCCGCAAACGCGCGGCGATTGGCGTCGACCACCTGATCGCCCTTGCGCGCGAAACGCTTGACGATGCAGGCCAGCAGGATGTCCGGTGCAAACGGCAGGTAGTCGGCAATGGCGCCGAGCATGACCGTGTTGCCGAGCCTGACTTCGCCCAACTGGTTGGCAATCGACATGGCATCGAAGGACACCACGCGATGGCCCGCGGCGCGCATCTGCCCCGGCGGATCGTCGGGGTAGTCGAACAGGCCGAGGTCGACCACCGGCGGCACCAGCCGGGCGTTGTTCACCAGCGCCAGACCGTCGGACCGCAGATAGTGCGACCAGCGCAGGGCCTCGGCGCCCTCGAAGCCGAGCAGGACCTGAACGGTGCCCGGTGCGATCTGCGGCGAGAGTACCTTGCGGCCGAAGCGCAGATGCGAGGTGACCACCCCGCCGCGCTGCGCCATGCCGGCGACTTCGGTCTTCTTGACATCGTGCCCTTCGGCGATGGCGGCTTCGGCAAGAATCTCGGTGGCGGTCATGACACCCTGGCCGCCGATGCCGCAGACGAGAATATTGGTGATCTGGTCCTGGTTCATGGTACGACTCTCCCCCCGACCCCATTCCCTTGGAAGGGGGCGACTGCGGTGCGCCGCTGCGCGGCTTCATGTGATGAATGCGCCATCCTTGGGGCGGCCCTGCGGAGTGCGCTCATGTCTTGACGATGTGGATCGGGATGTCGTGCCGTGCCACATGCTGGATGGCATCGGGTGCGCAGGGCTGGACGCAGAGGCCGCAGCCGGTGCAGGCCTGATTGTCGATATTGACGAAAGCCAGTTCGACTTCCTTGCCCGAGTTCTTGATCACCTTTTCGCGGCGCGTGACATGGATCGCCGGACAGCCGACCTCGAGGCAGTTGCTGCAACCGGTGCACTTGTCCGTGTCGACCAGGTAGGGGCGGAAGGGCTTGAAGCCGTCGGTCAGTACGCAGGGCCGGCGGGCGATGATCACCGAGGGACCCTCGTGCTTGACTTCTTCGCGGATGGTCTTGAACAGCGTCGGCAGTTCGTAGGGATCGACTATCTTGATGTGCTCGTTGGCCACGCCGAGCGCCTCGACCACCTTGGCCAGGTCAATACGCGGCGCTTCCTGGCCGTGGATGTCGCGGCCGGAGGCCGGCGTGGCCTGGCCGCCGGTCATGCCGGTGGTGTTGTTGTCGAGCAGCAGGACGGTGATGTTGCCCTTGTTGTAGGTGATGTTGAGCAGACCCTGCATGCCCATGTGCATGAAGGTGGAATCGCCGATCACGGCCAGGATGCGCTTGTTCCTGTCGGCCTCGCCGCGGCCCTTGTCGATGCCGAGTGCGACGCCCATCGTCGCGCCCATGCAGATGGTGCTGTCCAGCGCATTCCAGGGATGGCCGGCGCCGAGCGTGTAGCAGCCGATGTCGCCGGTGACGATGATGTTCTTCAACTGCGACAGCGTGTAGTAGATGCCCATGTGTGGGCAGGAAGCGCACAGCGTGGGCGGTCGCGGGAATACCTTCATCGGGGTGGCGGCGGCTTCCGGCGCCACCGCTGCCTTGCCGAGCAGACGATCGACGGCGGGGCCCAGCACTTGCGGCGACAGTTCGCCGATTCTCGGCAGCACGTCCTTGCCGTGGCAGGCAATGCCGGCCGCCTTGATTTCCGTTTCGAGCAACAATTCGGTTTCCTCGACCACCACCATCAGGTCGCACATTGCCGCCAGGGCGCGGACTTTTTCCGGTGGCCAGGGATAGGAGAATCCCAGCTTCAGCACCGGGGCATCGGGGAAGGCTTCCTTGACGTGCATGTAGGCGGGGCCCGAGGCGACGAAGCCGACACGACGGTCGCTGCCCGGCTCGATTACGTTGAGCGGCGAGGCTTCGGAAACGGCACGCAGCGTCTCGTCGCGCTGAAACAGTCCGGGAATGCGCATCTTGGCGAAGGCCGGAACCATCACCCAGCGTTCCGGGTTCTTGACGAAGCCGGCCGGTTCGTGGGCTTCGCGTTCGCCTACGCTGACCAGCCCCTTGACGTGGCAGATGCGCGTTGTGAGGCGCAGCAGCACCGGCGTCTGGTGCTGTTCGGAGAGCGCAAAGGCGTATTGCGTCATCTCATAGGCTTCCTGCGAGTCCGCCGGCTCGAGCACCGGTATGTGCGCGAAGCGGCCCCAGAAGCGCGAGTCCTGCTCGTTCTGCGACGACGACATGCCGACGTCGTCGGCGACGGCGATCACCAGGCCGCCATAGGCGCCGGTGATGGTCATGGTCATCAGGCAGTCGCTGGCGACGTTGAGACCGACATGCTTCATGGCGCAGAAGGCGCGGGCGCCGGTCATGGAAGCGCCGAGGGCGACCTCCATGGAAACCTTTTCATTCACCGACCACTCGGTGTGCAGATCCGGGTAACGCGCGAGCGACTCGATGATCTCGGTAGCGGGGGTTCCTGGATAGGCGGCGGCGACGCGCGCGCCGGACTCCCAGACGCCACGGGCAACGGCTTCGTTGCCGGAAAGTAGAAGCCGGCTGGCGGCGGGGGCGGGCATGACGGCGGCCATTGTGCTCTCTCGGACAGTGGAAAAAATTGACCCGCGCCGGGATGCACCCTTGCGCAGGTCATCAGCAATTGCAACCGGACGAATTATCCGGATTTGCGGGCCTTGCGTCCACAGCGACGTGTTGCCGTGGCTTGAACCGCGCGGCCAACACCGGGGCGCGGCCGATAGTTGCTACCTGGCGATAAATGCTTGCGATGGCCGATGCAAAAGACTCTATGGGCCGGCAGGCGAGCGTCCTTATAATCCGACAAAAATAGTCAGGTATTACTTCCTTCCAACCTCTTCTACGGAGAAACAAAACATGATCAACGTCAATGGCCGCGAGATTGAAACCGACGCCGAGGGCTATCTGGCCACGCTCGACGACTGGAGCGAGGACGTGGCGAAATGCCTCGCCGAGCGTGACCAGCTTGCACTCGCCGACGAGCACTGGCAGGTGGTGCGCTGGATTCGCGAGTACTACGCGGACAACGGCACTGCGCCCAATCTTCGCGTCATGTCGAAACTTATCGGCGCTGCGCTGGGAGATCGATTCGGCGACAAGAAATACCTGTTCGACCTGTTCCCCTACGGTCCGGCCAAGCAGGCGGCCCGCTACGCCGGAATGCCCAAGCCCACCGGCTGCGTCTGACGCACGAGTGCCCGGGTGGCACCGCCCTCTGCGCGAGGGCGGTTGCCGTGCCGGTACTGCCGGCCTATCGCTTGAAGACCTGGACCGACGAGGTGGTCGGGAATGTTGCCGCGCTGGTCTGCGACGTTATGCTCAGGATGGCTCCCTGGGCGCTCGATCCGGCAAGCGTGCCGTTCAGATTGAGGTAGTTGATCGGAGATCCCGTGCCGCATCCGCCACCCGTGCAGGTACCGGCGCTGGTCAGAACGGTGTTGCCGCTGCCGATGGCAACAGCACTGAAGGTGGCGGAATAATTATGGTTGGCGACGCTCCATGACAGAGGGGTACCGGTGGTAACGCTGCGGTCGCTGAAGTTCAGCACCAGGCTGCCGCCGTTCCATGTCCCGACATTGCCGCCGCTATCGGTGGGCAGGGTTCCTCCTACCCGGCTGTAGGGCACCGTGCCGGTGACGGGAATCGCCGAGGCGGGAGTGGCGTCACCGATCGCCAGATGAATGCCGCCGGCCGGCGTATTCGAAGACGGGTAGTTGGCCAGTCCGCTCGACCAGCGACCCCAGGTCACGTTGCCGGCCTCAAGACTGGAGCCGGCATCCACCAGCGCAGAACCATTGCGGCTGACGCCTCCGATTGCCGTGGTGCCGCCGCCCAATGCCTGCAGCGAAGTAGCGGTGAGGCCGGTGCCGGAAAAATTCCCGCTGGCATTAGAGTTGGTATAGGTCGATGGCGAAGTGGCGGCGTGTGCCCAGGCCGCACTGTAGGCCGAAGCACCGGCCGTGCTGCCGGCGGATCCGCTGTAGCTGACCACATAGTCGGGCGAGGTGGCGTGATCCGCCAGAGTGGTCGAGTATTGCGTGGTTGTGCCGTCCGCACCCGAGACTTTCACCAGCGCCGTGGTCGGGGCGCCGCCATTGTTGCCGGAAAAATTGTACACAAAGTAGGTATAGGTTCCGACCTGAATGGCCGTGCCGTTTACCACGATGTTCTCGACCCTCTGATCCGGGGCGACGTCGATCACGCCGCCGGTATTGTCATGATCAAGCTTGGCGATGGCGCCGCCGGGCAGCGTCACCTGCGAATTGGCGAAAAAGACTTCGGCGCCGCCGGGGGTTTTCAGGTGCAAGTCGAGGTCGGCCGTGGTCATCCAGATCACCTGACCGCGCAGCGTTCCGCTGCCGCCGACATTGACGAAGCCGCCACCGCCAGTACTCCCGCCGCCGTTGTCGATGGTAACGGGCGCAACGTGTGCGAGTGACGACGAGGCCGTGCTCAGATCGGCTACGCGCAAGGCCGGCAGCAGGCTGCTCGCCACGGCGGAGACCGGCGCGCCGGTCGCAGCATCAGTCTGCGGCGCCGGCGCAACGCGCGCCGAGGCCTCGGCACCTCCGGCGGCGCCCTGCGCCTTGCCTATCGACGCGGGCTTTTCGCGCAGAAATGCGGGTGGGGCCGCCAGCGGCAGGGGCAGTGACTTGAGATCGGCGACGTAGAAATATTCGCCGCCGCCCAACTCATGGGTGCCCGCCTCGTTGCCGACGGCGATGCGACCCTCGACGACGCCGCCATACAGTCCGGCCGCCGCCGCTGTGCCGTCATCCTGCTTGCAATCCTTGTCGCACAGGCGCACCAGATAATGCGTGCCGCGGATGCCGATGGTCGAGGTGGGCGTCGCCACCTTGTAGGCATCCCGGTTGGTCTTGCCTATCAGTCCGGTGATGGTTCTGAATCCGCCCTTGAGCAGGCTGAAGAATCCCGCTTCGTTCTGCCGCGGGTCCTTGAAAGAATAGGCATCGACCCGGAACTGGGTGTCGGGTCGCAGCGCGACGATCGACTGGTCGTCAAAGCGGACCTGGGCCTGCGAGTTTGATGCCGTCGTCAAGGCATCGCCGACGAATACTTCGGCGCCGGGCAGGAGTTCCACAGCCTTGCCTTCGCGTTGCGCCTGCAACTGACCGGTAACGGCCAGTACCCGGCCGATGGGTACCGCAGCCCATGCCTGTGCCGCGGCGACCGCGAGCATCAGCAGCACCAGCATCTTGCGGGACATGCGGCGATTCAACAGATTCAATGACATGGCGGTGTTCCTCAGAAATCGTAGCGCAGCTTGATGCCGGCGACGGTCCGTGAATAGGCGTTGAGTGCAATATTCGAACGATTCTCGGCGTAGGACAGTTCTCCGCGCAGCGAGAGTTGCTTGCTCAGGGCGTGAATCGCCGTCAGGTCGATGGCCTGATAGGTGTCGGCGCGGCGCAGCGCGAAGAAGGGATCGTCGTCACGGTAGCGGTGGTCCTGATAGGAGATGCCCGCCGTAACCATCCACTGCGCTGCGGGCGCGACCGTCACGGCGGCGCGCAAGCCGTAGATGTCCCGCGAATACTCGCCGCGTCCGCGCTTGTTGGCTTCCTCCGCGTAGGACGCCGAAACAGCGAGGAGCGGGGCCCATTCGCCGCTGAAAGCTTGCCGGTAGCCGACTCCCAGACTGGTCAGGTCACCGGTGCGGAAGGAACTGGCGCCGCCGTAATCGAGACGGAAGACGCTGCCGTTGGCGCTCAGCGACTGAGTGGCGGAAAGCGTGCGGCTCGCCTCGACGGCCAGCCCGCTGATGGAACGGTAGCGATCGCTCTCCAGCCACAGCGTCGAATACACCAGACTGCCGCGGTAAGTCCAGGCGTCGTCGCGATGCACGATCCCGGCCTGAGCAGCTATCGTCGTCTGATCGTATTTGTCGTCCTGCCAATAACCCTTCAATTCGGCGTCCAGCCCGCCGACCAGTGTCGTCCGCGCCGACAGCGGCTGCGTCCACAGCCCCCCCGCGGCAAGGTGGCTGAAACCGGAACCGGTGCGCGTCGCCTGGGATGACAAATTGATAGTGCCGAATACCGGTACGCTGACCAGGGAATTGCCGACACCGCCGTTTACATTGGAATCGGTACCGATGCCCGCCTCGACAAAGAAGCGGGCCCGGGGCATACGCCGGTCGGCACGATCGGCAATGCTTTCCAGGTAATGGTCGACCGCCGCGCTGACATCGGCCGGGATGTTCTGCGCCTTGACCTGCAGGAACTCTTCGCGGGCCCGCTCATCCTCGTTCAGGAGGAAATAGCCCCGCGCCAGTTCCAACCGGGCGCGCAGGTTTTCCGGTTGGGCGTAGCCGTGCCGTTCCAGCGCCAGGACGCCTTCGCCGACATGCCCGGAGTCAATCGCGGCGATACCGAAATACAAATCGAAAGCCGCAACCCCGAGCTCTTGCTGCGCCGATTTCCCGAGTGCGTAGGCTTCCTCCGGCTTGCCCTGATCGAGCAGGGATTTGATGTCGTCCGCAGGCGCCGCCACTGCCATTGTCGCGGCGAACATGCTGCCGATGGCTGCCGCAAACAGCTTGCGGCGCGTGCCCTTGTGCGCCGTAACGGCAACCGGACGGACGATGCTACAGGTCTCGATCTTGCTCACAAAACTGCCCCCTTATTGATTCCAGATATTGAGAATTATCTGCGCAAGGGTATGAATGTCAAGATGAAAAGATGATGTATGACTAAAGGCATAGGCTGCCGGGTCCGGCCTGGCGTGGCCACGCCAGGAGCGTGGATGGTGTGCGTTTTTGTGACGGCGCGCTGCAAGCGGAAAAGCGGCAGAACGCTAAGCCGTTTGCCGCGGCCGCGGACCACCGCCCGCATCGTCTGCGTTGTCGTGCGCCGGAGGCGCCGCGCCGCGGGAGTGTCTGTCGTGTAGCGGCAGCGAGCCGCCGCTACATCGCCGGCCTGGTGCCGGCTCGCGTCAGATTTCCTCCGCCTCCATCTTGATGGCACCGCAGGGACACTCGGTGACGCACATGCCGCAGCCCTTGCAGTAGTCGTAGTTGAACTCGAAGCGCTTGCCGGGGCCGAGCTTGATGACGGCATTGTCGGGACAGACGCCGTAGCAGTTGTCGCATTCGAAGCAGTTGCCGCAGGAGAGGCAGCGTCGTGCCTCGAACTGGGCGTTGGTTTCGTCAAGGCCGCCGAGCACTTCATCGAAGGTCGACTGGCGGCGGATGATGTTGAGCATCGGCCTGATGGTGTGCGGCGCTTCCGAGTAATACCAGGTGTTGAGCCGGTCGAATCCGGCGATCTCGTGCTTGGCGGGCGGCACATGGGTTTCGCCGCGCAGCCAGGCGTCGATGTGGCGCGCGGCCTTTTTGCCGTGACCGACACCGACGGTGACGGTACGTTCGGAAGGCACCATGTCGCCACCGGCAAAAATGCCGGCGGCGCCGGTCATCATGTTGTCGCCGACGCGCACCACACCGTCATTGATTTCGAGGCCGGGCACGCCTTCGAGCAGCGACAGATCCACGTCCTGGCCCAGCGCCAGCACCACCGAGTCGGCTTCGAGCGTCTCGAATTCGCCGGTGGATTGCGGGAAGCCCTTTTCGTCGAGCTCCATTTTTTCAATGGTGATGTTGCCCTCGCCGGCCTGCTTGATGGTGGACAGCCACTTCATCATCACACCCTCCTGCAGGGCCTCCTCGACCTCGAAGTCGTGGGCGGGCATTTTTTCGCGGGTGCGGCGATAGACAATGATCGATTCGGAAGCGCCAAGCCGCTTGGCGGTGCGCGCCACATCGATGGCCGTATTGCCGCCGCCGTAGATCACCACACGGCGGCCGAGCAGGGGCTTGTCCTCGCCCTCCATGCTGCGCAGCACCGACACCGCATCGATGATCTTGGTCGCGTCGCCGGCCGGAATGTAGGCGCGCTTGCCGATATGCGCGCCGACGGCGAGGAAAGCGGCGTCGAACTTGCCGGCCTTCATGCTCTCGGCGATGTTGGCAACCTTGGTGTCGAGCCGCAGCACGACGCCGGTTTCGAGAATGCGTCCGACTTCGGCATCGAGCACTTCGCGCGGCAGGCGGTATTTGGGTATGCCGAAGCGCATCATGCCGCCGGCCAGCGGCCCGGCCTCGTGAATTTCCACGGCGTGTCCCAACCGCGCCAGATGATAGGCGGCAGACAAGCCCGAGGGCCCGGCGCCGACCACCAGCACGCGTTTCCCGGTCGAATGCGCCGGCTTGTCGAACTTCCAGCCGCGCTTGATCGCCTCGTCGCCGAGGAAGCGCTCGACCGAGTTGATGCCGACGGACTCGTCGAGATGTTGCCGGTTGCAGCCGCCTTCGCAGGGGTGGTAACAGACGCGGCCCATGATTGCGGGCATCGGGTTGTTCTCGGTCAGCACACGCCAGGCTTTCTCGTAGTCGCCGCTTTCGGCATGGAACAGCCAGCCCTGGATGTCCTCGCCGGCCGGACAGGCGGCGTTGCAGGGTGGCAGGCGGTCGAGATAGAGCGGACGCGAAGTGCGCCAGGAGCCGGTGTGATTGGCCAGCGAGGAGCCCGGATTGAGGGTGATGGCAAAGGGCTTGTCCATTTCAGCGAACCTCCTTTTCGAGCAAGCCGTACTTGCGGATGTTCTTGTCTGCCTGCGCCTGTATTCGCGCAATCGTCGCCACGGCGGGACTCTTGCCGAACAGGTGGGCGTAGCGCTTCTGCGGCCGCAGGTACTCCTCGACCGGCAGCGGTCGCCGTATCGCCAACGCCGACTTGATTTCGCCATATTCAGCCGAGAACACCGGGAAGATGCCGGTTTCCTTGGCCAGGCGAGCCATGCGGATGGTGTCGTGCGACGCCGTGCCCCAACCCAGCGGGCAGGGCACCAGAATGTGGATATAGCGCGCGCCGCGCAGACCCATGGCCTTGGTCACCTTGTGCTCCAGGTCGCGCAGGTCGGCCACCGTGGCCGTGGCGACGTAGGGGATCTCGTGAGCCATGGCGATGGCCGGGACGAACTTGCCCTGGCCGAAGGGATTTCCCGGCTCGGGGCCGAGCGGCATGGTGGTCGCGGTGCGTGCCGCCGGCGGCGTGGCGGAACTGCGCTGCACCCCGGTGTTCATGTAGCCGCCATTGTCGTAACAGATGTAGAGCACGTCGTCGTTGCGCTCGAACATGCCCGACAGGCAGCCGAAGCCGATGTCGGTGGTGCCACCGTCACCGCCCTGCGCGACGACGCGGACATCGCCGCTTTGGCCCTTTTGCCTTTTCACCTTGATTGCCGCGGCGATGCCGGTGGCGACCGCGGCCGCATTGCCGAACAGCGAGTGTATCCACGGAATCTGCCATGAGGTTTCCGGGTAGGGCGTGGAGAACACTTCGAGGCAGCCGGTGGCGTTGGCGGCGATCAACTGGCGGTTGCTGGCGTTCATCGCCGCGTCGATCGCGTAGCGGGCGCCGAGCGCCTCGCCGCAGCCCTGGCAGGCGCGATGCCCCGAATTGAGCGAGTTGGTACGCTGCATGTTGGCCTGCACGCTGCGATCTTCCGGCGCGAGCAGGCGGTTGCCGACGGTGAAGGTGCCGGTCTGGTAGAACTTGACGGGTTGCAGTGGCATTGCGGCGGCTCCTAGGCGATTTTCGAAGCGACCGTACCGAGGTCGCGCAGCATGGCTTCCGCAGCCGGTCCCGAGCGCCGGGTCTGTTTTTCGCGCTCCAACTGCTTGTTGACCGCATTCCAGTCGAGGTCGAGAAAGGTCAGCAACTCGAGTTCGTCGCGGCCCGCTTTGTCGAACAAGCCGGTGAGCGCCTTCACGGTGATCGCGCGGCCGCCAAGTCCGGCCACCACCGTATAGCCTTTCAGACCCATGCCGGTGACGGCCATGCGCACGTTGGTCGCGACGATGCCGCCGATGCCGACGGCAAGGCTCTTTTCCAACACCACGAAGCGCTTGCAGTTCTTCAGTGCTGCGGCTACCGCCAGCAGCGGGAAGGGACGGAAGCTGGTGATGCCGAGTACGCCTATCTTGTGGCCGGCGGCGCGCATTTCATCCACGGTGTCCTTGATCGTGCCGAGTACCGAACCCATGGCGATGACGATGGTTTCCGCATCCTCGGTGCAGTAGGTGCGGACCAGGCCGCCGCATTCGCGGCCGAACACCTGCTTGAACTCTTCGGCCAGTTGCGGAATGCGCTCCAGTGCCTGCATCTGCTTGGCGTGGGCGAGATAGCGCACTTCCATGAAGGCTTCCGGGCCGACCATGGCGCCGATCGACACCGGATCGGCGGGATCCAGCACCTGACGCGGCTCGTAGGGCGGCAGGAAGGCGTCGACCTGGGCCTGGGTCGGCATATCCACGCGCTCGTAGGCGTGGGTGAGGATGAAGCCGTCCATGCACACCATCACCGGCAGCGACAGCTCTTCCGCCAGCTTGAAGGCCTGGATGTGCAGGTCGAGCGCCTCCTGGTTGCTCTCGGCGAACAGTTGTATCCAGCCGCAGTCGCGCTGCGAGAGCGAATCCGAATGGTCGTTCCAGATGTTGATCGGCGCCCCGATGGCGCGGTTGGCCACCGTCATGACTATCGGCAGGCCCAGGCCCGACGCGTTGTAGACGGCTTCGACCATGAACAGCAGGCCCTGCGAGGCCGTCGCCGTGTAAGTGCGCGCGCCGGTGGCGGAAGAACCGATGGCGACGCTCATGGCGGCGAATTCGGATTCGACGTTGATGAACTCGCAATCGGTCAGATCTCCCGACTTGACCATTTCGCCGAGGCCCTCGACGATGTGCGTCTGCGGCGAAATCGGGTAGGCGCAGATCACTTCCGGCCGGCACAGGGCAACCGCCTCGGCGACGGCGTGGGAACCTTCACACTGCTTAAGCATGGGCAGCCTCCTCGCGGCGCGCTTCTTCCATCTCGGCGCGAACGATGTCGTAGGCTTCGGTCGCGCCGGCGATGTTGCCGGCTGCCACCTTGCCCGAGAACCTGCTGTTGATGGCCATGATCACGGACTCGAGCTTGATCACGCCGGCCACGGCGGCGAAGCCTCCCAGCAGGGGCACGTTCGGCATCGGCCGGCCGACATGCTTCTTGCTCAGTTCGGTGGCCGCCACCGTGCACAGGCGTTCGTGAGGCCAGTCGCGAATGAACTCGCTCAGGCCCAGTTCTTCAAAGCTCTTGTTGGTGTTGATCAGGATATAGCCGCCTTTCTTCAGTCCGGCGAATACGTCCACCTGATGCAGCAGGGTCGGATCCTGGATGATCAGCGCATCCGGCTCCATGATCGGTTCGCGCAAACGGATCTCCCTGTCGGCGATGCGACAGAAGGCCACCACCGGCGCCCCCATGCGCTCGGAGCCGAAACTGGGGAAGGCCTGCGCGTGACGGCCCTCTTCGAACGCGGCAATCGAGAGCATTTCCGCGGCCGTTACGACGCCCTGACCGCCACGGCCGTGAATGCGAACCTGGAACATGTGATCCCCCTGGCTTGTTTTGGCAACGGAGATGGACTTTACCCCCTGGCGCGCGGAATGGGAATCAGGGAAAACCACAACGTCGCAGTCCGGCACGCGCCCGACCGGTAGAATCACGCCTTTACCCGCCTTCAGGTCGAAGCATGAAACACATCACCGACGACGTCCGCATTCGCGAGATCAAGGAACTCTCGCCCCCCGCCCATCTTGCGCGGGAGTTTCCCACCACCGATGCGGCGGCGGAGACGACCTACGAGGCGCGTCAGGCGGTGCATCGCGTACTGCACGGCGCCGACGACCGGCTGGTGGCGGTGGTCGGCCCCTGCTCGATCCATGACTATGAGGCGGCGATGGAATACGCGCGCCTGCTGCAGCAGGCGGCGGAGCGCTTTGCCGGCGACCTGCTGATCCTGATGCGGGTTTATTTCGAAAAGCCGCGCACCACGGTCGGCTGGAAGGGGCTGATCAACGATCCGCGGATGGACGGCAGCTTCAGGATCAACGAAGGCTTGCGTCTGGCGCGCAAGCTGTTGTGGGAGGTCAACGAACTCGGCCTGCCGGCGGCAACGGAGTTTCTCGACACCATCACGCCGCAATACACGGCGGACCTGATCAGCTGGGGCGCCATCGGTGCGCGCACCACCGAATCGCAGGTTCACCGCGAACTGGCTTCCGGCCTGTCCTGTCCGGTCGGGTTCAAGAACGGCACCGACGGCAACATCCGCATCGCCGTGGATGCGATCAAGGCCGCGGCCAGCCCGCATCATTTTCTTTCGGTGACCAAGGCCGGCCACTCGGCCATCGTTTCCACCAACGGCAACGAGGATTGCCATGTCATCCTGCGCGGCGGCAAAGCGCCGAACTACGAGGCGGCGGCGGTGGAAGCCGCCTGCGCCGAACTCGGCAAAGCCGGCCTCGCCGCGCGCGTCATGATCGATTTCTCGCATGCCAACAGCAGCAAGCAGTTCAAGCGCCAGATCGACGTGGCGCGGGATGTCGCGGCGCAGATGGCGGCCGGCGAAGACCGCATCTTCGGCGTGATGATCGAGTCGCACCTGAAGGAGGGCCGTCAGGACCTGACGCCCGGCCAAGCGCTCGAGTACGGCGTTTCCGTTACCGATGCCTGTATCGGCTGGGAGGACACCCTGGCCGCGCTGGACATCCTCGCCGCTGCGGTGAAGGCTCGCCGTCTGGCCCTGGCCGATCACTGACAAGCCGGCGCCATGACCGGCCGCCTTTTCGCCGCGCTGCTGGTTCTGACGCTGATATTCCGTTTCTGGCTGGCGGCCGCCTTTCCGATTACCGGCGACGAGGCCTATTTCATCTGGTGGGGCTGGAAGCCGGACTGGGGTTTCTACGATCACCCGCCGATGATCGGCTGGTGGCTGGCGGCCTTGCTGCGCATCAGCGATGTCGAATGGTGGCTGCGCTTGCCGGCCATCCTGCAACCGGCAGTGCTGGCATTGGCGGCCTACTTCGCCTTGCCGCGGCTGGTTGCCGGCATCGGCCAGGAGCGCCGGCTGTGGACGGCCCTGTTGGTGCTGCTGGCGCCGGTGAATGTCTGGAACGTGTTCATCACCACCGACACGCCGCTGGTCTATTTCAGCGTATTTTCCGGCCTGGCATGGATTCGCGCCTCCCGCGACGACGCGCCGCGCTGGTATCTGGCGGCCGGTGTGCTGCTGGCCGGGGCGGTGCTCTCCAAGTATTTCGCGGCGATTCTCGGTTTTGCCTATCTGGTCGATGTCCTGCGCCGGCGTACGCCCGGTGCCTTTGCCGGCCTCGCCGTCGCCTATGCCTGCACCCTGCCGGCGCTGGCCCTGATGGCGTGGTGGAACAGCGGCCATTGCTGGCCGAACTATATGTTCAACTTCGTCAACCGTCACGACGATGCCGGCTGGTCGCTGCAGACGCCGCTGCTGTATGCGCTCACGCTGCTCTATGTCCTCGGCCCGCCGGTGCTGTGGCTGGCATGGCGCCGGCGCCGGACTGCGGCCGCCGACCCGGGTGCCGGATCTGCGCTGCCGGCAACACTGGGCACCCTGGCCTGGGTGCCGTTTCTGCTGTTTGCCCTGCTCTCGCCGGTCAAGCAGATCGGCCTGCACTGGCTGCTTTCCTTCGTGCCGTTTGTCATGATCTGGCTGGCGCTGCGCCTGGATCCCGGCGGCCTGCGCCGTCTCGGCCTGTTCTTCGCCGGCTTTGCGCTGCTGCACATCGCCGTCGTACTGATTGTCTCCCGCCTGCCGCTGGAAACCTGGCAGAAAACCCGCCTGTATGACGGCATCGTGCTCAGCTTCGAGCCCCGCGGGTTGGCGCAGGAGTTGCCGCCGTATTACACGGCCGGGAGCGGCGACTGGGTGCTGGCGATGGACGGCTATTCGAATGCGGTAACTCTGGGCTACAACCTGCGCCGCTACGTCATGGTTTTCGGCGCGGCGTCGAGCCATGCCCGGCACGACGACCTGGTGACCGACTTCCGCTTGCTGGCGGGCCGCAACATCCTGATCCTGAGGAAGTCCGCGCCGAACCTGGACGACTATCGCAAGTATTTCCGCCACGTCAGCAGCGACAGCTTCGAACTGCGCGGCGCGCGCTTCTGGCGGGTGAAGGGCGAGGGCTTCGACTACGCCGCCTACCGCGACGGGGTGCTGGCCGGCGTCAGGCAGAAGTACTATGCACTTCCGGCGTGGTTGCCGCAAACTGCGTGTTACATGTGCGATAGATATTTTCCGGGGGAGACATGCCGCCGTTGAGCCCCGACGAAGGGCCGCCCCGAGTCGGGGCAAGCCAACACAAGGGAGTCCGCGCCAGCGGACGAACACCCGTCACCGCCGCCCCCGGGGCGGGGGACGGGGGGGGGGGCGCGTATTTCAGGTTGCTGCGCCCCCACCAGTGGCTCAAGAACGGCTTCGTCTTTGTCGGCCTGCTGTTCGGCCATGCCTGGAGCGATCCGGCCAAACTGGGACAGGCGCTGGCTGCCTTTGCCGCCTTCTGCCTGCTGGCGTCTGCCGTTTACGTGATGAACGATCTGATCGATCGCGAGCAGGACCGGCTGCATCCGAAAAAGAAGCACCGGCCGCTGGCAGCGGCTAGCGTGAGCGTTGCGGCGGCGGTGGTGTTGGGCGCGGCATGCCTGCTTCTCGGTGGCGTCATCGTCTGGAAGTTTGCCGGTTCGGCGCCCTGGATATTTCTGGTCTATGTGGTGCTCAACGTCGGCTACAGCCTGGGCCTCAAGCACGTCGTCATTCTCGATGTCTTCATCATCGCGGCAGGCTTCATGCTGCGCATCCTGGCCGGGACGCTGGGCATCGGCATCGCGCCGTCGCAGTGGCTGCTGCTGTGCGGCCTGATGCTGACGCTGTTCCTCGGCTTCGCCAAGCGCCGTGCCGAACTCAACGCCCTGCAGGCCGACAGCGCCGGTCACCGCCGCGTGCTGGAACACTACACGGCGCCCATGCTCGACCAGTTCATCGGCGTCGCGGCGGCCGGCACGGTGATTTCCTACGCCCTCTACACGGTCAGCGCCGAGACCGTGGCCTTGCACGGCACGCGTGGCCTGATCGCGACGGTGCCCTTCGTCCTCTACGGCATGTTGCGCTACCTGTGGCGGCTGCATGCCCGCGGCGGCGGCGGCGATCCGGCGCAGGAACTGCTGGCCGATCCGCATCTGCTGGCCGCGACGCTCGGCTGGCTGCTGCTGGTGCTTGCCCTGCTGGGCGGCGCTATAATGCCAAAGCCATGATTTCGATAGAGAGAATCCCCAGCGTCGAGTTTCTCGGTGATGCCATGCCGTTCGTCGGCCGCATCAGCGAGATCATCGAGGTCATCCAGTTGTTCGAGGACTTCGAACCCGATGAGCTGGAAGGCCTCGCCCGCTACATGCGCTGCTACCGCGCGCCGCTGGGCACGGAAATCATCCGCGAGGGTGACGAAGGCGATTTCATGATGCTGGTGCTCGACGGCAGCATCGAGATCGTCAAGAAGGACGTGCGCGGCTTGCCGCAGATCATGGGCACGGCCGGTCCGGGCAAGACCCTGGGCGAGATGTCGCTGATAGACGGCGAGCCGCGCTTTGCCAGTTGCATTGCGCTGGACAAGGTCGAAGTGGCGGTGCTCGACCGGGAAAGTCTTTCGCGCATCATTGCCGACGAGCCGCGCATCGGCGTCAAACTGATGATGGAATTGCTGATGCTGCTGAATCAGCGCCTGCGCGGCGTCAGCGCGCAACTCCTCGAGTGCATGGAAGCCCGGCGTTCGCGCATTCGCTAGACGCTTCACCGCGGCGCCGGTTGTTGCGCCTTCGCCTTGCTCTCAGGCGTTCCTGCCCTTCTGCCACAAGACATCGCCGCCGCCGGCGGCCCGGTTCAGCCAGCGCCCGAGGACGAAGAGCAGATCGGAGAGGCGGTTGAGGTATTGCCTTGCGGCGTCCGACACCGCTTCCCCGGCGGCAAGCGCAACCGTGACGCGTTCGGCGCGGCGGCAGACGGTACGTGCCAGATGGGTCAGGGCGGCGGCCCGGTTGCCGCCGGGCAGAATGAATTCCTTGAGCGGTCCCAGATCTGCGTTGTAGCGGTCGATCGCGGCTTCCAGTCGTGCCGGTTGCGTGGCTTTCAGCAGCGTTGCGCCAGGGATCGACAGTTCGCCGCCGAGATCGAACAGATCGTGCTGGATGCCGGTGAACAGTTCACGCACGTCGGTGGGCAGCTCCTCGCAGAGAATGACGCCGATCAGCGAGTTGAGCTCATCGACGTCGCCCATGGCGGCGACGCGGCGGGCATCCTTGGCGACGCGCGAACCGTCGCCGAGGCCGGTAGTGCCGGCGTCGCCGGTACGGGTGTAAATTTTCGAGAGTCTGTGTCCCATGGCGAACGGTCAATATGCGCGGCTGATTGAAATATAAAAAATGTATCCGTCCGGCGGCAGGTCGGGCGTCTATGATTGAGCATCTTACCGCTGCCGGCGCCCGCCGCCGGATGGCGGCTGAGCAACCCCACCGTTACTACGATGCCTGCCCATTCGATGCTACGCCGCTTTTTCCCTTTTCTGCGCTGGTTCCCCTTCTCGGCACGCACTCTCCGGGCCGACTTCCTTGCCGGCCTGACCGTCGCCCTGGTACTGGTACCGCAGTCGATGGCCTATGCCCAGCTGGCAGGCATGCCCGCCTACTACGGGCTCTACGCCGCCTTCCTGCCGGTGATGGTGGCGGCGCTGTGGGGGTCGTCGCACCAGCTCGGCACCGGCCCGGTGGCGGTGGTCTCGCTGCTGACCGCTTCGGCGCTGACACCGCTGGCCGCATCCGGCTCGGAGCAGTACGTTGCGCTGGCCATCATGCTGGCCCTGCTGGTCGGGGTCGTCCAGCTGTTTCTCGGGGTGTTCAAGCTTGGCGTCATCGTGAACTTCCTCTCCCACCCGGTCATCGTCGGTTTTACCAACGCCGCCGCCATGATCATCGGCCTGTCTCAGGTCAACAAGCTGATCGGCGTGCCGATGGGCCGCTCCGAACACTTCATCAACGACATCTGGGGTGTCGCCAAGCTGGTGGGCGATACGCATCTGCCGACCCTGGCCATGGGCGCGACGGCCATCGCCATCATGTGGCTGATCCGCAAAAAGGCGCCGAAACTGCCGGGTGTCCTCATCGCCGTGGCGGTGACCACCGCGGCATCGTGGCTGATCGGCTTCGAGCGCAACGCCACGGCCACCATCGACCAGGTGGCGGAGCCGGAAGCCCGGGCCCTGCTGACCGAGTTCGTCCGCACCGAGGTGCGCATCAAGGAGATCAACGACCAGATCGTTGTCCGGGCCAACGATCTGAAGGCCGTGCGCAAGGATCGCGGCGGACTTTCCCATGAGGCGGTGACCCTCAACTATGAGGTGGACCTGCTCCGCCTTCAGCTCAAGGACCGTGAGGACGAGAATCGTCGCCGCAACCGCGTCATCCGCAACTTTGCCTTTGAACGCGTCGTTGCCGCCGAAGGCCAGGCGGCGGAACTCTATGCCGAGGGCCGGGTGCCGGCCGGGAAGACGGCAGATGGCCACCGTTGGCGTATCGCCCGGGCGGCCCAGGGCAACATGAAGCTCACGGGCGGCGGCGAAGTGGTCGGCAATGTCCCGCAAGGCCTGCCCTCCGCAGGTCTGCCGGCCGTTTCATGGGAGATGCTGGGCAGCCTGCTTTCGGCCGCCATGGTGATTTCGCTGGTGGGCTTCATGGAAGCCATTTCCATCGCCAAGGCCATCGCCGCCAAGACCAAGCAGAAGATCGATCCGAACCAGGAACTGATCGGTCAGGGCCTGGCCAACATCGCCGGTTGCCTGACTCAGGCGTTCCCGGTTTCGGGTTCCTTCTCACGCTCGGCGGTGAACATCAACGCCGGGGCGGTGACCGGAATGTCCTCGGTGTTCACCGGCCTGTTCGTGCTGCTGACGCTGCTGTTCCTGACGCCGCTGCTTTACCATCTGCCGCAGGCGGTGCTGGCGGCGGTAATCATCATGGCCGTGATCGGCCTCATCAATGTCGATGCCGTCAAGCATGCCTGGAAGGCCAGCCGGCATGACGGCATCGCCGCCGTGGCCACCTTCGTCGCCACCCTGGGGTTCGCGCCGCATCTCGACAGCGGCATCATGACCGGAGCCGGCCTGGCCATCGGCCTCTACCTTTATCGCACCATGTCGCCGCGCGTGGTCATTCTCGGGCGTCTTGCGGACGGCACGCTGCGCGATACCCGGGTACACAATCTGCCGCCGTCGCAAGTCGTCACCGCCGTACGCTTCGACGGCCGGCTCTATTTCGCCAACGTCGCCTTTTTCGAGGACGCCATCCTCGAGGCGGTGGCCAACAATCCCCAGGCACCCTACCTGCTGATCGTCGGCGACGGCATCAACGAGCTTGACGCCTCGGGCGAGGAAGTGATCCACCACATCGTCGAGCGCTTGCGCGACAACGGCATCGTCGTGCTCTTCGCCGGCTTGAAAAAGCAGGTGGTTGATGTCATGCAGGCCACCGGCCTGTACGCCGCGATCGGTGAAAAGAGCTTTTTCGCCACGACCGAGCGAGCCCTGGAAAAAATCTTTTCGCGCGAGGGGAAGCTCGGCGCCGCCGATGGCCTGCGCCCGGTCCCGGCACCGGCGCCTGTGCCGGAGCAGCGTTTTGGCTGAGCCGCCAGCGGCGGCAAGGCGGCGCGGCTTGCCGCGCCGCTGATAGAATCCGCCATCATTATTGCCGCCGACATGACCAGCCTTCTCCCCATCGATACCCTGCTGACAGCCGCCTGCACCTGGCTGGCAATCGGTCTGCTGGGGTTGGTGGCGCCGCGCAACACGCGCTTCATCAGCAAGACCCTGTTTCCGCTCGGCGCCCTCGTCGGCGTGCTGGTCGGCCTGGTGGCGCTGGGCTCGCTCGGCGGGCCGGCGCAAACCGCAGTGCTGGTCATCGGCCTGCCGGATCTGCCCTTCCACATGCGCCTGGACAATCTTTCGGCGGTGTTCGCACTGCTGCTGGGCTTCGTCTCGGCCGGCATTTCCATCTTTGCCGCCGGCTATTTCAGGAAGGGTGAAGGCACCGCGCCCGGGGTGCTGTGCCTCGAATACCACGTCTTCCTCGCCAGCATGCTGCTGGTGCTGCTGGCCGACGACGCCTACGCCTTCATGGTGGCGTGGGAGACCATGGCCCTGTCGTCCTTCTTCCTCGTCACCACCGATCATCGCCACGAGGAAATCCGCCGTGCCGGCTTTCTCTATCTGCTGATCGCCCATATCGGCGCCATCGCCATCCTGCTCTCCTTCGCCGTGATGACCGGCGGCGCCGGTGACTACAGCTTCGCCGGCATGCGCAGCCAGGGCCTGTCGCCGTTCTGGGCCTCGGCGGCTTATCTGCTGGCGCTCGCCGGCTTCGGCGCCAAGGCCGGCCTGGTGCCGCTTCACGTCTGGCTGCCGGAGGCGCACCCGGCAGCACCCTCGCCGGTGTCGGCGATGATGAGCGGCGTGATGCTCAAAACCGCCATCTACGGCCTGCTGCGGGTGAGCTTCGACCTGCTGCACGAGACGATCTGGTGGTGGGGTGTGGTCGCGCTCGCCGTCGGACTGGTCACGGCGCTGTTCGGCGTACTCTACAGCACGGTGCAAAACGACATGAAGCGGCTGCTGGCCTATTCCTCGATCGAAAACATCGGCCTCATTGCCGTCGGCATAGGCCTGACGCAGATTTTTCATGCCTATCGCATGGAGGCGCTGGCGGCGCTGGCCATGACCGCAGTGCTGTACCACTGCCTGGCCCATGCCGGCTTCAAGAGCCTGCTGTTTCTCTGTACCGGATCGGTGCTGCATGCGACCAGGGAACGCAGCCTCGGCAAGCTCGGTGGCCTGATTCATCGCATGCCCTGGGTGGCCTGGCTGGCGCTCGCCGGAGTGATCGCCAGCGCCGGCTTGCCGCCCCTGTCCGGATTTGTTTCGGAGTGGCTGCTGCTGCAAAGTTTCCTCTTCTCGCCCGGTCTGCCGCACCCGTGGCTCAACATGGTGGTGCCGGTGGCGGCGGCGCTGGTCGCTCTCGTCGCCGCGCTGGCCGGCTTCGCCATGGTCAAGTTCTACGGCATCATCTTTCTCGGCCAGATGCGCGAGCCGGGGCTGAAGGACGCCAAGGATGCGGGTCCGTGGGAGAAGTCCGGCCTGGTCTGGCTGGCGCTGATTACCCTGCTGCTGGGGATCCTGCCGTCCACGGTGATTTCGCGCATCGATGCCGCGACGCGCCAGCTCCTCGGCACCGGCCTGGCCGACAAGCTGGAGCAGCAGGGCTGGTGGATGCTGGCGCCGATCTCGCCGGAGCGCGCCAGCTACGAACCGGTGATCTTTCTGGTCACCATCGCCGTCGCGCTGCTGCTCGGGCGCTGGCTGGTGCGCCATCTCTATCATGGCCGCGTCCGCCGCACCACGGCCTGGGACTGCGGCTACTACTTCCAGGGACCGCGGGCGCAGGATACGGCGGAGGGCTTCAGCCAGCCGATCCGGCGCATTTTCGGACCCATGTTCCGCATGCAGCGGCATCTGCCGACGGCCCGCGACACCGCGCCGTATTACACCGTCAAGGTCGAGGATCATTTCTGGTACTGGCTCTATCTGCCGCTGGCAAAACTGGTCGGCCGCGTGTCCACACTCGTCACGATCCTGCAGGGAGGGCGCATCGCCGTCTATCTGATGTACAGCTTCGTGACCCTGCTCGTACTCCTGCTGGTGGCCCGGCCGTGATAAGCAAAGCGCGCCCTGCCGGCCGCGCCTTGCCGGCGCAAATCTGGGCACCCCCGCCCGACCTCCCCCGCCAGGCGGGGGAGGTGACTGGTCAGCCCTGCCCGATGGGCAGGAGATTGAGGATGCGGCTGTGATCAGCGTTTCCGGACTGCTGGGGCAGACCTTCGCGATCCTGCTGGCGCTGCTGCTGGCGCCGCTGCTGTCGGGTTGGGTGGGGCAGTGCCGTGCCTGGCTGCAGAGCCGCAGCGCGCCGCCCCTGCTGCTGCCTTACTACATGCTGCACAAGCTGTTCCACAAGGATGTGGTGCTGGCCAATGGCGCTTCGTCGCTGTTCCGCGCCGCACCCTTCGTCATCTTCGGCTGCATGGTGCTGGCCTGCGCCATCATTCCCAGCCTGTCGACCGATCTGCCGCTCGCTCCCGCTGCCGACGCCCTGGCGCTGGTCGGCGTTTTCGGCCTGGCGCGCATCTTCATTTCGCTGGCGGCGATGGATGTCGGCACCTCCTTCGGCAGCCTCGGCGGCCGGCGCGAAATGTTGGTCGGTTTCCTCGCCGAGCCGGCCCTGCTGATGGTGATTTTCACTCTCGCCCTGACCGCCCAGTCGACCTCCGTCGCCACCATCGTCGAGACCATGGCCCGCCGCGATTTCGTCATCTACCCCAGCCTTGCCTTTGCCGGTATCGCCTTCACCTTCGTCTCCCTCGCCGAGAACGCGCGGGTGCCGGTCGACAATCCGGCCACCCACCTCGAACTCACCATGATCCACGAGGCGATGATCCTCGAATACTCCGGTCGCCATCTGGCGCTGATCGAATGGGCGGCGAGCCTCAAGATGTACGCCTATTCCTGCCTCGGCCTGGCGCTGTTCTTTCCCTGGGGCATCGCCGCCGGCGACAGTTTTGCCGCGCTGGTGGCGGCGATCCCGTTGCTGCTGTTCAAGCTCGCCATCGGCGGTTTCCTGCTGGCCGTGATCGAGACCATCAATGCCAAGATGCGTATCTTCCGCGCTCCCGAGTTTCTCGGCACCGCTTTCCTGTTGGCCGTGCTCGGCCTCCTGGTGCGCCTGTTGCTGGAGAGCCGGGTATGAACGTGGCAATTCCATTTTCGGCGCAGCTCATCAATCTTTTCGCCTCGGTGATCCTGCTGCTGGGTTTCGCCATGCTGGCGCAGCGGCGCGTGCTGCAGCTGATCAACCTGTTCGCCCTGCAGGGGCTGACGCTGTGCCTGTCGACCGTGGTGGCGGCAGTGACCACCGGGCAGTCGCATCTGTACTGGTCGGCCGCCCTGACGCTGGTGCTGAAGGCGATCCTGCTGCCGTGGATTCTTCACCGTCTGGTGCGCCGCCTGCAAGTCAAGGGCGAGGTCGAGTCCCTGATCAACATTCCGACTACCATGCTGGTCGGCATCGGACTGGTCATCATCGCCTTCAACGTCGCCCTGCCGATCTCGCAGTTGTCGCACACCATCACGCGCGGCACCCTGGGCATCGCCCTGGCCACCGTGATGCTGGCCTTCCTGATGATGATCACGCGGCAGAAGGCCATCACCCAGGTGGTCGGTTTCCTGGCCATGGAAAACGGCCTCTTCCTCGCCGCCACCAGCGCCACCTACGGCATGCCGATGGTGGTGGAACTGGGCATTGCGCTTGACGTGCTGGTCGGCGTCATCATCCTCGGCGTGTTCTTCTTCCAGATTCGCGACCAGTTCGACAGTCTCGATATCCGCCACATGGAACGCCTCAAGGACAGCTGACGGCCATGGATTTCTTCGTCATCATGCTGTTTATCCCCCTCGTCAGCGGCGCGCTGCTGACGGTGGTCGGCGAGCGCGAATGGGCGCCCAACCTCAACATCATCGCCAGCTTCGGCACCTTCCTCGCCGCCGCCGGCCTCACCGTCGAAATCGTCGCCAACGGCCCGCGCTTCGCCTTCGGCGAACATTTCTTCATCGACTCTCTAAACGTCTTCTTCGTCGCGCTGACCGCCTTCGTCGGGCTCACCACCAGCATCTTTTCCGGCCCCTACATGAGGAACGAGCGCGAGCACGGCAAGCTCACGGCAGCGCGCCTGCGTCTCTACAAGAGCATGTACCAGCTCTTCATGTTCACCATGCTGGTGGCGTTGACCACCAATAACCTCGGCATTCTCTGGGTGGCGATGGAGGCGGCGACGCTGACCACCGTCCTGCTCGTTTCGCTCTACCGCACACCGGCCAGCCTCGAAGCGGCGTGGAAGTATTTCATCCTTTGCGGCGTCGGTATTGCCCAGGCCCTGTTCGGCACCATCCTGCTTTACTTCGCCGCCGAACGTGTGCTGGGCCAGACCGGCAACGCGCTGCTGTGGACTCATCTGGTCGAGGTCAAGGGTCAGCTCGAACCGGCCATCATGGCCTTGTCCTTCATCTTTCTGCTGGTCGGCTACGGCACCAAGGTGGGCCTGGCGCCGCTGCACAACTGGCTGCCCGACGCCCATGCCGAAGGCCCGACGCCGGTGTCGGCGGTGCTTTCCGGCCTGCTCCTCAACGTCGCGCTGTACGCCATCCTGCGCTGCAAGGTGCTGGCCGACGGCGCCATTCCAGGCGAGTTCGCCGGCAATCTGATGATGGGCTTCGGCCTGTTCACGCTGCTCGTCGCCGCCTTCTTCCTGTCGCGGCAGAAGGATGTCAAGCGCATGTTCGCCTACTCGTCGATCGAGCACATGGGGCTGATCACCTTCGCCTTCGGCATGGGCGGTGCGGTGGCCAACTTCGCCGGCTTGCTGCACATGACCATGCACTCGCTGACCAAGTCCGCCATCTTTTTCGCTGTCGGCCATGCCACGCAAAAGACCGGAACCCAGCTGATGGAAGACATCCGCGGCCTGATCCGCATCAACCCGCTGATCGGCTGGGGGCTGATGCTCGGCACGCTGGCGATCCTCGGCATGCCGCCGTTCGGCGTCTTCGCCAGCGAGTTCATGATTCTCACCTACGCCATGAAGCATCACCCGTGGGCGACGCCGGTGCTGCTGCTGGCGCTGGGCGTGGCCTTCGCCGCCATCTTCGGCAAGGTGCAGCCCATGGTGTTCGGCGAAACCGAGGCCAAGCGTCTGCCGCATGCTCCCGCCATCACGCCGGTGTTCCTCCATCTCGGCATCGTGCTGGTGCTGGGCCTCTACATTCCGCCTTACCTGACGCGCTGGTTCCATGAAGCCGCGCGCATGCTGGGCTAGCCATGATTCTCTGCGACGACTCGACCATCGAATTCATGCTGCAGCCCGGTGCCGGCGCGCCGGTCTGGCGCGGGCGCGTGTCGAGCGGCGAGGAACTCAAGGACTTCGCCGCGGCCGCGCACCTGGCCGGCGGTCGCCTGGCCGCGATGTGGGGTTCGGACTCGCGCCGGCGTGGCGGCGGCTTTCACCTGCATTGCGTGTTCGGCCTCGACACCGGCCATGCCTGGCTGAGCCTCGCTCTGCCGGCCGATGAACCGGCCTATCCCGACCTGTCGGGCATTTTCCCGGCAGCCAACCGGATGCAGCGCGCCACGCGCGACCTGGTCGGCATCGCCACCGAAGGCGGCGACCAGAGGCCCTGGTTGCGCCACGGCGCCTGGCCGGCGGACTGGTATCCATTGCGCCACGATGCCGTGCACGAGGTCGGCATGGGGCTCGGTTTCCAGAATTTCCCCAGCGACTACGATTTCGTCCAGGTTGGCGGCGAGGGCGCGCACGAAATTCCGGTCGGCCCGATCCATGCCGGAATCATAGAGCCCGGTCATTTCCGCTTTTCGGTGGTCGGCGAGCGCGTGCTGCGCCTGGAGCAGCGGCTGGGTTACCAGCACAAGGGCGTCGAGAAACTGTTCATCGGCGCGGATATCGCCCGCGGTGCGCGACTGGTTGGCCGTGTCTCCGGCGACTCCACCTGTGCCTTCGCCTGGGCATTCGCCGCGGCGGTCGAGGCGGCGTGCCGGGTCGCGGCACCGCGGCGGGCGCTGCTGCTGCGGGCACTGATGCTGGAGCGCGAGCGCATCGCCAATCATCTGGGCGATCTCGGCGCGCTAGGCAATGACGCCGCCTTCGCGTTTGGCCTGACCCAGTTCCTGCGCCTGAAGGAAGACTGGCTGCGCCTGAATCATCAGGTGTTCGGCCACCGTTTCATGATGGATTGCATCGTACCCGGCGGCGTCGCCGCGGATGTCGATCGCCCTGCGCTCGATGCCATTGTCTTGCAGTGCGATAACGTCGGCCGGCAGGTGAAGGAATTGCGTGCGTTGTATGACGAGCACTCCGGCCTGCAGGACCGTTTCGTGACTACCGGCGTGGTCGGCGCCGCCCTGGCGCGCGAACTGTCGCTGACCGGGATGGGCGCCCGCGCCAGCGGCATTCTGCTCGACGGCCGGGCGCACCGGCAGGGATATACGCCGCCGCCGCCCTATGCCGAACTGGGGGTGCGCCCCGCCATCGACGAGCGCGGTGACGTCGCCGCGCGGGTTGCCGTCCGCTTCGACGAAGTTTCCGAATCGCTGCGCTTGCTGCGCGAAATTGCCGCCGCCATGCGCTTGGGCGAAACGCGCGCCGATGTCGCGCCGGTCGCCGACGCCGGCGGGCTTGGCGTGATCGAAGGCTGGCGCGGCGAGGTGCTGGTCGGCGTTCAGTTCGACAGCGACGGCAAGTTCGCCCGCGTGCATCCGCACGACCCGTCGTGGCAGGCCTGGCCGGCCCTGGAACATGCGGTAATGAAGGACATCGTCCCCGACTTCCCGCTCATAAACAAGTCCTTCAATCTGTCCTATTCAGGAGCCGATCTGTGATCCGCCTGCTGCGCCACATCTTCCGCACCGGCATCCTTACCGAGCCGACGCCCGACGCCGGGGAAGGGCCGCAGCGCGAGATCGACCGGCTGCACGACGAGATTCTGCATATCCTCGGCCGGGCCCTGACCATCCGCGAGGTTGATGCCGGTTCCTGCAACGGCTGCGAACTTGAGATCCACGCCCTCAACAATCCCTACTACAACCTCGAGGGCCGCGGCATCAGGTTCGTTGCCAGTCCGCGCCATGCAGACATGCTGCTGGTGACCGGACCGGTGACCAAGAACATGGAGAATGCGCTGCGCATCGCCTACGACTGTACGCCCGACCCCAAGCTGGTCATCGCGGTGGGCGACTGTGGCTGCAACGGCGGTGTTTTCGGCGAGAGCTATGCCAGCTGCGGTGCGATCGAGAACGTGGTCGGCGTCGATCTGCGCATCCCCGGCTGCCCGCCTGCACCGCTGGCGCTGATGCAGGGGATTCTGGCGGCGGTGCGCAAGTCAAAGTAGCCCGCTGCCGTCGCCGCCGGGAGTCGGGGCAAGACCGGGTCCGCTGATTCCGTTGTCCTGCGCAGACTTGCCGGCTCTTGCCGTGCCAAGCGGCGTGATGCCACGCCCTTGGCTACCCTGCCAGCATTACCCTGGCGCTTACGCCGAGGCCGCCGGGCCCGCCCGTGATGGCGATACGGGCGTCGTGAAGTTCGGCGACGCGGCGGCAGATTGCGAGTCCGAGTCCGGTCCCCGGTTTTTCATGGCCGGCAATGCGATAGAAGCGCTCGAATACCCGCTCGCGTTGCGCCTCGGGAATGCCCGGACCGTCGTCGCTGACCTCGACCACCAGGCCGGCGGCCTCGCGCCGGATGCTGACGCCGATGTGGCCGCCGCGCTGCGTGTAGCGGATCGCGTTATCCACCAGATTGCCGATCAGCATCGACAGCATGTCGGCATTGCCGAGCAGCGGCGGCAAGCCGGGCTCGACATCGAGTTCCATCACCTGCTCGCGTTGCAGTGCCAGCGGCGCCAGTTCCGCACACGCCGTTTGCGCCACTTCGCCCAGGCTTACCGGCTGTGCATCGGGCAAGGCCTGTTCGGGGTCGAGACGGGCCAGCGTCAGCAGTTGTCCGAGCAGGCGTATGCCCCGTTCAACGCTGCGCTGCAACTGGTCCATGGCATGCATTCGCTCGGCTTCGCCGTCGGCGGCGCGCGCGGCGTGCAAATGCGCCTGGATGGCGGCCAGCGGAGTGCGCAACTCATGGGCGGCGTTGGCGGTGAAGCGCCGTTCGTTGTCCAGGGTATGGTTCATGCGCTGCAGCAACTCGTTCAGCGCCAGCACCATGGGGCGCACTTCCTCGGGGGCGCTCGCGGCATCCAGCGGCACCAGGTTGTCGGGCTGCCTGTTCGCCATCTCGCGCGCCAGAGTGCCGAGCGGGACCAGACCGCGGCCGATCGCAAGCCAGAGCAGGAAAATCAGCAGCGGCAAGCCCAGCGCCAGCGGGCTGACCAGGCGCAGGGCGATGCGGCGCACCAGGCTGTTGCGCAGATCGTGGGCCTCGCTCACCACGATGCGGAAGTCATGATGCATGTCCCAGACGGCATAGTGTCGCCAGATCTGGCCCTGGCTGTCGGTGGTTTCGGAAAAACCGTCCTGCCCGGTCATCACCGTGGCCGGCGCGTTGGCCGACTTCAGCAGCAAATGATCTACCCCGTTCCAGATCTGGTAGCGCAGCCTCTTTTCGTACTCGGCGTAGAGCAGGTGATTCGGTCCCTGCCCGGTCGGGCCGGCGACGACCGGCAGCGGCGGCACGCCCTGACCGGCAGTATTCGCGGCTAGCGAGCGGCTTTTCACCAGACGTTCGGGCAAGTCCGGCCATTGCGTGAAAATCTCGGCCAGCGCGGGCGATTCCCGGTTGCCGGGGATTGCAATCGGATCTTTGTCGTCCGGATCGGTGACCCGCAGCAAGGCCAGCGCGGTCTGGGCCAGATGAGCGTCGAACAGTTCATATACTTCATCGACGCTGTCGCGCAGGGTGAACCAGGCGACGCCGGCCCAGTAGGCGAACGTGCCGAAGAGCAGCGTAAGCAGCAGGCGCCGGCTCAGCGACAGGCGGGCGATCACGCCGCGGGCCTGGCGAGGGTGTAGCCGACGCCGCGCACCGTCTTGATGCTGTCCGCGCCGAGCTTGAGGCGCAAATTGTGGATATGCACCTCGACGGCATTGCTCTCCACATTCCGGCCCCAGCCATACAGAGACGTCTCCAGCTGGCTGCGGGTGAGGACGCGTCCGACGCCTTCCATGAGTGCGCGCAAGAGGGCCAGTTCGCGAGCGGAAGCGGCTACCGCCTTGCCGTTCCGGCTGACGGTATGCGCCACCAGGTCCAGCGTCAGTTCGCCGACGCTGAGGGAGCCGCCGGTGCTGCGGCCGGAGCGGCGGATGAGGGCGCGCACGCGCGCAATCAACTCCTCCATGTCCGCGGTCTTGACCAGATGGTCGTCGGCGCCGCGGTCCAGGCTGATCACCTTGTCGCGCGTGGTGTCGCGCGCCGTGAGCATGAGCACGGGCAGGGCGTTGTTCGTGCTGCGCAGTTCGCGCAGCACTTCCAGTCCGTTCATCACCGGCAGGCCGATGTCCAGCACCATGGCGGCGAACTCGGTGGCGCCAAGAACGTCCAGTGCCGCCTTGCCGTCTCTTACCCAGGTGACGGCGAAGCCCGCCTTGCCGAGAGCGGCGCGCAAGCCATCCCCGAGCAGGGGGTCATCCTCGACAAGCAGCAGTTTCATGGGCCTCGGATCTCATTCGAATCGCGTCCAAGCCGCGAGCGGCTTCCGGCCGTAAGCAGATTTCACGACTCTGGGAAAATCTTAACACGCCTTAAGTATTCAGGCCCTTGCCTAAGCCTGCCTTCAGACCTGCTTGCTAAAGTGGTTTCCTAGTTGTCCAGGTTTCAACAGTGAGGTTGCTGCGACCGTGTTCCCCTCCAGGTGGAGCCGGCGACGGCAACCCGACATCAAGGGAGGATCCGGAATCAGGCCGTCGCCAGACGTGCCATCGTGTCTCCCCTCGACGACGCGTCCGTTTCAGTGTGCAGCAGCACCTTGCTTGTAACCGCAGCAAACCGCGCGCCCACAGGTCGCCCGGTACCAAGGCAAAAGGGGATATTCACGCATGGCAACAAATCATACAGTCACGTTCCTCAGGTCCTGCGCGCTTGCCGCTGCGGCACTGCTGTTCGGCCTGGCGCCTGCCCACGCGGCCTCAGCCTCGGCCGAAGGCGATCCGATGGCCAATGCCCGGATCGTCGGCGAAAAGCGCTGCGGTGAGTGCCACGACACCGAGAAGAGCCTTTTCGGCCACACCCAGCACGCCAAGGTGTTCCGCGAAAACCCGCGCAACGAAACCGAGAAGGCGGTCTGCGAAGCCTGTCACGGCCCCGGTTCGCTGCATGCCGTCGACACCAAGGACAAGAACAAGATCATCGGCTTTTCCAAGGAGTGGGGTACCGCCATCGAGCGCCAGAACGGGCAGTGCCTCAACTGCCATTCCGGCGGTCAGCGCCTGCACTGGCCGGGTTCGATCCACGCCACCAACAAGCTTGCCTGCTCCGACTGCCACAATCCGATGGCGCGGTTTTCCGCCAACGGCCTGATGAAGAAGGCCGGCATCACGGAAACCTGCCAGACCTGCCATCAGCAGCAGCGCGCCGAGTTCCGCAAGAAGTCGCACATGCCGGTGCCCGAAGGCAAGATGACCTGCGAGGATTGCCACAACCCCCACGGCAGCAGTTCGAAGCGACTGCTCAAGGCCGACAGCGTCAATGAACTCTGCTACACCTGTCACATGGAGAAGCGCGGTCCCTTCCTCTGGGAGCATGCGCCGGTGCGCGAGAATTGCCTGAACTGCCACTATGCGCACGGCTCCAACGCCGACAAGCTGCTGGTGCAGACGCGGCCCTTCCTCTGTTCCGGCTGCCACAGCACCACCGGCACCATGGGCCACGCCGTGTGGGGCAACAATACGCTGGGCAATACCGCGTCGGCGATTGCCACCACCAACCAGATGGGTGGCGCACTGGGCAATCTCCCGACCAAGCGCATGACCGGTCGTTCCTGCCAGGAATGCCATTCGGCGATCCACGGCAGCAACAGTCCTTCCGGCGCCCGCTTCCAGCGCTGACCTGATACGGGAGACTGCTAAATGGCTCAGTTCAATACCTCCGGGAGTTCTTGCATGACGACTCGTCCCCGCTTGAAAATAATCGCCGCCTGCGTCGGCGTCGCCCTTGCCCAGTGGGGTGCCGGTTCCGCCCGCGCCGACTCGGCCGTCGGCGTCGACACCGCCCTCGGCAACGCCCTTAATCCGCCCGGCCGCTCGGCCGTGCCGCGCCCCCTGGCGGACGACGGGCTCGATACCGTGCGCCACTCGCCGTCAGGCCAGCTTTACGGCATCCCCTACGACCGCGCCGCTGAAGGCGGCAACAAGACCGCGGGCGGCTGGGAATATTCCGGCGGCGTCGAGGTCGGCGTGATCGGCGGCGACGCCGGCAGGAAGAACGCGCTGTTCCGCAAGTACAAGGACTTGAAGAACGGCGCCTATCTCGACTACTTCGAGATTGAAGCGGAAAAGCCCGACAGCGCCAACTTCATCCAGGCTTTCGGCGGCGGCGCCGGGCGGCAGGACCAGTTTTACGGCATGCAATTCGGGCGCTACAACGACTGGAAGGCCAAACTGTTCTACAGCGAGACCATCCACGTTTTCAGCGACAACTGGAAGTCGATCTACAACGGCGAGGGGTCGGGCGATCTGACGACCGGGCTTGCCGCGCCGAGGGCAGTGACATCAGGCACGCTCGCCGCCCAGGCGACCACGCTCGGTCTCGCCGCCTATGGTGCCGCCGGTGCTTGTACTGCGATTGCTCCATGCTGGGCCTACAACGGCAAACTCTACGCCAACGGCACGGCGCTCGCCGGCATCAACGGCATTGTCGGCACCTATAACGCCGCAGGTGCGCTGGTCGCCGGCTCGGAACAGTCCAACATGGCGCTGGCCCTCAGCAACAAGGCGGCGGCAACTGCGGACAGCGAACTGTCCCTGGTGCGCAAGAAGGGCGGGCTGCGCCTCGAAGCGACGCTGGACAACTTCTGGAAAGGCTATGCCAGCTATAGCAGCGAGAAGCGCAAGGGCAGCCGGCCGTTCGCCATAAACGAGGCCAATATCTCGAGCGAAATCGCCGAACCCATCGACTACGATACCCACGAACTTCTGGCGGGTCTGCAGTATGCCGACTCGCTCACCCAGGCCAATCTGCGCGCCTCCATGTCGATGTTCCGCAACAACATCAGCACGCTGAACGTGCAGTATCCGCTGCTCGGCGTTGCCGGCGGCAACGGCGTGGTGCAGGCGGCCACCTACGACCTGTATCCGGACAACCACGCCTTTAATCTGAAGGGCGAATTTGCACGCCAGCTACCCGACTTCTACAAGGGGCGCTTCACCGCGGCGGTGTCCTGGGGCAGCAACCGGCAGAACGACGACCTCCTGGCGCCGATCTCGGCAGCCCAGAGCGCCCAGTATGCGGCGGCCGGCATCACCAACCTGACCAGCAACAACATCGGCTACGCTGCAAACAGCGGCCTGGTGTCAAACTGGAATACCACCGCCGCCTTGAGCCAGGCGACCTCCAGGCAGCGCATCGACAACAAGCTGCTGGATCTGGGCCTGTCTCTCAAGCCGGTCGAGGACCTCAGCGTCAAGGGCAGTTTCCGCAGTTACGAGACGGTTAACAAGGGCGGCTACATCGCCTACAACCCCCTCACCGGCCAGTTCGGCAGGGGCATCGCGGAAGGCAACGGTCTCGGCGGCTTTGACGGCGTAGTCGGCCTGCGGCCCGGCGCGACGCCGGGTACGGCGGGAAGCTGCTACGTCCCTCCCGGGCTCGCCGGCAATGCTTTGATCGCTACTTGTCAGTTCGGGACAGGCGCCAATACGGTGGCCTCGGGTGTCAACATTCCCGTGTTCGGCCAGGCGCGATCGACCAAGCAGGACAATTACGGCGTGACCGCGGACTACGATCTGACCCGGACCAGCAGCATCAATGCCGCCCTGGAACGGGAGGACTTCAAGCGCAACTTCCGCGAACGCGAAAAGACCTGGGAAGACAAGTTCAAGCTGGGCTATGTCAACCGCGCCCTCGGGGACACCACATTGCGTCTTTCTGCAGAGACCGACCGCAAGCGCGGTGGAGAGTATCGCTACCGGACTTTCGAGGATCTCGGCCAAGGGTTGCCGGGGCTCGATATCGCCACGCTGCTTGCCAATATCACGGCCGCCACCGGTGCCGGCATCGGTCAATATCCGAACCTCAATGCCAATTTCTTCAACCGCTACTCGTACTACTTCCGCAAGTACGATCAGGCCGATCGCGACCAGAACATCCTCAATGCCCGCCTGAACTTCCTGGCGCGGGAAGACCTGGATCTGGGCGCCACCTTGCAGATGAAGGACGTGAAGTATCCCGATTCCTTCTACGGTCTCGAGAAGGACACGCAGAATTCATTGAGCCTGGATCTCAATTACCAGCCCTCGACCTCTGAGAATTTCTACGCCTTCTACACCTACCAGCAAGGCAAGAAGGCGATGAATCTGAACTCGGGCCAGGCCTCCCTCGTCAATACGGCCTGCACCGCCGCCAATCTGGCTTTGTACGGCTACTCGGCCTGTGCCGACAACATCGGCGGCACCAACGGCGGGCGTCCGCTGTCGTCGGCCTGGTCATCGACCAATGACGACCGCAACGACGTGTTCGGCTTCGGCATGCAGAAGGATCTCGGCAGTCTGCGGTTCGGCCTCGACTACACCTACTCGAACAGCACGACCCGGATCGACTATGCCTACGGCGGCACGGCGATAAGCAACGTCGCCGCGACACAAGCGGCAGCGGCCGTGATCGCCGGCAGCGCCCTGCCCAACATGACCTACGTCCAGCACACCCTGAACCTCAACCTCCTTATCCCGATCGACAAGAAGCTGTCGATACGCCTGTTCGACCGCTATGAGATCGGCAAGGTCAAGGACTGGCATTACGACGGCGTGATCACGGGGGCCGTCGCCAATTACGACAGCGGCACCCTGTTGCTCGATGCCGGGCCCCAGAGCTATCGCGCCAATGTCATCGGCGTGTTCATCCACTACAAGCTGTGAGACTGACGTTGCCATATCCTGCCGGAGGAGCTGAAAATTGAACAAAGTTGATCGAGATCGCAGTCACAAGGCCGGGCCGGGCCGCGCCGTCGTCGTCATTGCCGCGGTGCTGGCGGCGATGCTGGCAGGGCCGGCGGCGGCAGAGGATGCCAAGACCATCGCCGCCACGGTCTGCGTCGCTTGCCACGCCGGGGATGGCAACAGCGTCATTCCCATGTTCCCCAAGATCGCCGGTCTGCAGGAGGAGTACATCGTCAAGCAGTTGAAGGACTTCATGTCCGGGCGACGCAAGAGCGACATCATGGCGCCGGTGGTCGCTGCGCTGAAGGCGGAAGATGTGGCACCACTGGCCACGTATTTCAGCAGCCAGAAGATGAAGGCGGGAGAGGCCGAAGACAAGAAGGCCGTCGCCCTGGGCAAATTGATCTTCCATGATGGCAACGAAGAAACCGGCGTGCCGGCCTGCGTCGGCTGTCACCAGCCGGAAGGCGTCGGCCATGTCATTTACCCGCGCATCGGCGGTCAGCATGCCACCTACGTGGCCCAGCAACTGAAAAACTTTGCGGCCGGCGAGCGCAACAACGACGTCAGCCGCTACATGCGCGTCACCGCCAAACGCCTGAGCGAAGAAGAAATCAACGCCGTGGCCCAGTACATTGCCGGCCTTGGCGCAAAGTAAAATGCTGCGAAATCAGGAGAAATACTCGTGAACAAGTTTCTGACAACGATGATGGTAGTGCTGTCCCTGCCCCTGGCGGCCGTGGCACAGACGCCGGCCTGGAACGAATTGAAAGGGGAGTTGAAGGCCGCCCTGGAAAGCAAGGGTGATCCGGTCCGCGGCGAGAAGGCTTTCGATTCCTGCGTCGGCTGTCACCGCAAGGATGCGTCGGGCCGCACCAGCGGTGCCTATCCGCGCCTGTCCGGTCAGCATGCGACGGTGCTGATCAAGCAGATCGCCGACATTCGCGCCGGACGGCGCAGCAATCCGAAGATGGAGCCTTACCTCGACGACCATGCGCTGACCGCCTTCGAGATCGCCGATCTTGCGATTTATGTGCAGGGGCTGCCGATTTCGAGCGAAAACGGCAAGGGTCCCGGCACCGGCGTCGCGGCCGGGCGGCAGATCTACGACAGGGACTGCGCCAGTTGCCATGGCGGCAAGGGCGAGGGCAACGCCGAGAAGTTCTATCCCATGGTGGCGGCCCAGCACTACAACTATCTGCTGCGGGAATTGAAGTTCATCCGTGACGGCGACCGTCGCAACGCGAATCCCGACATGGTGAAGGCGATCAAGCCCTTCTCGACCGCCGATCTGGAAGCGTTGGCCGACTACATGGCACAGCTCGCGCCACCGAAGAAATAGGCGTCCCCGCGTTCGCGACACAAGCGCCCCGCCTGCCGGGGCGCTTGTGCTTTCATCGGCAGGCGTGATTTGGTTCGCTGCGTCGATGCCGGCGCAGACTCGACATCGGAATGCTTCATGATCAATTTGCCATCGGCCGCACAACTGGTGTTTGTGCTGCTCATCGCCGTGCCGTTTTCCGCCGCCGCGCGCGACGACGCCTGGCAGCCGCGCGAGGACAATGCCGCCTGGCGCGCCGAATGCAGCGCCTGCCACATCGCCTTTCCGCCGGCGTTGCTGCCGGCGGACGACTGGCTCGACATCATGTCGCGGCTGGACAAGCATTACGGCGTCGACGCCAGTCTTGAGACGACGCTGCGGCAGCAGATCGGAGCCTTCCTGGAACGCAATGCCGCCGCCAATCGTTCCCTTACCAGCCGCGACGACGTGCCGCGCATCACCAGCGCCGACTGGTTTGTGCGCAAGCATCAGGGTGCGATCCGTCTCTGGCGCAAGGGCAAGCTCAAGAGCCTGGCCGACTGCGCCGCCTGCCACAAGGGACCGGACATCGAACGCATGACCGGCAACTGACAAGGTGGCACTGCCGGAACGCTGCAGGCGGCCATAAGAAATTGAAATCGCCACGCGCCGCCGCTTCGCTATGCTTGACGGCATGTCGCAATGGCTGACCATTTCCCGCGCCGCACACCTGCTCGGCATTTCGCGCATTGCTTTGCAGAAGCAGATCCGCGACGGCGAACTGCAGTCCTTCGATGGCATGGTGGCAACGGATGACTTGCTGCGGACCCGGCCGGAACTCGATCTGGAGGAGTCGGGCAGTTTCGAGAAGACCCGGGCGATTCGCGAAGATGCGTTTGCCAGGCGGCTGCGTGAGCGCATCCTGCCGACGCAGGAAGCGCTGGCCCAACGCCTGTTTGCACAGGGGCAGGAACTCACCGAATTGCAGCGCACGCTGATGCGCTACCACACCCTGTTCGAATCCCTGCAGGCGAGGCTTGCGGCGACATCGCCGCCCTCCGCGACCGAACTGATCCGGCTGCTGGACGACGGACTGGCAGAGGCTCTGGCCGTTCCGGCGCCAGCCCGGGACGTGGCCGCACTAGATGCTATGCTGAGCGTCATGTCGGCGCACGTCACGGTCAAGCCATCGGGTCGGGAATTCTTTGTCGAGGGTTCGGAGACCCTGCTGCAGGCGGCTCTGCGCGCCGGACTGGCGCCCAACTATGGTTGCGGCAACGGCATCTGCGGCCTGTGCAAGGCGCGTGTGGTAGCCGGCGAGGCACGCTCCGTGACGCCCTATGACTACCGTTTCTCGGAGGCCGAGAAGGCTCAGAACCATATCCTGATGTGCTCTTGCACGGCGCTCAGTTCCGCTCTCGTGCTGGAAGTGCTGGAAGCGGGCGTGCCGGAGGACATCCCCGAGCAGCGCATCGTCGCCAGGGTACGCAGCGTCGATCGGCTGAGCGACGAGGTGATGCGCCTGCACCTGCAAATGCCGCGCAGCAACCGCCTGCGCTTTCTCGCCGGGCAACGGGTCACGCTGGGACTCAGCGCCGGCAAGGTGAGCGGCAGCGATCTTCACGGGGAATACCCGGTGGCGAGCTGTCCCTGCGATGACCGCAACCTGCTCTTTCACGTCGGTCGCACCGAGGGCCAAGCCCCGTCACATGTCTTTTCGCAATGCCTGTTCGACGGCAGGATCAAGGCCGGCGACGACATCTCGGTATGGGGGCCATGGGGCAGCTTCATACTGCAGCAGGGCTCGCCGCGTCCGCTGGTCTTCATTGCCATCGACCTCGGCTTTGCCCCCGTGAGCAGCCTGATCGAACATGCCATTGCGCTGGACGCCGCCGAGTCGATTTCGCTCTACTGGGCCAGTGCGCGGCCTGGCGGCCAGTATCTTCCCGGGCAGTGCCGGGCATGGGCCGCGGCGCTCGACGAATTCGACTACCTGCCGCTGACGATTGACGAGCTGTCGCCCTTGCTGGCGGCGAATGCTACCCTGCCGCTGAGCGATATTTATCTTGCCGGCGCCGCCGGATGCGTGGAGCCACTGGCCGCCATGCTGCTGGCTTCAGGCGTACCGCCCGGCCAATTGCATGTTGAGGCGCTTTGATACCATGGCCGAGAAACCGCGACGCATCATTCCCATTCAGGCGCAGGGCATCGCCCCTGAACTCGACGCCTGTTCCGCGGCCGAACCCTTCGTCCTGATGGTTCTCGGCGACAGCATGGAACCGGAGTTTGTCGAGGGCGAGGTGATCCTGATCGAGCCTGAAGGTCTGGCCGGCGACGGTTCGTATGTTCTCGCCCGACTTGAGGGCGAGTGGACTTTCCGCCAGCTGGTCCGGCATGGAGAGGCTTGGCGCCTGCAGGCGCTGAATCCGGCCTATCCCGCTGCAGATATTGCCGACCTCGGCGCCATCAGGGGCGTCATTGTTCAAAAATCGAAGCCGGGCCGTCGCCGGGCCAGCAAACGTTACGTGGAGTAAGCCGGATGCCGTACTACATCTACAGGGTGACACCCGTCGGGCCGATTCGTCAGCTCGCAAAAATCAGCCGGTTCGACAGCTTCAAGGAGGCCTCAGACGAAGCCAAGCGCCTGCGTCGCGATGCCGGCCTGGCGCCGGGCGAGACCATCAAGACCATGTTTGCCGACAACGAACTGCAAGCGGAAGACCTGCTCAATACGCCGCGCGGCGAACAGCCGGTGACGGGGGAGGACAACTAGTTCCGTGGTCGACGAAGCGGCCTTCCGCCACGCCCGGGGCGAGATCAACCGCTTGCCCTGCGTCTTCGAGCGCGCCTTGCTGGCGCGCCATGCCGCGTGCGAACTGGCGGTGCGGCACCAGATCGCCGAACGGGAAACGGTGGCCTGCGCCCAGCCGGTGGCGCGCGCTCTGTGCGCACAGATGGCGGCCCTGCTGCGCGACAAGTCGGCTTTTGCGCTTGGCCTCAGCGGCCCGCAGCGCATCCTGCCGCACGCGATGCTGATGAAGCTGCAGTGCGGCGGACTCGACGGCCTGAAGGCCCTGCTCGATGCCGATGCGGTGGCGCCTGATGTGCGACGCCTGGTGCGCCTCGCCCAGGAGCGCTACGGCGAACTCGGCGAGCTGCCTTTTTCCGAGATCGTGCAGGGCGTGGCGGCGTGGAAGGGGCGGCGCCGCGGTGCCGGAGGGCCGCGATGATCGCCGGCATGGCAGCGCTGGTTGATGCGGTACAGACCAACTGCGACATTGCCGATGCGCGTCATGCGCGCGATGTCAGCCTGTGCAGTTACCTGCTGGCGATGCGCGAGTTCTATCGCTGGCAGCATCGACTGCCCTGCGGCGTGGCGCCGCCGCGTGACGACGTGGGACGCTGGATCGCCGAGCGCGAGCGGCGTTGGGAGGAGATGATGGAAGCGGATTTCGTTGCCGTGCCGGTGGCCGGTCGCGACTTTGATCCCTTCGCCGCCGAGCAGGTCAACGCTGCGCTGGCCGGCAGCGGCCTGATGTATGGCGCCGGGGTGGGGCGCTTCCACAAGCCGCACTTTTTCCTCGGCAAACTCGCTCGCGACGAACGGCGCGGCGATGCCCGCCTGCTGGTCTGCGGTTATGAATATGCGCGTGATGTTTCGGCTATCCCGGCGGCATCGCAGGGCAGCACGCTGATCGTGCGCCGCGAGGCGCTGCGGCAGTGGTTGTGGGAGCTGGCGGAAGGCTGGAGTGTCAGGCAGCAGCGCGGTGCGCTGGAAGCCGCCTTGCTCGGCTACGGCTTCGACGTTGATCCGCAGGGCGCCATCGAGCGCATGACCGACGGCGAAGTCGAAACTCTGGTGCTGCACGAGGAAGGCGAAAGGGCTGCCGGACGCCTGCTGGGCGACGACTGGTCAGGGCTGCTTGCGGGCTTTCGCGGCAAACGCGCCGAACTGCTGTCCCGCGCCGTGCGTGACAACCTCGCCGATTGCCTGGTGACCTTGCCCGCTCTGCTGCAGCGGGGCGCACAGGACTCGCTGCATTTCTGGTTCTCGACCTTCGATGGCATGCGCCGCGAACTGTTTCCGCGTCTCATCGTCGCCTATGCGGCGAGCGCCAGTGCCGGTGGCGGCGAGTTGCTGCCGGAGGCCGCCGCGGCCGGCAGCCTGCATTTCGCCGCCCTCGGCCGGCGCCTGCTGCAACTCGACGAAGGCGGCATCGAGGCGCTGTCGCACCAGGTCACCACGATCGCGCTGTAGCAGGTTCGCGCCGGTTCCGGCGACGATTATTCCTTGATGGCTTCGACGGCGATGGAGAGGGTGACCTCGTCGCTGACGTAAGGCGCGTTCTTGCCCATGTTGAATTCCGAACGCTTGACTCTGGTTATTGCGTTGGCGCCGATCGCATCTTTCTTGGCCATCGGGTGCGGCATGGCGTGGAAGGAAGTCAGGGTCAGGGTGATCGCCTTGGTGACGCCCTTGATGGTCAGGTTGCCCTCGACGGCCACGGGCTTGTCGCCTTCGAACTTCACCCTGGTCGACTTGAAGGTGATGACCGGGTACCTGGCCGTGTCGAAATAGTCTTCGCCTTGGATGTGCTGGTTGAACAGCGCATATCCGGTATTGACCGAGGTGGCATCGATGGTCACGTCTACCGATCCTGTTTTGGCGGCGGCATCGAAGACGATCTTGCCGCTGGTCTTGTCGAAGCGGTGCAACTGGTTGGAGTAGCCGAAGTGGTTGTATTCGAAGCGCGGCGCGGTGTGCGTCGCCTCGATGTTGAAGGTTTCCGGCGCCGCCAGGGTGGCGGCCGAGAAGGCGGAAAGGGCAAGGGCGAGAGTGAATTTTTTCATGGGTTTTCTCCTGGGGAAGGGGTTTGCTGCGGGGCTTACCTGGCGGTGGTCGCAGCTGCGGTGGCCACCAGACGGAATTTGATTTGCACTTCGTTGGCGACGGTGCCGAAGTCGGCCCAGACGCCGTCGCCGATGCCATAGTCGGCGCGCTTCAGCACCAGGCTGCCATCGAAGCTGGCGCTGTTGCCTTCCTGGCGCAGCGTGACGGGCGTGACCAGGTCCAGTGTGCGCCCCTTGATGGTCATCCTGCCGGCAACCTCGAAGCGGTTGGCGCCCAGGGGTTTGACTGTCGTGGATACAAATTTGGCGACGGGGAATTCCCTGGTGTTGAACCAGGCCTTGCTCACGACTTCATCGTTGGCGTCTTTCGAGCCGGCGTCGATGCTGGCCAGGTCGATCTCCAGTTCGGCCTTCGCCGCAGCCGGCCGCGCCGGGTCAAACGCCAGCTTGCTGCGGAAGTTCTTGAACTGGCCTTCGACCGGCACGTTCATCTGCTTCGAGACGAAGGACAGGGCGCTCTTGTTGATCTGCACCTGGGAGTACTCGACGGCTGCGGCCGGCAGGCTGATGAGCAGGGCGCAGCCAAACGCGACGTCACGCAATGAGGATTTCATTTTCCGTCTCCGGACAAGGTTGTGCTGCCGGGCGCGGGCAGCATGCGGGTGAGCACGTCGTCGCGGTCGATGAAATGGTGTTTGAGCGCGGCGCCGAGGTGGGCGATCACCAGGGCCGCCATGGTGAAGTTGAGCAGTTCATGAACCTCCGCCAGCAGTTTTCCCAGTTCGACATTCTTCGACAGCAGGTCGGGCAGCGGCAGCAGGCCGAACCAGACGGTCTGGAAGCCCTTGGCCGAGCTCATCAGCCAGCCGGAAAGGGGCACGGCGAACATCAGCAGATAGAGCAGCACGTGGGTCGCGGTGGCGATGTTGCGCTGCCAGGCCGGCATTGCCGCGGGGAGTTCGGGCGGCCGGTGCCGGAGGCGCCAGCCCAGGCGTAGCACGACGAAGAGGAAGACCGTGACACCGGCCCACTTGTGCCAGGAGTAGATCCTGAGTTTCTGCGGCGACAGCGGCAGATCGTGCATGTACAGGCCGACTGCAAAGGTGGCGAGGATGGCGACGGCAATCAGCCAGTGCAGGCCGATGGCCAGGCCCGAATAGCGCGGAGCGGAAGCTGTGCTGAGGTTGCGATTCATTCCGGTTGGTTTCGTCCGAGACGGTCGTTAGGCGAAAGCCGTACTTTACGCATCCGCCGGCCCATAACCAAGACGGGTAGCCACAAATCATTGGTGCAAGTGAGGCAACAATGCGGCGTGGCTCCCGGCCCTGACCCATACCGTCCCGGATGCAGCGCATCCGAGACATATCCCACAAGGGGATACCGTCCCCGCCCCGGAGGGGCGGGGACATATAATCAACGCATGCCACGCTTTGCCGCGAACCTTTCCTTCCTGTTCACCGAGCGCCCCTTCCTCGAGCGTTTCGCCGCGGCGCGGGCAGCGGGCTTCGCTGCCGTCGAGTTTCACTTCCCGTATGAGTACGACCGCGCGGCATTGGCCGAGGTGGTACTGACCTCCGGTCTCGAGGTGGTGCTGTTCAATCTGCCGGCAGGCGACTGGGCGGCCGGGGAGCGCGGCATTGCCTGCCACCCGCGGCGCATCGCCGAGTTTCAGGATGGCGTCGGCCAGGCCATCGACTACGCCCGGTTGCTCGGCTGCGGCCGGCTCAACTGCCTCGCCGGCATTGCCCCTGAAGATGTTGCGCAGGACAAGGCGCGCGAAACCCTGGTCGAGAACCTGCGCTTTGCCGCCGCAGTGACCGCGCGCGCCGGCATCGAGCTGGTACTGGAGCCGCTCAATACACGCGACACGCCGGGCTTTTTTGTCGCTACCCCGCATGCCGCGCTGGAACTGATCGGCGCAGTCGGCAGCGGCAATCTGCGTCTGCAGTACGACATCTACCATGCCCAGGTGATGGCGGGCGACCTGGCCAACACCCTGCGTGAGCATCTGCCGCAGATCGGCCACGTGCAGCTGGCCGACAATCCGGGGCGGCACCAGCCGGGCAGCGGCGAGATCAATTTTCCCTTCCTGTTGCGGCATCTCGATCGCATCGGCTATGCCGGCTGGGTCGGTTGCGAGTACAAGCCGAGCGGGCGCAGCGAAGACAGTTTCGGCTGGCTGGAGCCGTGGCGGTGAGCTACGCGAGGCAGAGGGCCCTGCTGCGCGGCCTGTTCGATGCCGCCGTTGCCGCGGCCGATCCGGCGCGCTGCCTGCCCTCGTGGTTGCCAGACCCGCCGCCGGGTCGCACCGTCGTGGTCGGTGCCGGCAAGGCTGCCGCGGCCATGGCGCGCGCCGTCGAGGACCACTGGCGCGGCGATTTCGCGCAACTCTCCGGGCTTGTGGTCACGCGCTATGGACATGGCGTTCCGACGCAGCGCATCGAAGTCGTCGAAGCTTCGCATCCGGCGCCGGATGCCGCCGGCCAAGTTGCCGCCGCGCGCATGCTTGACGCGGTGAAGGGCCTGACTGCGGACGATCTGGTGCTGGTGCTTCTGTCGGGCGGCGGCTCGGCCCTGCTGGCGGCCCCGATGGCGGGCATCACGCTGCAGCAGAAGCGCAGCGTGACCAAGGCCCTGCTGAGTTGCGGCGCCGGCATCGGCGAGATCAACTGCGTCAGGAAGCATCTCTCGGCCATCAAGGGCGGTCGTCTGGCGCTGGCCGCGGCGCCGGCGCGCGTGCTGACGCTGGCGATTTCCGACGTGCCGGGCGACGACCTGTCTACCATTGCCTCCGGTCCCACCGTCGCCGATCCGACCAGTTGCGCCGATGCGCTGGAAATCGTCGGTCGCTACGCAATCGAATTGCCTGTCGCCGCACGCCAGGCGTTGCTGACGGGCGCGGCCGAAACACCCAAGGCCGGCGATCCGCGTTTTTCGCGCTGCGAGTCGCACATCATCGCTACGGCGCAATCCGCCCTCGCCGCCGCTGCTGCCGCGGCCAGCGCTCAGGGCATCACGCCGTTGGTGTTGGGCGACGCCATCGAGGGCGAGGCGCGCGAGGCGGCGCGCGTGCTCGGCGGCATCGCGATATCCGCCGCCGCACATGGCGTGCCGCTGGCGGCACCCTGTGTGCTGCTCTCCGGCGGCGAGACCACGGTGACAGTCAGAGGCGGCGGGCGCGGCGGGCGCAATGCCGAATTCCTGCTCGGCCTGGCGCTGGCACTGGGAGGGCGGCGCGGCATCTACGCCATCGCCTGCGACACGGATGGCATCGACGGTTCCGAAGACAACGCCGGCGCGCTGGTATTGCCGGATTCGCTGGCGCGTGCCGCCGCCGCAAAAATTGATTTGCGTGCGCGGCTGGCCGAGAATGATGCCTATAGCGCGTTCGAAGCCCTTGGCGATCTGGTCGTCACCGGGCCGACACGCACCAACGTGAATGACTTCAGGGCGATCCTGATCGAAGCGGCGGAGATGGAAGCATGAGCCAGGCCGAACACACTGCCGGTGCGGCGCCCGACGTTGACGCGAGCGGTCGCGTGGCGCTGCTGGCTGAACTGGCGCACGCCTTGCCCGCCGCGGCGCTGTTGGCCAGCACCGAGGAATTGAAGCCCTACGAGTGTGACGGCCTCACCGCCTATCGCTGCCTGCCTTGGGCGGTGGCCTTGCCGCAGAGCGAGGAACAGGTGCTGGCAGTGCTGAAAGTCTGTCACCGGCGTCAGGTGCCGGTGGTGGTGCGCGGCGCCGGCACCGGTCTTTCCGGCGGTGCGACGCCGGTGGCAAAGGGCGTGGTGCTGTCGCTGGCGAGGTTCATGCGCATTCTGGAAATCGATCCGGCGGCCCGTCTGGCGCGGGTGCAGCCCGGCGTGCGCAACCTGGCCATTTCCGAAGCGGCGGCGTCCTGCGGCCTCTACTACGCGCCGGACCCGAGTTCGCAGATCGCCTGCACCATCGGCGGCAATATTGCCGAAAATGCCGGCGGCGTGCATTGCCTGAAGTACGGACTGACCCTGCACAACGTGGTGAAGCTGCGGGTGGCACTGATGAGCGGCGAGGTCATGGAAATCGGCTCGCACGCCCTCGATGATCCGGGTTACGACCTGCTGGCGCTGATGATCGGCTCCGAAGGCATGCTCGGCGTGGTGCTCGAGGCGAGCGTCAAGCTGACGCCGAAACCGCACACGGCGCAGGTGGTGATGGCCAGCTTCGACAGCGTGATCGAGGCCGGCAATGCGGTGGCGGCGATCATCGCCGCCGGCATCCTGCCTGCCGGCCTGGAGATGATGGACAAGCTGGCGACGGCGGCGGTCGAGGACTTCGTCCATGCCGGCTACGATCTGACGGCGGCGGCGATCCTGCTCGCCGAATCGGACGGCATCGCGGAAGAGGTGGCGGAGGAAATCGCCACCATGTCGGCGCTGCTGCAGCAAAACGGCGCACGTCAGCTGAGGATTTCGCAAAGCGAAGCGGAACGGCTCAAGTACTGGGCCGGGCGCAAGGCCGCCTTTCCGGCGGTGGGCCGCATCACGCCCGACTATCTGTGCATGGACGGCACGATACCGCGCAAGCATCTGGCCCATGTCTTGACCCGCATCGCCGAATTGTCAGAGGAATTCCGCCTGCGCTGCGCCAACGTCTTTCATGCCGGGGACGGCAATCTGCATCCGCTGATCATGTTCGATGCGCGCAACCCGGGCGAGACCGAACGTGCCATCGCCTTCGGTGCGAAAATTCTGGAGTTGTCGGTCGACGTCGGCGGCACCATCACCGGCGAACATGGCGTCGGCATCGAAAAGGTGCAGCAGATGTGCGTGCAGTTTTCGCGCGAAGAACTCGAGGCCTTCCACGCCGTCAAGGCCGCCTTCGATCCGCTGGCGTTGCTCAATCCGGGCAAGGCCGTGCCGGTGCCGCGGCACTGTTCCGAGTACCGCCTGACCGGGAGCGCGCGATGAACGATTGCGTCGAGGACTTCCGTTCGCGCATTCTCGAACGCCGGCCGCTGCGCCTGCGCGGCGGCGGCAGCAAGGACTTTTACGGCGGGCCGCTGCACGGCGAGGTGCTGGATACGCGCAGTCACAGCGGCATCATCGGCTACGAGCCGACGGAACTGGTGATCACAGCGCGCTGCGGCACGCCGCTGGCCGAGATCGAGTCGGCGTTGGCGGCACGACGGCAGTCCGTCGCCTGCCAGCCGCCCTTGTTCGGCGCCGCCAGCATTGGCGGTGTTGTCGCCGCCGGACTGTCCGGGCCGCCGCGGGCAAGGACGGGAAGTTTGCGCGACTCGGTCCTGGGGGTGAAGCTGATGGACGGTGAAGGCCGCGAACTGAATTTCGGCGGTCAGGTGATCAAGAATGTCGCCGGCTTCGACGTCTCGCGCCTGATCGCCGGCAGCCTCGGCACGCTGGGACTGATTCTCGAGGTGTCGCTCAAGGTCTTGCCGCTGCCGCCGGCGGACGCCACGCTGCGTTTCGAATTGCCGCAGGACAAGGCGCTGGCCGCCCTCAACCAGTGGGCCGGCCAGCCGCTGCCGCTGGCCGCGAGCTGCTGGCAGGCGCAGGTGCTGACGCTGCGGCTGGCCGGGGCGCAGGCCGCCGTTGCCGCCGCCCGCCGGAACCTGGGCGGCGAGCTTGTTGCTGAACCCGAAGCGGCGGCTTTCTGGGCCGCGCTGCGCGAGCAGACAGGCAGTTTCTTCGCCGGCGATGCGCCGTTGTGGCGACTCTCGCTGCCGTCGGTGACGCCGCCGCTGGACCTGGCCGGAGCGGTGCTGATCGAATGGGGCGGGGCGCAGCGCTGGCTGCGCGGTGATGTCGATGGCGCAAGCCTGCGTCAGCTCGCCGCGCAAGCGGGAGGCCACGCCACGCTGTTCCGCGGCGGCGAAAAGAGCGGCGGCGTCTTCGCGCCGCTGACCCCGGCGCTGATGGAAGTGCATCGCCGCCTCAAGCAGAGCTTCGATCCCTACGGCGTATTCAACCCCGGCCGCCTCTACCCGGAATTTTGATGGAAACGCATCTCGCCGATTTCATCCGTCATACCGCCGCCGGCCGCGAGGCCGAGGAGATTTTGCGCCGCTGCGTGCATTGCGGTTTTTGCAACGCGACCTGTCCGACCTATCAGCTGCTCGGAGATGAACTTGACAGTCCGCGCGGCCGCATCTATCTGATCAAGCAGGTGCTGGAAGGCGCCGAACCCACTGAAAAGACACGGCTGCATCTCGATCGCTGCCTGAGTTGCCGTTCCTGCGAGACCACCTGCCCCTCCGGCGTGCGCTATACGCGCCTGCTCGACATCGGTCGCGAAGTGGTCGAAAGCAAGGCGCCGCGAACTGCTGCCGATGCCTTCATGCGCAGCGTGCTGAGGAATCTGCTGCCGCGGCCGGCGCTGTTCGGTGCGGCGATGAAGATGGGGCAGTCGGTGCGGCTCATGCTGCCCGGCGTGCTGCGCGCCATGGTGCCGCCCATGTCGTCCGCGGGACCGGCGCCGCGGCGCAGCCACGCGCGACGCTTGATCGCGCTGGCCGGATGCGCCCAGCCGGCGATGTATCCGAACATCAACGGCGCCGCCCGGCGCGTGCTCGACCGCCTCGGCATCCAGATGATCGAAGCCGCGGGCGCCGGCTGCTGCGGCGCGGTGCGGCAGCATCTCAATGCCGCGGCAGGCGCGCAGGACGACGCCCGGCGCAACATCGACGCCTGGTGGCCGCTGCTCGAGTCCGGCGCCGAAGGCCTGGTGATGACGGCTTCCGGTTGCTGCTCGCACGTGCTCGAATATGCCCACCAGTTGCAGGACGATCCCGATTACGCGGTGAAAGCCGCCAGGGTGGTGCTGGCGACGCGCGACATCAGCGAGGTCATCACGGCGGAAGCCGCGGCTCTCACGCCCCTGCTGGCGGCCTGCAAGCCCTTGCCGGAAAAGCAGCGCCTGCTGGCCTTCCACACTCCCTGCAGCCTGCAGCACGCGCTGAAGATCCGCGGCACGGTCGAATCGCTGCTGGCTGCCGCCGGCTACACGCTGACTGCGGTGGCCGATTCCCACCTGTGTTGCGGCTCGGCGGGCACCTATTCGGTATTGCAGCCGGCGCTGTCAAAGCGCCTGCTCGACAACAAGCTCACCGCCCTGAAGGCGGGGACTCCCGTCGCGATCGCCAGCGCCAACGTCGGTTGCATCGGCCACATGCAGGGTGCCACCGATCTGCCGGTGAAACACTGGATCGAAGTGCTGGACCAGCGTTTGTCGTCATGAATCTTCCGGCACAGGCATGGAGGGCTGACGCTTGAAGGTCGAAGAACAGCAGGCGCTTGATCGCCTGGCGGCGAGCGGCATACGGATTCCGCCGCAGCCCAGGGTTCTCATCGAATTGCGCGACGCCATCGCCAGCGGCGACTACAGCATCCGCTCCGTCGGCAACATCATCGCCCAGGATCCGGGCCTGGTCGCCATGCTGTTCAAGGCATCGCGCTCGCCGGTGTTCTCGCGCGGACGCAAGTTCGACAAGCTCGACCAGGTGCTGCAGATCATCGGCATCAAGCAGACCTATAACCTGGTGCAGGCGATCGCCCTGTCCACTGCGATCAGCGACGGCACGCGCAAGGCTTTCGAACTGTTCTGGGCGCGCGCCGGCGAAGTGGCGCAACTCGCCGCAATCATCGCCGAGGACCAGGTTTCGGTGTGCAACGTGTTTCCCGATCAGGCCTACATGGCGGGCATCTTCCATGAATGCGGCGTGCCGGTGTTGATGATGCGCTTCCCCGATTACTGCAGCCAGCTGCATCTCGAGGACGTCAACTGCTGGCCCAACCTGGCGCAAGAGGACGCCAAGTTCGACACCGACCATTGCAGCGTCGGCTATCTGGTGGCGCGGCACTGGGGGCTGCCGGATTTCGTTTGCGCGGCGATTCGCTATCACCACGAACTGCCTGACGAGGAAATGGGCGCCGCGGTTTCGCTGGTCAGCATCGTGCAACTGGCGATCCACTTCTATCACCGCATCAACCTTCAGCCCAATCCGGTGTGGGACAAGATCGGCTTGCGGGTGCTGGAAGAGATCGGGATTGCCGTCGAAGATCTGGGCGAATATTACGAGGACGTCTCGCAGCGTTTTCACGAGGCGGATTGCTGATCATGTTCATCCGGCATCGAGGCGGATTCTTCGTCCGCGCATGACATGAGCGATATCGGCCTCGACGTCACGGCACGCGACTGGCAGACCCTGCGGGCATCCTTCCGCTGGCAAGTGCCGGCGCGCTACAACATTGCCCGGGCCTGCTGCGGCCGCTGGGCTGATGACCGGTCGCGCTTCGCCCTGTACTACGAGGACGAAGCGGGACACACCGAAGCCTGGACTTTCTGGGACGTGCAGCAGGCCGCCAATCGCCTGTCCAATGTGCTGGGCGCCATGGGCGTGATGGCCGGTGATCGCGTCGCCATCATGCTGCCGCAACGGCCTGAAACCGGCATTGCCCACATGGCGTGCTACCAGATGGGTGCGATTGCCGTGCCGGTGTCGCATCTGTCCGGCGCCGATGCGCTGGAGTACCGGCTGTCCCACGCCGAAGCCCGGGTGGCGATCATCGATGAAGACGGACTGGAGCAGATCGCCGCCGTGCGCGACAGGCTGCCGCAGTTGAAGCATGTCATCGGCGTCGGCGCCGCGCGCGAATCCTGGGTCCGCGAATGGACCGCCCTGCTGGCGCTGGCTTCGTCGCGCTACACGCCGCTGGATACCGCCGCCGATGATCCGGCAATGATCATCTACACCAGCGGCACCACCGGCAACCCCAAGGGCGCCCTGATGGCGCAGCGCACGCTGTTGGGCAACCTGCCGGGTTTCGTCAGTTCGCACAATTTCTATCCGCAGCGCGGCGACCTGTTCTGGTCGCCGGCCGACTGGGCCTGGACCGGCGGCCTGTTCGACGCGCTGCTGCCGAGCTGGAACTTCGGCCAGCCCCTGCTCGGCTATCGCGGCCGCTTCGATGCCGAGAAAGCCTTCTGGCTGATGGAAAAGTATGCGGTGAAGAACAGCTTTCTTTTTCCCACGGCGCTGAAGATGATGATGAAGGCGGTGCCGCAGCCGCGGCAGAAATATGACCTTGTCTTGCGCAGCATCATGAGCGCCGGCGAGACCGTCGGCGCCGCGGTGTGCCACTGGGGGCAGGAGGCGCTGGGCGTCACGGTCAACGAGATGTACGGCCAGACCGAAATCAACTACATCGTCGGCAACTGCGCCACGGTGACGCCGCCCGAACCCGGCGCCATGGGACGCGGTTATCCGGGCCATCATGTCGCCGTGCTCGACGACGAGGGCCAACCCGCGGTGCCCGGCGAAACGGGCGAGGTCTGCGTGCAGCGCAGTTGCGACGGTGCCATGGATCCGGTGTTCATGCTCGGCTACTGGAACAACCCGCAGGCGACGGCAGAAAAGTTCCCCGGCGGCGGCATCGATGATCCGGCAGCCTGGGGCCGCACCGGTGATCTGGCCAGGCTCGACGAGCGTGGCGTGCTCTGGTATCAGGGACGCAGCGACGACATGTTCAAGAGCGCCGGCTATCGCATCGGGCCGGGCGAGATCGAGAACTGTCTGCTGCGGCATCCGGCGGTGGCCAATGCCGCCGTAATCGGCGCGCCCGATGCCGTGCGCGGCACGGTGGTCAAGGCCTTCATCGTGCTGCAGGCCGGCGAGCAGGGCTCGGCCGGCCTGGAAGCTTCGCTGCAGCAGCATGTGCGGCAATACCTGGCACCCTACGAATATCCCCGGATCATCGAGTTCATCGATGCCCTGCCGATGACCACCACCGGCAAGGTGCAACGCCGCCTGCTGCGGCAGCGCGGGGACTCAAAATGAACGCTGCGACCCCTCAGGAAACCAGGACATGACTGATCCGGTCACCGGCACCGATCGCCGCGGCAGCCCGCAGTTGCGGACTCTCTTCGTCGAAGCCTACGACGTGCTGCAGCCGTTCTTCGATCCCGCCAACAACTGGGGCGGCCAGAGCCACGAGCATCTGGCGTACCGGGCGCTGCACGAGCAGTTCCCCGGCTTGTCGGCGCAGGATGTGTTTACCCTGGTCACGGCGGCACGGCGGGTATTCAACAGCGGCGGCAAACCGGTGGCGCCCTGAGCGAGCGACGGACCAAGCCGGCGGCGCAGGTCCGGTTCGGCTTGGCGCAGGACCGAAGTCGAAGGAGCTGACCGCACGTATATGCAGTAACCGGCAAGGCCGGCGTCGCGGTCTGCTTGCTTGCCTGAAAGGGCCTCGCCAGAGCCGGTGCCATGGATGCAGATGACTGCAGTTCGGAGATTTGCTGAAGCCACACTTTCGGCCCGGAGAAGTCGGTCGAGAAAAAGACACGCCTTGATTTGAGCGTTCGGAACGGGTCGTCAAGCCGCTGTTGAAAAAAGAGGGGCCGGCCCAAGTCTTTGAAAGGCGCACCCTGGCCAGGTTGGTCCGACGAGCCAAGAGCTACCCGCCGCCCCTGTGACGGAGTCTCTCAATCGCTGCTCGATAGCGATGGCCAGGATGGATGGGATTCGCGCTTGCGGAATTCCCGTGGCGACATGCCCGTCCAGCGCCGGAAGGCCCGGGAAAAGCTGGTCGGTTCGCTGAACCCCAGCCGCTCGGCGATGGCTTCGACGGAAAGCCTGGAAGATTCGAGATAGCTGCGGGCGAGCCCCGCCCGTACATCGTCCACGATGCTCTGATAAGACATCCCCCGTTCTTCAAGGCGCCGGCGCAGGGTGCGGGGACTGACCCCCAACCGGGCGGCACATTCCTCCAGGGAGAGCGGACGGCCGGAAAACATCAGCATCTGGGTGCGGATGTTGCGGACCCATTCGTCATCACCCCCCGTGTCGGCATTGATCAGTTTCTCGCACTGGGCCCGGTAGACCCTGGCCGCATTGCTGCTGGCCATGGGCAGGTGCGTGCCCAGAAAGGCGGCATCGAAACGTACCTGGGTGCAGGGGGCATCGAATACCACCGGACAGGGAAAGTATTGGCGGTAGGCCTCACCATGGGCCGGGCGTGGAAAGCCGCAGCGAACTTCCCGCAGGGGCAGCGCGCGACCGGTCACCCAGCGGGTTGAGGAAAGGATGCTGCCCAGCATGTCCTCCACCGCGAACAGCACAAGGTCGTCCGGGGCCGTCCTGACCTCGACCTCCAGCACCGCCTCGTCGCCTTCGGTGCGCAGGGAAAGAAAGACCAATCGACCGCTGAAACGGCCCGAGGCCTTCTGGTACTGGCAACCCATCTGTATCGCCTCCCGCAGGGTCTCGGAGCACAGCATGGCGAAGCCCAGGCTGTCGAAGGTTGCAATGGGCCGGTTGCTCCCCAGGGCCAGCCCGAGGGCGGGGTCGCGGCTCAGCTTCAGGGCGTTGCGCAGCAGGCAGATGTGCTGCACATCCGAAATGCCGCCAGCGGGGTCCGACAAATCCCGGTCCTCCAGGCCGGTGCCCTTCAGCAACGCCGCCCGGGAGATCCCGTAGGACATCATGAACTCGGCCATCCAGGCCACATAGCTCATCGAAACCATCGCGACTCCGTGTTCCGCCACTGGCACCCGGTCAATGCCATGCCGCTATGACGTCGGTGGCATCAGCAGCCCCGCACCGAAGGCGTAGGGCGTGCTGCCGGCCAGCAGGTAGGGCTCTTGGCAGGGCCCCGACTTCAGCATGCGATCCAGGCCGATCAGCAGATCCGCCGAGCCGACGTGTCCTGTCTCGGGCCCGGTCAGCAGAAAGTGCTCGATGGGAATTCCGATCACCTGGGCGATGAGATGCAGGAACAGGGCGGCCGTCTGGTTGATGATCACCCGGCCGGGAGAAATGCCGAAGCGCGTCTTCATGGCCTCCAGGCTGCTCGAATATCCGTAGACATAGCGTTCGCGGATGTCGGCCCGGGAGGCGCCCATGAAAAGGCGCTCGGCGGGATTGGCCCCCGCCGGAGCAAGCGGATGGCGCGTGCCGCCGTACTTGACCAGCACCAGGCCGTTAAGGTCGCTCTGGGTGGTGAATTCCGCCCCGTGGAAGTTCGCCTTGACGCCATGGCAGTTTCCCGTGGAAACCACGGCGGCGCCGGCACCGTCGCCATGCGCCCAGAGCCCCATGCTCGCCACCGAGCCATGATCCACAGTGTAGGACCAGCGTTCGGCGGTGACGATGGCCGCCACGCCACCGCCGTGGGTGTTGAGCCAGCCCTGCGCCATGTCCAGGGCCGACAGGGCGCCCAGGCAGCCGATGGTCATGTCCAGCCCCAGGCAGTGGCCCCCGGCGCCGCAGTCCTTCATGATCTCGGTGGCCACGGAAAAGGAAGGCAGATAGTCCCGCGAGATGCCGGCGAACAGCACCAGCCGGAGTTCCTCGGGCGCCACTCCGGCATCGGCCAGAGCGGCCTTGAGGGCCGTGGCCCCCATGCTGCCCGGGTGGTCGTCCGGCCCGGCATGGCACACGTTCGGCCAGCCCTGGTAGTTGCTCACGTCAGCCCCGGCAGCGGCGGCCACCTCGCACACCGGATGCGCCGGCGGGAGGTAGATGCCGGTGCCGAGGATAGCGAGGGTCTTGTCCGTACTCATGGTGTTTCATCCTTCAAGAGGCGTTCCACGGCGTCGGCGATCTGGCTCGCACGCTGCCGCAGCACTTGCTGCGCGACCATCTGGGTCGGATGGTCGATGACGATGGCGGGGAGCGGCCGGTCCGACGGTTGATAAGCCATGCACCGGTCAACCTGGTCCCCGAAAGGTGCTGTCAAAATCGCGAAACCGGCGACACCGGCCCGCTGCAAAGCAATGGCGTCAAGCGAACTGCCCGACGAACAACTGCCTCAATCGGAGACACCACACAGCACCAGGCCCGGCTCCTGCGACAGGGAGGCCAGGAGGGCCGCCGGCATGGCTGTGCTGGCGTCGTCCTTCTGCAGAATCCGCTCGCTTACCTCGATGCCCCGCTCCTGCAGAATCTGCCGGGCGAACTGCATGATTGCCAGGGAATTGGGTTTCTTGTGGTCCAGCAGCGTAACCCGGGGTACTTTCGGCTTGAGCGTGATCCTGATGGGTTCGGGTTCCGGCCGCGGGATGGGGTTCACCAACACCTCACAGCTAACTTCTCCGCAACTCATCAGCCGCTGCGCTGGCAGTTTTTCGGTCATGGGCTTGCTCATTTTTCACCTCCGTAAAAAAGTTCTGGTTCAAAGTCCTTCGATCTGTTTGCAGACGACGTTGCGGCTGCCGACCCAGCGCGGGACGACGGCGGAGAAACGTCCCCCTGTCGCCCCGCATTCGACGAAGCTCAGTTGCTCGATGAACTTCAGCGGTGTGCGCATCGCGCCGAATTCCACCTCGGCGAATTCCAGGGGCGGAATGGCGATCCGCCCCACCTTCACCAGATCGTCCGTTTGCCGCCGGGCATTCTCGTAGAGGTACTGCCGCGCTGCCTCACGGGTGAAGTCTCGCTTCACCAGGTCCATGTGGTCCGGTGCAATGGCCACCAGGAAACCGCTCGAGCGGTAGTACCAGGCAGTCTGCCCGTAATGCATCATGCAGTCGCCGATGGTGTCCAGTATCCCGGCCCCGGTGCTGGAGTAGTGGTTGTTGCAGGAGTTGGGTCCTTCGCTGGCCATGATGGTCACCGCCGAAGCCTCCGCCGCCAGACCGAACTGGGTGTGATAAGGACCCCAGGCCGTCTCCGGGTGCTCGGCGATGCAGAACGACAGGCGTCCGGGATGGCCGATGGTGCCATGGGACTCCAGTACCCCGCCGCCCCTCCCGCAGAACAGCCGCACCATCTGGGCAAAGCGCCCGACAGTGGCATTGATCCGGCGATTGGCGCCGCCCATGGCATTCGCTTCATGCTCGAAGTCCAGGGCCGCCACCACCGGACCGCTGACGATGACCAGCACGCTCGCTCCGCCAGTGGTCACTTCCACGCCGCTGACGTTGAACAGGGGATCGAGTATGGCCTGGGCCAGGGCGCGCAGCACCGGCGCGTATCCGGGCTTGCAGCCGGCCATCACCGCCGTGGCTGCGACCTGTTCGGCCCGGACCTTGATGCTCTGCTCGGCAATCACGCCCACCACATCGCTCGCTTGCCAGCCGAGTGCCTCCAGCATGGGATCCACCAGGCTGCCATAGGGTGGAATCACTGGCAGACCGTCGGTCCAGCCGCTGTCCATGCATTTCTCGATGTCATCCAATACGCCGTGGCTCACTGCTTCTCCTTCTCCGTCTGTGCGGCCGTTCGTCTAACGCTCATGATCGCTGAAGATCACCCGCTGCTGATGAAACACGCGAAAGGCCAATTAAAGGCCCGCCCCTCCGATCCTCCAATCGCAAACGTCGCATGCGACCTTCCCCTCGCGGGGAGGCTTCTAGTCAGCTCGCTTCGCTCGACTATCATCAGTCGCTCCGAACGAGTTGTTTCACGCTATAAGTGGCGGAAGAGGTAGGAGTCGAACCCACCAGGCGCCTTGTCGGCGCCTCTCTGGTTTTGAAGACCAGGTGCCCCACCGGGAGCATCGCTCTTCCGTTGATGATCACGCAAAAATCCTTCGTGGCAAGTCCGCGTCCCTGACCCGGCGACCATTACCCTGACGCTCGGTGAAACGGATGCTATCGAAATATTCCAGGATCTCGATGGTCAGATCGCGCCCGAGATCGAGATGGGTCTTGGCCTCGATCACCGTGAAGGATTCCTGCCGCGCGGCAAGCCGGTTGATCTCGGCGGCCAGGCGATGCAGCACGGCCGGCAGGCAAACCCGCTTCGGGCTGATTTGCCTCAGATTGCCGGCCTTCAGGGCCGTGGCGACAACTTCGGCTTGCAGCTTCCGGTCCAATCGCAGCTCCCGCTCGATTTCCGAGAGCAGGGGAATGCGGAAGCCGCCCCGGGTCAGGAAGGTCTGCAAGCGCAGCCAGGCTGCCTCGACCAGGGGCGACACCACCCGCCGGTGGTTCGCGCAGCGAACCTGACCGCCGTCCGGTTGCAGGCGTTTTTCCTGAAGCAGCGCCTCTAGCGTGGCGGCGGCAAAGGCGGCCGGAAGCGTCCCTCCCGGCGCCTGCAACAGCCTCGCCCGGGGCATGCCGGCATCCATGGGGTGGGCTTCATGCCAGTCGGCCACCTGTTGATAAAGCCCGGCCCGATGCGCGGCCCAGTCCTCCCGCATCAGCAACCAGTCGCCATCGGCCTGCCCCACGCGCACCCGTTCGGCCAGGCCGGGCAAGGCCAGCAGGGCGTCGAGTTCGACGTCCCGGAGATTGAGCGCGGCCTTGAATTCATTCAAATCGACGGGCGGCCCTTCCGCCTCCAGCCACGCGCGCAGAATCTCCGCCGGCTCTTCCCGGTACATGGCCCGCAGGCGTGCCAGGCGCGGGGGGTGGCGCTTGTGCCACTGCGGGGCATGGGGGCTCAGCACCGTGCCGCCGCCGAGGATCACGCTTTCGCTGTCGTCCTGGATCAGGAAGCGGTCGCCCCAGCACACCTGCAGGGCTTCCTTGAGAATGAACTGCACCAGCCGCTCCCGGCCGACGTCCGTCGGCGGCGGCCCGGCGTCGAGGAAGTACACCCGGGCGGAGAGGCGCCGCGCGCCGAGGTAGAGCTTTACGGGCTGGAGATGCTTCAGGGGAAACGGCAAGTCATCGAGCAGACGCAGGCGGGCGTCGAAGCGCAGGCCCGGCACGCAGCGCGCATCGGCCAGCATGTCGCCGCGCTCGATGTCGTCGCGGCTCACGTCGCCCATCAGGTTCAGGGCGCAGCGCTGGCCGGCCTGCCCCGTGGCGGCCGCCTCGTCCTGGGCATGGATGCCCCGCACCCGCACCTTGATGCCTTCGCTGCCGGACCTGGCGGTGTACAGGCGCAGGCTGTCGCCCACTGCGACCCGGCCGGCGATGGCGGTGCCGGTGACGATCAGCCCGGTGCCCTTGAGGACAAAAGCCCGATCAACCGAGAGGCGGAAATGGCCGCGAACCGCCCGGGCCCGGCTGGCCGTGGCGCGGGCTTCCAGTTCCGCCTGCAGTTCGGCAATGCCGGCGCCGGTCAGGTTGGAAACGGGAAACACAGGCGCTGCGGGGAGCAGGCTGCGCAGCGTCGAATCCAGGGCATGCACCTGTGCCGGCGCCACGCGGTCGGTCTTGGTGATGACCGCCAGGGTGTCGCGCACGCCCAGCAGATCCATGACCCGCACGTGTTCCAGGGTCTGCGGCATCAAGCCCTCGTTGGCGTCCACCACCAGCATGCCCAGATCGACACCGCGGATGCCGGAGATCATGGTGTTGATGAAGCGGCGGTGACCCGGCACGTCGATGAAACCGATGGAGTGGCCGCTTGCCGTCTTGCGGTAGGCGAAGCCAAGGGCGATGGTCATGCCCCGGCGCTGCTCCTCCTCCAGGCGATCGGTGTTTACCCCGGTCAGTTGCCGGACCAGGGAGGTCTTGCCATGGTCCACGTGGCCTGCCGTGGCGACGATCATGTCATCGACCCGGGCAATGCCGTCTCGGCACTAATAGCCGGCCGCCACATCCACCACGCCCTCCAGCGGCTGCCCCTGGGCAAAGGCCGCCATATTGCGCATAAAGACGGCAAGCATGCGCTCCACCATGCCCGGCGCGCTCCAGGACACATGGGGGCTGAGGCGGACGCGGGGATGGGCATAGAGCCAGTGGCCGGCGGGCAGCGGCTCGGGATCCACCACGTCGAGGGATGCCATGGCCACATGGTCCTGATCCAGCAGAAGCCGCAAGGCCTCCTGGTCGACCAGACCGGCCCGGGCCACGTTCACCAGATGCACGCCGGGCTTGGTAAGCGCAAGGCGTTCCGTATCAAGGAGCCCCCGGCTTTCGGCGGTGGCCGGCAGCGCCAGCACCAGATGGTCGGCTTGACGCAGCAACTGATCCAGGGCGCCGACGAATTCGACGCCCGGCATGGGGCTGGGCCGGTGCTGCCGCACCTTGGCCACCACCCGCATGTCGAAGGCAAGCCCGCGACGGGCTATGGCCTGGCCGATGGCGCCAAAGCCGAGCAGGCCCAGAGTCTTGCCTTCCAGGCCACCCAGATCGGCCATGAACCATTGAGCGGGCGGCGCGCTCACCCAGGTTTGCGGCAGGCGCTTTTCGAAACAAAGCATCATGGCCAGCACCCATTCCGCGATGCCGACGGCCGATGCGCCCCGCGAGCAGCTGACCTGCAGTCCGGCGGCCAGATCGAAGGGAAAGGTATCCGCGCCGGTACCGAAGATATGCACCCACTTCAGCCCCTGGCATGCGGGCAGCAGTTGAGCCAGGGATCGGGTGCCCGACAGCGGCGTCAGCAGCGCATCGACCGGCCCGGCCGGTGCGCCGGTTGCGGCCACCGTTACCAGTTCGAGCCCCGGCATATGGCGCCGCAATGCCGCCTCGATTGTCGGGGCCTGAAAATTTAGCGCCAGCCTCATCTAAGCCTCCGCATACTAATTGCTACGAATCATGAAGGGAGGTGGCCGGAAAAGATAGAGTCGATCCGGCCAAAAGCTGTCTTTTCTGGCCAGACAGAAAAGTCCTTTTTCGGCCGGACGCTGGCCCGATTCGCGTCAGGGACGTCGGCCTCGTCTGTTCGCCGTCCCGCCGGCGCCGGTTCCCGGTCTGACGGGATTCACTCCAGCCAGCGCCGTCGCCAGAAGACAACGCTCAGCGTCGTCGCCACCGTCGCCATCATGCCGAGGGCGATCATGAATCCGTCGGGCCAGTCAAGCGGCGGCATGACCTTGAAGTTCATGCCGAAGATGCCCGAGATCAGGGTCGCCGGCATGAAGATGATGGCGACCACGGTGAGCGCCCTGACTTCCTGGTTGACCCGGTTGCTGACCGCCGACAGATAGATGTCGAGCATGCCTGCGATCACGTCGCGGTTGGCTTCCAGCGATTCGATGGCGTGCACCGTGTGGTCGTACACGTCGCGCAGGTAGGGGCGGGTTGCGGCACTGAAGAAGCGATCGTCGGCGCGGGTCAGGCTGTTGATCACTTCGCGCAGCGGCCAGATCGAGCGGCGCAGGCTCAGCGTCTCGCGCTTCAACTGGTGCACCGCTTGCAGCGAGCCCGGTTTGGGCCGCTCCAGCATCGTGTCCTCGAGTGCCTCGGTGCGTTCGCCGATGTTCTCGAGTATCGTGAAATAGCGGTCCACGACGGCGTCGAGCAGCGAATAGGCGAGGTAGTCCGCGCCCAATTTGCGGATCTGGCCGCGATCCTGGCGCAGACGCTCGCGCACCGGGTCGAAGCGGCCGCTGGGCCGTTCCTGGAAGGTCAGGACGAAATTGCGGCCGAGGATCAGGCTGACCTGGTCGGAGTTGATTTGCTGGCTGGCACCGTCGATTTCGAAAAAGCGGGCGACCAGAAAAAGGTAGTCGCCATAGTCGTCAAGCTTGGGCCGCTGGTTGGTATTGAGTATGTCTTCCAGCACCAGCGGATGAAGGTTGAAGCGGCGGCCGATTTCGGCCATTACCCCCGGCTCGTGCAGGCCATGCACGTTGAGCCAGAGCACCGGCAGTCGCGGCGTGTGGGCCTCGGCTTGCGCGATCGAGGTGAAGCAGTACTCGACCAGCTCGCTGTCGCCGTACTCGATCAGGGTGATGGTCGCCTGTTCGGTCTTGCGTTCGCCCAGGTGGATCAGGGCGCCGGGCGCCAGGCCCACCTTGGCGGCTTGCGACGGGCGTCTGGCGCCGCCGGTACGGCCACGATTCGGTTTCGGACTGGTCATGTAGGGTGATCGAATCAAGCTTGATCTCGATCAATCGGCTTAATGTGGAAAGCGTATCATACCGGCGGCGCGGCATCCGCGGCGGCGATGGCGGGGCGCACATCAGGTACGGACGAGAGGGATGAACACATGCGTTCGTGGGTCGGAGTATCAATGAATATGCGAATGGGAGAATCATGGCGCTGACAATTGGAGTTCCCCGGGAAACGCTGCCGGGCGAAAAACGCGTTGCTACGGTACCGGAAGTCGTCGAAAAACTCGTCAAGCTGGGCTTCGCGGTGGCCGTCGAATCGGGCGCCGGGGATGCAGCGAATTGCAGTGACGAAACCTATCGCAGCGCCGGCGCCCGGATCATCGAAGGCGCCGCCGAATTGTTTGCGGCGTCCGACATCGTGCTCAAGGTCGGCGTGCCGACGACGGTGGAAGTCGGTCTCCTGCGTGAAGGCAGCACCCTGCTCGGTTTCATCTGGCCGGCACAAAACCCCGAATTGATGCAGCAGCTCGCCGCCAGGAAGGTGACCGTGCTGGCCATCGACTCGCTGCCGCGCACGCTCTCCCGCGCCCAGAAGATGGACGCCCTGACCTCCCAGGCCGGCGTCGCCGGCTACCGCGCCGTCATCGAGGCCGCCAACGCCTTCGGCCGCTTCTTCAACGGCCAGATCACGGCTGCGGGCAAGGTGCCGCCGGCCAAGGTCTTCATCGCCGGTGCCGGCGTCGCCGGTCTGGCGGCGATCGGAACTGCTGCCGGCCTCGGCGCCATCGTGCGCGCCAACGACACCCGCGCCGAAGTGGCCGACCAGGTCGTGTCCCTGGGCGGTGAATTCGTCAAGGTCGATTACGAAGAAGAGGGCTCCGGCGGCGGCGGCTACGCCAAGGTGATGAGCGAAGGCTTCCAACAGGCTCAGCGCGACATGTACGCCAAGCAGGCGAAGGAAGTGGACATCATCATCACCACTGCCCTGATTCCCGGCAAGCCGGCGCCCAGGCTGATCACCGCCGAGATGGTGAAGAGCATGAAGCCGGGCAGTGTCATTGTTGATATGGCGGCCGAGCGCGGCGGCAACTGCGAACTGACCGAACCCGGCCAGGTGGTCGTCAAGCACGGTGTGACCATCGTCGGCTACACCGACCTGGCCTCGCGCCTGGCCAAGCAGTCATCGACCTTGTACGCCACCAACCTGTTCCGCCTCACCGAGGAACTGTGCAAAACCAAGGACGGCATCATCGACGTCAACATGGACGACGAAGCCATCCGCGGCCTGACCGTAATCAAGAACGGCGAAGTCACCTGGCCGCCTCCGGCGCCCAAGCCGTCGGCGGCGCCTGCGGCAAAGCCTGCCGCAGCGGCTCCCGCACAGAAGAAGTCGGGTGGCCACGGCAAGAGTTCGGAACCGGCTTCGGCCACCAGCACGGCCGTCACCTTCGGCATTGCGGCGCTGATCTTCTGGTTCATCGGCGCCAATGCGCCGGGCGCCTTCCTCGCCCACTTCACGGTGTTCGTGCTGGCCTGCTTCGTCGGCTACATGGTGGTGTGGAACGTGACGCCGGCCTTGCACACGCCGCTGATGAGCGTGACCAATGCCATCAGCAGCATCATCGCCATCGGCGCCCTGGTCCAGATCGCGCCTCCCGGCGAAGTGCGCCTGGACGAATGGATCCGCTGGCTGGCCGTGGTCGGCATCGTGCTGACCTCGATCAACATGTTCGGCGGTTTCGCCGTGACCCAGCGCATGCTGGCGATGTTCCGTAAATAAGGGGAAGAAGAGCCATGTCAGAAAGCCTAGCAACAATCTCCTATATCGGAGCGACGATACTCTTCATCCTCAGCCTCGGCGGCCTGTCCAATCCTGAGACGTCGCGCCGCGGCAACCTGTACGGCATGATCGGCATGACCCTCGCCGTGCTGGCGACGGTGTTCGGTCCCCACGTGACGATGTCGGGCATCGGCTGGATCGTAGTCGCCATGGTCATCGGCGGTGCCGTCGGACTTTACGCCGCGCGCACCGTGCAAATGACGCAGATGCCGGAACTGGTGGCGCTGATGCACAGCCTGGTCGGCCTGGCCGCCTGCCTGGTGGGCTTCGCCAACTACATCGACCCGGCGGCTTCGGCCCATCTTTCGGGCGCCGAGAAAGCCATTCACGAAATCGAGATCTACGTCGGCATCCTGATCGGCGCAGTGACGTTCTCCGGTTCGGTGATCGCTTTCGGCAAGCTCTCCGGCAAGATCGGCGGCAAGCCGCTGACCCTGCCCGGACGCCACTGGATGAACCTGGCCGGCCTGCTGGTGGTGATCTGGTTCGGCGGCGTATTCATCAATACGCATACGGTGGCTGATGGCATGACGCCGCTCATCGTCATGACCGTGATCGCGCTGCTGTTCGGCATCCACATGGTGATGGCGATCGGCGGCGCCGACATGCCGGTGGTGGTCTCGATGCTCAACAGCTACTCCGGCTGGGCCGCGGCGGCAACCGGCTTCATGCTGAACAACGACCTGCTGATCGTTACCGGCGCCCTGGTCGGTTCCTCCGGCGCCATTCTCTCCTACATCATGTGCAAGGCGATGAACAGAAGCTTCGTCAGCGTCATCGCCGGGGGATTCGGCTCGGATGGCGGCATGCCGGCGCCCAAGGTTGATGGTGCCGAACCTGTCGGCGAAGTGGTGCCGATCAGCAGCGCCGATACGGCGGAACTGCTGGCCGAGTCGAAGAGCGTCATCATTGTGCCGGGTTACGGCATGGCGGTGGCACAGGCCCAGCACACGGTATTCGAGATCACCAAGCATCTGCGCGCCAAGGGCGTCAACGTCCGCTTCGGCATTCACCCGGTAGCCGGCCGCATGCCCGGACACATGAACGTGCTGCTGGCCGAAGCCAAGGTGCCTTATGACATCGTGTTCGAGATGGACGAGTTGAACGACGACTTCCCGCAAACCGATGTGGCGATGATCATCGGCGCCAACGACATCGTCAATCCCGGCGCACAGGACGACCCGAACAGTCCGATCGCCGGCATGCCGGTGCTGGAGGTGTGGAAGGCCAAGACCTCGATCGTCATGAAGCGCAGCATGGCGTCCGGCTACGCCGGCGTTGACAATCCGCTCTTCTACAAGGAAAACAATCGCATGCTGTTTGGCGATGCGAAGAAGATGCTGGACGAAGTGCTGGCGGTGCTGAAGGCGGCCTGATCAGCCCGGGCAGTTTCCGGCATGACAAAAAACGCCACGGCACGTGGCGTTTTTTTATGCCGCTGCCCGGCTTTGCAAGAGTCGTCATCGCGGCGATAATGCCTCAGGCATCGAGGGCGGGGAAGGCCGGGAATTGAAACCGCTGCGTCGGCAACATGGCGCCAATGATCAATTGCTCCTGCCTGCCATAGGGTAGTATGAGGTGCATCGCCGATGCAGCGAGCGCAATCGCGCGTCAAAGAAGATGTGGAGATCGCATGTCAAAGCCAGACAACAATTCATTCGCGCCGGAAGATCAGTCCGCTTTCAGGTACTCCGCCAGGTATTCATGAAGAAGCGATACCCCGCTGACGATGCTGCCGCACTTCAGGCGTGAATCCGCCGCCGGATATGACGAAGTAGTGCTGCGGCCATGACTTCTCCTACACTGGATCGCGTGCTGGACGCAATCGTCCGTGTGGACCCGGACTTCAACGTAAAGTTTGTATCGGCGTCCGGCCGGCGTTGGTTCGGCGGTGCCGCGCCCGCCGCTTTCCCGGACAACTTCTTGGCTATCCTGCATCCGGGCGATGTCGACATGTTCAGGGCGGCCAGCCGCGGCACCCCCGAATCTTTTGCCTGCGACATCCGTGTGCTGAAGGATGGCCAGGAAAACTGGATCAATGTCCGTGGCTACCAGCTGCCGGATGTCCAGCAATACATGATGTGCATCATTGACATCTCGGCATGGAAGACGGACGACTCCGTCTTGCGCCATGCGGCTGAACACGATGATCTGACAGGCCTGCCGAACAGGGTATTTCTCAAACATACCGTGGAACAGTGTATTGAGGCCGGAAATCTCCCGTTTTCAGTGGCCCTGCTCGACCTCGATGGATTCAAGAAGGTCAATGACACCTATGGCCATGCCGTGGGCGATGCCGTGCTGGTGGAGACCGCAAAGCGTCTGAACCGGGTCATTGGTCCGGATGACGTGCTTGTCAGGCTGGGCGGCGACGAATTCGTCATGGTCTTGTTCGACCCGGATGTCCTTGCCGTCAACAGTGTAATGACGAGAATGCTGCTGGCCATAGCCAGGCCATACGATACCTCGCCGCACAATGCCTACCTGGGCGTCAGCATCGGTGTAGCCACATATCCCGAACATGGCGAGGATTACTCGACGCTGTTGAAGAATGCCGACAGGGCCATGTACCATTCCAAGAATGGCGGCAAGAATCGCGTGAGCTTTTTTGCAGAGTCGGCCGAGAGCGCCGATCTTTCGATAAAGTCAGCCATACACGACGGTATTCAGGAGGGCGAATTTTTCCTCGAGTATCAGCCCCAGTACGACATAAATCGTTGTCTGGTAGGTGCCGAGGCATTGATGCGGTGGTCGAGCCGCACTTTCGGCCGGGTGGCTCCCGACAAATTCATTCCGATTGTTGAAGAAACCGGCCTCATGCCGTTTCTGGGCAAGTGGGCCCTCAGGTGTGCGTGTCACCAATTGAAGCAGTTTCAGGAACTGATGCCCGGTTTTGTCATGTCGGTCAATGTGTCTCCAATTCAATTTGGCGGCGACGATTTCGATTCGCTGGTTCTTGAAGCCATCTCCGAGGCAGGCGTGGATCCAGCCACAGTCATCCTTGAGATTACCGAATCCACCTTGATGCACAGCCGGGAACAGACCGAACGCACCCTCGCCCGCTTGCGCGAAAAGCGAATACGTTTCTCGATAGATGATTTCGGCACCGGGTTTTCCAGTCTTGCCTATCTGACACGGTTACCGGTATCGAGCATAAAAATCGACAAGTCATTCATCCGCGCCATCGGCGATCCCCCCGCCGATTCGGCGGCCGACAAGAAATTGATAACGGCCATGATCAATCTGGCACACAGCATCGATTTGAAGGTGGTCGCCGAAGGCGTGGAAAAAGAAGAACAGTTTTCCTTCTTGAAGAGTTCCGGCTGCAACCTGATACAGGGCTACCTGCTCGGCAAGCCGATGTCCGCCGAGGCGATCACAAGCTTGTTGAACATCACCGCCGGGACTGTCGCATGAGCGCGCAAGTCATGGAAAAATTGTTTGCCGCAATGGGTAGATCGAAGGGGCTTCCAGCCCTGGAGAGTACCGTCACCTCGATTCTCGGTTCGCTCTGCGACGGTACAAAGGGCAGTCGCGACGTGGTTGCGCATATCGTCGAGGATTTCGCCCTGACGCAAAGGGTCCTCAAACTCGTCAATTCTTCGATGTACGCGCCGTTCGCCCGGAACATATCTTCCATTTCGTCGGCGCTGAACATTCTGGGCGCAGACGCCTTGCAGCACATCGTGCTGAGTACCGCAATGGTGACCGCGCTGGAACTGGACGACGACGAGAACCTGTCGAAGACTTTGTTGGCCTCTGAACTCGCCAGAACGGTTTGCTCTGATCGTCTGGAGGAAGCGTCAATAGCGGCCTTGATGTACGATCTCGGCAGTCTGATGACGCAAAAATATCTGCCTGACGAAATGGCTGTCATCAAGCGAAAGACTGGTGCCGGCCTCGATCCGGATGCGGCCGCCATCGAGATCCTGGGCATGACGCTGCAACAGGTGGGCGCCGAAGTCGCGAAGCGCTGGAACTTGCCGCCCGCAATTGTTTCGGTAATCGACGGCACCGGCGATCCGGCCCTGATCGGCATAGCGAAATTTTCCAATTCCGCGTCTTCATTGATACATGAAGGGAAAGTGGAAGAGGTCAACAGGCTGGTATCCACGCTGGATGTACCGGGCCTCGACAAGTCTAAGCTGAGCGTATTGATCAGTCGCAAAGTCGAAGAAATCACCCCCGGCGTCGGCGGTGCAGAAGTTCGCGGCGCGGAGGCCATGCTTGACGAATTACTTGTTTCTCTGAGCGGGGAAAGGAAGAAAACCGTTGACGAATTGGCAGGCGCCATCTTCGCCGGATTCGGCGAGTCACTGGCAACGGCGCATTGCCTGTTGTTCGTGCTGGCACGGTCCGGCGACTACACCGTACGCCATGGATATGGCAAAGGAATCGAAGAACTGAAAAGCAAGCTCAGGATATCGGCCGAGTTCAAGCCTACGGCGTTTCACGCGGCGATAAACAACAGGGTTGATGTTTCAATCGCCGACGTGTCGAAGCTGAAGGCGACGGCGCTGCCGGACGGATACAAGGCGCTTTTGCCGAATGTGGCCAAGTTCCTGATTCTGCCGATTGCAAACAGCAGCGTGTCCGGCCTGGTCTATTGCGACTGGGAGACCGACAAGGAAGTTACCAGGTCGGAACTGGTGGCCATCAGAAAGTTGCGCGACTTGTTCGCACCGTTTTTTCCAAGGTGATGCCGAATGATTTGTCGCGGCCGGCCCGCAGCGAAGCCGGCGCTGTCCGGCGGCACGGGCGAGGCCGGTCGATTCAGCCGCGCAGCGCCTGAATTTCCGCGACGGCCCCGTGCAGGCGCTGGCCGAGATTGCGGGCGATGCTTTCGATGAGGGCAAAGGCCAGGTCACGATGCTGCCCGCTCAGTTCCAGGAAACGGTCGCGCGGGATGGCATAAACCTCGGTATCGCAGAGCGCCAGTGCATCGGCCGTGTGGCTGCCGGCATCCAGAAATCCCATGCCGCCGACGATCTCGCCGGGGCCGCAGGTGGCGAGGTGGTAACTGTCCTTCTTGTGGATCGGCAGCGTGACTTTCACCGTGCCGCGCCGGATCAGGAACAGGTCGGCGGCTGTCGTTCCGGCCTTGAAAACCTTCTTGCCGGCCTTGATATGGCGCAGCTCGGCCGCCGCTTCCAGCGCCGCCAACGCTTCCTCCGGCTGACCGGCGAAGATCGGCATTTGCCGCAGCTCCAGCCCCGATGTGTCGACCTGCCCGGCTACCGCCTCCGCCTGCGCTCGTGACTGTATCCATTCGAGCGCTTCATCGATCTGGCGGAAAGCGAAGGCCTTGTTGGTCGGCCTGACCACTCCGGTCTGCTTGAGGAAGCGCTTCATCTTGAGGCCGCTCGGCAGCCCCTTCGGGATGTCGCAAAACACCAGGTAGGCATCGTGCTCTTCGAGGCGGTCCTTGATCTGTTCCAGTACATGCGTCGCCGTGACATCGAGCGACTGCACCCTGCGCATGCTGAGGATCACGTATTTGTGCCGGCCGGTTTCCGGCTCCAGAACTGCCTGCAACTGGTTGGCGGTACCGAAGAACAGGCTGCCCTGCAGTTCGAAAATAACCGCCTCGCCGGCCTCGTGCTCCAGCCGCATGACATCGAGCGGGGTCCGCGCCCACTTCGCAACGATCTGGTGGCCCTCGATGCGGCTATGCACCACCGAGCTGCGCGTCTGTTCGCGAATGAACAGGAGAATGGCCAAAGCCACGCCGACCCCGGATGCGGCGATCAGGTTGCCGAAGATCGCCACCAGGATCACCGACACGATGACCATGAAATCCAGCCGCGTCTCCGGCGTGAAGAAGAAGACCAGGCTGTGGCGGTCGATCATGCGCAAACCGATGACGATCAGGATTGCCGCCAGGGCGGCGATCGGCACCCAGGCGATGAGGGGCACCAGGACAAGGAAGGCCAGCAGCGAGAGCGCGCCGGCGATCATGCCGGAGCGGCGGGTGGTACCCCCGCTCGAAATATTGACCAGCGAGGCACCCATGGTGCCGGCTCCCGGAATGCCGCCGATCAGAGATGAGACGATGTTGCCCAGACCCTGCCCCGTCAGTTCCCGGTTGGAGTCGTGGTGCGAGTCGGTCATGGTGTCGATGACCACGCAGGTCTTCAGCGTATCGATTGACAGCAGCGCCGCCAGCGTCAGGGCCGGAACGACAGCCTCGCCGAGTTCCCGCAAACCGAGGTTGGCGAACGCGAGCCAGTGCCGGCCGACGATTTCGCCGAAGCCGGCATCCCCCTTTGCAAGTGTTCCGACCAATAGCGGGTTGTGCTCCGTGCTCAACAACGCCGGATCGAAACGGGCCAGCAGCAGGTAGGTGCCGATTCCGCCAAGCAGGCCGAGAATCGTCGCCGGGACCTTGCGGGTCAGCCTGGGCGTGAGCAGCATCGCAGCGATGGCAACGCCGCCGACGACCGCGCTTTGCCACATCCAGATGGCGGGAGTCTTCAAGGTTTCCAACAGGCCGGCGGTCGCCGGAGCGCCGAGGAACCTCGGGATCTGGCTGCCGATGATGATGAGGCCGACGCCGCTGAGATAGCCGCTGACGACCGGGTAGGGGATAAACCTGATCAGCCGTCCGATGCCGGCAAGACCGAGGCCGATTTGCGTTACGCCGGCGAGCAGACCGATCACGCTCAACAGGGCGAGTATGGCCATCGGCTCCATGCCGCGAGCGCCATAACCGCTTGCCAGGGCGGCCAATACCGCCGCTGCCGGCGCACAGGGGGCGCTGATCAAGCGCGAACTGCCGCCGCAGACGGGGGCGATGAGGCCGAGGGCGGTGGCGCCGACTATGCCGGCCAGTGCCCCCTGCGCGGCCAGCGATGCCGACAGCGGCGAGAAAATGGTGACGCCAAAGGCAATCGCGGAAGGCAGCGCCACCAGCATCGCGGCAAGCCCGCCCCAACAATCGCCGAGGAGGTCTCGACGGACGATGGAAGTATCTTCGGTCATGGCTTCACGGCCCGGATTCAACTAGCCGCAGTATCTTCGGCTGCGACCGGAGGGTCAAGCGCAAGCACAGGCGCAAGCGGCAAGACACAGCTTGCCCGCTGCGGCCAGGCTCAGCAATGCCGTGGCGAGCTTCGACGCGCTGTCGGAATACGCCGCCGGGAGATGAAGAGCCGGCTCATGGCTTTGCTGCCCCCCGGCGAAGATCGTGCTCGGTCCACAGGGCATGGGCGAAGGCCTTCCATGCCGGGCCGCCATGGGTGTGAATATCGGCCCTGGCGCTTTCCTTCATCACGGTCAGCATCAGCTGGGCCAGGCCGAAGAGTTCGACGCGGGGACGATCCAGCGGATCCTTCATGTCGCAGCGGGTCTGGCCGATCTTGCAGTCGAGGGCTTCGCGCGCCAGTTCGCGCACCTGCACCTCATCGTTCCAGTCGATGCCCAGAATGACCCCCTTGCGCTCGATCTCCTGCTCGAGCTGTCGGGCTTCGCTGGAATAGTTTTCGAATCCGCTCATGCTTTGGGTTTCCTTGTCCGGGTTGTGGTCCCGGCTTTGCCCGCGGCTTTCGGCGCAGCGGCGGATGCCGCCCGGCTGCCGAGAAAGCGGGCGAGATAGCGGCCGGTGTAGCTGCCCTTGATCCGCGCCACGTCTTCGGGCGTGCCGGCGGCGATGATGCGGCCGCCGCCGTCGCCGCCTTCGGGGCCGAGATCCACCACCCAGTCGGCGGTCTTGATTACGTCGAGGTTGTGCTCAATGACCACCACCGTGTTGCCGTGGTCGCGCAGCCGGTGCAGCACCGAGAGCAGCATTTCGATGTCCTGGAAATGCAGGCCGGTGGTCGGCTCGTCGAGGATGTACAGGGTGCGGCCGGTATCGCGCTTGGACAGTTCCAGCGCCAGCTTGACGCGCTGCGCCTCGCCGCCGGAAAGCGTGGTGGCCGACTGGCCGAGCTGGATGTAGGAGAGGCCCACGTCCATCAGCGTCTGCAGCTTGCGCGCCACCACCGGCACCGCAGCGAAGAATTCGTGCGCCTGCTCGACGGTCATGTTCAGAACTTCGTGGATGGTCCTGCCCTTGTAGCGGACTTCCAGCGTTTCGCGGTTGTAGCGCTTGCCGTGGCAGACATCGCAGGGCACGAAGATGTCGGGCAGGAAATGCATTTCGACCTTGATCATGCCGTCGCCCTGACAGGCTTCGCAGCGCCCGCCCTTGACGTTGAAGCTGAAGCGGCCGGGACTGTAGCCGCGCTCGCGCGACGCCGGCACGCCGGCGAACAGCTCGCGGATCGGTGTCAGCAGGCCGGTGTAGGTGGCCGGATTGGAGCGCGGCGTGCGCCCGATCGGCGACTGGTCGACGTTGATCACCTTGTCGAAGAATTCCAGGCCCTCGATCTCGCGGTGCGGCGCCGGTTCCAGCGCCGCGCCGTAGAGGTGGCGCGCGGCGGCGGCATACAGGGTGTCGTTGATCAGGGTCGACTTGCCTGAGCCGGAAACCCCCGTGATGCAGGTTAATAATCCCACCGGAATATTCAGCTCGACGTGTTTCAGGTTGTTGCCGCTGGCATCGAGAATCTTCAGTTCGCGCAGTGCATTGCGCGGCGTGCGCCGTGCCGGGACGGCGATTTCGCGGCGGCCGGAGAGAAAGGCGCCGGTCATCGATGCGCTGCTGGCGGCGACTTGTGCCGGTGTGCCTTCGGCCACCACGCGGCCGCCATGTTCGCCGGCTCCGGGACCCATGTCGACGACGTAGTCGGCGGACTCGATGGCCTCCAGGTCGTGTTCGACCACGATCACGGTGTTGCCCAGATCGCGCAGATGGAACAGTGTTTCCAGCAGGCGGGCGTTGTCGCGCTGGTGCAGGCCGATCGAGGGTTCGTCGAGCACGTACATCACGCCGGTCAGGCCGGAGCCGATCTGCGAGGCCAGGCGGATGCGCTGCGCTTCGCCGCCGGAGAGGGTTTCCGCCGAGCGGTCGAGCGAGAGGTAGTCGAGGCCGACGTTGATCAGGAAGCTCAGCCGGGCGGTGATTTCCTTGAGGATCTTTTCGCCGACCTGGGCTTTTTGTCCGGCGAGTTGTAGCAGGTTGAAGAAGTCGCGACAGTTGATCAGGGAGAGGCGGCTGATGTCGGAAATTGTCTTGCCGCCGATGAAGACGTGGCGCGCCTCGCGCCGCAGGCGCATGCCGCGGCACTCGGGGCAGGGCTTGTTGTTGAGGTACTTGGCCAGTTCCTCACGCACTGCCATCGAATCGGTCTCGCGGTAGCGGCGCTCGAGGCTGGGAATAATGCCCTCGAAGGGGTGCGTGCGGTCGAAGCGCGTGCCCTTCTCGTTCAGGTAGCGGAACTTGATCTGCTCCTTGCCCGAGCCGTAGAGCACGATGTCGGCGGCGTCTGCCGGCAGTTTCTCGAAGGGCTGCTCGGTATCGATGCGGTAATGTGCGGCGAGCGATTCCAGCATCTGGAAATAGAACTGGTTGCGCCGGTCCCAGCCCTTGATGGCGCCGGCGGCGAGGCTCAGGTGCGGATAGGCGACCACCCGCGCCGGGTCGAAGAACTGGATCTGTCCGAGGCCGTCGCACTTCTGGCAGGCGCCCATCGGGTTGTTGAAGGAGAACAGGCGCGGTTCCAGTTCCTGCAGGGCATAGCTGCACACCGGGCAGGCGAACTTCGAGGAAAACAGGTGCTCGCTGCCGGAGTCCATCTCGACCGCAAGCGCCCGTCCTTCGGCATGCATCAGTGCGGTTTCGAAACTTTCCGCCAGGCGCTGGCGCACGTCGGGCCGCACCTTGAGCCGGTCGACAACGATGTCGATGGTGTGCTTCTGGCTCTTGGCCAGCTTGGGCAGGCTGTCGATGTCATGCACCGTGCCGTCCACGCGCAAGCGCACAAAGCCCTGCGCCCGCAGTTCGGCGAAGAGGTCGAGTTGCTCGCCCTTGCGATTGGCGACCACCGGGGCGAGGATCATCAGCCGGGTGTCCTGCGGCAGGGCGAGGACATGGTCCACCATCTGCGACACGCTGTTGGCCTCCAGCGGCAGGTCGTGCTCGGGACAGTGCGGCGTGCCGGCACGGGCGTAGAGCAGGCGCAGGTAGTCGTGGATCTCGGTGACGGTGCCGACGGTGGAGCGCGGGTTGTGGCTGGTGGCCTTCTGCTCGATGGAAATCGCCGGCGAGAGACCCTCGATCAGGTCCACGTCCGGCTTTTCCATCATCTGCAGGAATTGCCGCGCATAGGCCGAGAGCGATTCGACATAGCGGCGCTGGCCCTCGGCGTACAGGGTATCGAAGGCCAGCGATGACTTGCCCGAGCCGGACAGGCCGGTAATCACCGTCAGCCGGTTGCGCGGCAGGTCGAGGTTGATGTTCTTGAGATTGTGCGTTCGCGCGCCGCGAATCCTGATGAAGTCCATGGGGCGGTGTTGATGTTGGGGCAACCGGAGAATATACCCGCGCCGGGATGCGATAGCCACTGCCAACCAGCTTTTCCGGCCCGGATGCGGGCATAATGCGCTCCCCGTTTGAAGCAGAGGTAAGGGCCTTGAATTCCGGGTTCCGTTCAGGTGGGGGTGAAGACTTGAACGCTGTTCGGGGCGGATGGCAAGTGAATTTTTGGAGTAAGCTTGCCCTCTCGGGCGCGGGCTCGCAGGAACCGATCAGGTCTCGGCCCGCTTTGCTGCGTGCGGCCGCCATATTTTTTCTATTTGCTGAGTCAGAGAACTACGTACCACTATGGGATTCCGGGAAATACCTGTCGAAAATCTGACCTTCGGGATGTTCGTCGCCAAGCTCGACAGGCCCTGGACGGAAACACCCTTCGTCTTTCAGGGTTTTGTCCTGAAAAGCGAAAGGCAGTTCAGTACCTTGAAACAGTACTGCAAGCACGTCTTCGTTGATCCGGAGAGGGAGGATCGCGTCGATGTCGGCAAGGTGACGGCGGCGGATATTGCGAAAGTCCGGGGTAACACGGTTTACCGGGAGGTGTCGAGCGTCGAAGTCGAGTTGCCCAGAGCGCAGAAGGCCTATACAAATACGACGGTTCTCGTCAATGAGCTTTCCCGTGTCGTCGAAACCGGGAGTTCGCTCGACAGTTCCAGATCGAAGCAGGCGGCGGTGCAGATCACCGACAGCGTCGTGCGCAACCCGGACGCGATGGCTCTGCTGACCAGGCTGCAGGAGAAGAGCGGTGCCAGCCTCAGCCGGGCCGTCGAGGTTTCGGTCATGATGACCATCTTCGGCCGCTTTCTGCAATTGCCGCAGGAGCGCCTGGAGATTCTCGGCATGCTCGGGCTGCTGCAGGATGTGGGCAAGCTCAAACTGCCCTCCGAACTGGCTGCGCGCGGGCCGGCCAACGCCGAGGAAATCGCGCTCTACCAGGCGCATGTGGGCCACTCGGTGCGGATTCTCAGCGATACCCCGGGCATTCCCGCGGAACTCCCCGGACTTGCTTCCCTGCACCACGAACGCTTCGACGGCAGCGGCTATCCGCGCGGATTGAAAGGGACTGCGATTGCCTTTCCCGGCCTGATCGCCGGTATCGTCGATGCATTCGATACCCTCACCGCGCCTAAGCCGCTGGGCGACAATCTGACCCCTTCCAATGCGCTCAGCATCATCTACAAGGGGCGCGGGACGCTGTTTCACCCTGCGCTGGTGGAACAGTTCATCCAGTGTGTCGGCGTTTTCCCGGTAGGCAGCGTGGTCGAGCTGAACAGCGGCGAGGTCGCGATCGTGACGGGCCAGAACATGGTGCGTCGCATGCAGCCACGCATCATGGTGGTCAAGGACGCCCAGGGCAACCCGCTGGCACCCTACAAGATGCTGGACCTGATGAAGGAGCCCAAGGTGAGGCCGGACGAGCCCTACCGGATACTGCGTACGCTGGAGTACGACTCCGTCAAGATCGATCCGCGCGAGTTGTACCTGTGAGCGAGGCCGACCCCAGCAGCGCCGGGGCGATGTCCGCTGACCGCTCCAGTGACGCCGCCGGGTTTCTTGAGGCGCTGCGTGGCAAGGTCGAGGAAAGGCGCGCAGATGGCGCGAATCTGGCCGTATTGCTCATCGAATGCGGCGTGGTCAGCCGGATAGACGCGGCCTGGGGTTACCACGTCGGCGATGCCGTGCGCGGCCGTGTCACCGAGTTGCTGCGCTCCGATGTGCTGCGCCCCGGTGATCTGGTCGGCGAAATGGGTCGCGACGATTTTGCCTGCGTCCTGTCAATCGTCGAGGGTCCGGCCGTCGCGCTGCAGGCGGCGAAGAAATTGCTGCGTGCGCTGAATACGCCATTCTGGATCGGCGAGGAGGAAATTGCTGCCAGTCCCGCAGTCGGGATCGCAATGTTTCCGGCACACGGCGATCAGGCGGAAATTCTGCTGCAGAGAGCCAAGAGCGCCTGCGCCCTGGCCCGCAACCTGACCGGCCGTATTGCCGACTATGAGGAAGACTGGGAAAACTCTGCGGCAACCAGGCTCTTGTACGAGAACCGCTTGCGCGCGGCGGTTGCCGAGGATGCGCTGGAAATGGTGTTTCAGCCGCAGTACGACCTGCGTCTGGGCCAGGTCATGGGTGCCGAAAGCCTGCTGCGCTGGAGCGATCCGACCTTGGGAACAATTTCCGCGGAGCAGGCGTTCGCGGCGGCGGAATCGATGGGTATGGTCGCCGATCTGGTCTCCTCCATACTCAACCGCGCGCTGCGCAACGTCTCCGAATTCCGCTACAGCGCCGGACTCGACCTGCGCATCGGCGTCAAGCTGCCGGCGCGGGCCTTGTTGTACACGGAACTTCCCGATGTGGTCCAGCGTGCGTTGGGAACCTGGGGCCGGCGCTCGGGCAGTCTCATCCTCGAAATCGGCGAGACTTCCGTATTGGGCGCAGAGGCCGTGGCGCGGGAGACGCTCGGCCGGCTGAAGGAACTCGGGGTGAAGCTGTCAATCGATGATTCCGGCATGGCCTTGTCATCGCTGTTCTGGCTCGCAACGATGCCGTTCCAGGAAATCAAGATCGATGTTTCGGCCACGCGCGACGGCGCCGGCGTGGCGAAGTCCGACCGCATCCTGCAGTCGATAATCGAACTCGCGCACCATCTCAGGCTTGATGTGGTGGCCGTCGGTGTCGTCGACGAGGCGGCGGCGGCGCGACTCACCGAACTGGGCTGCGACTACATGCAGGCCGACTTCAAGGGACCGGCCCTCGACCCCGGGAAATTCGTCGAGCGCTTCGGCTTCAACGAGGGTTGACCGGCCTGCGCTGGCATCGCCGCCAGTTGCCCGACCTGAGCATTCCCGATTAATGTCTGATTTTCCGGAAAAACTACTGAACCCCATGCTATCCCCCACTTCAGACGCCATGAGCCGCGATGAAAAGCGCGCCGGCATGGCGCTGGCCAGCATCTTTGCGCTGCGCATGCTCGGGCTGTTTCTGATCCTGCCGGTGTTTGCGATCCATGCCCAGACGATTCCCGGCGGCGACGACCTGACACTGGTCGGCATCGCGCTCGGCGCTTACGGATTGACCCAGGCGATGTTCCAGATCCCCTTCGGCATGGCTTCCGACGCCTTCGGTCGCAAGCGGGTGATCGTCGTCGGCTTGCTGTTGTTTGCCGCCGGTTCGGCGATGGCGGCGCTGGCGCCGGATATCTGGTGGACCATTGCCGGCCGCGTGCTGCAGGGTGCCGGGGCGATCTCCGCCGCCGTCACCGCCCTGGCCGCCGACCTGACGCGGGAACAGCATCGCACCAAGGTCATGGCGTTGATCGGTTCCTCCATCGGACTGGTGTTCGCCTGTTCGCTGGTTGCCGCGCCGGCGCTCTATGCCTTGATCGGCATGGCAGGGATCTTCTGGATGACCGCCGTCCTTGCCGTCGCCGCCATAGGTCTGGTGACCCACGTCGTGCCGCCGGCGCCGCCCCTGCCGCAGGGACCCAAGCCGCCGTTTCGCCAGGTCCTGCTGAACACATCCCTGCTGCGGCTCAATTTCGGCATCTTTACCCTGCACATGGTGCAAATGGCCATGTTTGTCGTGGTCCCCGGTTTGTTGATCAGCTACGGCGGGCTGCCGCTGGCCTCGCACTGGAAAGTCTATCTGCCGGCGGTACTGGCATCCTTCGTCATAATGGTGCCGGCGATCATCTTCGCCGAGAAGCGCAACAAGGTGCAGCCGGTGTTCGTGCTTGCCATCGGGCTGCTGCTGGCGACCTTGCTCGCGATGTGGCTCGGCAGCGGGAGTTTCATGGTGGTGGCAGGGGGACTGCTGAGTTTCTTCGTCGCCTTCAATGTTCTGGAGGCGATGCTTCCCTCGCTGATTTCCCGCGTTGCGCCACCGAGCGCCAAGGGTGCGGCGCTGGGGGTCTACAACACCACTCAGGCGCTCGGGGTGTTCACCGGCGCCGCCATGGGCGGCTGGCTGCTGAAGAATTTCGACGCAGGCAGCGTATTCCTTGGCGGCGCCATGATGGCGGCGCTCTGGCTGGCAGCGGCGGCCACCATGGCGCCGGTAGCTCTGCGCCGCCCGGTTGCAACAGCGCCACCGGCGCATGGCATACTTGACACAAAATCCTGAGGAGGAATTCACATGGCTTCAGTCAACAAAGCAATTATCGTCGGCAACCTGGGAAAAGACCCGGAGACGCGCTACATGCCGAACGGCGAAGCGGTGTGCAACATCACCGTCGCCACGTCCGAGCGCTGGAAGGACAAGACCACCGGCGAGAAGAAGGAAATCACCGAGTGGCATCGCGTGGTGTTCTACCGCAAGCTTGCCGAGATCGCCGGGCAGTACCTGAAGAAGGGTTCGCCGGTCTACATCGAAGGACGCATCCGCACTCGCAAATGGCAGGACAAGGAAGGCCAGGACCGCTATACCACCGAGATCGAAGCCAATGAGATGCAGATGCTCGGCTCACGCGAGGGCATGGGCGATGCGCCGCCGCGCGACAGCGCCGGCTCAGGTGCTGCCGCGAATCGTCCGGCGGCGGCACAGCCGGCCGCCGGCAACTTCAATGACTTCGAGGATGACATTCCGTTCTGAGGTTTCACCGGCCCGGGATGATGTTCGCCGACCGGGCCGTGCGCGGTGAACATGCTTGAAAGGCTCAAGCTGCTGTCCTGGCGCGACATCCTGTTCGTCGCGCTGCCATCGCTGCTGCTTGTCTGCGGCGCCTTCTGGCTGGCGGCGCAATTCATCAAGCCGGCGCCGCCCCAGCAGCTGACGCTCAGCACCGGCGGCGAGGGCGGCGCCTACCAGCGCTTCGCCGCGCGCTACAAGGACGTATTGGCGGCTTATGACATCAGGCTGGTGGAAAAGCCTTCCGCCGGCTCGACGGAGAATCTGGAGCGCCTGCGCAATCCGGATTTCGAGGTCGATGCCGCCTTCATCCAGGGCGGTACGGCGCGAGCGACGGAAGAGGACGAACTGGTTTCGCTGGGTGATTTCTATTACGAACCGCTGTGGATTTTCTACCGCGAGGCGGCTTTGCACGGCGCCGACAAGGTGCTCGATCTCAAGGGCCGGCGCGTGGCGATCGGCGGCGCCGGCAGCGGCACGCATGATCTCGCCATGGAACTGCTGGCCGCCAACGGCATCGATGGAACCAATACCAAAGTCATCGAAGAAGGCGGGTTGGGTCTGGTTGCCCGATTGCAGAACAACGAGGTCGATGCCGTGTTCGTGGTCGGGCCGACGCAGTCGGCCATGGTGTGGACGCTGCTCTATATGCCGGGCATACGCCTGATGAGCCTGACCCATGCCGAGGCCTACACGCGGCGTTTCCCGTATCTGGCGCGACTGGTGTTGCCGCGCGGCGCCATCGACCTGACGCGGGACATCCCGCCGCATGACACGCAACTGGTGTCGCCGATGGCGACTCTGCTGGTGCGCGAGGACACGCATCCGGCCCTGATCGGGTTGCTGATGCAGGCAGCCGGCGAAGTCCATGGCGCCCCCGGGGTGTTCCAGAAACCCGGCGAGTTTCCGCGTACCGGTCACAGCGAATTCCCTCTGTCGAAGGAGGCCGAACGCTACTACAAGTCCGGCAAGCCCTTGCTCCAGCGCTACCTGCCGTTCTGGGCGGCGACGCTGATCGACCGCATGGTGGTCATGCTGCTGCCCCTGCTCGCCGTCCTGCTGCCCATGTTCAAGTTCGCGCCGCAGATCTATGGCTGGCGGGTGAAGTCGCGCATCTACCGGCGCTACGGCGAACTCAAGTTCCTCGAAAACGAAATCAACGGGGATCCGGGCCGGCACAGCCGTGCCGAGTGGATCGAGAAGCTGGAGCGGATAGAGGCCGATGCCAGTCGCATTCGTACGCCACTGACTTTTTCCGACATGCTCTACACCCTGCGCGGGCACATCGACCTGGTGCGCGACATGATTTTGCGTCGCACCGCAGGCTGAGCCGGCGCCGGCTTCAGAGCCGGCGGATCTTCTCCATCAGCGCCGTGGTCGAGCGCTGGTGAATGAAAGGGATGGACTTCACGCTGCCGCCCCACGCGATTACTTCCCGGTAGCCGACAATTTTTTCCGCCGGCCAGTCGCCACCCTTGACCAGGACGTCCGGCCGGCAGTCGAGAATGCGCCTGATCGGCGTGTCCTCGTCGAACCAGGTCACCAGGGATACGCACTCCAGCGACGCCAGCAGGGCCATGCGGTCGGCCAGCGCGTTGACCGGGCGGTCATCGCCCTTGCCCAGGCGCCGGACCGAATCATCCGAGTTGGCGGCCACGATCAGCGCCGCGCCGAGGCTGCGCGCCTGCGCCAGGCAGGTGACATGACCGCGGTGCAGGATGTCGAAACAGCCGTTGGTAAATACCAGGGGCCGCGGCAACTGCGCGATGCGGCCGGCGAGATCGGCAGGTGCGGTGATCTTGGCCTCGAAGGCCGGGGCCGGGTATGTCATGCCGGGTCGTTCCTACTTCTTTTGTGTCGCCTTGGTATCGGCGGCCGGCGGCGCGTTATCCAGTGCCTTGGCCTGTTCCGGGCTGATGATTTCAAACACGCGCACTACTTTCTGCACGCCGCCCGTGGTGCGGGTAATCTCGACCGCGGCGTTGGCTTCGGCCTGGGTCACCAGTCCGATCAGGAAAACCACGCCGGCTTCGGTTACCACTTTGACGTGATTGGCGGCAAACTTGTTGGCATCGACAAAACGCGCCTTCACCTTGGAGGTGATGTAGGAATCGTTGCTGCGCCCGCCGAAGCTGGACGGTCCGGCGATGGCCAGTTCGTTGCTGATCGACTTGACGTTGGGCACGCCGGCGGCGATCTTTTCCACGTCCGCCTTGATTGCCTCGCTCGGTACTTCGCCGGTCAGCAGCACCATGCGGTTGTAGCTGGCTACATTGATATGCACCTTGTCACCATATTTCTGACTGATCTGGCTGGATGCGCGGATCTCCATGCCCTCATCGGCAATATAGGTTTCGGAAATGCGGCGATCCGCCAGCATCAAGGCACCGGCACCGACGCCGACGGCGGCAACGCCGAAGCAACCGGAGAGGACGGGCAGGCAGAGCGCGAGTGCGGCGAGGTTGCGCATTTTTGCGCCAACAGAGGTCCGGCTGTTCATTGTGTTTCTCCCAGTAGCAAGGCATCTATGCCATCGCACAGGCAATGGATGGTGAGCAGGTGTACTTCCTGTATTCGGGCGGTGCGTTCAGCCGGCACGCACAGATGGGTGTCGCCGGGGCCCAGCAGTGCGGCAATTTTGCCGCCGCTCTTGCCGGTCAGCGCCACCACCGAAACGCCGCGGGCATGAGCCGTGTGAATGGCCTCGATCACATTCGGCGAATTGCCCGAGGTCGAGATGGCGAGCAGCACGTCGCCGGCACGGCCCAGCGCCTGTACCTGCTTGGCGAAAACGTCCTCGTAGCGGTAATCGTTGGCGATCGAGGTCAGTGTGGACGTGTCGGTGGTCAGCGCAATGGCCGCCAGCGGCGGGCGCTCCTTCTCGAAGCGGTTCAGCAGTTCGGCGGCGAAGTGCTGCGAATCGGCGGCCGAACCGCCGTTGCCGCAGGCCATCACCTTGCCGCCGGCCTTGAGGCAGTCGACCATGCGGCGCACGGCTGCTTCGATGGGTGCCGCCATGGCGGCGGCGGCCGCGAGCTTGGTTTGGGCGCTGTCCTTGAATTGCTGATGAATGCGTTCGGCGAGTGACATGTATCGGATCTTGGCTTCGAGGGTAAAAGGTGTCGACCGAGCATAGCCGCGTTGAGTTCCCGCTCGAGGCCGGAATAAGGGGCCTAGAGCACGACAAATACTTCGATCAGCACCCTCTGCCAGGGGTTCTTGTGCTGGCGCAAGCGGGCAATGCGGGCATCCACCTGCTCCCCGCCGTCCATGGCTGCAGCCACGGCGCGATTTTCGGCGCGGGGCAGGTAGCCGAGCTTCTGCCCGCGCCACTCGATGCGTACCGCGTTGGCGTCATGCGGGTTGTCGGCCTCGCGTGCCAGCGTCAGGCGGTCACCTTCGCGCATTTCATGCCACAGGTTTTCCCCCGCATAGTAGCGGAAGCCAGCCAGCGGCGAGCTTTGCACCAGGACACGGACTTCGCCTGCCAGCGCCGTCAGGCTGAGGGCGAGGCCGAGGCACAACTGCAAGAGGAATCTAGTCAGCGGCAAAGGCATCGCGCAGCCATTCGATAGTCGGGGGATCGCGGCCGTCAAGCAGCACGCAGTCGAAGCGGCAGGGGGTTTCGCCGTGGCGGACCAGCCAGTGCCTCGCGGCCAGGATCAGCCGCGCCTGTTTGGCGGCGCCGATGCTGGCTGCGGCACCGCCGAAATCGCTGCGGCTGCGCAGCCGCACCTCGACAAACACCGTGGTTTTGCCGTCGCGGCAGACCAGGTCGATCTCGCCGCCGCGCACCCGGAAGTTGCGTTCGACGAGCGCGAGGCCGCGGCGGCACAGGTAATCCGCCGCCAATTGCTCTGCCGCTGCACCTTTGGCTTGCCTCGCGCTCATCGGACTGCAAGAATGCCGGACATGGAAAATGCATTGTATGTCGTCGCCACGCCGATCGGGAACCTCGGCGATATCACGCTGCGGGCGCTGGAAACCCTGCGCGGCGCCGACCTGGTGGCCTGCGAGGACACGCGGCATGCGCGGCATCTGCTCGATCACCACGGCATCAGCGTGCCGACGCTGGCGCTGCACCAGCACAATGAGAACGAGGCGGCGGCCAAGCTGATCCGCCTGCTTGGCGAGGGCAGGCGCGTGGCGCTGGTGTCGGACGCCGGCACCCCGGGTGTATCCGATCCGGGTGCGCGCACGGTTGCCGCGGTGCGCGCCGCCGGCTTCCGGGTGATCCCGCTGCCGGGTCCCAACGCGGCGATTGCGGCGATGTCGGCGGCCGGCCTGGCCGACGAGCGCTTCCTGTTTGTCGGCTTTCTGCCGGCGAAAGCCGGCGCGCGGCGCACGGCGATTCAGGAGTTGGCCCCGGTCAATGCCGCGCTGGTGTTCTACGAAGCGCCGCACCGGGTGATGGAAACGGTCGCTGATCTTGCCGACTTGTTGGAGCCGCAACGCGAAATCATCCTCGCCCGCGAACTGACCAAGATGTTCGAGCAGATCGAGCGCATGCCGCTGACGGCCGCGCCGGCCTGGCTGGCGGCCGATGCCAATCATCAGCGCGGCGAATTCGTGCTGCTGGTTTCCGCGCCGCCGCCGCGTCAGGGCATGGATAGCGAGACCGAGCGCGTGCTGGTGGCGCTGCTGGCCGAACTGCCGGTGAAGCAGGCCGCCAAACTGGCGGCAGCCATCACCGGCCAGCCGAAGAATGCGCTGTATGCAAGGGCGCTGGAGCTGAAACAGGCACCCGTATAATCCGCCCCATGCAGACGCTCACTCTTACCCGCCCCGACGACTGGCATTTGCATCTGCGCGACGGTGCGGTGCTCGCTGCCGTGCTGCCCGACACCGCGCGGCGCTTTGCCCGTGCCATTGTCATGCCCAACCTGAAGCCGCCGGTGACCACGGTGGCGCTGGCCGCCGCCTACCGCGGGCGCATTCTCGCCGCGCTGCCGGCGGGCATGCGATTTACCCCGCTGATGACGCTGTACCTCACCGACAATACGCCGCCGGGAGAAATCGACGCCGCCGGCGCCAGCGATTTCGTCCATGCGGTCAAGCTTTATCCGGCCGGTGCGACTACCAATTCCGATGCCGGCGTCAGCGATCTGAAAAAATGCACGGCGACCCTGGCGCGTATGGAAAAACTCGGCGTGCCTCTGCTGGTGCATGGCGAAGTCACCGATCCGGCCGTGGACATTTTCGACCGCGAGGCGGCCTTCGTCGATCGCGTGCTGATGCCCTTGCTGCGCGATTTCCCGGCATTGAAAGTGGTGCTGGAACACGTCACGACCCGCGAGGGCGTCGAGTTCGTCAGGGGCAGCGGCGCGAATGTGGCGGCAACGCTGACGCCACATCATCTGCTGCTCAACCGCAACGCCATGTTCGCCGGCGGCATCCGCCCGCACAATTACTGCCTGCCGGTGCTGAAGCGCGAGAGCCATCGCCAGGCGCTGCTGGCCGCGGCTGTTTCCGGCAATCCGAAGTTCTTCCTCGGCACCGATTCGGCGCCTCATGCGCAAAGCGCCAAGGAAAATGCTTGCGGCTGTGCCGGCTGCTACACCGCGCATGCCGGCATCGAGTGGTATGCCGAAGCCTTCGACGCCGCAGGAGCGCTCGACCGGCTGGAAGCCTTCGCCAGCTTTCACGGCGCCGACTACTACGGCCTGCCGCGCAATACGGAAAAGATCACGCTGCGGCGCGAAGCCGTGCCGATACCCTTGAGTCTTGATTATCCCGGCGGCGACAGACTGGTGCCGCTGCGTGCCGGGGAGTTCGTCAACTGGCGCCTGGAGTGATTGTCATGACACGTTGCCTGCTCCTGCTCGCCACGCTTCTGCTTGCCGCCTGCGGCGAAACGCAGCAGGCCGCCTACCTGATCGGCGGCGCTCAGCATTCGTTGACCCTCAGCCGGCAGCAGGATTTCATGGGCGCCGACTGGACTACGGAACTGGTCGTCGCGCGTTTCCCGGATTGCCAGCGCCGCTATCTGTTGCTGGGCGTGGTCGATGACAAACTCAAAATGGATTTGTATCAAACCGAGCCGGGCGTGTTCATCCTGAATTCCGGCAAGCGCTGGTATGTCACCGAGACGCAAGGCTGTCGCTTCCAGCAGTTCAAGGTGCCGCCGCCGGCACCGGGCGAATTGATCGGCCGCTTTGAGGCCGGTGACGTGGCGCTCGAATACAAAGCCCTGGCGGGGAAGAAGCCCGCTGCGGCGGATGCCGCTCAGTCAGCGCCGGGCCCGACTGCACGGCAGTGACCCCGGTCGCAACGCAGCTTCACCCTCTTTCGGCCTTCCTGCGGCCCTGGCTCGATGCCGTAGCGCCGGATATCCCGGCATTGAATGCCGCTGCCCGCGAGCGCCGCCTGGTCACCGGCGGCGGTGCGCAGTTGAGCTTTGTCGCGCCGCCGGCCGTAGCGGAAGGATACGAGGAGCGGGCCTTTCTCGCCGGCGAGGTGGCGACGCGGCCCGACAACCGCCATGACCTGTTCAACGCGCTGATATGGCTGGCCTTGCCGCAGACCAAGGCGGCGCTCAACAGGCGCCACTTCGCTGCAATCGGCGCGGCGCGGCAGCAGGGAAGCGCCGCGCGCGGCCCGCTGCGCGACGCGCTGACCCAGTTCGACGAATGCGGTGTGGTGGTGGCGGGTTGCTGCCCCGATCTGTGGCGGGCCTTGCGCGGGCATCGCTGGAGCGAGGTGTTTGTGGCGCGCCGCGCGGAACTGCTTTCGAGTACCCGCTTCCTGGTCTTCGGCCATGCCAGCCATGACGCCCTTGGCGCACCCTTCGCCGGACTGTGCGGCAAGGCCATGTTCGTCGAAGTCGATGAGCCCTGGCTGAAACTGCCCGGGACAGAGGCACTGGCCGCACTCGATGTGCGCCTGGCGAGTGCGTTCGATACGCGGAACTTTTCGCCGCGCGACTGGCAGCCGCTGCCGCTGCTCGGCATTCCCGGCGCTACGGCCGACAACGAACGGGCGGACTACTACACCGACACGCGTCAGTTCCGTCCGGCGCGTACAATGCGCCCGGGAAGTTCGCCAGGCAACCGCTGAGTACGCAAGTGCTTGGAGGAAAGTCCGGGCCCCGCAGGGCAGAATGCCGGTTAACGACCGGGCGCCGTGAGGCGACAGACAGTGCAACAGAAAGATACCGCCTAAGCTCGACGTTGACGCCGCAAGGCGGCAAAGTCCCGCTCCTGAAGAGGAGAGGAGAGAGCCGGTAAGGGTGAAATGGTGGCGCGGCTGGCCGCATCGCGCAAGCGTTGTGGCTGGCTGCGTCGGGGTCGCGCAAGCGGTCCCGGGGTAAGAGCCCACCGCGTTTCTGGTAACAGAAACGGCATGGCAAACCTCATTCGGGGCAAGGCCAAATAGGGGAGCATTGGCGTGGCCCGCGTCGCTCCCGGGTAGGCTGCTAGAGGCCGTCGGCAACGGCGGTCCCAGAGGAATGGTTGCCCACGACAGAACCCGGCTTATCGGCGGACTTCCCACCCGTCTTGCCGGGATTGTCGAACAGACGAGCATCGAATCAGCGCCGCCACGTCCGGTAACAGGGAACGGGCTGCCGACAGGGAAGCGCCCTGTTTCTTCGCAATGTTCAGATATGTTCACTTTCTGGTAGAGTGAATCCTTCAGTCTCAAGCCAAGCAAGCCAAAGCAGCTAAAACCGCAGGCCGTCAGGGCAATCGCTCAAGCGGCCGCAAACTCGCAGTTTTTCTCAGGAGGAAACAATGTCAGATACCAAGCAAGCCGAGCAAAAGCCATCCCGCCGCAATTTCCTCGCTGCTGCCGTCACCGGCACCGCGGGTGCCGTCGCTGCGGGTTTCCCGATGATCGCCACGGCCCAGGCCGGTCCGATCAGCATGCGCTGGCAGAGCACCTGGCCGGCGAAAGACATTTTCCACGAATACGCCCTCGACTTCGCCAAGAAGGTCAATGACATGACCGGCGGCGATCTCAAGATCGAGGTGTTGCCGGCCGGCGCCGTGGTGCCGGCTTTCGGTCTGCTGGAAGCGGTGTCGAAGGGTACGCTTGACGGCGGCCACGGTGTTCTCGGTTACCACTACGGCAAGCAGAATGCCCTGGCGCTGTGGAATTCCGGCCCGGCCTTCGGCATGGATGCAAATATGCTGCTTTCATGGCACAAGTACGGCGGCGGCAAGGACCTGCTGGCCAAGCTCTACGCCTCCATCGGCAGCAACGTCGAATCCTTCCTCTATGGCCCGATGGCGACGCAGCCGCTGGGCTGGTTCAAGAAGCCGGTGACCAAGCCTGAGGATTTCAAGGGCCTCAAGTACCGCACCAACGGCCTGGCGATCGATTTGTTTACCGCCATGGGCGCAGCGGTGAATGCCCTGCCCGGCGGCGAAATCGTGCCGGCCATGGACCGCGGCCTGCTTGATGCGGCCGAGTTCAACAACGCCACCTCGGACCGCATCCTCGGTTTCCCTGACGTCTCCAAGATCTGCATGCTGCAGAGCTACCACCAGAGCGCCGAGACCTTCGAGATCATGTTCAACAAGACCAAGTACGACTCACTGCCGGCGAAACTGAAGGCGATCATTTCCGGTGCCGTGGAAGCGGCGTCCGCCGACATGTCGTGGAAAGCCATCGATCGCTATTCCAAGGATTACATCGAGCTCCAGACCAAGGACAAGGTCAAGTTCTACAAGACCCCGGATTCGGTGCTGCAGACGCAACTCCAGTTGTGGGATGCGATCCTGGAAAAGAAATCCTCGGAAAACCCTCTGTTCAAGGAAATCGTTGCCTCGCAAAAGGCCTTTGCCGAGCGTGCCGTGAAATGGGATCAGGACACCATCGTCAGCCGGCGCATGGCCATGAACCATTTCTTCGGCGCCAAGGCGGCTGCCCCCAAGAAGGCTTGAGGGATATCGCAGCATTCATCGACCATCCGGGCAGGGCCCGGGTGGTTGATTTCATTGAGCGGGGCATGACATGCAGAAATTATTTCTCTTCGTCGACAAGGTGAGCACGAAGGTCGGGCACGCCTTTTCCTGGCTGATTCTTTTGCTGACGCTGATGATCACCTGGGAGGTGTTCTCGCGCTATGCGCTCGACCACCCGCATCCCTGGGCCTTTGACGTCATGATCATGATGTACGGCTCGATGTTCATGATGGCCGGCGCCTACACCCTGTCCAAGAACGGACATGTGCGCGGCGACGTGCTCTACGGCTTTTTCCCGCCCCGCCTGCAGGCCGGCCTGGACCTCGCCCTCTACATATTGTTTTTCATCCCCGGCGTTGTGGCACTGGCCTGGGCCGGTTACTCCTATGCCGCCGATGCTTGGGCAATCAAGGAAATTTCGAACATCACCGCCGACGGCCCGCCCGTCTACCCGTTCAAGACCATCATTCCGCTGGCCGGCGCCATGCTGCTGGTGCAGGGCGTGGTGGAAATCCTGCGCTGCATCGTCTGCCTGCAGCAGGGCGAGTGGCCCTCGCGCGAGGAGGACGTCGAGGAAGTCGACGTCGACAAGCTGAAAGAAATGGTGCACGTCAAGGATGACGACATCGCCAGCCTCGATGCGATTGTTGTTGCTCAGGAAGGGGCCGGGAAATGAAAAAGGAAATCTGGTTCGGCCTCGCCATCCTGGCGGCGGTGGTCATCGGCGTCTTCGTCCTGATGCCGGCGCCCTCGCAAATGACCAACGGCCACCTGGGACTGCTGATGCTGGCCCTGATCGTGGTCGCCATCATGCTCGGCTTCCCCACCGCGTTTACCCTGATGGGCATGGGCATGATGTTCGCCTGGTTCGCCTTCCGCAGCCAGAATCCTGCCCTCGCGGTACAGCAGACGCTGGACCTGATGGTGCAGCGGGCCTACTCGGTGATGTCCAACGACGTGCTGATCTCGATCCCGCTGTTCGTCTTCATGGGCTATCTGGTCGAACGTGCCAACCTGATCGAAAAGCTGTTCAAGAGCCTGCACCTGGCCATGGCCAGGGTGCCGGGCTCGCTGGCCGTGGCGACGGTGGTCACCTGCGCGGTGTTTGCCACCGCCACCGGCATCGTCGGCGCCGTGGTCACCCTGATGGGCCTGCTGGCCCTGCCGGCCATGCTCAAGGCCGGCTATCACGTCAGGCTCGCGGCGGGGGCGATTACCGCCGGCGGTTGCCTGGGAATCCTGATTCCGCCCTCGGTATTGCTGATCGTGTATGGCGCCACCGCCGGCGTCTCGGTGGTGAAACTGTATGCCGGCGCTTTCTTCCCCGGCATCATGCTGGCGACTCTGTATGTCGGCTACATCATCGTGGTGGCCAAGCTGAAACCGAGCCTGGCGCCGCCCTTGTCTGCCGAAGACCGCATCGTGCTGCTGCCGAAATATGCTGAAGACATCAGCCGGAGTTTTGGCAGCAATGTCGTGCGTGGCCTGATCGTTGCGCTCAAGGGAAACCTCAATCCCGAAGTGCCGCGCCGCACGCTGGCGAGGCAGTTGTTCATCGCCCTGCTGCCGGCGCTGGCCTTCACCGTGGCAATGGGCTTGACCTACCGCATGGTGACAACGCCTGAAGCGGCGATTTCGGCCGACGTAGTGGAGATGGGCACCGGCTTCAGCAACGAGGACGCCAAGTCTGATGCCGGCGGCTTGCAGGAACCGGAACAGGACAGCGGGCTGAAGGAACCCCCGGCCGAAGGAATCAAGGAAGCGCCGGCGACGCTAACGGAAAAGAAGCCGGCACCGGTTGCGGCGGCGGAAAAGCCGGCAGCGCAGACGTCAGACGCCGAGCGTCTGCCGGCACCGCTGGGCTACTGGATCAGCTTCGGCATCGGGATAGCCTCGATGGCGGTTTTCTATGCCATTTTTACCTTCGCCCGGCTGGAAATCTTCAAGATGCTGTTGGGATCGTTTTTCCCGCTGGCAATGCTGATCCTGGCGGTGCTCGGCACCATCGTCTTCGGCCTGGCGACGCCGACCGAGGCGGCGGCGATGGGATCGATGGGCGGCCTGCTGCTGGCGGCCGCCTACGGCAGGCTCAATCTGGGGATAGTCAGGGAATCGGTGTTCCTCACCGCCAAGACCAGCGCCATGGTGTGCTGGCTGTTCGTCGGCTCGTCGATCTTTTCTGCGGCGTTCGCCCTGCTCGGTGGACAGGAGATCATCAATCAGTGGGTGCTGTCGCTGGACATGACGCCGACGCAGTTCATGATCCTGGCCCAGGTCATCATTTTCATCCTCGGCTGGCCGCTGGAGTGGACCGAGATCATCGTCATCTTCATGCCGATCTTCATCCCGCTGCTGCCGCACTTCAACATCGATCCGCTGTTCTTCGGCCTGCTGGTCGCGCTCAACCTGCAGACGGCTTTCCTCTCGCCGCCGGTGGCGATGGCGGCCTTCTACCTGAAGGGCGTTTCGCCGCCGCATGTGACGCTGAACCAGATCTTTCTCGGCATGATGCCCTTCATGGGCATTCAGTGCGTGGCGCTGGTCCTGCTTTACCTTTTCCCGGGCATCGGCCTGTGGCTGCCGGGCGTGCTGTACAAGTAGGCCTCTAGAGCATGGTCGAGTTCGGGACGCCGGCCTTCTGGGTGGCGCTGCTGCAGATCATCGGCGTCAATATCGTGCTCTCCGGCGATAATGCCGTAGTCATCGCGCTGGCGGCGCGTTCGCTGCCGCCGGCGCAGCAGAACCGGGCGGTGTTCTGGGGCAGCAGCGCGGCGGTGGTGATGCGCATCATCCTCACCGTGGTCGCCGTCGAACTGCTCAAGCTGCCGGCACTCAAGCTGATCGGCGCCCTGCTGCTGCTGTGGATCGCCATCCAGTTGCTGCTGCCCGAGGAGGACGGCGAGGGCCAGGGGGCCGCGGTTTCGAACATGGCGGCCGCCATCCGCACCATCCTCATCGCCGACCTGGTGATGAGCCTGGACAATGTGATCGGCGTCGCGGCGGTGGCCAAGGGCAGCATCCTGCTGCTGATGATCGGCCTCGGCATCAGCATCCCGCTGGTGATTTTCGCCAGCACCCTGCTGCTCAAGGTCATGGAACGCTACCCGGTCATCGTCACCCTCGGTGCGGCGCTGCTGGGCTACGTTGCGGGGGAAATGGGGGTGACCGATCCACTGGTGGCGCCATGGATCGAGGCCAATGCCTCGTGGCTGCATGTTGCGCTGCCGGTAGCGGGGGTGGTTATCGTCATCGGCCTGGGCAAGCTGCTGGCGGCCCGCGCCGAAGCAGGGGAGGAAGAGCGGCCGCTGGTCGAAATCGATGCCGCAGCCGGCGGCGCTGTAACGGAGGATGCGAGCATGCACAAACTGCTGCTGCCGGTCGATGGCTCGGAGCCGTCGTTGCGTGCGGTCGATCGCCTGCTGGCGCTGCGCGACTGGTACCGGGATCCGCTGCAGATCCATCTGCTCAACGTGCAGCATGTCTTCCACAAGGACGTCTCGCAGTTCATCTCGGCCGATGACATGAAGAGCTATTACCACGACGAGGGCCTCAAGGAACTGGCGCAAGCGCGAGCGAAGCTCGAACTTGCCGGAGTGCCGTTTCAGCACCATGTCGTGATCGGCGACCTGGCGGCCGAGACCATCGCGCATTTTGTCCGCGAACACGGCATCGGCCAGATCCTGATGTGCAGTCACGGCCGCTCCGCCGCCGCCGACCTCGTCCTCGGTTCGGTCGCCAAGGGGGTGCTGCAGCACACCGATGTGCCGGTAACCCTGGTCAGGTAAAGATACGGGGGCGGTACCGGCCGGGCGGGGCGATCACCTGATTCGAAAGGAGAATGTATGAAACCCAGAGTATTGGTCAGCCGGGCGGTATTCCCGGAGGTGATCGCGCGATTGGCCGGGCACTTCGAAGTTGACGACAATCAGGCCGATGTCATTCTCGGCGTCGACGGACTGAAGGCGCGCCTGGCCGGCAAGGCGGGAGCGCTGACGGCGGCCACCGATCCGCTGACGGCGGACGTGATAGCCGCGGCGCCATCGCTGAAGGCGCTGTGCAACTTCGCCGTCGGCTACAACAATATCGACCTTGCCGCCTGCACCCGCGCCGGGGTGATGGCGACCAACACCCCGGGCGTGCTCGACGACACCACCGCCGACCTGGCCTGGGCGCTGCTGATGGCCAGCGCGCGGCGCCTGCCCGCCGCCGAACGCTGGCTGCGCAACGGCGAGTGGAAGGGATGGGAGTTCGTGCAGTGGCTGGGCACCGACGTGCATCACGCCACGTTAGGCATTCTCGGCATGGGCCGCATCGGCCAGACCGTGGCGCGGCGCGCCTGGGGCTTCGACATGAAGGTGCTCTACCACAAGCGCACGCCGCTGCCGGCGGAGCAGGAGGCGGCATGCCGCGCGAGTTGGGTGGACAAGGAAACACTGCTGCGCGAGTCGGATTTCCTGGTGCTGCTGCTGCCTTATTCGCCGGCAACGCACCACATCATCGGTGCCGCCGAACTGGCGCTGATGAAGCCCACCGCGCACCTGATCAACGTCGCGCGCGGCGGCATCGTCGATGATGAAGCGCTGATTGCGGCTTTGCGCGGCGGACGCCTGGCCGGCGCCGGCATGGACGTGTTCGAGGGCGAGCCGAAGCTCAATCCGGGCTTTCTCGGCCTCGACAACGTCGCCCTGACGCCGCACATCGGCTCCTCTTCGCGCAGCACGCGCATGGCGATGGCGATGACCGCCGCCGACAACCTGATAGCCGCACTCGGCGGCCAGCGCCCGCCGAATCTGCTCAATCCCGAAGTATTCAAATGAACCCAAGAGCAGGGCGGAACCACAGAGACACAGAGACACAGAGAAGTGCAATCAGGAATTTTCTGTTTTTCTCCGTGCCTCTGTGTTTCTGTGGTGAGGTTTTTGTTTGAACCGCCCGGCGGTGATGCTCGGTCTTGGCGTGGCGATTGGGGCCTACCTGCTGTCCTTCTTTCATCGCGTCGCCCCGGCGGCGATCTCCGGCGATCTGCAGGTCAGCTTCGCCATCGGCGGCGCGCAACTGGGGACGCTGGCCGCCACCTACTTTTACGTCTATACCCTGATGCAGATCCCCACCGGGGTGCTCGCCGACACCCTGGGGCCGCGCCGCATCCTGTTCTGGGGCGGGCTGGTGGCCGGCGTCGGGGCGATCCTGTTCGGCCTGGCGCCGAGCTTCGAACTGGCCTTTGCCGGGCGTACCCTGGTCGGCCTTGGTGTTTCGGTGACCTTCATCGCCATGCTCAAGTTGCTGGCTATCGGCTTCGACGAACGCCGCTTCGCCACCCTGACCGGGCTGTGCATGATGATAGGCAATCTCGGCTCGATACTCGCCGGCGCGCCGCTGGCGTGGGCGACACAGGCCGCCGGCTGGCGCCAGGTGTTTGTCGTGGTCGGGCTGTTGTCCTTCGCGCTGGCCTTCGCCAGCCGCGCCTGGGTCATCGAGACACCGGCCGGCAAGGTGGATCGTGCGGCCTGGGTCAAGGGTTTGGCATCGGTACTGAAGAACCGCGCCACCTGGCCCGGCTTCTTCGCCAACGCCGGCTTGTCGGGCGCCTTTTTCGCCTTTGCCGGACTGTGGGCGGTGCCCTATCTGACGCAGATGCAGAGCATGACGCGTGCCACCGCTTCCAGTCATGTGAGTATTTACTTTCTCGGCTTCGCCATCGGCTCGGCCCTGTGGGGTCGCGTCTCGGATGCATTGGGGCGGCGCAGGGCGGTGGCGCTGGCGGTCTCGGGTGTGCATGTTCTCGGCTGGGGCGTCTGGCTCTGGGCGACGGGGCGGGCAGAGGGTGCATTGCCGCTGGCCGCCACCTACGCCCTCTGCATGGTTATGGGCCTGGCCACGGCGGGCTTTACCCTGTCCTGGGCCAGTGCCAAGGAAGTCAATCCGCCGCAGCTCTCGGGCATGGCCACCAGCGTGGTGAATGTCGGCATCTTCCTCGGACCGGCCATTCTGCAACCCATGGTGGGATGGCTCATGGAACGCAGTTGGGATGGCAGAATGGAGGCCGGCGTGCGCATCTATTCTGCCGCTGACTGGAGCAACGGCCTGATGTTATTGACCGCGGCGGCGGTCGCCGGCTGGTGCGCAACGCTGCTGGTGACCGAGACCGGTTGCCGTAATGTCTGGCGGGCAAAGGAAGAAATGTGAAAGGCATACTGCTGTTCGGCCACGGTGCGCGCAACCCGGAGTGGGCGCAGCCCTTCCATCGCATCCGCGACGCCATTCTCGGCCGCGACCCGGAAGCCCTGGTCGAGCCGGGTTTCCTCGAACTGATGCGACCGAGCTTCGATGAGGCGGTGGATTGCCTGGTGCGGCAGGGCGCCGGGGAAATCGTTGTCGTACCGATTTTCATGGCGGCCGGCAGTCACATCAAAAAGGATTTGCCGCAGATGGCGGCGAACGCCATGGATCGGCATGCCGGGCTGGAGATCACGCTTGCCGCGCCGGTAGGCGAGGCCGGGCCGGTGCTGGCGGCGATGGCCGACTACGCCATGAATGCCCGTACTGACCAGTCGCCGGCGGCTGCCGCGCCGCCGCCGGACTGATTGCTTGCCGGGCAGCGGAATCCTCCGTTGCCGCCGGGTAAGAGAAATTTTTTTCGGTCAGCCGGTTTGATTTGTCAGTAATATAAGGATATACTTATATTCATGACGATACGACTGATTGAATTCTTTTGCCCCCGGGGCCTCCTCCTGACGGCCGCCTTGCTGGCTTCCATGCTGCCGGCGGGCGGAGCTGTTGCCGCCGAGGCAGCGCCGACCAGCATCGTGGTGCAGTTGCGCGAGGCGGATCTCGCTTTCCCGGTCGAAGCTACGGTGGAAGCCGTGAATCAGGCTACCGTGGCAGCGCAGGTGGCGGGTCGGGTCATCGCGCTTCGCGCCGACCCCGGGCAACGCGTCAAGCAGGGTGAAGTGCTGATGCGGCTCGACGCCCGCGAGGCGGCCGGTTCCGACGCCGGTGCGCGCGCCACGTTGGCGCAGGCCAGTGCGGCGTATGAGCGGACGCAGAGCCTTCATGCGCGGAAGTTTGTCAGCCAGGCCGCGCTCGATCAGGCGACCGCCGCGTGGCAGGCGGCACAAGGTGCGGCGGGGACTGCCGGCGCCACCCTGTCGCATGGGGCGGTAACCGCGCCAATGGCCGGACTGGTGGCGCAGCGGCATATCGAACTGGGCGAGATGGCCGCACCCGGCCGGCCGCTGTTCACGGTTTTCGACCCCAAGGGCCTGCGCGTGATTGCCAGCCTGCCGCAATACAAGCTGGCGGAGCTGAAGAAGGCGGCGCGCGCCCGCATCGAGTTCCCCGAAACCGGTACCTGGGTTGATGCCATTCGGGTGGAGATCCTGCCGACGGTTGATGCCCGCAGTCACACTGCGACGGCGCGCCTGTACCTGCCGGAAAACATCGAAGGCGTGGTTCCCGGCATGTATGCCCGCGCTCATTTCACCATCGCCCGGGTGCAAAAGCTCACCGTGCCGCCGGCCGCCGTCATGCGGCGGGGCGAGGTCAGCGCGGTCTATGTGGTGGACGAAAAAAACGGCGCGCACCTGCGGCAGGTGCGGCTGGGCGAGGCCGTATCCGGCGGCGAACTGGAAGTGCTGGCCGGCATCAGTCCCGGCGAGCGGGTCAGCCTCACTCCGGTAAAAACCGGCATTGAGCTCAAAGCCGCCTCAGGCCGCTGAAGTCGCGAGGCAGACGTGGGCATCTCCGGTCGAATTGCAGAGTACTTTCTCAGGAATTCCCTGACGCCCCTGATCGCGCTGATCGCCCTGCTGCTCGGCGTTGGCGCAACCCTGATCACGCCGCGCGAGGAAGAGCCGCAGATCAACGTCACCATGGCCAATGTCTTCGTCCCCTTCCCCGGCGCCTCGGCCAGGGATGTCGAGGCATTGGTGGCGCGGCCGGCGGAACAGGTGCTGTCGCGCATCGCCGGCATCGAGCACGTCTATTCCGTTTCGCGTCCGGGCATGGCGGTGATTACCGTGCAGTACAAGGTGGGCGAGGAGCCGATCCAGGCTCTGGTCAGGCTCTATGACACCATCAATTCCCACCGCGACTGGCTTTCGCCCAACCTCGGTGTCATGGATCCGATCATCAAGCCCCGGGGCATCGATGACGTGCCGATCGTGACGCTGACTTTTCACAGCGCCGTTGCCGACAGTCCGGCGCCGGGTTCGGCCTTCGAACTGCAGCAGGTGGCGCGCGCTGCCGAGATCGATCTCAAGCGCATTGCCGGTACGCGCGACGTGGCGACCATCGGCGGCCCCGGCCATGTGATTCGCGTCGTCATGGATGCCGACCGCATGAACGGGCACGGCATCACGGCGCAGGACCTGAAGGCGGCATTGCAGGTGTCGAACGCCTCGCAGCCGGCCGGGCGTCTGGTCAGCGGCAACCGCGAAATCCTGGTGCAGACCGGTACCTATATCGAGTCGGCGGCAGACGTCAGGCGCCTGGTGGTGGGTGTCTTCGATGCCAGGCCGGTGTACCTGGCCGACGTTGCCCAGGTGGTTGACGGCGCCGACCAGCCGGTGAGTTATGTCTGGCACGGTGATCGCAAGGCCGAGTTTCCGGCGGTGACGCTGTCGGTTTCGAAGAAGCCCGGCGTCAACGCCGCCGACGTCGCCGAAGCCGTGATCGCGCGCGCCGAAGCGCTCAAGGGCACGGTGATTCCCGACGGCGTCGAATTCACGGTGACGCGCAATTACGGTGCGACGGCCACCGACAAGGCGCAGAAGTTGATCGGCAAGCTGGTGTTCGCCACCGCCTTCGTCGTATTGCTGGTGCTGTTTGCGCTGGGCCGGCGCGAAGCCGTGATCGTCGGCGCGGCGGTGAGTCTGACCCTGGCGGCGACCTTGTTCGCCTCCTGGGCGTATGGCTTCACCCTCAACCGGGTATCCCTGTTTGCCCTGATATTCTCGATCGGCATACTGGTCGACGACGCCATAGTCGTGGTCGAGAACATCCATCGTTGGCACCTGCTGCAACCCGACAAGCCGCTGTGGCAGATCATCCCGCCGGCGGTGGATGAAGTCGGCGGCCCGACCATTCTGGCGACCTTTACCGTCATCGCGGCGCTGCTGCCGATGGCGTTCGTCACCGGCCTGATGGGGCCGTACATGAGCCCGATCCCGATCAATGCCTCGATGGGCATGTTCATTTCCCTCGCCATTGCCTTTGTCATTACCCCGTGGCTGGCGTTGAAGCTGATGAAGCCCCATTTAGCCACAGAGGACACAGAGAGCACAGAGAAAGGCTTTCACGCTTCTACTTCTGCCTCTGTGGCTGACAGGTTTTTCCGCCGCATCATGACGCCGCTGCTCGATCCGCAGACCGGCAAGGCGGCGCGGCACAAGTTGTGGCTGGGCATTCTGGCGGCCATCCTGGCCTCGGTCAGCCTCGGCCTGGTCAAGCTGGTGGTGCTCAAGATGCTGCCCTTCGACAACAAGAGCGAGTTCCAGATCGTGCTTGACATGCCGGTCGGCACCCCGCTCGAGGCTACCGCCGCCGTGCTGCGCGAAATCTCGGCCGAGATCGCTCAGGTGGAGGAGGTCGCCGACTATCAGGCCTATGCCGGAACGGCCAGCCCGATCAACTTCAACGGCCTGGTGCGCCAGTATTATTTGCGCACGGCACCGGAAATGGGCGACATCCAGGTCAACCTGGTGGACAAGAAACATCGTCACCGCCAGAGCCACGAGATTGCCGTCTCGGTGCGCGAGCGGGTGGTTGCCGTTGCCAGGAAGCATGGCGGCAATGCCAAGGTGGTCGAAGTGCCGCCGGGACCGCCGGTGATGTCGCCGATCGTCGCCGAAATCTACGGCCCCGACTATGCCGGACAGATCGCAGTGGCGAAGCAGGTGCGCGCGGCTTTCGAGAGCACGGCAGACATTGTCGGCGTAGACGACACGGTGGACGCGGATGCGGAGAAGCTGGTATTGCGCGTGGCCCAGGCCAAGGCGGCACTGCTCGGCGTGGCGCAGAAGGACATTGTCGATGTGGTGCGCCTGGGGCTTTCCGGCGAGGATGTGACGCCGGTGCATGACGGTGACGCAAAGTACGAAATTCCGGTGCGCATCGTCCTCCCGGCGGAGCGCCAGAACAGCATCGACCAGTTGCTGAAACTCAAGCTGCGCGGTCGTGACGGGCAGATGGTGCCGGTCTCCGAAGTGGTCGAGATCAGGCACACGCTGCGCGAGAAAGTGATTTACCACAAGGATCTGCTGCCGGTCGTGTTCGTTACCGGCGACATGGGCGGCAAGCTCGATTCGCCTTTGTATGGCATGTTTGCCATACAAAGGCAATTGGAGACGGCTTTCCCCCCGGCCCCCTTTCCGGGAAAGGGGGTGACTGAACAGCGCTTCGCGCCATTGGCGCTGGAGCAGTATTTCTTCCATCAGCCGAAAGATCCGTACGCGGGTTACTCGCTGAAGTGGGACGGCGAATGGCAGGTGACGTACGAGACTTTCCGCGACATGGGCGCTGCCTACGCCGTCGGCCTGATCCTGATTTATCTGCTGGTGGTGGCGCAGTTCAAGTCCTACCTGGTACCGCTCATCATCATGGCGCCGATCCCGCTCACCATCATCGGCGTCATGCCGGGCCATGCGCTGTTCGGCGCGCAATACACGGCGACCTCGATGATAGGCATGATCGCCCTGGCCGGCATCATCGTGCGCAATTCGATCCTGCTGGTCGACTTCATCAACGAGCAGGTGGCCGGCGGCATGGATTTCGCCGAGGCCGTGATCCAGGCAGCGGCGATTCGCGCCAAGCCCATCGTCCTCACCGGGCTCGCCGCCATGCTCGGTGCCTTGTTCATCGTCGATGACCCGATCTTCGCCGGCCTCGCCCTGTCGCTGATCTTCGGCATCTTCGTGTCCACCGTGCTGACCCTGGTGGTGATCCCGGTGCTCTACTACGCGGCAATGAAAACCAGGCTTCAGCCCGCGGCATAGTCGCGGCGCAGCGCGGCATCATCAGCGGGCGCAAGCGGGACACGTTTCGCGTTTTGCGGAATGCCATTTCAAGGTAGGATTCGCCCATGGCTCAGTGGCGCATCCTGGTCGTCGATGACGAACCAATGAATCTGGAGATCATCGGCGATGTGCTCGATGATCCGGTCTATACCGTCAGCACTGCGGTCAACGGGGAACTGGCCTGGCAGGCCATGCTGACCGCCGAACTGCCGCCGCATCTGGTTCTGCTCGACCGCATGATGCCGGTGCTGGACGGCATCGAACTGCTCAAGCGCATCAAGCTCGAGCCGCGCTTTGCCGAGATCCCCGTGATCATGCAGTCGGCGGCCGGGTCATCGCGGGACATCGCCGAAGGCGTCGCCGCCGGTGCCTGGTATTACCTGCCCAAGCCCTATGCCCCGCGCGATCTTCTGGCGATTGTGCACGCGGCGCTGGCCGACGTCGAAGAGCGCGAGGCGGCGCATCGCGCGGTGCGCAACCGGCTTGCCGTTCTTGAACTGATGGAATTCGCCGAATTCGAATTCAGCACCCTGACGCATGCGGCCGACCTTGCCCTGTCTCTCGCCGGTCTCTGTCCCAACCCGGCGCTGGCGGCCATGGGGCTCTCGGAGTTGCTGGTCAACGCCGTCGAGCATGGCAATCTCGGCATCAGCTATGCCGAAAAGTCCGAGATGCGGCGCAACGATACCTGGGCGAGCGAAGTCGAAAAGCGTCTGGCCGATCCGGTGCTGGGTGCGCGGCGGGCGCGGGTAGTCTTCCGCCGCGCGGCCGACCAGCTGACCTTTGTCGTCAGCGACGAGGGCGCCGGCTTCGACTGGCAGCGCTATCTCGATTTCGATCCGGAGCGGGCCTTCCATCCCAATGGACGCGGCATAGCCATGGCCCGGCAGATCAGTTTCGCCGCCCTTGAGTACCGCGAGCGCGGCAACATCGTGGTCGCCACGATTTCTGCTGCGCCGCAGCCTGAAAGCCGTCAGTGAATTGCCTGCCGGAACTTTCCTGAAACGAGACCGGACATGACCGCCGACAAGAACGCCGCCCGGATGCCGCTGAAGGTTCTGGTGGTCGACGACACCGAAACCAATCGCATGATATTGACGGTCTTCCTGCGCAGGCTGGGCCACAACGTGGTATTGGCGGAGGACGGCGCGCAGGCGGTGGCGGCATTTGAGCGTGAAGCGCCCGATCTGGTGCTGATGGATGTCATGATGCCGGTGATGGACGGCTATGAGGCGACGCGCCGCATCAAGGCTCTGGCCGGCGAACATTGGGTTCCGGTATTGTTTGTTTCGGCACTGGACAACGAGGAAAGCCTGGTCGCCGGACTCGATGCCGGTGGCGACGACTACTTGCCCAAGCCGGTCAATTATGTCGTGCTCGATGCCAAGCTGCGGGCCACCACGCGAACCCTGCTGATGCAGCGCAGCCTTGATGAAGAGCGCCAGCGCGCAGCGGCGATCTCCGACAATCTGGTGGATGGCGTCATTGTGATTGATGACTCCGGGCTGATGCTGTCGGTCAATCCGGCGGTGGAGAAAATGTTCGGCTATGCGCCGGGCGAAATGATCGGTCAGAACCTCTCCCTGCTGATGCCCGAGACCCACCGCAGCCAGCACGACGGCTATCGGGCGCACGATGTCGGGGGCGGCGCGCCGCGCATTCCCGGCATCGGCCAGAGGGAAGTTAGCGGCCGGCGCAGGAATGGCGAGGTTTTCCTGCTGGATATCGGGGTCAGCGAAATGTGCGTTGCCGGTCGCCGCCAGTTCGTCGGCCTGCTGCATGATGTCACCGAGCGCGCCGCGTCGGAGCGCCTGCAGCGCGAGAGCGCACAGCGCCTGCAGGACTATCACGATGCCCAGCAATCGATCACCGCCCTGGCGCAGACGATTCTCAGCCGGCAAATGCAGCGCGCAGGCCTCAACGACGCCAGCGTCAGCTACTGGGTCGCTGCGGCAGAGAATTTCAGCGGCGACATTGTTGCGGCGACGCGCGACCGTGAAGGCGATCTCTACGTTTTTCTGGCCGACGCCACCGGTCATGGTCTCGGCGCGGCGATCTGCACCCTGCCGGTGTTGTCGGTGTTCTACAGCATGAGCGAGACGGGTGTGGCGCTGGCGTTGATCATCCATGAAGTCAACCGTCAGTTGCAGGCCACGCTGCCTGTCGGTTATTTCGTTGCCGCTACTGCTTTGCGCATCGCCGCCAACGGCAAACACGCTGATGTGTGGGTGGGCGGCACACCCGATTTGCTGTTGCTCGACGCCGCCGGCCGGGTCAGGCGTCGCATGGTCTCAGACCATTTGCCGCTGGGCATCGACGTCAGTGACGAGGTCTCGTCGCGGACCGAGAGCATTGCCCTGCAGCCCGGCGATAATTTCGTGCTGTTTTCCGATGGCCTGCTCGAGGCCGAGAATGAAGACGGAAGGGACTTCGGCTATGAGCAACTGGCTGCGGCCCTGGCCCTGGCCCCGGCTGCAGCGGCAGCGCAGCGCCTGGAATCGGTAAAGCAGGCGCTGGCGCGGCACATGGGCGACAAGTCGCCCCATGACGATGTGTCCCTGATGCTGATCGACTGCAAGGCCTGCTAGGCGAACAGCCGGGCCAGTTCCGCGCCCGGTGAATCCGCGCGCATGAAGGCTTCACCGACGAGGAAGGCATGCACGCCACGCGTGCGCATCAGTGCCACATCTGCCGGCGTGCGGATGCCGGACTCGGTCACCACCATGCGCCCGGCGGGAATGCGGCCGAGCTGCGCCAGGGTGGTGTCGAGGCTGACCTCGAAGCTGCGCAGGTTGCGGTTGTTGATGCCGATCAGCGGCGTCGTCAGCTGCAGGGCGATATCCAGCTCGGCGGCGTCGTGGCATTCGACCAGCACCGCCATGCCAAGGGCATGAGCGATGGATTCCATCTCCTGCATCTGCGTTAAGGACAAGGCGGCGACGATCAGCAGGATGGCATCTGCGTCCATGGCCCGGGCCTCGAACACCTGCCAGGGATCGACCAGAAAATCCTTGCGCAGCACCGGCAGCGAACAGGCTTCGCGCGCTTCGCGGAGGTAGGCCGGCGAACCCTGAAAGAACCGGCTGTCGGTCAGCACCGAAAGGCAGGCGGCGCCGTGCTGCTGGTAATCCGCGGCGATTTCCGCCGGGCGGAAATCGGCCCGGATCACGCCCTGCGACGGACTGGCTTTCTTGATTTCGGCAATGATGGCGCTACTGCCGGAGTCGATTCTTGAATGCATCGCGCCGACGAAATCACGCGCCGCCGGTTGCGCTGCGGCGTCGGCGCGGACCACCGCCAGCGGCCGTTGTGCCGCAGCCGCTGCGACTTCCTCGCGCTTGACGGCGAGGATCCTGTCGAGAATGTCGGACATCAGGAGAACTTGTTGGTAAAGGAGATGAACTCGTCGAGCTTTTTCCGCGCCGCGCCGCCGGCAATCGCCTCGCGTGCGCGCTTGATGCCGGCGCCGATCGAGTCTTCCAGATTGGCGGTATAGAGCGCGGCGCCGGCATTCAGGGTGACGATCTCGCGGGCGGTGCCGGGCTTGTTTTCCAGCGCGTCGATCAGCATCGCTTTCGATTCGACGGCATCGGCGACGCGCAGCGTGCGGTTGGAGACCATCGACAGGCCGAAGTCTTCGGGATGAACTTCGTACTCCGAGATCTTGCCGTTCCGCAACTCGCCGACCAGGGTCGCGGCGCCGAGCGAAATCTCGTCCATGCCGTCCTTGCCCCACACCACCAGCACGTGATCGGCGCCGAGCTGCTGCATTACCCGCACCTGAATGCCGACCAGGTCGGGATGGAACACGCCCATCAGGGTATTCGGCGCACCGGCCGGGTTGGTGAGCGGCCCGAGGATGTTGAAAATGGTGCGCACCGCCATTTCGCGCCGCACCGGGGCGACATTCTTCATCGCCGGATGGTGGTTCGGCGCGAACATGAAGCCGCAGCCGATGGTTTCGATGCATTCGCCGACCTGCTGCGGACTCAAGCTGATCTTCGCGCCCAGTGCCTCCAGCACGTCGGCCGAGCCGGACTTCGACGATACGCTGCGGTTGCCGTGCTTGGCCACCGTGGCGCCCGCCGCCGCGGCGACGAACATCGACGCGGTGGAGATGTTGAAGGTGTGCGCGCCGTCGCCGCCGGTGCCGACGATGTCGACGAAATGCGGGTTGTGCGGCGTCTCGACCTTGGTCGATAGTTCGCGCATGACCATCGCCGCGGCGGAGATTTCGCCGATGGTTTCCTTCTTCACGCGCAGTCCGGTGAGGATGGCCGCGACCATCAGCGGCGAGATGTCACCCTTCATGATCTGCCGCATCAGGTGCAGCATTTCGTCGTGGAAGATTTCGCGGTGTTCGATGGTGCGCTGTAGCGCTTCCTGGGGGGTGATCATGGTTTTAAAGTCCTTTCACCACAGAGGCACAGAGACACAGAGGAAGAGCAACAACGAGAATTCTCAACGAATTGCTCTGTGCCTCCGCCCCGAAGGAAGTTCCCTTGGGGGATGTGTCTCTGTGGTTCATGGTTTTGATTGAAGAAAATTCCGCAGCAGGTCGTGGCCGCATTCGGTGAGTATCGATTCGGGATGGAACTGCACGCCTTCCACATCGAACTCGCGGTGGCGCACGCCCATGATCTCGCCGTCGTCCGTCCAGGCCGTGACTTCGAGGCAGGCCGGCAGCGATTCGCGCCGGATCGCCAGCGAGTGATAACGGGTGACGGTCAGCGGATCCGGCAGGCCGGCGAAGACGCCCTGGCCTGCGTGACTGACGGGCGAGGTCTTGCCGTGCATCAGTTGCTTGGCATGCACGATCTCGCCGCCGAAGGCCGCGCCTATGCTCTGATGGCCGAGGCAGACGCCGAGCAGCGGAATCCTGCCGGCGAATTCGCGTATTGCCGCCACCGAGATGCCGGCTTCCGCCGGTGAGCAGGGACCGGGCGAGACGACGATGCGGGCCGGCTTCATGGCGGCGATTTCCTTGATGGTAATCGCGTCGTTGCGGAACACCTTGACGTCCTCGCCGAGCTCGCCGAAGTACTGCACCAGGTTGTAGGTGAAGCTGTCGTAGTTATCGATCATCAATAGCACGATGCAAACCTTTCACCACAGAGACGCAGAGGCACAGAGAAAAGCCGAAATAATCTCATAGCTTCATTCTCCTTAGGCCATGTTTGAGTACGGGGACATTGAAGTTGATCAACAGCCCGGTGGCAATTCCGCTGAGCCCAAGTTCCAATGCCAGACATTCTTCATATGCCGATTCGAGAAGTCCGGGACCGAGCGCCCGATGAACTTCGATCGCGCATCCAATGACTTGCTCTGTCAATGGGTCTCTCTGTGCCTCTGTGTCTCTGTGGTTCATGACATTTACTCGAAACGCGTGTCGAGGCCGGCTTCGGCCATCTCGGCGGCGCGCAACTGGGCGCGCGCCTTGTTCAGCGTCTCCTGCCATTCCGAGTCCGGGTCGGAGTCGGCGACGATGCCGGCACCGGCCTGGACGTGGATCCGGCCGTCCTTGATGACGGCGGTACGGATGGCGATGGCCAGGTCCATGTCGCCGTTGAAGCCCAGATAGCCCACGCTGCCGGCGTAGATGCCGCGCTTCGAGGGTTCCAGTTCGTCGATGATTTCCATGGCCCGCACTTTCGGCGCGCCGGAGACCGTGCCTGCCGGGAAGGTGGCCTTGAGCACGCCGGGGGCGCCTTCGTCGTCCTTCAGTTCGGCTTCGACGTTGGAGACGATGTGCATGACATGGGAGTAACGCTCGATGATGAAGCGGTCGGTGACCTTGACCGTGCCGGTCTTTGCCACGCGGCCGATGTCGTTGCGGCCGAGGTCGAGCAGCATCAGGTGCTCGGCGCGTTCCTTCGGATCGGCCAGCAGGTCGGCGGCCAGCGCTGCGTCCTCCGCCGCGGTGGCGCCGCGCTTGCGGGTGCCGGCGATGGGCCGCACCGTGACGCGCTTCTTGCCGCGCATTTCCCCCTGCTGGTCTTCGAGTCGCACCAGGATCTCCGGCGAGGCGCCGACGACATGGAAATCCTCGAAATTGAAATAGAACATGTAGGGCGAGGGGTTCAGCGTGCGCAGGGCCCGGTACAGCGCCAGGGGGCTGGCAGCGAAAGGCTTGCTCATGCGCTGCGACAGCACCACCTGCATGACGTCGCCATCGAGGATGTATTGCTTGGCGCGCCGCACCGCCGCTTTGAAAGCCTCTTCGCCGAACTCGGAGACGGCGGCCGCCGACTCCGCCTGCACTTCAGGCGGAATCGCCACCGGTGCGCGCAGTTTCGCCAGCAGTTCCTTGAGTCTGGCTTGCGCCTGCTTCCACGCACCGGGAAAGCCCGGTTCGGCGTAGACCACCAGGGTCAGCTTGCCGGAGAGGTTGTCGACGATGGCGATTTCTTCCGACAGCAGCAGCAGGATGTCCGGCACGCCGAGGGGGTCGGGCATCTTCTTGCGCGCCAGCCTGGTCTCGATGTAGCGCACCGTGTCGTAGCCGAAGGCGCCCACCAGGCCGCCGCAGAAGCGCGGCAGACCGGGCAGGTCGGGCACCTTGAAGCGGGCCATGAACTCGCTGATGTAACTCAGCGGATTGGTGTGGTCGCGCCGCTCGGCAACGCGGTTGCCGGTCAGCAGCATGATGGCGCCGTCGGCCACGGCGATGCGGGTGCTGGCGGCCAGGCCGATGAAGGAATAGCGGCCGAAACGCTCGCCACCCTGCACCGACTCGAGCAGGTAGGAGTAGGGGTCGTTGGCCAGCTTGAGGTAGATCGACAGCGGTGTGTCGAGGTCGGCGAAGGTCTCGAGCGTTACCGGGATACGGTTGTAGCCCTCCGCCGCAAGGCGGTTGAAATCGGATTCGGTCATGGGGGAACTCCACAAATACATGTACTGCAAGGACAGATGCGCGAGCCTGTCGGCTCCGGCGCGAAGGAATCAGGCGCTCAAATAGCGCCGACGAGTCAGGGCCGCCAGGGCCAGGCCTCCGCCCCGAGGGCGTGTTTCCTTGTCATTTGCAGGTTGTTGTGGAGCATGTCAGGCTATTTCTCTATTCCCGGGACTTGTGATGCGACGGGCAGCGTCTGCCAGTGACGCGACTATAGCATCGCAGTCGATTCCTTGCACGTCTTCGCCCTCGTTGTAGCCGTAGGGCACCAGGAACACCGGACAACCGGCGGCACGCGCGGCCGCAGCATCATGCCGCGAATCGCCGATGTGCAGGTTTTCCGCGGGCGGGTTGCCGAAGCGCTGACAGGCGTGCAACAGCGGCATCGGGTGCGGCTTCTTTTGCGGCAGGCTGTCGCCCGAAAGCGCAAAATCGAACCAGGGCGCCAACTGCGTGGCGAGCAAAAGCGGTGCGGTGAATGCCGCTGCCTTGTTGGTGATCACGGCCATGCGCAGACCCGCCTCGCGGAAGGCCAGCAAACCCTCCAGCACGCCGGGAAAGAGCGCCGAGCGGCGACCGTTCTCGACGGCGTAATGGCGGCGGAAGATATCCTGCGCCAGCGTCAGGGCGTCGGCATCGAGATCGGGCAGGCAACGCTGGACCAGCGTCGGGATGCCGCGACCGACAAATGCCGCGACGGTGTCAATGGCATATTGCGGCCGTCCCAGCTCGAGCATCATGGCGTTGGCGGCCGCCGCCAGATCGGGAATGGTGTCGACCAGGGTGCCGTCGAGGTCGAGGGTGACGGAGCGGATCGGCTTCATTGGTAGCGGCATGCGATGTTCATGGAGCGGGCAGCAGCCGGCGTGAGTGAAGTGCGTGCCGCTCGCCGGGGAAGCTCCCCGGCCGGATCCGGCGCGTTTCCGGATTTCGGCGCTTACACCCGGAATCCGGCAATGGCACTATTCAGATCGGTGGCGGAACTTCTCAGGTCGCTGGCCGAGGCATTCATCTTCCCCGCCGCCGCGCTGGCTTCCTCGGCGGCCTGGGCTATCCGTTCCATGTTCTGGGCAATATCGGTACTTGCCGTCTTCTGCTCCTTGACCGACCAGGCGATCTCGTCGACCCCCTTGTTCGAATGTTCGACTGCGGTGCGCGCCTGCTGCAAGGTCATTTCAACAGTACTGGCGAGGCCGGAACTAACTTCAATCGAAGCCATACCTGCTTCGATGGCGTTGCGCACGCGGCTGGTCTGCTGCATGATGGATTTCGCCACGCCGTCGATTTCCGATGCCGAACTGCCGGACTTTTCCGCCAGTTTTCTTACTTCGTCGGCCACCACGGCGAAGCCGCGCCCCTGCTCGCCGGCGCGCGCGGCTTCGATGGCCGCATTCAGCGCCAGGAGGTTGGTCTGGTCCGCAATTTCGCGCACTTCCTGCGTCATCCCGGTAATCGCGCTGGTACTGCGCACGAACTCTTCCACCGCCTTGGCAATATCGGAAACCGTGGACTCGATGCCATGTATCTCCGCCACCAGTTCGGCCACCTTGCGGTTTCCCTCGCTGGTATTGGCGACGCTCTCGCCCGACTGCTTGCGCACGTCGTCGGCGGTATCCGCCACCGTCGCGATCGACACCGTGAGTTGTTCGATCGAGGCAGCATTGCTGGCAACCGATTGCGACTGCTCGTCGGCACTGGCGTGCAGAATTTCGGCGATCGTCGCCATGTCGTTGGCGGCCGAATTCACCGAGCGCGCCGAGGCCGCCACCTGGCCGACCAGCATCTGCATCTTGGCAACCATGACATTGAATGCCTCGGCCATGCTGCCGATCTCGTCCTTGCGGTCGACGTCGGCACGGTGAGTCAGATCGCTCGAGCCGGCGATCCGGCTCATGACCTGTTCCAGGCGGGCGATCGGCTGGGTGATGTCGTTGATCAGCAGCCATGCCAGCAAGCTCAGCGCAATAACCGCGCCGACAAGGAAAATCGCCAGCCAGAGAAGAACCGCGTTGTATGTGGCTTTCGCCGCTGCCATTTCGCGCGCTGCCGTTTCCTCGGCGATTTTCTGAACTTCGCCGGCAATTGCGTCAATCATTTGCGTCGGCGCGCGATCTATTCCCTTGACCAGACTATCCACCGCGGCGGCGGGATTCGGCTGACTCCTGTCGTAGGATTTCAGCGCCTCGCGATAGGCCGGGCCGAGTTTCTGAAACTCGGCGATGGTCTCGTTCACCCTGACGCGATCAGCCATGCCCAGTTCATCGATCAGGCTCTTGAGTTTGCTGAGCCGGCCGAGGACATCCTTCTCTTCCTTGTCGAAGCCGGCCAGGTGCTTGTCGAAACTCGCCGCATCCTTGCCGCGCAGCAGAATGTTCTTCCACTCCTGAACCTGGATCTTGAAACTCACCTGAGCCGAGCGGGCGCCGTCCACTGCGCCAAGAAGCTTGTGGTGGAGATTGATCACGTTCTCGATCTGCGCATTCAGCCGGCCGGCTTGCCAGATGGAGAACCCGCCGACCAGCAAGAGCGTGAACACGGCAATTGCCGCGAGACCAAGCAGCTTTGCCCGAATGTCGAAACTTTTCATGAAAACCCCTTGCGCTTTTCGCTACGAATACCGCCCCGATTCCGCCACGCGCATCTTAACGTATCCGGGACCATCGATGCCATGGGTCGTCATGAATCAGTCGTTGCGCCGCCTCTCAGGTCGGCGACTCTGCGGCAGGCGTGTCCAGCACCCCGGCCAAGGCCTCCAGCCCCCGCCTCCAGGCGCATTCCAGGGCGGCGAATTCCTCGCTGCGGCGCAACGGGTCGTCCCGGCCCTGCAGCGATTCGGCCAGCGTTGCCTCGAGGCGCGCAGCGCCGGTTTGCAGTTCGATCAGGCCGACGGTGCCGGCGCCGCCGTTGAGCGAATGCACGATCCGTCGCGCCGATGTCAGATCTTCCGCCGCGAGTGCCGCGCCGATTTCCGCCACGCAGCCGCTGTTGCGTTTGCGGAACAGGCGCAGGAACCGCTCCAGCATCTCCTTGTTGCCATTGACGCGGGTCAGCGCCAGGTCAAGGTCGAGGATCTTGGCCGTGCCGACATCCGCCGCGGCTGCGGCGGGCCCTGCCGCAGCTTGCCGTCCGCCGCTCTCCAGCCAGCGCAGCAGCATGGCGTAGAGCAGGTCGGGCAGGATCGGCTTGGTCAGTATGTCATTCATGCCTGCGTCCAGCACGCGCGCCTTTTCTTCGACCATGGCGTGGGCGGTGAGGGCAATGACCGGCAGTTCGGGGCGGCTTGCGCGAATCAGCCGGGCTGCCGTGTAACCGTCCATCACCGGCATCTGCAGATCCATCAGCACCAGGTCGTAGGCGCCGGCGGCAACGGCCGCCACCGCCTGGGCGCCGTCGTCGGCGGTGTCCACCGTGGCGCCGGCGAGTTCGACCAGTTCGCGCCCCACCTCGCGGTTGAAGTCGTTGTCGTCAACCAGCAGGATGCGCCTGCCCGCCAGGGCGGGGGCCGCGATCTGGCGGGCGCCCCGCAATGGCTGCAGGGCTTGCCCGCCGAGCGCGGCGCAGAGTGCGTCGTGCAGGGTGGAACGCGTTACGGGTTTGGCGATGAAGGCCTGGATGGATCCTGCAGTCGCCCGGGCGCGGGCAAGCTCCAGGTCGCCACCGGTGATCAGAATGACGGGCGCGACGCTGCCGCCGGCGCGGAGGCTCTGCGCCGTCTCCAGGCCATCCAGGCCGGGCAGGTACCAGTCGAGCAGAATCAGGTCGAAGCGCGCTCCGTCCTTGATCCGGCCCACGGCCGCCTCGCCGCAATCCGCGCTGTCGGCCAGGCAGCCGAAGGCTTGCACCATCCTTTGCAGCAGGCTGCACATGACCAGGTTGTCGTCCACCACCAGCACCCTCTTGCCCTCCAGCGGCGAGCGCGCCGGCAGTGACGCCGTCGCGCCGGCGGCGATACCGAAGCGTGCGCTGAAGCTGAAGCACGAGCCCACGCCGGCCTGGCTTTCGACGCCGATCTCGCCGCCCATGTACTCCACCAGCTGCTTGCTGATCGCCAGGCCGAGGCCGGTGCCGCCGAATTTCCGCGTGGTGGAGCTGTCGGCCTGGCTGAAGGCGGTGAACAACTTCGCTTGCTGTTCAGGCGTCATGCCGAGCCCGCTATCGCGCAGTTCGAAGCGCAGGATCACCGCGTCGGCGGCAAGCTGCCGCGGCGTCACGATCAGGCTGATTTCGCCGCGCTCGGTGAACTTGATGGCATTGCTCATCAGATTCAGCAGCACCTGACCCAGACGCAGCGGATCGCCCAGCAAGCTGTCCGGTATCCCCGGTTGGGCGCCGATGACAAGTTCCAGACCCTTGTCCTGCGTCTTGCCCTTGAACAGACTGGAAACCCGCTCCAGCACGTCGTCCAGACAGAAGGGGATCGATTCCATTTCGAGTTTGCCGGCCTCGATCTTGGCCAGGTCGAGGATGTCGTTGACGATGCCGAGCAGGGATTCGGCGGCACTGTGAATCTTGTCGATGTAGTCGCGGCCGCGCGCCGGCAGCGCCAGGGTCTGGCAGATATAGGCAAAGCCGAGCACGGCGTTGATGGGCGTGCGGATCTCGTGGCTCATGTTGGCAAGAAAACGGCTTCTGGCCTCGGCCGCGCTTTGCGCGACAGCCAGCGCCGCCACCAGTTCCGCCTGCGCCGTCTTTTGCGCGGTGATGTCGCGGATGACGCCGATGAAGCTGCTGCCGGCGTCGTCCACCATCTCATTGACCGAGAGATCCATGGCAAAGCGGCTGCCATCCTTGCGCCGGCCCTCCACCTCGACGCGCCGGCCGATGAGCGTCGCCCGCCGCTGTTCGCGGTACTTCTTCAAGTAGGCGTCATGCGCGCTGTGATGAGGTTCCGGCATCAGCCGGTTGACGTTGCAGCCGATCAACTCTTCCTCGCCATAGCCGAACAGTTCGCCGACCCGGTCATTGACCGAAAGGATGCTGCCGTGCTCGTCGATATGTATCACGCCATCCTGCATGGTATGCAAAATGGCCCGGCTGCGCGCCTCGCTGGCTTTCAGTTTGGCCGCCTCGCTGGCGGCGAGGCGCTGCGACTCGGCGATGGCTGCCGCCGCCTGGTTCAGGGCCTGGGTCAGGGCGGCGAATTCGCTCGTGGTGCCGGTCAGCGTCAGCGGTTCGCCGTCGTGGCGGTCGAGGCGGCTGGCGAAATCCCGCGCCAGGCGGATATGGCGCAGCGGGCGCCGCAGGTAGAGCAGGATGGTGGCCGAACTGAACAGCAGAGCGAAAAGTCCGGCGCGCAGATTGTCCCACCACATTTCCTGCTTCGCTTCGCGCACCGGCGCCAGACTGTATTCGAGGCGCACCCAGCCCACCCTGCTGCCGGCGCGGATCGATTGCCACATCACCTGCGATGCACCTGCAGCGGTGGCCTCGATGACGGATTCCGCGTCCGTAAGCGGCGGCGCGTAAGTGTTGCCGAAGCGCAGCACCGGTTGCCCCTTGCCGCCCGCCACGATGTCGGCCAAGGCCCGTCCGCGCGCATCGACGATCTGCAGCGACAGCGTGCCGGAGGTATCGATCGCGTTCCGCAGCAACTGCTCGAGCGTGTCGAGGTCGCCCTGGACAAGGTCGGCCGCCGCGCTGGCGGCGATGTTGCCGGCCAGAGCCCGCGACTGCGTATTCAGCACCCGTTCGATCAGTGCGCCCTGCTCTTCCGCGGTATGGATGGTGTAGACCAGTTGCGAGACCAGCAGGGAGCCGACCACCAGCAGCACCAGCTGCGCGGTGAAGCGGCGCGGCACGATCCATTGCAGCAGGCGCATTGCCCTTACTCCTTTTCCACCACCAGATAATTATCGAGCTTGAGCCGCTCCAGCGGCCGGTAGTCGCGGGCGTAGTCGGCGGCCACCGGCTCGGCCATCTGCACCGCCTGCAGCAGCGGTGCGGCGCCCGCGTCCTGGCGCAATTTCAGAATTGCCGCCGCCACTGCCTTGCGCTGTGACGCGGCAACTCGCGGGTGAGCCGCCAGAGGGTGCGGCGTCACGCCCGGGGTTTCAAAAATCACGCGCAACTGCTCGACCACGGCTGCCGGTTCGCGCTGGAAAACGCTGCCGACCGTGCCGCCGGCAGCCGCCTCGCCGAGGATCACATGGCGGAAGACATTGGAATGTGTCTTGACGTAGACCGGCTCGATCCTTACGCCCTCCTGTTCGGCGAGCAGGCCGCGGATGTAGAGCGATGCGCTGAAGGCATTGGGCGCAGGGAAGGCAATCCTGCCGCCGGCCAGGTCCTTGACCGTGCGCGCGGCGCTGTCGCGGCGCACCAGCAACAGGCCGATCAGCGGCTTGCTGTCATGCACCAGCGGCAGGTAGCCGGCGGCACGCATGGCCATGACTGCGTGGTAGGGATTCATGAAGGCGAAGTCGGGTATGCCCTTGAGCAGGTCCGCCTCGAACGCCGGGATGCTCTGATAGGTCTTGAGGGCGAGCGGCACGCCGCTGTCGCGTGCTACCCTTTCCAGAAACGGCGTCCAGTCCTTGTGAATCTGCAGGGAGGTGAATTGCGGCACCACGGCCACGGTGAGCGCGCGCGAAGCCCCGCTGGCCGGCTGGCCGCAGGCGGCCATGCTGAGCGAAAGCAGCGTCAGCCACAGCAGGCAGGCGCGAACGGCGAGGGACATGGCGGACACTCCTCAGGGCAGATGAGAGCAGCCGCTGGACATCGCGCCGGCTCAGCGAGGGTGCCGCAATCCGGGAATCCGGCAGCGGGATATCCGCCATGATCGTCTCAAAGGCGCCATGCTTTGTGAATCCGTGTATTACGCGACAAACTGCGGTAGGTACGTAGCTGGACGCGGAACGGCGCGTCGTTCCCGGATGGCGTGCGGGCAGAGTGCTCGGCACCGCCGGGCTGGCGGCGCGGCAGGCAGAAGCAGTCAGGCCTTGTTCAGTTCGGCGCGCAGGGCGGCAATCACCGTATCGTAGCGATGGGGGTCGGCATCGCGTCCTGCGCCGAACACGGCGGAACCGGCGACGAAGGTATCGACCCCGGCCCTGGCCACCTCCAGAATGTTGCCAGGACTTACCCCGCCGTCGATTTCGAGGCGGATGTCGAGACCGCGCGCGGCGATCATGCGGCTCACCTGCCGCGCCTTGTCGAGCACGTAGGGGATGAACTTCTGGCCGCCGAAACCGGGGTTCACGCTCATCAACAGCACCATGTCGAGCTTGTCCAGCGTGTACTCGAGGACGTCGAGCGGCGTCGCCGGGTTGAACACCAGCCCGGGCTTGCAGCCGCACTCGCGGATCAGGCCGATGGTACGGTCGACATGTTCCGAGGCTTCCGGATGGAAGGTGATGTAGGTGGCGCCGGCCTTGGCGAAGTCGGGAATGATGCGATCGACCGGCTTGACCATCAGATGCACATCGATCGGCGCCGTCACGCCGTGCTTGCGCAGGGCTTCGCACACCAGCGGACCGATGGTCAGGTTCGGCACATAATGGTTGTCCATGACATCGAAATGGACGATGTCGGCGCCCGCGGCGAGAACGTTGTCGACTTCTTCGCCGAGCCTGGCGAAGTTGGCGGAAAGAATGCTCGGGGCAATCCTGAAGTCTTTGGACACGGCGAACTCCTGAGAAGGTATGCGGCGATTCTACCGGTGGCGCGGCGGGGTGGATTCAGGAAATGTGATGGTGGCCATAAGCGCGGCTAGAATCCGTCCATCGATTCATGGGGATTCCGAATGATTCTGCTGACAGGCGGCGCCGGCTACATCGGCTTGCATACCGCCGCCGTGCTGCTCGAGGCCGGCCATGAGGTGGTCCTCTTCGACAACTTCAGCAACAGCAAGCCGCCCGGCGTGGAGCGGCTGCAGGCCATCGCCGGCCGGCCGGTTGTCTGCGTACAGGGCGACGTGCGTTCGGCGCAGGACATGGACGCCGTTTTCGGCCGCTATCCGGTCGATGCCGTGATCCACTTTGCCGGGCTCAAGGCGGTGGCCGAATCCGAACAGCAGCCCCTGCGCTACTACGACAACAACATCGGCGGCACCCTGGTTCTGCTGCAAGCCATGACGCGGGCCGGGGTGAAGCGGATCGTCTTCAGTTCGTCCGCCACTGTTTACGGCGAGCCGGATTCCAGCCCGGTTGCGGAAACCGCCGCGCTGCGGCCGGCCAACGTCTATGGCCGCAGCAAGCGCATGGCCGAGGACATTCTGCGTGACCTGCACGTCGCCGCGCCGGACTGGTCAATCGCCCTGCTGCGCTATTTCAACCCGGTGGGTGCGCATCCCGGCGGGCTGATCGGCGAGGACCCGAATGGCATACCCAACAATCTGATGCCGTTTGTCACCCAGGTCGCCGTCGGACGCCGGCCCGAACTGCAGGTGTTCGGCGGCGACTATGCGACGGCCGACGGCACCGGTGTCCGCGATTACATCCATGTCATGGATCTGGCGGAAGGGCACCAGGCGGCGCTGGAGTGGGCTCTGGGCGATCCGCGCGAGGTGCTGACCGCGAACCTCGGCAGCGGCCGCGGCCATAGCGTGCTGGATCTGGTGCGGGCCTTCGAACAGGCCAGCGGGCGGACGATTCCCTGTCGCATCGTGGCGCGCCGTCCGGGCGATGTTGCCGCCTGCTGGTGCGATCCCGCGCTGGCCAGGCAGCGCCTCGGCTGGACGGCGCGGCGCACGCTGCAAGACATGTGCCGCGATGCGTGGAACTGGCAGCGGAATAACCCGGACGGGTTTGGCTGACGACCGCCCGGATCAGGGCAGGCGGCCGGCGGTGAGCATGCGGCTGAAGAGAATGTTCGGCGAAAGCCAGATGACGAGGTCGTCGTAGCCCAGGTCCGGCGTCTTGCTGACGAAATCGTTGTCGCCGTCGGTATTTTCGAGTTCGTTGGCATCCGTAGCCACCGCGTTTGTGCCTCCTGCCGTGTTGAAGGCGCCCGCGCCATTCTTGCCGTGAGAGACGATCACGGCGGGAACGGCTGTGGCAACCGTCGCGGCGCAGGTGCTGTCCGTGCAGACGCGCAGCGTGCTGGTGCTGGTCAGGGCGAATCCGATGGCATTGTTCGAAAATGCCGGCGTAACGCGATAGCGGAAGCGGTTGTTCCAGGCATCGGTTTGGCCGAGCCCGAGGTCGACCCAGGGGATGCGGCCTTCCTGGTTTGTGCAGACGTTGCCGGCCCGGTTCTCGACGCCATCGTCATTGGTATCGGGGCAGGGCAGGTAAGGCTTGCCGTCTGCTGCACTATGACTGGCGGCGAAGCCGATGAGAGCTTCACGGATTTCGCCGAGGGCCTTCTCCGTATCGCCGCTGTTGCGCAAATCCCGCTGTGCTGACAGCGGCAGCAGCATGCCGCCTATCAACAGGGCAACGACGAACATCACCATGGCAAGTTCAATCAGCGTGAAGCCACGCTGGACGGAAGCCGTGCGGAGCCACACCTTGCCTGGCCGGCGCTCTCCTTCGCCGGCAGGCAGATTCGCTTCATGTCCCGCAGGGACGCTGTTCTGCGCGCCGTGGGTCGGCGTCCGCCGGGACGGTACCGGCGGGAGAGTGGCGACCTTCATGTGATCCGTTTGCATGGGCTATTGATCGACTCCCTGAGGGCCGAGTTCTATACAGGCGACGTCTGTCTGCAGTAATGCTTCATCGAGAACTGTTTGATGCTTGAGCAGCAATTTCAGCACCGCTGCTTTTTCCTGGTTCGGCGTCCTTATCCAGATTACGTGCGGCGGAGCGCCGTGAATTGAGGAAAGTTCTTCGAAATCGGCATCGCGCGTAACGATTACATATCCGTATTCTTTTGCATAGTGCCAGACGGTCCGGTCGTCGGCTTGTTCCAGGCCGACTAGGGTCACCTGGGTGCTGCCCGGGAATTCGTTTTGCAGGAATGGCACAAGCCGACGAGAAAGGTTCTCGTCGAGTAGCAGTTTCATGGGGCGAGCTTGATCACGCTTTGTTCCCTTTTGGCCGCGTACGCCAGGCAGGCGCGTATGTCGGCAGCCTCGATTTCGGGAAAATCTTCCAGTATTTCACTCTCAGCCATGCCTTCGGCAAGCATCGCCAGGATGTCATAAACCGTAATGCGCAAGCCGCGGATACATGGACGTCCGCCTCTTTTGCCTGGTTCGAGGGTGATGCGATCAGAAATATTCATTGGCCCCTCCTGAGATTGGATTTCCAGTATGGCGACTTTACACGAACGGCGAATGTCGGTGCTGGCGTGACGGCGGGTGTCATGGCAACGACGAACATCACCATGGTAAGTTCAATCAGCGTGAAGCCTTCGCCGGACGGCTGGCACCGGGCCGACGATGGAGAACCGGTATTCCGGTCGCAAACGCTTGGACCTCAGAAACGGAGTGAGACAATTTTGCTCCCGATGGTAATTGTGGCGGACATCGCCGTTGCGGTTCCGCAATCCGGCGCGCTGTAAGTGAGAATGCCAAACCAATTGTTGTTCGCAAGGCGGTTGTTTGTCGCGGTGTCGAAAGCCATGTCCGGATCGTTATAGGGGAAAAGACCGGTTGGAGTCAGTGCGACTTGAAGCCCCGCGCTGGCCGCAGTTGCTGCGCAAGGCAGATAGCCGTGAATGTCCATATATCCCTGCAGGCCCTTGCCGGGGTAGCCACGAAGATCCCCGGCTAAGCGCGGGGTGACAGCGGAAAAAAGATCCTGACTATTGATCGCCAGCAGTGTGTCGTTGAACGTCTCCGGACTGCCCGTGCTTGCAAACGCGGTACTCCCGCTGCCGTTGCTCAGGTCGAGATAGTTGGCGACGGCAGGCGGGACGGCAGCGCTGATGGCAGGCCGGGTCTGGCCGGCCAGCGGCGGTCCGGGGGAAAAGACGATGGCCACGGCGCTACCGGTGCCGTCCAGCGTGAGTTGCGCCGGTGTTGCCGAATTGATCGGTACGGTGCGGAAGCCCGGTGAAAGGGCATACCAGAGCGGCTCGCCGTAGCCGTCGCGCAGGTCGCCAACCTTCAGCGTTTTCCAGGGCAGTCGGCCTATGCGCAAGGTGTTGCCGCAACTGGCCATGGCCTGCCCTTCCGTCGCCATGCCGATCAGCGACGTATCCTCCGGACAGGGTAGTTGGCCCGGTGCGGTGGTACTCATGACAGACCAGGCAATGAGCGCCTCCTTAGCCATTTTCAGCGCCTGCGCAGTCTTCAAGTCGCGGTCCTGGTGGGCACGCACGGAATTGAACTGGCTGACGAAGAAATACAGTCCGCCCATCGCCAGGATGGAAATCAGCATGATCAGCGCCAGGCCGCGCTGATTCGGTTCCAGCGACCGCCGCCGAGCCATCACGATTCCCTGTCAGCGCCGAGCGGACGGTGTGGCGGGCGTCACCACGACACCTCCGCCCAGACGCGTATTGCGCTCGCCGGAGGTCCGGTTGATGGCTTCGCCCACCTTGAGTTTGGACGGTGATTCGTCGCCGGGCGCAAGCAGTGCGCTGCCGGGTGTGGCGGGCGATGTAACGGCACTGACGCCGGTGCGTGCGCCTTCACTCTCTGTTTGTGCCTGACGGTTGATCCATACGGTCGCCTTGCCGCCGGAGCGATGGACGACGCCGTCCAGGCTGAGGGTGGTGCCCTGCAGCGTTTGCGCTTCCTGGACGTTGAAGGTGCGTTGGCGTTCCAGCGAGGCGCGCCTTTCCGGGGTAAAGAAGAGGCGGCCGAGTTCCGCGGCGTCGGCGGCATGGGCCGGCACGAGCGTGACCAGACTGAGCAGAGCCGACGCGATTCCGCTTGGCAGTCTCATGGCTTGTTTTCCTTCAGCGTGATCCATTCGAGCATGCATTCGACTTTCAACTGGGCGTTGTTGCCGGGGTCGGCGTTGCCGCGGGCAATGCGTTCCATGGCGCAGGAGCGAACCTGGATCAGGGCCTGCACGGAGTCGCGCAGTTCGGCGAGAAACGTCAGCAGTTCGCCTTCGTGCAGCAGTTGCAGTTGCAGTTTCATCTGGCTGGACATGATTTCATGGCCACCGGCGGCTGCGCCTCCGGCAACGATGCCGGCATCGACAGGCCGTTGCGGCGCGAATTCGTAGTCCAGTTTGAAGATGCGGCGCGCGGTCTTGATGCGGGCGATGGTTTCGATCCAGTCCAGACGCTTTTCCGGGCCGATATAGCCGCGCGCCTTGAGCGCCTGGTAGCGCCCGATTTCTTCACGTAATTCCTGCTCCTCCTCGCGCGCCCTGGCAAGCTTGGTCTGGATGTCTTTTTGCGCCGCGGTGGCTGCGCGGAAGGTTTTTTCGCCGCGGCTCTGTTCCTGCAGGGCGCGCCATACCGAGCCGCCGCCGACCAGGCCCATGACGACCAGGAAGGCGATCGCCCATTGCAGGCGCTTGAAATCTTTGGCGTCCAGATTCATGGGTTCCCCGCCCTGTGTCGCGATGCATTGGTCATGACTGGCGCGCAATACGCAAGCTGAACTTCGGCACGTCGGCGGATCTTGCCTCGCTTGCTTCGCCGAGACTCTTGAGCGGCTTGTCGGACTCGATGTCGAAGGGCCGGCTGAGCACCCTGACATCCGTTTTCGGGTCGCGCAGCCGGGCGGCAAAGCGTTCGATCAGTTCGATCTGGCCGCGCTGATCGGCGATCAGGCCGAGCGGCAGCTGCGCCTGAATCTCGATCACGGCCCAGTTTCCTGCGCCGGCGGGAGGCGCGGGCTGGGTTGCGTCCGCCGGCCGCTTTGCGTTCTCCGGCGCCTTGTCGTCGGCATCGGGGCGTTCGGCCAGCTTCCAGACAAGACGGTTGAGTTCGATTCTGGGGCTGTCATTCAGCGCCAGACTCAGGTGCAGCAGCAAAGCTTCCATTGCCGGACTGCGCTTTTGCAGGGCATCGAAACGCCCGGTCAGCGCGCGCAGGTTCTCAGGGGTGAGGCTGATCTTCGGCAAGCCATCGAGGATGCCGTTGTAGCGCTGGGTCTCGGTCGCGGTGAGGATCCGGGTGGCCTCGGTTGCATCGCGAAGTTCGTACACATTGAGGCCGGTCTTGCCGGCCACCAGCAGGCAACCGGCCAGCACAAGCCATCCTGCATTGGTCAGCACCGAGCGGATTTGCCAGAGCCGGTAGAAGCGCCTCCCGCTGTCGGGAGCGAACTGCTGTGCTGGTGTCCTGGTCGCCAGGCTATGGATCAACAGGTCGTCGGCGTTGCTGTCGGCAAGCGGATCCTTGAGCCCTTGCTGGCGGGCAGTGGCGCCAAGGTCGATGAATTCGAACTGAAGCTCGCCGGTGTCACGGCAGAAAGCCTTCAGTTCCGGTATCTGCGCGGCTTGCGCCAGGACCACGGTGCGCAGGGCAACACCCCGCGGAAGCTGGCGCTGGGCGACGAGGTACTGGAATATCTTGGCCGAGTCGGCAGCGCTGGTGCGGCCGATTTCGCCGGTGCTGTGGCTGGCGAGTTGCGATAACCGCGAGAAATGCAGCTTGCCCTTGTCGAAAAAGGTTTGCCGCACCCCGCCGCGGGTCACGCTGACAAACAGCACCGGGCCGTCGCCGACGAGGAGTTGGGGGGCGAACCCGGCCAGCACCAGCGGCACGGAATAGATGCCGGCAAGTACGGTCTCGGCATCGCGCAGCGCATCCAGCCAGGGCGTGAAGGTCTCGATCCTGGTGAGTGCGGCGAACAACAGCTTTTCATCGCGCCGGCCGGTCTTGGCGCGCCCCAGAGAGATGGCCGCGGACAGCGGCGTATTGTAGAAATACTGGCTGAGGCGGCGCTGCAGCAGGGCGGTGCGATCGCCACCCTGGACATAGGGAACATCTTCGAGCTGGAAGCCTTCTTCGGCAATGTCCGCGAGCAGGTAAAACAGGCTTGAGTGATGCTTTTTCAGGTAGGCGGCCAATGCTTCCTGGCCCGCCGCGTCGTGACCGAACTCGCCTTCGAGCGTGACGTGACCAGCGCTCCAGCAGTGTGCCGTGAGCGCGGGGCCGTCGAGAAGGAGGATGCGTTTGCTGCTCATCAGGTTTTCATCTTGGTCATGATGTCGTAGATCGGGCCCAGTACCGCCATCATGATCCAGCCGAGAATCAGGCCGATGGTCACGGTCATCACCGGTTCGATCATGGCCTGCACTTTCTCGATGGATTCGCGTACGTCGCGATTGTAGAAGTAGCTGACATTGGCCAGTGCCGTGTCAAGCGAGCCGGTGTTCTCGCCGACGCGCAGCATGCGCAGCACCAGCGGCGGGAACATTCCGGCGGTCTGGAAGGCGGCTGTGACATTCTGTCCTTCGGCGATCAGTTCGCCGACTTTTTCCAGGCCTTCGCGCAGCACGAGGTTGCCGACCACCTCTTCGGTGGCCTTGATCGAGTCGAGAATGGTGATGCCGGAGGAATACATCATGGCAAATACGGAGGCGAAGCGCGACAGGATGATCTTGCGCAGGATGTCTCCGATGTACGGCAGGCGCAGCTTGGCGTCGTCGAAGTGGTAGCGCGCGGCCTTGCTGCTGCGAACCAGAAAGACTACGGCCGCGGCAAGCACCAGCGGCACGCCGAGCACGACATACCAGTAGCTGACGAAAAACTCCGAGGTGGCGATGAGTATCTTGGTCTGCGTCGGCAACTCCTGCCCCATGTTGCGGATGAAGCCCGCCATCTTGGGCACCAGATAGATCATCATGAACATCGTGATGCCGATTACCACCGTGCCGAGGAAGGCCGGATACATGATCAGTTTCTTGGTGTGGGCGGCCAGTTCGTCCTGCCACTTGAGCGATTCAAGCAGGTTGTTGAGCACTTGCGGCAAGGCGCCGGTTTCTTCGCCGGCGCGGATCAGGCTGACCATCACTTCATCGAAGGTCTGCGGATGTTCGGCCAGCGCCTGCGACAGCGTCTTGCCGCCCTCGATGCTTTCCACCATGCCGGCGATGATTTCGCGAAAGCGCGGGTTTTCGATGCTGTCGCGCAGGTCGGTGAGGCTTTCGATCAGCGAGACGCCGGCGCGCGCGAGCTGCTCCAGATGAAAACAGAAGTTGATCAGTTCCGGGCGGGTGATCTTGGCGCGGTTGATCAGACCGCCTTGCTTCACCGTGTCACCGTTGATGAAGTCGAGCTCCATGCGCTTCAGCCGCATTTCGAGATCGACCAGGTTGATGGCTTCAAGGCGGCCCATCACGGTCCGGCCGTGGGGGTTCATCGCTTTGTAGGCATAAAGGGACATGGTGGGTGCCCGGGTGGTCGCGTCGCGCCTTGGCGCGCTACATCCGTTCCGTCATGTCGATCACGCGACCGACTTCTTCGATTGACGTGGAGCCGTCGAGCACGCGCCGCAGACCGTCTTCGGACAAGGCGCGGAAGCCCTTTTCCAGCGCCATGTTGCGAATGTCGCGCTGTGGCGCGCGACGGCTGATGAGATCGTCGAGATCGTTGTCGAGGCGCAGCATCTCCATGATGGCGATGCGGCCCCGGTAGCCCTGATATTCGCAGTGGTCGCAGCCGGCGGCGCGATACAGGATGGGCGCAGACTGGCCGACGGCGACGCCCATCAGCTTGCATTCGTGCGCCTCGGCGGGGTAGGGCTTGCGGCAGTGGGTGCACAGGCGGCGGACCAGGCGCTGGGCAATGATGCCGATGATGTTGCCGGCCATGATGTCGGGCAGCACGCCGATGTCGAGCAGGCGCGGGATGGCGCCCAGCGCGGAGTTGGTGTGCAGGGTTGAATACACCTGGTGGCCGGTCATGGCCGCGCGGAAGGCCATTTCGGCGGTGTCGGCGTCGCGGATTTCGCCGACCAGGATGATGTCCGGGTCCTGGCGCATCATCGAGCGGATGCCGTTGGCGAAATCCAGCTTGGCCGATTCGGCCACCGAGGTCTGGCGGATCATGGCCATCGGATACTCGACCGGATCTTCGAGGGTCATGATGTTCACGCCCTCTTCGTTGATGTGGTTGAGCACCGAGTAGAGCGTGGTGGTCTTGCCGCTGCCGGTGGGGCCGGTGACCAGGATGATGCCTTCCGGGCGCGCCACCATCAGCTTCATCAGCCCCATCTGGTGGTCGTCGAGCCCGAGCCGGTCGAGCGGCACGATGCCCTTCTGCCGGTCGAGGATGCGCAGCACGATGTTCTCGCCGTGGATCGTCGGCTGCGAGGCCACGCGGAAATCGACGGCGTGGCCGCTGATGTTTAGCGAGATGCGGCCGTCCTGCGGCGCGCGGGTCTCGGCGATGTTCATGCCGCTGATGACCTTGATGCGCACCGCCATCGCCGCCCAGTAGGATTTGTGCAGGGCGCGGATCTGGCGCAGGATGCCGTCGATGCGATAGCGGATGCGCAGGAAACTGGCTTCCGGCTCGAAGTGAACGTCGGAGGCATCGCGCTTGACGGCGTCGGTGAGCAGCGCATCCACCAGGCGCACCACCGGCTGACTGTATTCGTCGAGTGATGCCGACAGGCTGCGGTAGTCGATTTCGCCGGTTTCTATTTCGTGCAGGATGCCGTCGATCGACAGTTCGTGGCCGTAGTACTGGTCGATGGCGCGGGCGATTTCGGATTCGCCGGCGAGCAGGGTTTCGATCGCCAGGTCGGGATGAATCAGGGTGCGCAGCTTGTCCAGCGCAACGATGTCGTTGGGATCGGCGATGGCGATGCGCAGCCGCTGCTCCTGCTGCGAATAGCTCAGTGCCAGGAACATGTGGCGCTTGGCCAGTTCGCGCGGCACCAGGCGCAGCGCATCGGCATCGATGATCGAATTGGCCAGATCGACGGACTTCTGGCCGAGCGATTCGCCCAGCGCGTCGCGTAGCGTGGCTTCGGAGACAAAGCCGAGCGAGACCAGCAGCTTGCCGACCGGCTGGTTGCACTTCATTTGCTCCAGCAGCGCAATGCGAAGCTGATCCTCGCTGATCACGCCTTGCGTGATCAGGATCTGGCCAATGGGGCGGCGGCTGGCGGCTGAGTTCATACGAGCATCATTATCCCGCATCTGCCTCTGAGGGCAAGCCCCGACGCATTCAAGAACCGCCTAGTGCTGCAGGGTCTGCAGTCTGGCTGCGGCCTGGGCTTTGTCGAAGCCGGCCGGCCGGCCTTGTGCGGCGGCGATGGCCTGGCTGTAGTACTGCGCCGCAAGCTTGTTCTGGCGCAGGTGCTCGAGGCTGATTGCCAGGTTGTACAGGATGTCGGGATTGTCCGGCTCGGCGCTGTGAGCGCGGAAATAGGCCTGCTGGGCCTCGGTCCAGCGGCCGTGACGTGCATAGAGATTGCCCAGGGCAAAGTGCGGCGCGGCGAGTTCGGGTTGAACTGCCGACAAGGATTTGAGGCGGCTTTCGGCGGCTCCCGGGTCGAGTTGTCCGCGGCTGTTGATCAGGGCCGCCATCGCCACCGTATCCTGCGGGTCGGCCTCGACGATTTGCCGGTACAGCCACTCGGCCTGCTCCGGGCGTCCCTGGCGCAGGGCGATTGCGGCCAGTCCGTGCAGGGCATCGGTGTTGCGCGGGTCGGACTTCTGCGCGCGTTCGTACTCAAGCTGCGCCAGGGCAAGGTCGCCCTGGTTGAACGCATCGAAGCCGCGCAGCAGGGCGGGATTGACGCCAAGCGGCGCCTTGGACACCCGCAGCAGGCCGTCCGCTTCGGACGGCGCAGGGCCGGCGATTACGCGTCGGGCCGGAGCCGGAGCGTTGGCGCCCGCCGCGGGGGAATCTTCGGTCTTGTCTTTCGCTGGCGGCACCGCCGGTTGAGGCACTGCCACCGCTGCGCTGAGCGGGGCGACGGACGCTGCTGCAAGCGTTGGCGCCGGTGCTGCAGGCGGCGGCAGCGGCGCCCGGCTGGCGACGGCAAGGGGTTGCGGCTGCAATTGCCACCAGAAATATCCGCCGACGCCGCAGACCGACAGCACGGTAAGGGCACCGACGGCAATTGCAAAAGACTTCCGCGCCGGCGGCTTGTCGGCTTGTTTGGCGGCAAACAGGTTCTGCGCCGCGGCCTGACGCGGAGCGCTTTGCTCTGTCGCCGTCGGCCGCGCCTTGACTGCGGCAGAGTCGCGGCTCGCGGTGTCGGCGGCGCCAGGCTGTTCGGCCAGCGGATCGCGCAAGGGGGCTGCCGGCGACGGTGCCTTCAGGCGCGCCGTTGCAGCCTTCTTGGCGTCGGCGAGAAACTGCGCTTCGAGTTCTTCGAGATGGGGCGGCAGATCGGGAAGATTTTCCGCCGATGCTGCGCGTTCGGCAGCATCAGGCTCCGCCGCACTGTTGCCGGTCAGCGGCTCCAGTTCAAGTCCGGTCTGGATTTCCGCCCCGCTTGAATTGCCGCCGCCGGCTTGCCCCTGACGCTTGGCCAGTTCGGCCTTCTTCAAGGCGTCCATGAGCAGGCTCATCGGGGCTTTGCCCCCTGCAATTCGAGTTGGGTCTGTTCCGGGCCGGGATTGTTGGCGAAGAAATCCCGGTTCGGCAACTGGTCGCGGAAGCTGCGATAGTCACCGCTGACACTCGGGTCGCGGATGATGGTGGGCTTGAGGAAGATGACCAGTTCGGTTTTCTTGGTGACGTCGTTGCGCGAGGTAAAGAAGTTGCCGATACCAGGCAGTTTCGACAGGCCGGGCACGGCGTCCGTGTTGTTGCTGAGTTCGTCGGACATAAGGCCGCCCATGACGGCGATTTCGCCGTTGGTGAGCCGCAGCATGGATTCCATTTCACGGGTCTGAATCTCGGGAATGAAACTGTCGATGGTGATCGACGGATTGGGGTCCTTCTTGGTCTTGCCATCACCGATGAGTTTCGAAATGCTCGGACGTACATTGAGCAGAATGATGCCGTTGTCGCTGATCTGCGGCGTGACGCTCATGACCAGGCCGACGGAGACCGAGTTGGGTGTGGTGGTCACCGTGGTGAGGGAGGGGCCGGTAGCCGATGTCGTGGTGTCGGCCTTGATGGTGAAGTAGACAATGTTGTCGACCACCTTGAGCATGGCAGTCTGATTGTTGAGCACGCTTATCTTGGGGCTGGACAGTACCTTGACGTTGCCGAAATTTTCCAGCAATTGCAGGGTCGCGGATATGCCCAGGCCGGGTGCGACGTAGTTCAGCAGGAATGCCGTGCCGGGAGTGCCCAGCGTTGGCCCGTTTGGATTCTGGATCATCGAGAAGCCTGCCGCGGGAGACCCGGGGCGCAAGGATCGCAGGCTCTGCCAGTTGATGCCCTGGGTATAGCTGTCGCTGAGACCCACTTCGGCGATGGTGGCTTCGATCATTACCTGGCGTCGGGCACTGGTCAGCACCAGATCCAGATATTCCTGAACTTTCTCATGCTGTCGCGACGTGGCGCGAACGACGACGACGCCGCCTTCCGGGTTCACGATGATTGAAGCTGCTTCGCGGAAGGTGGTGCGCTTGACCACCGTTGTGCCCTGTTGCTGCAGGCTGGCCGGATTGGGGCTGCCGGCGAGGCTGGTCGTCGCGCTGCCCGAGCGGCTTGAAGAAGGCGACGGCCCGTTCTGTGCGCCGGTGCCGGTGGTGGCTTGCTGATCCGAGCGCTCGATCACGGTTTCGCTTGATCCTTCCGGCAGAATCTTGTCGCTCTCGCGCAGAATGTCCTTCAGGTTCTTTTCCAGCGACTGCCAGAAATTGTTCTTGGCCGAACTGGTAACGGTAGTGTTCGAATTGTTGCCACCGCCACTCGCCGCGGTTGCACCCGCGGCGCTGGCGCTGGTCGATGCAATCTGGGTATTTATCGAGACCGTGCCGCTGACGTCACGCGACATGTTCACGTAATCTACCTTGTAGTTGCGCAGGAAGGGCGAGTCCGGCATGACCACCAGATTGGGGCCGTCGAGTTCCCAGCGCAGGTCGACTTGCTTGGCCAGTCGCGTCAGGATTTGCTGCAACGTCTGGTCAATGGCATTGATGGTGACAAGGCCGTTGATGCCGGGGTGGACGTCAATGTTCAGTTTGGCGTCGCGTGCCAGGGCGAAGAGCAGTTCCTGGACCGGAATGTTGCGCACCGAGACCGAGTAAGACTCGGCCTTCGCCGCCGCCTTGGGCCGCGCCAGCGTAACTGTTGCAGCCACCGGTTGCGGGATGTCGCGGGCAGGGACTGCGGCCTGGGCTTCCGCCCGCAGGTGGCCGGCCGAGGGGGGTTGCGGCTGCAGGCTGCTGCATGCGGTCAGCATGAGAGCGGCAACCAGCGCAGCAGGGAGCGGCGGAATCACAAGTGGGCGCAAACGAATCCCCGATCAAGTATTTAAGCTATAGCATTTAGCATAACACATCATATTCTCCATCCAACTTGATGATTTGATTGACTGAGACACCTCAATTTCGCTGCTTGTCCGATGTCGTCAGCGCAGCCGCACGACCTGGCGCGGGTAGGGTTTGTTCTTCTGCAAGGCCGGCGGCAGGCCGCGTATGGCCTGCGCTGCCGCTTTCCTGGTCGAATAGTTGCCGTATATGACTCCGTAGCGCGGACTTCCGCTGAGCTCGGAGAAATAGACGTGGACGCTGTTCATTTCAGCCTTGCTCGATGCCAGCCGACGCAGCAGGGCTTCGACTTCACCGTGCCGGCCGGCATCGGTTGCCAGCATCTGGATGAACCAGCGGTCGCCCGCGGCTTCTGCCAGCCAGACGCGTCCAGCCTCGAGCCTTTCTTGGGTAAGCGGTCCGAGCTTCAATGGTTCCGGCGGCGGCGCGGGGTTGGCGGGCTCCATCCGGGTTGCCGGTGCGACGGGTGCGACCGGTGCGCCGGCGGTGTCAGCGGGCGCAGCCGGAACAGCGACCGGCGCCGGTAGAGGGGTGCCAGCCATGGTGTCGTCCTTGGCTTTGGGCATTGAAGATGCCGTGCTATCTGCGTTGGCGGCTGCCGCGGGCGGTGCGGCCACGGCAGGCGGTGCAGCCACGGCAGGCGCTGCAGCCACGGCAGGTGCTGCCGTGCCGCTGTCACTGCGTGATGCCGCCAGGAACCAGGCGATGCCTGCCACGGCGCCGATGCCGAGCAGCGCGGCAAGCCATCGCGACCGACTTTGTCGTGAGGCCTGGCCGCCATAGGTTGCTGCGCTGAACTCGCAGTCGCCGATGGCCGCCTGCACCTCCCTGGAACCTATCTGGTGGCTGCCTGAAGAGAAGGCCGCGAGCAGGGCCTTGTCGGCGAGTATGTTGATGCGGCGCGTAAGACCGAGCGAGCTCTGCGCGATCATTTTCAATGCGGCGGGAGCAAACACGCTGGGGCCGCGATAGCCGGCGGCGCGCATGCGGAAATCAAGATAGTGGCCGATATCGTCGCGTAGCAGCGGTGCCAGGCCGAAGTTGTGGGTGATGCGTTCCTTCAGCTGCCTCATGTCGGGGCGGGCGAGTACGTCGTTCAGCTCCGGCTGGCCGAAAAGTACCAGCTGCAGCAGCTTGTTGCGATTGGCCTCAAGGTTCGACAGAAGGCGGATTTCCTCGAGTGTTTCCACCGGCATGGCGTGGGCTTCGTCGATCAGCACGACCACCTGCCGACCCTCGCCGAAGGACTTGATCAGGTGCGCCTGCAAGGCGCGCATGACCACCGAGGAGCGGGCGGTTTCAGGCACGTCGAGGCTCAACTCGTCGGCGATGGCGTAGAGGATATCGTCGCGCGACAGCGACGGGTTCGCCAGATAGATGATGGTGACGTTGTCGGGCAGGCGCTCCATCAGCACGCGGCAGAGCATGGTCTTGCCGCTGCCGACTTCGCCGCTGACCTTGACGATGCCTTCGTCATGGGTGACGGCGTAGATCAGAGCGTCAAGTGTCGCGCCGCGATTGGCCCCGTCGAAGAAGAAATCGGTGTGGGGCGTGATGCGGAAGGGTGGTTCGTTGAGTCCGAAGTGTTCCAGATACATGGTGTCGGGCCGCAATCCGGTCGCTTATTGTGGGGAACTGCGCTTTTCTCGGGCCAGCGTGTCGATGCGATTGTAAAGCGTGGTGCGATTGACGCCCAGCAGCCGGGCGGCCTGGCTCATGTTGCCGTGGGCGAGTTGCTGCGCGGCTTCTATGTAGGCTTCTTCCCAGCGACGCAGCGTGGTGTCGAGGTCGAAGTCACGCCGGCTCTGAATGTCGTTTGCGGCAATCCCCATCAGTTCAGCCCGGTCCGCCAGTGCCGGCGCCGACGGCATGCCGGCTGCACGCGATTCGTCGCCGAGATCCAGTTCGCCTTCGAGATCATCGATGCCGACCTCTTTTCCTGCGAGTTTGGTCGTCAGCCGGATAGCGATGTTGCGTAATTCGCGGACATTGCCGGGAAAGCGGTAGGCCAGCAGACGTTCAGTCGCCTTTTCGGTGAGCCGGAACGGCGGCAAATCAGCCTGCGCGGCGTAGATGGCACGGAAATGCTCCAGCAGGCGGATGCGGTCGTCGCCGAGTTCGCGCAGCGGCGGTATGGCGATGGTAAACACTGAAAGCCGGTGGTAGAGGTCGGCGCGGAAGCGTCCTTCGCGCACTTCCTTTTTCAGGTCACGGTTGGTTGCCGTGACGATGCGGGCGGATGAGTGTCGTGCCAGGGTCTCGCCGACGCGCTGGAATTCGCCATTTTCAAGCACGCGCAGAAGCTTTGGCTGCAGGTCAAGGGGAAGCTCGCCGATTTCGTCGAGAAACAGCGTGCCGTCGGAGGCGTCCTCGAAATAGCCGGCGCGCGGGCCGCTGGCGCCGGTGAAAGCGCCCTTGCTGTGGCCGAACAGCGTGGCCTCCACCAGGTTGGGCGAGATCGCTGCGCAGTTGAGCGCCAGATACGGCTTCCCGGCGCGCTCGGACAGCCGGTGCAAGGCTGCGGCGGCAAGTTCCTTGCCGCTGCCCGACTCGCCCTCGATCAATACCGGGAAGGGCGAACGCGCGAACTGCCTGAGCTGCGCGCGCAACTTTTGCATCGGAGCGCTCTGGCCGATCAGGCCGTCATCAATTTCTGTCGATGTGTCGCTAAAAGACAACACTCGACCAATGAGCTTGCGCAGATGTTCCGGATCAGCCGGCTTGGCGACGAATTCCGTGGCGCCGAGGGCGCGGGCGTGGCGCGCATTGAGTTCGTCGCTTTGGCCGGAAAGCACCACGATGCGGGTTCCCGGCGCGTGGGCGAGAATATCCGCGATCAAGGCGAAGCCTTCGTCGGGGCGATGCGGTGTCGGCGGCAGACCAAGGTCGATCAGTGCCAGTGCCGGGACATTTCTCCTGTCGCGCAGCAGTCCGACGGCTTCGGCGCGTGTCGAGGCGGTGGTGACCGCATAGTCCCGGCCGAGGTAATAGCCCAACGCATCGGCGATCAGCGGGTCATCGTCGACAATCAGCAACTCGGTTTTGCTGTCGGGTGCGGTCAAGGATGGAGTGAAGGTAAGTTGATCGCAACATCATAGCGGAAAGCAAGCCCGGCCAATTTCAGTTGTGGCCGGCGTTTACCCCGCTCTTCCATGGCTGTGGCCGACGGGCGGAGCGGCCGGCGGGCAATTCGACTCTGCTAGAATCGCGGCCTGTAAACTTGACCGGGCTTCCCGGTGTGCATATGGCTCAGGACTCTCTTGTCGAAATTCGCGATCTGAACTTCTCGTACGACAACAGGCCGATACTCAGCGGAATCAACATGACGATTCCGCGCGGCAAGGTTGTTGCGGTGATGGGGAGTTCGGGCTGCGGCAAGACCACCACCCTGCGCCTTATCGGCGGCCAGCTGAAGCCGACCTCGGGCGAAGTGAGGGTCGGCGGGCAGGTCGTGCACGAGCTCGATGCCGATGGTTTGTACAACCTGCGCCGGCGCATGGGGATGCTGTTCCAGTTCGGTGCCTTGTTCACCGACATGTCGGTATACGACAACATCGCCTTCCAGATGCGCGAGCATACCGATCTGCCGGAAGTCATGATTCGCGACCTGGTATTGATGAAGCTGCATGCGGTGGGTCTGCGCGGCGCTCAAGGCCTGATGCCGGCGGAACTCTCCGGCGGCATGGCCCGGCGGGTCGCTCTGGCACGCGCCATAGCGCTTGACCCGATGCTGATCATGTACGACGAGCCGTTCGCCGGCCTGGATCCGATTTCGCTGTCGATTGTCGGCGAACTGATTCGCAAGCTGAACGATGCCCTGGGCGCCAGTTCCATCGTGGTGACGCACGACGTGCAGGAATCCTTGAAGATTGTCGATTACGTGTACTTTGTCTCCGAAGGAAAAATTGTCGCTGAAGGCACGGCCGAAGAGATGAAAAACTCCACGGTTCCCTACGTGCATCAGTTTGTCTGGGGCGAGGCCGACGGTCCGGTGCCATTCCAGTATCCGGCCCGTCCGTATGGCGAAGAATTGATGGCAAGTGCGGTGCGCCGTGGATAACGGCCTGGTGCGCGCGCTGCGCGGCCTCGGGCAGCGGGCCAACGCGCGTATCTGGCGTCTCGGCTTTGCCAGCCGCTTCCTGTTGGCCGTTGTGCTGCATTCGGGCACGTCGCTGCGGCGCCTGGATCTGACGATCCGGGAAATCTACTTTGCCGGCGTCCTGAGCCTGATCATCATTCTGGTTTCAGGGCTGTTTGTCGGCATGGTGCTCGGCCTGCAGGGTTATGACACGCTTGCCCGCTATGGTTCCACCGAGGCGCTCGGGGTGCTCGTCTCCTTGTCGCTGGTGCGCGAACTCGGGCCGGTGGTCGCTGCCCTCCTGTTCGCCAGCCGCGCCGGTTCGGCGATTACGGCCGAAATCGGCATGATGAAGGCGACCGAACAGCTTTCCGCGATGGAAATGATGGCGGTCGACCCGATTGCGCGTGTTGTTGCCCCGCGGTTCTGGGGCGGCGTGATTTCAATGCCCCTTCTTGCTGCATTGTTTTCGGCGATGGGCATCTTCGGCGGCTATCTGGTCGGCGTGCAGCTGATCGGCGTCGACGAGGGTTCCTTCTGGTCGCAGATGCAGGCATCTGTCGACTTTCGCCAGGACATTCTCAACGGCGTCATAAAGAGTTTTGTTTTCGGCATAATTGTCAGTTGGGTCGCCGTGTTCGAGGGTTATGATGCGGAGCCTACTGCCGAAGGAGTTTCCGGGGCGACCACGCGTACCGTTGTTACATCGTCACTGGCCATCCTGGCGGCTGACTTTGTTCTGACTGCCTTCATGTTTACAGGGACATGACATGAGCCGCACTACACTCGACCTCTGGGTCGGATTCTTCGTCGCCGTCGGACTGGGGGCGTTGTTGTTTCTTGCCCTCAAGGTGGGCAATCTGGCCTCATCAAGCAGCGGCGAAACTTATGCAATCAAGGCCAAGTTTGATAATATTGGAGGCCTAAAGGTTCGTGGCGCCGTAAAGAGTGCCGGCGTTGTGGTGGGGCGTGTGACGGAGATCAGCTTTGACCCCGAGGCTTATCTGGCCGCGGTGACCATCCAGGTGGATGCCCGCTACAAGTTTCCGCGCGATACCTTTGCCACGATCAACACCTCGGGCCTGTTGGGCGAGCAGTACATAGGATTTGAAGTGGGCGGCGATACGGCGATGCTGAAAGCGGGTGACACGATCAAGAAGACGCAGTCTGCGGTGGTTCTGGAGAAGTTGATCAGCCAGTTCATGTTTAACAAGGCCGCGGAAGATGGCGGCAAGAAATAGTTAACCGGTGCCTGACACAGAATGAAGACAACGCTGCCTGCCCGCATCAAATCGGTTGCCTTGGCCCTCGCCGCGGGCACCCTTCTGGCTGGATGCGCAACTTCGGGAAATCCGAAGGATCCGGTCGAGGGCTTCAATCGGGCCATGTTCGCCTTCAACGAAGGACTTGATTCGGTACTCGTCAAGCCGGTTGCCAAGGGCTACGAGGCTGCGCTGCCGTCATCCGTCAGGAACGGTGTCACCAATTTCTTCAGCAATATCGACGATCTTTTCATCGGCGTGAACAACCTGCTGCAGGGCAAGGTGCCGGAGGCCTTCGGTGACCTGGGCCGGGTTCTGATCAATACCACCGTCGGTCTGCTCGGTATCATGGATTTTGCATCCGATGCCGGTCTGGAGAAGCACAATGAGGACGTGGGCCAGACTCTCGGCCGCTGGGGCGTCGGTAACGGCGCCTACGTGGTGGTTCCGGTATTCGGGCCGCGCACCGTGCGTGACACGGTGGGTCTGGCGCTCGATATCGGGGTGGATCCGGTCTGGAGCCACATGCCGAAAGGGGCCCGCGATACCGCGATCGGTGTGCGTTTCGTCAATGACCGGGCCAATCTGCTGCCGGCTGACAAGGTCATCGATGAAGCGGCGCTGGACAAGTATTCCTACATGCGTGACGCTTATCTGCAACGCCGCCGCAACCTGATATACGACGGCAATGCGCCGCGCGAAATCGAGGCCGAGGCGGGGCAGGTGGAGCGGCCCCTGACAGCGCAAGCGGAAGCGACCGAGCCCCGGGCTGAATCGGTGCCGGTTGCGCCTGTGCTGGTGGCGCATACGGAATCGGCCGATACGAAATAGCGCTCCCTTTGCGGGGCTCTTGCTTTCAGTTGCAGCAATCTCGGGAAATCCCAATGAAATACCTGTTTGCATTCTTCAGCGGCCTGCTTATTGCCGTCACGGCGATGGCCCAGGACGCCGCCCCCGATATCCTGATCAAGACGGTCACCAACGAGGTGCTCGATATTGTCCGCAAGGACAAGGACATACAGTCGGGCAATACCAAAAAGGCCATCGATCTGGTCGAGGCCAGGGTGTTGCAGCACTTCAACTTCACGCGCATGACCCAGTTGGCGCTGGCCCGTGACTGGCGACAGGCCAGTCCGGCGCAGCAGAAGGCGCTCACCGATGAGTTTCATGTCCTGTTGGTGCGGACCTATTCCAAGGCCCTGACCGAGTACAAGAACCAGACCATCGAATTCAAGCCGTTTGCGCTCAAAGCCGGAGAGACTGATGTCCGGGTCCGCACCGAAATCAAGCAGTCGGGTGCAGGCAAGAACATCGAACTGGATTACTACCTTGAAAAGTCCGGTGCCGCCTGGAAGGTCTACGACATCGAAGTCGGCGGCATCAGCCTCGTCACCAATTACCGCGATTCCTTTGCCTCCGAGGTGCGCAACAACGGCTTCGACGGCCTGATCAAGTCCCTGCAAGCCAAGAACAAGTCTGGCGAGGCCGCGTCGGCAAAGAAATGATCCAAGTCTGCGGGGATTGCGTCGAGGTGTCGGGCCCGATGACCATGCCGGCTGCGGCCGGACTGCTCGCCGAAGGGGAGGCCGCCATCGCGTCCGCTGACCCGGTCTTCGATCTTGCCGCCGTGACCGAAATGGATTCGTCCTGTCTGGCTGTGGTTTTCGGCTGGATGCGGGCGGCAAAGGCAGCAGGGAAAACCTTGCGTCTGGTGAATCCTCCGCAGAATCTGCTGAGTCTTGCGGCCGTATACGACGTCGCCGACCTTCTCCCGCAGTACAAGCTCTGAAGCAGCCTCCGGCTTGCTTCTTCACCATGTCGGCTGCGATTTGCATTCAGCAGGTATCCAAATCCTTTGGCAGCACCCGGGCGCTGGACGGCATCGATCTCGAGGTGCAGCAGGGGGAGTTCTTCGGTTTATTGGGGCCCAATGGCGCCGGCAAGACTACCCTGATTTCGGCATTGGCGGGACTCGTCCGCCCCGACGCCGGCAGCCTGCGCGTGATGGGCCACGATGTTCAGGCCGACTATCGCGCGGCGCGGCGCGTTCTGGGGGTTGTGCCGCAGGAACTGGTTTTTGATCCTTTTTTCACCGTCCGCGAATCGCTGAAGATTCAGTCCGGGTACTTCGGCATAGGCGACAACGACAAGTGGATCGACGAGATTCTGGAAAATCTTGGCCTGACGTCCAAGGCCAATGCCAACATGCGCATGCTCTCCGGCGGCATGAAACGACGGGTGCTGGTTGCGCAGGCTCTGGTGCATCGTCCTCCCGTGATTGTGCTCGACGAGCCGACGGCCGGCGTCGATGTCGAGTTGCGGCAGACCCTGTGGCATTTCATCCGGCGCCTGAACGAAGCGGGACACACCATCGTTCTGACCACGCATTATCTCGAAGAGGCCGAGAACCTGTGCACACGCATCGCCATGCTGAAGGCGGGCCGTCTGGTCGCGCTGGACACTACGGCAAATCTCCTGCGGCGCTTTTCCGTGCATAGCCTGCGATTGCGCACCCGGGGCGCAATGCCGGCGGAACTCACGCGGGGCGGCGCAGAAAACGGCGGCTGGTGGTCGCTGCCCTTCGACGGGTTTGACGAAGTCGAGCCGCTGCTGGCAAAGATACGCGCTGCCGGCTGCAGCATAGATGATCTTGAAATCGGCAAGCCCGATCTGGAAGAGGTATTCGTCCGCGTCATGCAGGGACCGCAAGCGGAGCCGGTGAACTGAGATGCGCTACGGCGGTTTTTCCACCCTGCTCTACAAGGAAGTGCTGCGCTTCTGGAAAGTCGCGTCACAGACCGTTGCCGCACCTGTACTCACGGCGCTGCTCTATCTGCTGATCTTTTCCCATGTCCTGGAAGGGCATGTGCAGGTGCATGGCGTACCCTACGCCGCATTCCTGATACCGGGGCTGGTGATGATGTCCGTGCTGCAGAACGCCTTTGCCAATACCTCGTCGTCGCTGATTCAGTCGAAGGTGACGGGGAACATCGTGTTCGTCCTGCTGCCGCCGATTTCCTACCTGGAGTTCTTCGCCGCCTACGTGCTGGCGGCGGTGGTGCGCGGCCTGGTGGTGGGGACAGGGGTGCTGCTGGCCACATTCTGGTTCGCACCTTTGACCTTTGCCGAACCCTGGTGGATTCTCGTTTTCGCCCTGATGGGCGGAGCCATTCTCGGCAGCCTGGGCGTGATTGCCGGCATCTGGGCGGACAAGTTCGATCAGCTCGCCGCCTTCCAGAATTTTCTTATCATGCCGCTGACATTTCTCTCCGGTGTGTTCTACTCCATCAATTCACTGCCGCCCTTCTGGCAGCAGGTGTCGCACTGGAATCCGGTTTTCTACATGATCGACGGCTTCCGCCACGGCTTCTTCGGCGTTTCCGACGCGTCGCCGTGGCTGAGTCTGGCGGTTGCCGGCGCCTGTCTGGCGTTGCTGGCGATGATTACCCTGAATTTGCTGAAGCGCGGCTACAAGCTGCGCGCCTGAGGAGTTACACATGCTTGATCCCAAACAAATCGAGACCTGGATCGCTGCCGGCCTCTCTTGCGAACGTCTGTCGGTTGAAGGTGACGGCCAGCATTTCGAAGCCGTCATCGTCAGCAGCGAGTTTGCCGGCTTGAATCGCGTCAAGCGCCAGCAGCGCGTCAATGCCATTCTCAAGGCCCGCTTCGATTCGGGGGAATTGCACGCCTTGTCGATGAAGACGCTGACACCGGAAGAATGGAGTGCCAATGGATAAGCTGCTGATCGCGGGAGGCGTTCCGCTCGCGGGAGAGGTGGCCATATCCGGTGCGAAGAACGCCGCCCTGCCGCTACTGTGCGCGGCGCTGCTGACGCGGGAGCCGGTGACATTCACCAACGTGCCGCAACTGAACGACATCGGCACCATGCTCAAGCTGCTGGTGCAGATGGGGGTCAAGGTTTCGCGCCAGACCGGCAGGGACGGCGTCGGCGAGACCGTGACGCTTGACGCTTCCGGCCTCAACAATGCCGTCGCGCCGTACGAAATGGTAAAGACCATGCGCGCCTCGATTCTGGTGCTGGGGCCGCTGGTGGCGCGCGCCGGCGAGGCCAGGGTGTCTCTGCCGGGCGGGTGTGCCATCGGCGCGCGGCCGGTAGACCAGCACATCAAGGGCCTGACCGCGATGGGCGCCGAGATCACGGTGGAACAGGGCTACGTCCACGCCCGTGCCGTGCGGCTGAAGGGTGCCCGGCTATTTACCGACATGGTCACCGTCACCGGCACCGAGAACCTGATGATGGCCGCCTGCCTGGCGCAGGGCGAGACCGTGATCGAGAACGCCGCGCGCGAGCCGGAAGTGGTCGATCTTGCCAATTGCCTGGCGGCCATGGGCGCGCGCATTTCGGGTGCCGGCGGCGACGTGATCCGCATCCAGGGCGTCGAAAGTCTGCACGGAACCACCCACCGCATCATGCCCGACCGCATCGAGACCGGCACCTATCTGTGTGCCGCCGCCGCTACCGGCGGCGAGGTGCGGCTGACCGGCGTCTCGGCGACCTGCCTCGATGCCGTCATCGACAAGTTGATGGATGCCGGCTGTGAAGTGGTTGCCGAACGCGATGCGATCCGCCTCAAGGCACCGCGGCGCCTCACCGCGGTGAGTGTCCGCACCGCGCCCTATCCGGCTTTCCCCACCGACATGCAGGCCCAGTTCATGGCCATCAATGCCGTGGCCACGGGTACCGCGGTGATGCGCGAAACGATTTTCGAAAACCGCTTCATGCATGCGGTGGAACTGATCCGGCTTGGCGCCGACATCAAGATCGACGGCAACACGGCTTTCGTCACCGGCCGGCCGACGCTCGATGGCGCCACGGTGATGGCCACCGACCTACGCGCCTCGGCCAGCCTGGTCATCGCCGGCCTGGTGGCGCAGGGCGAAACCCTGATCGAGCGCATCTACCATCTCGATCGCGGCTACGAGGGCCTGGAGCAGAAGCTGGCTGCTTTGGGCGCCAACATCCGGCGGGTAAAATAGGCCCATGAACGGAATCACCATCGCCCTCTCGAAGGGCCGCATTTTCGAGGAAACCTTGCCTCTGCTGGCGGCGGCGGGCATCGTGCCGGCCGAAGATCCGGAAAAGTCGCGCAAGCTGATCATCGGCACCAGTCGCGAAGACGTGCGCGTGGTCATCGTCCGTGCTTCGGATGTGCCGACCTATGTCCAGTACGGCGCCGCTGATCTCGGCATCGCCGGCAAGGACGTCCTGATCGAGCATGGCGGAGCCGGCCTGTACCAGCCGCTGGATCTGAACATCGCCCGATGCCGCATGTGCGTCGCCGCGCCGGCCGGCTTCGATTACGCGGCGGCGGTGCGGCGCGGCGCGCGCCTGCGGATTGCCACCAAGTACATCGCCGTGGCGCGCGAGCACTTCGCCGCCAAGGGCGTGCATGTCGATCTGATCAAGCTCTACGGCTCGATGGAACTGGCGCCGCTGGCCGGCCTGGCCGAGGCCATTGTCGATCTGGTGTCCAGCGGCAGTACGCTGAAAGCCAACAAGCTGGTGGAGGTCGAGGAGATCATGAGCATTTCCTCGCGGCTGATCGTAAATCAGGCGGCGCTGAAGATGAAACGCGAACTGCTGCAACCCGTCATCGCCGCGATTGAAGGTGCGATCAAATGAGGGCCTTCCCCCCAGCCCCCTTCCCAGAGAAAGGGGTGACCACGGTTCGCAAGCCTTGCTTGCTCCGGAAAGACAACGCGGCGCCCCCTTGGGGCGGCCCGGCGGGGGCGCGATGATCCGTCGCCTTTCAAGCGGGGACGCCGGTTTTGCAGCGACGCTGGATCAGTTGCTGCACTTCGATCACACCACCGATGATGCCATCGAGCAAACCGTCGCCGACATCCTCAAGCGCGTGCGCGCCGAGGGCGATGCGGCGGTGCTCGACTACACGCGGCGCTTCGATCAGCTTGATGCCGGCAGCGTGGCGGATCTCGAATTGCCCCAGGTCGAGTTGCGTCAGGCGCTGGACGGTCTGCCGGCCGCCCAGCGTGCCGCGCTCGAAGCTGCGGCGCAGCGGGTGACGGCCTATCACGAGCGGCAGAAGCTGGCGTCGTGGAGCTTTACCGAGGCCGACGGCACGCGGCTGGGGCAGAAGATCACGGCGCTGGACCGCGTCGGACTGTATGTTCCCGGCGGCAAGGCGGCCTACCCCAGTTCGGTGCTGATGAATGCCCTGCCGGCGAAGGTGGCGGGCGTCGGCGAACTGATCATGGTGGTACCCACCCCGCGCGGCGAGAAGAATGCACTGGTGCTGGCCGCGGCCCGCCTGGCCGGCGTCGACCGGGTGTTCACCATCGGCGGCGCGCAGGCGGTGGCGGCCCTTGCCTACGGTACGCAGACCATCCCGCAGGCAGACAAGATCGTCGGTCCCGGCAATGCCTACGTCGCTGCGGCCAAGCGTCGCGTCTTCGGCACCGTCGGTATCGACATGGTGGCGGGGCCGTCGGAGGTCCTGATCATCGCCGATGCCTCGGCCAATCCCGACTGGGTTGCCATCGACCTGTTCGCCCAGGCCGAACATGACGAACTGGCGCAGTCGATACTCCTCAGTCCGGATGCCGGTTTCATCGCGCGCGTCCTCGCCAGCATGGAGAAATTGCTGCCGACCATGCCGCGCCGCGAAGTGATTGCCGCTTCATTGAAGGGTCGCGGTGCTTTGATTCAGGTGAAAGATTTCGACGAGGCGTGCAAGCTCGCCAACCGGATTGCGCCCGAGCATCTTGAACTGTCGGTGGCCGAACCGGCATCCCTGTTGGACAAGATCCGCCACGCCGGCGCGATCTTCATCGGCCATTACGCCTCCGAATCGCTCGGCGACTACTGCGCCGGCCCCAACCACGTGCTGCCGACGTCCGGCAGCGCGCGCTTCTCCTCCCCGCTCGGTGTCTACGATTTCCAGAAGCGGTCGAGCCTGATCGAGGTATCGCAGGCCGGGGCGCAAAGTCTGGGCCCCATCGCCGCGACCCTGGCGCACGGCGAAGGGCTGACCGCACACGCCAACGCCGCGGAGTTCCGGCTGAAGTAGCCCTGCGGCGCGGCGCCCGCCCCCGCACCACCGGCACTTCACGGCAACAGAGGGTTTGCGCGCAACCGGGGGCGCAGACTCAGGCGGCGAGGACTTCCGTGAGCGCCCCGACCAGCGCCGCACACTGCTCACCGGTGCCGATGGTGATGCGCAGGAACTGCTCGATGCGCGGCACTTTGAAGTGGCGCACGATGATGCTGCGCTGTCTTAACTGCAGCGCCAGCTCCTGTGCATCGTGGTGCGGATGACGGACGAAGACGAAGTTGGCGGCCGAAGGCAGCACTTCGAAGCCGAGCGCCTTCAGCGCGGCCGCCAACTTTTCGCGCGAGGCGATGACCGCCCGGCAGGTCTGCTCGAAATGCCCGCGGTCCTCGAAGGCGGCTGCCGCGCCGGCAATCGCCAGGCGGTCCAGCGGATAGGAATTGAAGCTGTTCTTGATCCGCTCCAGCGCCTCGATCAGTTGGCTATGCCCGACCGCGAAGCCGACCCGCAGACCCGCCAGCGAGCGCGACTTGGACAGCGTCTGCACCACCAGCAGGTTGGGGTAGCGGGTCGTCAGCGGTATCGCGCTCTCGCCGCCGAAGTCCACGTAGGCCTCGTCGATCACCAACACCGAATCCGGGTTTGCCTGCAGCAGGCGTTCGATTGCGGCCAGCGGCAGCAGGCGGCCGGTCGGCGCGTTGGGATTGGGGAAGATGATCCCGCCGTTCGGCCTGGCGTAGTCGTCGATATTGATCGAAAAGTCCCCGGCCAGCGGGATGGTGTCGAAGGCGATCTGGTAAAGCCCGCAATACACCGGATAAAAGCTGTAGCTGATGTCCGGAAACAGCACGGGTCGCGCCTGCTTCAGCAAGCCGAGAAAGACGTGGGCCAGGACTTCATCCGAGCCATTGCCGACAAAGATGTTTCGCGCGTCGACCGAGTGATACCGGGCGATGGCGGTCTTGAGTTGCCCGGCATCCGGATCGGGGTAAAGCTTGAGCGACTCCCCGGTTGCCTCGCGGATCGCATCGAGGGCGCGCGGCGAAGGCCCGTAAGGATTCTCGTTGGTGTTGAGTTTCACCAGATTGGCGAGCTTGGGTTGCTCGCCGGGCACGTAGGGCGTAAGCCCCTTGACGACATCGCTCCAGAAGCGGTTCATGGCTAGGCGGTTTGGCAGGTTGAGTGGCGGTGACGGGCGTGCGGCAGACTAGGCCGATGGTATCATGCACGCCTCGACCCTTCGCTCGACCACCACTGCCATGCGGCAAGCCGACATCTCGCGCAATACCCTCGAAACAAAGATCCGCGTCGCCCTCGATCTCGACGGCACGGGAATCTCCAGGCTCGGCACCGGCATCGGCTTCTTCGACCACATGCTGGATCAGGTTGCGCGCCACGGCATGATCGACCTGACGGTCGAGGCGGCGGGCGATCTGCACATCGACGCGCACCACACCATCGAGGATGTCGGCATCACCCTCGGCCAGGCGTTGGCCAAGGCGCTGGGCGACAAGAAGGGCTTGCGCCGTTACGGTCACGCCTATGTGCCGCTCGACGAGGCCCTGTCGCGCGTGGTGGTAGACCTGTCCGGCCGGCCCGGCCTGGTTTTCAACGTGCCCTTCACGCGAGCCACCATCGGCGAGTTTGATGTCGATCTGGTGCGCGAGTTTTTTCAGGGCCTGGTGAATCACGCCGGGATGACGGTGCACATCGATGCCTTGCGCGGCGACAACTCGCATCACCAGGCCGAGACGGTGTTCAAGGCCTTTGCCCGGGCGCTGCGCATGGCGGTGGAGGCCGACCCTCTGGCGGCCGGCGCCATTCCTTCGACCAAAGGCGCTCTCTGACCCTTTCTCCATGAGCACGGTCGCGGTTGTCGATTACGGCATGGGTAACCTGCGCTCGGTGGCCAAGGCCATCGAGCACGTTGCTCCCGGGTCCAGGGTTCTCGTCAGCTCCGATGCTGCCGTGATTGCCGGGGCGGACCGTGTCGTTGTTCCCGGTCAGGGTGCGATGCCGGACTGCATGCGTCAGTTGTCGGCGCGAGGCCTGCGCCAGGCGGTCATTGATGCCGCCGCTGCCAAGCCTTTTCTCGGCATTTGCGTGGGTTTGCAGATGCTCTTCGGCCATGCCGAGGAGGGCGACGTCATGGGGCTGGAGATTCTGCCGGGGCGCGTGCCGCGCTTTCCGCATGCCGCCATGGTGGCGCCCGACGGCACGCGTCTCAAGGTGCCGCACATGGGATGGAACCAGGTGCAGCAGGTGATGGCCCACCCGCTCTGGGAAGGGATCGAGGACGGCGCACGCTTCTATTTCGTGCACAGTTACTACGTCGAGCCGCTGGGCCCCGAGGTGATTGCCGGCTCAACCGGCTATGGCATCCCCTTTACCAGCGCCATTGCCCGCGCTAACATCTTCGCCGTTCAGTTCCACCCCGAGAAAAGCGCCCAGGCCGGGTTGCGACTGCTCGCCAATTTCATGCGCTGGAATCCCTGATCCGAGCGCCTCCAAGGCATTTCTTTATCTTCACACTCGACTATGCTGCTGATACCCGCGATTGATCTCAAGGATGGTCACTGCGTCCGCTTGAAACAAGGCGCAATGGACGATGCCACGGTATTTTCCGAAGACCCGGCGGCCATGGCCCGACACTGGATAGACAAGGGCGCGCGCCGGCTGCATCTGGTCGACCTGAATGGCGCCTTTGCCGGCAAGCCGAAGAATGAACCTGCGATCAAGGCGATTCTGGCGGAAGTCGGCAGCGAGATTCCGGTACAGCTCGGTGGCGGCATCCGCGATCTGGACACCATCGAGCGCTGCCTCGACGACGGCCTGACCTACGTCATCATCGGCACTGCTGCGGTGAAGAATCCCGGCTTTCTGCACGATGCCTGCGGTGCCTTTCCCGGCCACATCATCGTCGGACTCGACGCCAGGGAAGGCAAGGTCGCGGTCGATGGCTGGTCCAAGATGACCGGCCATGATGTCGTCGATCTGGCGAAGAAATTCGAGGACTATGGCGTCGAAGCGGTGATCTACACCGACATCGGACGCGACGGCATGCTCTCCGGCGTCAATGTCGAAGCTACCGTGAAGCTGGCCCAGGCCCTGCGCATCGACGTCATTGCCAGCGGCGGCATCGCCAGCATGAAGGACGTCAAGGCACTCTGCGCCGTGCAGGGCGAGGGCATCTCGGCCGCCATTACCGGCCGCGCCATCTATGAAGGTACGCTTGATTTCAGGAAGGCCCAGGCAGAGGCGGACAGGCTCTCCGCGCGCTGATGCTTGCCAAGCGCATCATCCCCTGTCTCGACGTCAACGCCGGCCGCGTGGTCAAGGGCGTCAATTTCGTCGAACTGCGCGACGCCGGCGATCCGGTGGAGATCGCGCGTCGCTACGACGAGCAGGGCGCCGACGAGATCACCTTTCTCGACATCACCGCCAGTTCCGATGACCGGGACATCATCCTGCACATCATCGAGGCAGTGGCCGCGCAAGTGTTCATTCCGCTGACGGTGGGCGGCGGCGTGCGCCAGGTCGAGGACGTGCGCCGGCTGCTGAATGCCGGCGCCGACAAGGTCAGCATGAATACCGCAGCGGTGAACAACCCGCAGCTGGTTGCCGATGCCTCGGCCAGGGTCGGCAGCCAATGCATTGTCGTTGCCGTCGACGCCAAACAGACGGCACCCGGCCGCTGGGAGGTATTTACCCACGGCGGGCGCAAGAACTCCGGGCTGGACGCCATCGAGTGGGCGCGCAAGGTGGAAACCCTCGGTGCCGGCGAGATTCTGCTTACCAGCATGGACAGGGACGGCACCAAGGCCGGTTTCGATCTCGCGCTGACCCGCGCCGTCGCCGACGCCGTAGGCATCCCGGTGATTGCCAGCGGCGGTGTCGGCACGCTGCAGCATCTGGCCGACGGGGTCACTGCCGGCCGTGCTGACGCCGTATTGGCGGCGAGCATTTTCCACTACGGCGAATACACCGTGCGCCAGGCCAAGGAATACATGCGTGGTCGCGGCATCGAGGTAAGACTGTGAGCTTGCTCTCATGCAACCGAAGGAGATACACACGTGATTGAACTGGACGTTATCCGCCGCGTGCAGGCGACGCTGGAGGAACGCAAGGGCGCCGCGCCTGATTCATCGTATGTGGCCAGCCTGTATGCCAAGGGCACCGACGCGATTTGCAAGAAAGTGGCAGAGGAAGCCGCCGAAACCATCATGGCGGCCAAGGATGGGGATCGCCTGCATCTGGTGCGCGAAGTGACCGATCTCTGGTTCCACAGCATGATCCTGCTGACTCAGTTCGGCATCGGCGTGGATGACGTGATGGTGGAATTCCGTCGCCGGGAAGGCATTTCGGGCATCGACGAGAAGAACAGCAGGGGCAGCGAAGAATGAGCGACTGCATTTTCTGCAAGATTGCGCGCGGAGAAATTCCGTCCAAAAAAATCTACGAAGACGAGGAAATCTTTGCTTTCCACGACATCAATCCGATTGCCCCTGTGCATTTCATGATCGTGCCCAAACTGCACATTGCTTCGCTGGCGGAGGCCGACATGGGCCACCAGATGCTGCTCGGCCGCATTCTGGCCAAGGCCGGCGATCTGGCAAGAAGCCAGGGTCTGAATGAAGGCTTCCGCACCATCATCAACACCGGGCGGATCGGTCATCAGGAGGTGTATCATCTCCACGTTCATATTCTGGGCGGCCCCGAGCCCCTGGGATCCATGCTTAAGCGCAAGGCGCCCTGAAATTCACTGAGCGCGAGGAGGAAATACAATGGGTTCTTTCAGCATCTGGCACTGGCTGATCGTGCTGGTGATTGTCATGCTGGTGTTCGGCACCAAGAAGCTGCGCAACATGGGGTCCGACCTCGGTGGCGCGGTCAAGGGCTTCAAGGACGGCATGAAGGAGGCGTCAGCCGACAAACCCGCCGAACCGCAGCAGGTTACCGGCCAGACCATAGATGTCGAGGCGCGCCGGGAGCAGACAAAATCCTGAATGCCGGCGGATGAACCGGCCCGCCGGCTGCTGCCGCAGCGGCCCGTCTGTCCGCCTCTCACCTTCCTTCTGATCTTTACGAACCCATGTTCGACGTCGGCCTTTCCGAGTTGATGGTCATCGCCGTGGTGGCGCTGGTCGTCATCGGCCCCGAGCGCCTGCCCAAGGTGGCGCGCACGGCGGGTCTGCTACTGGGCCGGCTGCAGCGCTATGTGGGCGATGTCAAGGCCGACATCAATCGTGAAATTCAGCTCGACGAACTGAAGAAACTGCAGCAGCAGGTGACCGATCAGGTGACCGGTCTGGAGGCTTCCGTGGCTCACGAAATGCGCGAGGTCGAAAGCGCGGTAAATACCGCCGTCGAACCGTTGGCTGCAGTTGCAACCGAGGCATCTGCGCCGCTTGCCGAGGCGATCCCGGCTCTCGATGAGAAGACAACGCAAGCGGTTGCGGCGGAAGCAGTCGCCGCCGAACCCCTGAAGTCCTGATGGCCGGCGAACAGGAAACATTCCTCTCCCACCTGGTCGAACTGCGCGATCGCCTGATCCGGGTCCTCATCGCGGTCGGCATCGCTTTCGTGCCGCTGGCCTTCTATGCCCGCGAGCTCTACTCGCTGCTCGCCGCCCCCTTGCTGGCGACCTTGCCCGCCGGCGGCCAGATGATCGCGACGGATGTTGTCGGCGTCTTTCTGGTGCCGATGAAGGTGGCGCTGACGGTGGCTTTCCTCACCGTCCTGCCCTACGTGCTTTACCAGATCTGGGCCTTCGTCGCGCCCGGCCTCTATGCCCACGAGAAGAAACTCGCGATTCCGCTGCTGGTGGCCTCGGTGATATTGTTTTTCGTCGGCATGGCGTTTGCCTACTTCGCTTTCTTCCCCATGGTATTCGGCTTCATGTCCAAGTTCGCGCCACAGGGTGTGGCGTGGATGACCGATATCGAAAAGTATTTCTCCTTCGTCCTCACCATGTTCCTTGCCTTCGGCGTCACCTTCGAGGTGCCGGTGATCGTCATCGTGCTGGTCAAGATCGGGGTCGTCGACGTCGCCAAGCTGCGCGAGTGGCGTTCCTATGTGATAGTCGGATCCTTTGTGGTCGGCGCGGTATTCACTCCTCCCGATGTGATTTCGCAGTTCATGATGGCGGTGCCGCTGTGGCTGCTCTATGAACTTGGCATTGTCCTGGCGAGTGTCATCGTGCGCCCGACTCCTGCCCGGGCCGGCGAGTCGGACTACCGGCCGCCGTCCGACGCGGAAATGAATCAGGAGCTTGATCGGGCCGAGCAGCAGTCGCGCGACGGGAAGATGTGAACTGCTGCCAGGCAACTTCCGCCGCGGCTCCGCGGTGGACGCCGCACCAAGCCGTGCAATGTTTTTGAAGCGGATCGGCTGTCAGCCGCCCTTGCGGCGCGACAGAGGGTGACGCGGCACATCCGGGTGGCGGCGGGCGGGCGGGGTGCCGGCGGGCTTGGTTTGAGCGACGGGCGTTGCGCGCCGTGCCGCCGCAGGCGACACTTGGGGGCGCTTGGCAACGGCGGCCCGGCGCACGGGTTGGTGCGGCGACTGCGAAGCCGCCGTGCCAGCCGGTTGCCAGGCGGGGATCAGGTGCCGCTTGCCCGGCCCGATCAGATCTGAGCGACCCATGGCTTTCAAGGCTTCGCGCAGCAGCGGCCAGTTTTCGGGATCGTGATAGCGCAGAAAAGCCTTGTGCAGTTTCCTTTGCCTGCCGCCGCGCACCACGGCCACGGCTTCGGACCCGGAGGTGACTTTCCGCAGCGGATTCTTTTCCGTGTGCCACATCGCGGTGGCCAGTGCCAGCGGCGTCGGCAGGAAGGTCTGCACCTGATCTAGGCGGAAGCCGTTCTTCTTCAGCCACAGCGCGAGTTCCAGCATGTCTTCGTCGGTGGTGCCGGGGTGGGCGGCGATGAAGTAGGGGATCAGGTACTGCTCCTTGCCGGCTTCCTTCGAGAACTTGTCGAACATCTGCTTGAAGCGCTCGTAGGTGCCGATGCCGGGCTTCATCATTTTCGACAGCGGGCCTTCCTGCGTGTGCTCCGGCGCTATCTTCAGGTAGCCGCCGACGTGGTGGCTCACCAGTTCCTTGACATACTCGGGCGAGCGTACCGCGAGGTCGTAGCGCAGGCCGGAGCCGATCAGGATCTTTTTCACCCCGGGCAGGGCGCGCGCCTTGCGATAGAGCGCGATCAGCGGGGCATGGTCGGTACCGAGGTTGTCGCAGATGCCCGGATAAACACAGGACAGGCGGCGGCAGGAGGACTCGATCTGCGGATCCTTGCAGGCCATGCGGTACATGTTGGCGGTCGGTCCGCCGAGGTCGGAGATGACGCCGGTGAAGCCGGGCGTGCGGTCGCGGATCTGCTCGATCTCATGCAGGATGGAGCCTTCCGAGCGGCTCTGGATGATGCGGCCTTCGTGCTCGGTGATGGAACAGAAGGTGCAGCCGCCGAAACAGCCGCGCATGATGTTGATCGAGAAGCGGATCATCTCCCAGGCGGGTATGCGGGCGTCGCCGTAAGAGGGGTGGGGCGCGCGGGCGTAGGGCAGGGCGAAGACATGGTCCATCTCTTCGGTTGAGAGCGGAACCGGCGGCGGGTTGAGCCACAGGTCGCGCCGCGCCGTGCCTTCGCCGTGGGCCTGGATCAGGGCGCGGGCATTGCCGGGGTTGGATTCGAGGTGAAAGCTGCGCGAGGCGTGGGCGTAGAGCACGGGGTCGTCACGCACCTGTTCGTAGGAGGGCAGGCGGATGGCGATGTTAGCGCGTGCTTGCTTCGTCGCGGCCAGACGCTCGGCGCGGCTGACGCCCCGAAGGAAGTCCCCTTGGGGGACGACGCGCACCACTGCTGCAGCAGCGGTGCGCGGGGTTGCCTTGCTGCCGGCCGGCGCGCCGGCTTCCTTCGGGGCGTACGGATCGGGATGGGCGTGTACCGCGCCCGGCGTATCCACCGTCGTCGAGTTTGCGACCGTCCACTCCGGCCCCGGCAGCCAGCCATAAGGAACCATGAAGGCCGTGCCGCGCAGGTCGCGGATGTCGTCGATCTGTTCGCCCCTGGCCAGACGGTGGGCAAGTTCGACCAGTGCCCGCTCGGCATTGCCGAACAGCAGCAGGTCGGCCTTTGAATGCGGCAGGATGGAGCGCCTTACCTTGTCCGACCAGTAGTCGTAGTGCGCGATGCGGCGCAAGCTTGCCTCGATGCCACCGATCACCAACGGCACATCGGGGAAGGCTTCGCGGGCGCGCTGGGAATAGACGATCACGGCGCGGTCGGGGCGGCGGTCGGCAGCGGCATGCGGCGTGTAGGCGTCGTCGGAGCGGATCTTGCGATCCGACGTATAGCGGTTGACCATCGAATCCATGTTGCCGGCGGTGATGCCGAAGAACAGCTTCGGCTTGCCCAGGCGCTTGAAATCGGTTGTCGATTGCCAGTCCGGCTGGCTGATCAGACCGACGCGAAAGCCCTGCGCCTCGAGCAACCGGCCGACCAGCGCCATGCCGAAACTGGGGTGGTCGATGTAGGCGTCGCCGGTGACCAGGATGATGTCGCACTCGTCCCAGCCCAGCGCGTCCATTTCGGCGCGCGACATGGGCAGGAAGGGGGCAGCGCCAAAACGCTGCGCCCAGTACTTGCGATAGGAAGTGAGCGGCTTCGCCGCAACCGTGTTCATTGCCGCTTCGGCTTGATCAGGCCGCGCGCACGCGGCTTTGCGATGGTACGTGGCGGGCGAGGAAATCCATCTGGTCGGCAAGGATGTTGCGGTTGCAGAGGATCAGGTATTCCGCCTTGTTCGGCACATAGGGCGCGTAAACCAGTTCCATGTGCGCCTGTTCGGGGGTGCGCCCGCTCTTGGTCTGGTTGCATTGACGACAGGCAGTGACCACGTTCATCCATGTGTCGCGCCCGCCTTGCGAGACCGGCAGGACGTGGTCGCGGGTCAGCCGCTGCGACGAAAATTCGCGGGCGCAATAGGCGCAGACATGCCGGTCGCGGTTGAAAAGCTCGCGGTTGGACAACGGTGGGGTCGGGTGCAGGGACTTGCCCGAGAGCGCCTTGCCGCGAATGGCGATGATGCTGCTGGTGGCGATTTCGGAACGCTCGCCGGTGACGCGGTTGGTGCCGCCGTAAAAAGTGAAATGTGTGTCGCCGGCGTCCCAGGCGACCAGGTCGCGTGCGACGTAAATGCAGGCATGCTGCCAACTCACCCAGCGGTGGGGAACTCCGTGCTGGTCGAGGGCAAGGATCAGCGGATGGCGACTCATCTCTATAGAATCCTGTATCGGCAGGAATTTAGCAGAGCGCAATGACTTTTCATAGCATTGAAAAGAGGGGAATAGCCACGCGACGGCTGCGCTATGCCATCGTTGCCTCGCTGCTGGGCCACCTGCTGGTGTTCTGGCCCGCCAATTTGCGCCTGCTGCTGAAGGATACGCCCGGGCTGCTGCAGGCCAGCCTGCGCCCGCCGCCGGTGCCGCCGACGCAACCGCTGCCGGCCAAAGCAGCAGTGCGCGCTGTGCCGTCAGCGCCGGTTCTTCGTCCATTGCCGGCAGCCTCGGCCGTGTCTCCGCTGCTGGAGCAGCCCGGGCCGGCAGTGGCTGCGCAACCGCCTTTGCTGCCTGCAGCCGCGGTTGTGAGGCCTTCGCCGGGTCCCGCGCCGGTTGTCGCCGCCGTCACGGGAGGTCCTCCGGCTGGCATCGCCGGCAGCCTGCCGCTGACGGAAGCCGGTGCGTCCGGCGAGGCCGCGGATGGCCTGCGCGGTTATCGTCTGGCGTTGGCGGCCCAGGCGCGGCGCTTCAAGCGCTATCCGGCGCAGGCGCTGGCGTCGGGCTGGGCGGGAAGCGCGGATGTCCGCGTTGAAGTCGGCAGCGACGGGCAGCCGCACGCCGCCACGCTGGTCCGTTCCAGCGGTCATGAACTTCTGGATCAGGCGGCGCTGGCGATGATGGATGCCGGCGCGCTGCGCGCACGCCTGCCCGAGAGCCTGCGCGGCAAGGCCTTCGCGGTAGTGCTGCCGGTGCTGTTCAACCTCGACGAGGAGTAGTCAGCGTGCAGGATGCCGCGGCGCGGCCGTCAGGTCTTCGGTACGGAACTGGTAGGTCCCCGCCCGGCGATCGGCAAAGTAGTGCTGCAGCGTGATTGCAATGGTGCGAAAGGCGATTTCGTCCCAGGGGATTTCGTCCTCGCGGAACAGTCGCAGTTCCAGTGTTTCCGTACCGGGGGCGAAGTCCAGATCCAGCAGTCGCGAACGGTAGATGACATGGACCTGATTGACGTGCTGCACGCTGATGAGGGTGTACATCGCGCCCAACTCTATGCGGGCGCAGGCTTCTTCAAGAGTCTCCCGGATGGCGGCGGCGGCGACCGTTTCGCCGTTCTCCATGAAGCCGGCCGGCAGCGTCCACTTGCCGTGACGCGGCTCGATGGCGCGGCGGCAGAGCAGTACGCGATCTTCCCATTCGGGCAGGGCGCCCACCACCATTCGCGGATTGCGGTAATGGATCACCCCGCAGGCGTCGCAAACATGGCGCGGCAGGGTATCGCCGGCGGGTATTCGCAGATTGACAGGTGCGCCGCAGGCACTGCAAAAGTTCATCGCCGGATCCATGCCGATATTCTAGCGCGCTGCAAGCCGTTGTTCCGGGGGGTGGGTGGCAGGGCGTCGCCATTGACCTGGAAGCGGTTGCGGTCGACCTGAGAGTTCACTAAAGCTCCATCCGCTATATCGTTGTTTAAGGATATTTCTTTTATTTGACGGACAAGCCCGATCGCTGTCCAAAGGGCCTCCGGAAAGAGGCTTATAAAACATAAATACCATAATAATCAATATGTTCTGATATATTTGTAATGTTTTTACTTACAAAGCTGCTCTATCTAATTCTTACAACAGATTGGTTTTTCCATTGATTTCTTTCTTGCCATACCCTGTGTGATCATGCATCTGCCGTGATTCGGGTTCCAGTTCGGGCCTGGCCGGCGCTCACAAGGAGTGCATGATGAAATCGACCGACACCTACAACGACATAAAGGAAGTCAATCTCTCCTACCTGATGCTGGCGCAGAACATGGTTCGCTCGGATCGCGAAGTGGCCATTTTCCGTCTGGGGATCAGTGAAGAGATTGCCGATGTGCTTGGCCGCCTGACCCCGGGACAGGTCCTGAAAATGGCCAGTTCGGACATGTTGCTGTGCAACTTCCGCTTTGACGACAGCTTGTTGCTCGACCTGCTCGCCAACCACGAACGCGATCGCGGCGTCGGCCACCTGCATGCGGCAATTCTCGCTGCCGGCAGGCCGGTCGCGACCATGGCCTGATCCTGTCGCAGGCTGCCATTCAACGTCAAGCGTCAAGCTGCGGAGGTTCTCCATGCGCAACAAGTCCGTCATCATAGAAGCGAAAGATATCGGCCTGGCGATCGAGTTGATCGAACTCGGTGCCCGTCTGCAACTGCTGGAAGCGGAGACCAACCTTTCCCGCGAGCGACTGCTCAAGTTGTACAAGGAAGTCCGTCATGAGTCGCCGCCGAAGGGCATGCTGCCGTTCTCCACCGACTGGTTCATGACCTGGCAGCCGAACATTCACGCCTCGCTGTTCATGGCCTACTTCCGCTTTCTCAAGTCGCACACGCAGCTGCGGGGGCTGGAACTGATCATCAAGTCCTACCGCATGTACCTGGACCAGATCAAGCGCGGCGGCATGGATACCGTACTTTCGCTGACGCGGGCGTGGACCATGGTGCGTTTTTTCGACGCCAACATGCTGCAAATGGCCACCTGTCGCGAGTGCGGCGGTGAGTTCGTTGCCCACGCCTACGATCCTACCCGCGGCTACGTCTGCGGCCTGTGCCACATGCCGGCGCGCGCGGGCAAGACACGGCGCGCCGCCGAGGCCGCGGCAAGCGCGGCAATCGCTGCAGCCTGACCGGATCCGGCCGCTCCAACCCGGGCAGTCCGAACCAGACGCGCTCCATCCGGTCAGCCGGATGGAGCGCGTTTTGTTTTGGCCTGCGGCGGACGGGAACTCGATACGGTGCACCGCGGGCGGCGGCCGCAGTGCCGGGTTCCGGCCCGGGGCGGCTGGCGCGGGCATGACGCCGCTCGCATACTGCGTCGCGCTTTGCTTGCCGCGAATCCGCGGTTTGCCGTTATGATTGCGGCTGGATAAGCCCAGCTGAAAAGGTTTATTGCCTTAAAGGCAGGTTTCAGCGGAGGCTCACGCCGGTTCGGCAGGCATCGATCGATGCGGCTGCAACCAATAGCAACAGTTCAGGGTAAAAAAAGATGTTACTGATCGTTGGCTACGTGATCGTCTTACTCGCCTCTGTCGGGACGTATGCCGTCCACGGCAGCTTGGCTGCATTGTTCGTGCCCATGGAATATCTGGCGATCGTCGGCCTCACGATCGGCGGCTTCCTTGCCGGCAACGGCAAGAAGGCGATCAGTTCCACTCTCAAGGCCTTGCCGGGAGTGCTGAAACCCTCTCATCTCAGCAAGGCGCTCTACATGGATTTGCTGGCCATGCTCTACGAGATTCTGTCCAAGGTGCGCAAGGAGGGGCTGATGTCCGTTGAGGGCGATGTCGAGACCCCGGAGAGCAGCGCGATCTTTTCCAAGTACCCCAAGATCCAGCACGATCATCACGTAATGGAGTTCATCTGCGACTACCTGCGCATGATGGTCGGCGGCAATCTCAATGCCTTCGAAATCGAGAACCTGATGGATATCGAAATCGAAACTCATCACCAGGAAGCGCATGTGCCGGCACATGTGATGTCGAAGTTGGCGGATGCGGTGCCCGCCTTCGGTATCGTGGTAGCGGTCATGGGCGTGGTCAACGTCATGGGTTCGGTCGGCCAGCCGCCGGCCATTCTTGGCAAGATGATTGGCGGTGCGCTGGTCGGCACCTTTCTCGGCATCCTGGTTTCCTATGGTTTTGTGGCGCCGGTTGCCGGCCAACTCGAGCAGAAATGCGAAGAGGAAGGAAAGATCTTTCAGGTCATCAAGTCGGTTCTGCTTGCCAGCATGAACGGCTATGCGCCGCAGGTAGCTGTCGAATTCGGGCGCAAGGTGCTGTTTTCCGGCGACAGGCCGACCTTTATCGAACTGGAAGAAGATCTCAAGGCGCGCAAGGGAAAGTAATGGTTTTCCCATGACGCGAGCAACCGACGATGAGTGACGACACCCAGCAACCGATCGTCGTAAAGAAAATCAAGAAGGGCGGTGGCGGTGCCCACGGCGGCGCCTGGAAGATTGCCTACGCCGACTTCGTCACGGCCATGATGGCCTTCTTCCTGCTGATGTGGCTGTTGGGCTCCACTTCGCAGGGCGATTTGAACGGCATCGCCGAATTCTTTCAGAATCCCCTGAAGGTCGCGATGGGCGGCGGCTCGGGATCGGGCGACTCCTCGTCCCTGATTCCCGGAGGCGGCAAGGATCTTACGGCGACACACGGCCAGGTCAAGAAGGGCGATATCGAGGCGGAGAAGAAGACCATCAATCTGCAGCGCCTGAAGGAGGATTTCGAGCGACAGGAAAAGACCAAGCTGGAGAGCCTCAAAGGCGAACTCGAGGCTCTGATAAATGCCAGTCCGGCGCTCAGCCAGTTCAAGAACCAGCTGCTGCTTGATCTCACCACCGAAGGACTGCGCATCCAGATCGTGGACGAAAAGAACCGCCCGATGTTCGATCTGGCCAGCTCCGATGTCAAGCCGTATACCCGCGTCATTTTGCGGGAAATCGGCCTGGCACTGAACAAGGTTGATAACCGCATCAGCCTTTCCGGCCATACCGACGCCCAGCCCTATGCCGGCGGCGACCGGGGCTTCGGCAACTGGGAGCTGTCGACCAATCGCGCCAATGCTTCGCGCCGCGAGATGGTGGCCGGCGGCATGGACGATCCCAAGATCATGCGCGTCGTCGGCCTCGCTTCAACAGTGCTCTACGACAAGCAGGATCCGTACAGCCCGAATAATCGCCGCATCAGCATCATCGTCATGAACAAGCGCACCGAGGAGGCGATTCTCGCCGACGGCCGGCAGATCAACGTCGAGACCGCGCAGGATGTCGATACGAAAAGCTTCTCTGTTCCTGCCGCTGCGGCAGGCCGATAAATGTGAGTAGAATGCAACCGACATGAATTTTTTCAACAAGACCTTCTGGTTCGGCCTGATCTGGACGTTTCTCGCCGGCGGCGCGATCTCATTGGTGTCGGGCAACAGCCTCGGGCTGTCGGGGTGGGGCGCCCTGCTGCTGGCGGCAGCCGGTTGGCAGGCCATTGCCGCCGTGTCGGGTCGGGGCGTGGCGAAAGGTGCCGGGGAGCGGCAGCGCATGAAGAGCGAGGAGCAAGCCCTGCTCAATGAGTTTCATCGTTTGCTGGAGGAGTGTTCGGGCCAGTTTTCGGTACAACTGGACGTCGCGCGCGGCGAAATCGGGCAGGTGCAGGCCCTGCTGTCCGAGGCCATTGTCAACCTGACGACGAGCTTCCAGAGCATGCACGAGCATACCCGTCGCCAGCGTGAGGTGACGGTATCGGTTGCCTCCGGTGCCGAGAGCGAAACCAGCAGCAACCGCTTCGATGATTTCGTCAAGGACACCTCGGCGGTGATGCAGCGGGTGGTGGACAGCATCGTCGGCAACAGCAAGCTGGGGATGGAACTGGTCGAACTGACAGAGAGCATTGCAGCGCGGACGCAGGATGTGCAGTCGATTCTTTCGGAAATCGGAGCGATCGCCAAACAGACCAACCTGCTGGCGCTCAATGCCGCCATCGAAGCCGCACGCGCCGGCGAAGCCGGGCGCGGTTTTGCCGTGGTGGCTGATGAAGTGCGCAATCTGTCGGGACGCACGACGCAGTTCAGCCAGGAGATCAGCACGGTGATCCAGAACATGCAGGTCACGGTGAAGAAGACCGAAGTGGCTATCCAGCGCATGGCCAGTCAGGACCTCACATTCGCTTTCGAGTCGAAGCAGAGCGTGGAGAAGATCATTGCCACCATGGAGGAACAGAACCAGGTGCGGGTGATCGCCCTGGGGCAGCTTGGCGGCATCGCCGACGAGGTGGATCTTCAGGTCGGACGCGCGGTTACCGCGCTGCAGTTCCAGGACATCGTGTCCCAGTTGCTTGGCCATGTCGGCCGGCGGGTTGACGCCATTGACGATGTGTCGCGCCATCTGGGCGAACTGGCGCAGACGCTGCAGCGCAACGCGGTGACCCCCGATGCCATCGGGGCCTTGCAATCCATGCAGTCGGAAACCCTTCGCGTGTCGGCGCGGCTGAAGGACATGGCGCAGGTCACGGCTAACAATCCGGTCAGCCAGACAGAGATGAATCAGGGCGGAGTCGAACTCTTTTAGTTAAGCCGCCCGCCATTCTTTTAGGGAGTTCCATATGTCCAAATCCATACTTGCCGTCGATGATTCCGCCTCCATTCGCCAGATGGTGGCGTTTACCCTGAAAAGCTCCGGGTATGACGTTGTCGAAGCCGTCGATGGCATGGACGGCCTGGAAAAGGCCAAGGCGAGGAGCTTCGATCTGATTCTTACCGATCAGAACATGCCGCGCATGGACGGACTGACCTTGATCAAGAGTCTGCGCGCGCTGGCCCAGTACAAGACCGTTCCGGTTCTGATGCTGACCACCGAGTCGTCCGATGCCATGAAGGTGCAAGGCAAGGCCGCGGGCGCCACCGGCTGGCTGGTCAAACCCTTCGATCCGCAGAAGCTGATCGAAGTGGTCAAAAAAGTCATTGGCTAACATCTCGCGGCATGACCGGGAGGCACCATGTCGATTGACATGAGCCAGTTCTATCAGGTGTTCTTCGAGGAGTCTCGGGAGCATCTGGACAGCATGGAATCCCTGTTGCTGGAATTGGACATCGGCGATCCGGATGCCGAGCAGCTGAATGCCATTTTCCGTGCGGCGCATTCGATCAAGGGTTCCGCCGGTACCTTCGGGTTTACCGATCTGGCCGAAGTCACCCACGTCCTCGAGAACCTGCTTGATCGCATCCGCAAGGGGGAACTGGCCCTGCGCCCGGAAATGATCGATGCCTTTCTCGATGCCGGCGATGTCCTGAAAGACCTGCTGGCGGCGCATCGCGGCGATGGCGCGGCCGACCCGGCGCAGGTGGCGGCGATGTGCAAGCGTCTTTCCGAACTGACCGTCAGTGCGCCGTCGTCTGCGCCGGTCGCCGTTGCGGCGCCGGTTGAGGTGCAGAAGGTAGCGGCGGAACTGGAAGTCAGCTTCGTTGTCGACATGGATACCGAAGCCGGTGCTCAGGCGGTCGATAATGTTGTCGCTGAATTGGCGCAGCGCTGGGCTGTTGCGGTCATCGACCGCGCAAGCGCCCCCGGCGTTCCGTGGCGCCTGCGTATTGCCGCCGAAGCCGATCCGGAGATCGTGCGCGGCATGCTCGACTTCATTGCGCGCAGCGACAGCATTCGCATCGGCACCGCGGCTGCGACGGCACCGGGCGCGGACGACAGCAATGCAGCCTATGGCTTCTTCGACGATGCTCCGCTCAGCGCCAGGGAAGACCCGGATGATTCCTGGGGCCTCTTCAGCGATGCGCCCGCGGCTATGCCGGAAGCGGCGCAAGTCGCAGCGCCCGCGAGCGACGATTCCTACGGATTTTTTGTCGACCTGCCCGCATCCGCGGCGACTGCCGTGGCGCCGTCGCCAGCGCCGGTTGCCGTGGCGGCAAGCGAAGGCGACGGTTTTGGTTTCTTCGTCGATGTGCCGGCGGCCGCCTCCGCTGCAGTCAGCACGTCGCCTGCGGCCGTTGCCGCAGTTGCGGAACCAGCGGCAGCGGCCAAGGCCCCGGCCGAGCGGCGTGTTGCGCCGCGAACCAGCGGCGGCGACACCTCGATCCGCGTCGATGTCGACAAGGTCGATCAGTTGATCAATCTGATCGGCGAGCTGGTCATCACCCAGGCCATGCTGGCGCAGTCTGCTTCCGCTCTCGATCCGGTCGAGTTCGAGCGTCTGCACAATGGCCTGGCCCAGTTGGAGCGCAACACGCGCGACATGCAGGAATCGGTGATGTCGATCCGCATGATGCCGATCTCGGTGGTGTTCTCGCGCTTCCCGCGCGTGGTGCGCGATCTTGCCCAGAAGCTGGGAAAGCAGATCGAGCTCAAGACCATCGGCGAAGGTACCGAACTCGACAAGAGCCTGATAGAGCGCATCAGCGATCCGCTGACCCACCTGGTGCGCAACAGCCTCGACCATGGCGTCGAAATGCCCGACGACCGCGTCGCCCGCGGCAAGTCGCCGAGCGGAACCATCACGCTCAAGGCCTATCATCAAAGCGGCAACATCGTCATCGAGGTGGGTGACGACGGCGCCGGGCTCAACCGCCAGAGGATTCTCGCCAAGGCCCGCGAAAAAGGCCTGGCCGCGCATGAGCAGATGAGCGACAGCGAGGTCTGGCTGCTGATATTCGAGCCGGGATTCTCCACCGCGGACGTGGTCACCGAAGTTTCCGGGCGCGGCGTCGGCATGGATGTGGTCAAGCGCAACATCACTGCCATGGGCGGCCGGGTCGAGATCGAGTCGATGACCGGCATCGGTACCCGCATGACCGTGCGCCTGCCGCTGACGCTGGCGATCCTCGACGGCATGTCGGTGGCCGCGGGCAAGGAAACCTACATTATCCCGCTCGGCTATGTCATCGAATCGCTGCAGGCAGAGCCGGCAATGATCAAGAGCGTTTCGGGTGTCGCGCGGCTGATCCAGGTGCGCGGCGAATACCTGCCGGTGGTGGCCTTGTATGAGGTGTTCGGGATTCCCGGCACCGTTACGCGGCTCGATCAGGGGATCATGGTGGTGCTCGAAGCCGACGGTGCAAAGGCCGCGCTGTTTATCGATGCGCTGCTTGGCCAGCATCAGGTGGTGATCAAGAGTCTGGAATCAAATTACCGCAAGGTTCCCGGGATATCGGGTGCGACGATCATGGGCGACGGCCACGTCGCACTGATTCTCGATGTAGTGGCGCTGGTGCAGATGGCGAAAAGCGCCCTGCCTGCGGCCGACTGAAACAAACCGGGCGACCAGGGGAGCGAGGAGCAAATGATGGTTCACGAACATGCGGCCAAGGGCAGGGATTCTGCCGAAGAAGGCGGCTATGCCGAGGAATATCTGACCTACACCCTGGGGCCGGAGGAGTACGCGATAGACATCCTCAAGGTGCAGGAAATCCGCGGCTATGAGGCGCCCACCACCATCGCCAATGCCCCCGACTTCCTCAAGGGCGTGATCAACCTGCGCGGCATCATCGTGCCGGTTGTCGACCTGCGCATCAAGTTCAATGTCGGCAAGGCCGAATACACCCCTTTTACCGTCGTCATCATTCTCAACATCGGCTCGCGCGTGGTAGGCATCGTGGTCGATAGCGTGTCTGATGTGATCATGCTGCGCCGGGAGAACATACGTCCCGCACCCGAGTTTGCCGCCACGGTCGATACCCGCTACATCAACGGTCTGTGCACGCTCGATGAGCGGATGCTGATCGTGGTCGATATCGAGCGTCTGATGCTTTCCCAGGAGATGGCCCTGGTCGACGCCGCACAGAACGCGCAATAAGTTCACCCCAACCAGCCAGCATCTTCCGCGGAGCCGAAAATAATGAGAACTAACCTGCCCGTCAGCCAAAACGAAATCATCCTCCGCGACGATCAGATGATCGTTTCCAAGACTGACCTCAAAGGCCAGATTACTTACATCAACAGGGACTTTCTCGACGTTAGCGGCTTCACCGAAGCCGAACTGATGGGTCAGCCGCACAACATCGTGCGGCACCCGGACATGCCCGTGGAAGCCTTTGCCGATCTCTGGAATACCTTGAAGGCCGGCCGGCCGTGGATCGGCATGGTCAAGAACCGTTGCAAGAACGGGGATTTTTATTGGGTCGAAGCCCACGCCACGCCGCTCTACGAAAACAATCAACTGGTCGGCTATATGTCGGTGCGCAAGAAACCCGGCCGCCAGCAGATAGATGCCACCGAGGCGGTTTATCGCCGGTTCCGCGAGAACAAGGCGGGTGGCATGCGCATCGAACTCGGGCGCGCGGTCTCCGGCGCCGGCTTCGGCCGGAAATTTGCCGACATGAGCATCAAGAGCAAGCTGAGCTGGGCCTTGATGCTGCTGTCGGTGATGCTGGTGGCGATTGGTGTGATTGGCCTGATCGGCATGAGCAAGGCCAACGACGGTTTGCGCGATGTGTATGAACTGCATATGGTCGGCCTTGCCGACGTCACCGGCATCAACCGCACGGTGTTGCGCAACCGCATCCTGACCGAAGGCGCGTTATTGGATCCGACAGCGGAAAACGTGGCCAGGAAATCCGAGGAAATCACCGCCAATATTGCGGCAATCAGCAAGGCTGCCGAGGAATACAAGGCGCGCATGACCGCCCCCGAGCAGAAGCAGGTCTTCGAGCGGTTTGCCGTCGATCGCGGCAACTTCGTCAGGGAGGGTCTCCTGGCGGTCTTGGAGCAGCTCAAGGCCGGCAAGGTCGACGAGGCGCGCAAGATCTTCCTCGAGAAGACCGAGCCCCTCAACGGCAAGGTGGTCGAGCACGTCAATAACCTGAGAAAATTCCATATAGAGAGCGCCCGGCATGAATTTTCCGAGGCCACCGCGCGCTATGAAGCCAGCCGCAATACGGCGATCGCACTGATAGCTGCCGGCCTGCTGCTGGCGGCAAGTGCCGCAGTGATTCTGATCCGGGCCATTACCCGGCCCCTGAGCGAGGCTGCCGATATTTTCATGAAGATCAGCCAGGGCCTGTACGGGAATTTCATCGACATCACCAGAAACGATGAGACCGGAAAGTTCCTGCAACGCCTTGAAGCCATGCAGACCAAGCTCGGTTTCGACGTCGCCGAGGCGGCACGCGTTTCCGACGAGAACCTGCGCATCAAGATCGCCCTGGACAACGTCAGCACCGGCGTGATGATCGCCAACAACGACCGCACCATCATCTACGCCAACAAGTCGGTGCAGAAGATCCTCAAGGGTGCCGAAGCGGCGATCCGCCAGCAGTTGCCGGGTTTCGATGCGGAAAAGATGATGGGGGTGAACATCGATACCTTCCACAAGAATCCGGCGCACCAGGCCAAGCTGCTGGCCACCTTCAGCAGCACCTACGTTGCCAACCTCGAAATCGGCGGCCGCTACCTGCGGGTGACGGCGAGCCCGGTCATCAATGCACGCAATGATCGCCTCGGTGCCGTGGCCGAGTGGCTGGATCGTACCGGCGAAGTGCTGGTCGAGAAGGAAGTGGCGAACATCGTCGATGGTGCGCTGCGCGGCGACTTTGTGACGCGGCTGAGCCTGGACGGGAAGGAAGGATTCTTCCGTCAGTTGTCCGAGGGCCTCAACCAGTTGTCCGAGGTAACCCAGACCGGTCTGACGGATGTGGCACGGGTGCTGCAGCTGGTGGCGGCGGGTGATCTGACGCAGAAGATCGACGCCGACTATCAAGGCATCTTCGGCCAGTTGAAAGACGACACCAACACCACCATCGAGCGTTTGCGCGAAGTCGTGGGGCGCATCAAGGAAGCCACCGAAGCGATCAACACCGCCTCGCAGGAAATCGCCGCCGGCAATCAGGATCTGTCGAGCCGCACCGAAGAGCAGGCGAGCAGCCTCGAACAGACGTCGTCGTCGATGGAGCAACTCAATGCCACGGTCAAGCAGAACGCGGAGAACGCCAGGCAGGCCAACGAACTGGCCAAGACCTCGAACGCAGGGGTAGTCAAGGGCGGACAAGTGGTGAAGGAAGTGGTCGTCACCATGGGCGAGATCCAGGCCAGTTCGAAGAAGATCTCGGACATCATCGGCGTCATCGACAGCATCGCCTTCCAGACCAACATCCTGGCGCTGAACGCCGCGGTGGAAGCGGCGCGGGCAGGCGAACAGGGACGGGGCTTCGCGGTGGTGGCGACGGAAGTGCGCAACCTGGCGCAGAGAAGCGCGACCGCGGCGAAGGAGATCAAGGCGCTGATCGCCGAGTCGGTTGACAAGGTGGAGTCTGGCGCCAGGCTGGTGCAGCAGGCGGGAAGCACGATGGACGAAGTCGTCACCAGCTTCCAGCAGGTGGCGAGCCTGGTGACCGAAATCGCCAGCGCC
>SESD01000002.1_pt1 | contig 150752 bp, 149 predicted proteins | sample 3171411 | NCBI WGS metagenome assembly SESD01 (sample SAMN06051880, study PRJNA518727) | freshwater metagenome | biome: subpolar coniferous forest; feature: holomictic lake; material: water; isolation source: holomictic Lake 442, 16.5 m depth | place: Canada: near Kenora, Ontario | collected...
GATCGAACAGCACCGCTTGTACGTCTGCAAACCTACCGGAAATCTGAATCACGGGCTCGCAACCGGGGCTCTTTGGGTCGCAAAGAGATAGTTCACACTGGTATCGGCATTCAACCAGTAGCGCTGGGTAAGCGGGTTGTGACCCATACCCCGCGTCTGGCGTAAATCGAGGTCGGCGCACCTGCAAAAACTTGCGAGTTCGCTGGGACGAACCATTTTGGCGTATTCGTGTGTTCCGCGTGGCAGGAGATTTAGCAGGTACTCAGCACCCACAATGGCAAATAGAAAAGACTTCGGGCTGCGGTTCAGGGTAGAAAAAAATACCCAGCCGCCCGGTTTGACCAATTCGGCACAGGCTCGCACTATGGATGCCGGGTCAGGCACGTGCTCCAGCATTTCCATGCATGTCACCACGTCAAAGCTGCCAGGCTGCTGCTGCGCCAATGCCTCGGCACTGACTTCAAGGTATTGCACGTTAGGCGTTTGCGCCTCAAGAGCATGCAACTGTGCCACCCTGAGCGCCTTGGCGGCCAGGTCAATCCCCGTCACCTGCGCGCCTGAACGCCCCATCGCGTCGGCCAGAATGCCCCCACCACAACCCACATCAAGAACCTGCTGACCCTTCAGAGGGCAAAGACTGTTGATCCAATCCAGCCGCAGCGGGTTCATCTGGTGCAAGGGACGAAACTCGCCTTCCAAATCCCACCAGCGATGAGCCAGATCAGAAAATTTGGCCAGTTCGGCCGGGTCAGCGTTCAGTGTTGAAGTCATAGAGGGATTATCGGCAAAATCAAAAGTCAGATGCTTTGGCAGGCTTCACAGACTCAGCCAGGGCAACAATACTATTTACCCCAGTAAACAAAAAACCCCGCCGGGCGGGGTTTTTCGGAAGCAATCTTGATCGACCGCTTGTTAGTGCAACACGAAGTGTCAGTTTGCGCGGGTACCAACCACTTCGATCTCGACGCGACGGTTTTTGGCGCGTCCTTCTTTGGTCTTGTTGTCAGCCACCGGTTGCTTCTCGCCCTTGCCTTCGGTGTAAACACGGTTTTTCTCAATGCCCTTGGACACCAAGTAAGCCTTCACGGCTTCCGAGCGCTGGACCGACAACTTCTGGTTGTAGGTATCAACACCGACGGAATCGGTATGGCCTACCGCAATAATGACTTCCAGATTGATGCCCTTGACTTTACCTACCAGGTCGTCCAGTTTGGCCTTGCCTTCAGGCTTGATGACAGCCTTGTCAAAGTCAAAGAAGGCATCAGCCGCATAAGTCACCTTGGTGGCAGCTGGTGGCGGCGGTGCTGGAGGAGCAGGTGGCGGCGGTGGCACGACCACTGGAGCGGGGGGAGGAGGAGGAGGAGGCACAACTACCGGAGGAGCAGGGGGAGCAGGCGGGGGCTTAACAATGGCACCGTCGCAACCCACAGCTGCAGTAGCCGGCGTCCAGCTGGCATCGCGCCAGCACAGTTCGTTGGTACCGTTTTTCCAGGTCGTGCCACTGGCGTTGACCCAGTTGTCGACTGTTTGCGCACCGGCGGCAGTTGCAAGTGCTGCAGCAGCAAGCAGCATTGCCACTTTGTTAAATTTCTTCATGGTTCTCCTTAGGGGAAAGGGCCGCAGCGGCGCTGCGAGTGTTTACAACACGCTCTAAATGCCCATCACCTAAAGCGTTCGCGCCATTGTGCCACAGCCCGATTGCGCCAGAAACCCGAAAAAGCACCTTCGGCATGTCCTCCTACAAAAGCCGATGGGAAATGTGCATTGACGTTGCCGAGAAGCCACAGGGCCAGTTTACTGCGCGCCTATTAGAATCAGAGGTTGCCTTTGACACACGCCAGACACGACCGCCCATGACTCAATTCGCCAAAGAGACCCTGCCCATCAGCCTTGAAGAGGAAATGCGACGCAGCTACCTCGACTACGCCATGAGTGTGATTGTCGGTCGCGCCCTGCCCGACGCACGGGATGGCTTGAAGCCAGTGCACCGACGCGTTCTCTTTGCCATGCATGAGCTCAGCAACGACTGGAACAAGCCCTATAAAAAATCGGCACGCATTGTCGGTGACGTTATCGGCAAGTATCACCCGCACGGCGACCAATCGGTCTACGACACCATCGTGCGCATGGCGCAGGATTTTTCCATGCGCCACATGCTGGTCGATGGTCAGGGCAATTTTGGTTCGGTCGATGGCGACAACGCGGCGGCCATGCGGTACACGGAAATCCGCCTTGCAAAGATTGCCCATGAGCTTCTGGCCGATCTGGACAAGGAAACCGTTGATTTCGGACCCAACTATGACGGCTCGGAAAAAGAGCCGCTGGTCATGCCCACCCGGTTGCCCAACCTGCTGGTCAACGGTTCTGGTGGTATTGCGGTGGGCATGGCCACCAACATTCCACCGCACAACCTCAATGAAGTGGTCGACGCCTGCCTGCACTTGCTGCGCAACCCGCAAGCCTCGATAGACGAGTTGATGGAAATCGTGCCGGCACCTGATTTTCCAACGGCCGGCATTATTTATGGTATCAACGGCGTGAAGGATGGCTATCGCACGGGTCGGGGCAAAATTGTGATGCGCGCGAAGTGCCACTTTGAAGACATCGACAAAGGCCAGCGCCAAGCCATCATCGTCGACGAACTGCCTTACCAGGTCAACAAAAAGACGCTGCAGGAACGCATGGCTGAACTGGTGCACGAGAAAAAGATTGAAGGCATCAGCCACATTCAGGACGAGTCGGACAAGTCCGGCATGCGACTGGTCATTGAACTTAAACGCGGCGAAGTGCCCGAGGTCGTACTGAACAACTTGTACAAGCAAACGCAGTTGCAGGATACGTTCGGCATGAACATGGTGGCGTTAATCAATGGCCAACCCAAACTGTGCAACTTGAAAGACCTGATTGAAGTCTTTTTGCAGCACCGTCGCGAAGTGGTAACCCGACGTACCGTGTTCAACCTGCGCAAGGCGCGAGAACGCGGTCATGTGCTTGAAGGCCTCGCCGTGGCGCTGGCCAATATTGACGATTTCATTGCCATCATTCGCAACGCTCCGACACCACCGGTCGCCAAGGTCGAGCTGATGGCCAGACCCTGGGACAGCAAACTGGTGCGGGAAATGCTCACCCGAACTCGTGCTGACGGTGGCACGGTCAGCGCCGACGACTACCGCCCGGATGGACTGGAAAAGTCATACGGTATGGGTAGCGATGGTTTGTACCGACTCTCCGACACGCAGGCGCAAGAGATTCTGCAAATGCGTCTGCAACGCCTGACCGGACTGGAACAGGACAAAATCGTCGCGGAATACAAAGAAGTGATGGCCGAGATTGACGACCTGCTCGATATTCTGACAAGACCAGAACGCGTCTCTACCATCATTAGCGAGGAACTCACGGTCATCAAGACCGAGTTCGGCCAAACCAAGCTGGGCGCAAGGCGCAGCCTGGTCGAGTACAGCTCTTTTGACCTGAGCACCGAGGACCTGATCACGCCCACGGACATGGTGGTAACGCTTTCGCACAGCGGCTACATCAAGAGCCAGCCGCTCAATGAATACCGGGCGCAAAAGCGCGGTGGACGCGGCAAACAGGCTACCGCCACCAAAGAAGACGACTGGGTGGATCAACTCTTTATTGCCAACACGCACGATTACATCCTGTGTTTCAGCAACCGTGGCCGCTTGTACTGGCTCAAAGTGTGGGAAGTGCCGCAAGGCTCAAGAGGTTCGCGTGGACGCCCGATTGTCAACATGTTTCCGCTGACCGAGGGTGAAAAGATTACCGTGGTGCTGCCGCTCACCGGAGAAAAGCGCACCTTCCCGGCCGACCAGTACGTTTTCATGGGCACCAGCATGGGAACAGTCAAGAAAACAGCGCTGGATGAATTCAGCAACCCGCGCAAGGGCGGCATTATTGCGGTCGATCTGGATCCGGGCGATTTCCTTATTGGAGCGTCACTAACCGATGGTCAACACGACGTGATGCTGTTCAGCGATGGCGGCAAAGCGGTGCGCTTTGACGAGAACGACGTGCGTCCGATGGGCCGTCAGGCGCGCGGTGTGCGCGGCATGACGCTGGAAGACGGTCAAAGCGTGATTGCCATGCTGGTGGCCGAGGACGAGCTGCAAAGTGTATTGACGGCCACCCAGAATGGTTTTGGCAAGCGCACCAGCATCACCGAGTACACGCGTCACGGCCGCGGCACCAAGGGCATGATCGCCATCACCCAGTCCGAGCGCAATGGCAAAGTAGTGGCCGCCACGCTGGTGCACGCCGACGACGAAATCATGTTGATCACCGACAGAGGCGTTTTGGTGCGTACCCGGGTCAGTGAGATTCGCGAACTCGGTCGCGCCACACAAGGCGTCACGCTGATCGGCCTGGACGAAGGCTCCCAGTTAAGTGGACTGCAGCGTATTGTTGAAAATGATGCGAATCCAGCCACCGATGACACTGCAGGTGAAGATTCTGATGAATCGACCCTTTAACTTCTCCGCCGGACCGGCGGCCATGCCGCAAGAGGTTCTGGCCGAAGCTGCGCAAGAGATGCTGGACTGGCACGCCAGTGGTATGAGCGTGATGGAGATGAGTCACCGTGGTGTGGAATTCACCTCGATTTATGAACAAGCTCAAGCCGATTTGCGTGAACTTCTGGCGGTGCCAAATCACTTCAGAATCCTGTTCATGCAGGGCGGCGGTCTGGCAGAAAATGCCATCGTTCCGCTCAACCTATCGCGAGCCGGTGTCGTGGACGTTGTGGTGACCGGCAGTTGGAGCCAGAAGTCGCAAATGGAAGCGCGCAAGTACTGTACCGTCAACATTGCGGCCAGCAGCGAGGCCGACCGACACACGACCTTGCCGAGCCCGGCTGGCTGGCGATTGAGTCGGGACGCGAGCTATGTGCATATCTGCAGCAACGAGACTATTCATGGTGTGGAGTTCCATGAACTGCCGGACCTCAAAGCCCTGGGACATGACGCACCGCTGGTCATCGATTTTTCTTCTCACGTGGCATCGCGACCGCTGGACTGGTCCAGGGTCGGACTGGCATTTGGTGGCGCACAGAAAAACCTGGGGCCAGCCGGATTGACCGTGGTGGTCGTGCGTGACGATCTGCTGGGCCATGCTCTTGCCATGTGCCCCAGCGCACTGAACTACAAAACGGTAGCCGACAACCAGTCGATGTACAACACACCACCGACCTACGCCATCTACATGGCTGGACTGGTGTTTCAGTGGCTTAAACGTCAGGGTGGTATTGCCGCAATGGAAATTCGCAACAAGGCTAAAGCGGCACTGCTGTACGACGCCATTGACAGATCAGCGCTGTACCAGAACACGGTAGCCAAAAACTGCCGCTCGCGCATGAATGTGCCTTTTTTTCTGCGGGACGAAAGTCTCAATGAGGTGTTTTTATGCGGTGCGCGGGAGCAAGGCTTGCTGCAACTCAAGGGTCACAAATCGGTCGGTGGCATGCGCGCCAGCCTCTACAACGCCATGCCCTATGAGGGCGTCCAGGCGCTAGTGAACTACATGCAGCAATTCGAGCAAATCAAAGCCTGACCCATGACCAAGTCTGCCAACCCCCTGCCGAGCCTGTCTGACTTGCGCGTCCAGATTGACGCCATCGATCAGCAATTGCTGGGGCTTCTGAATAACCGCGCGCTGGTTGCAGAAAAAGTGGGAGAAGTCAAAAAGCGCGAGGGCACTGCCTTTTTCCGCCCCGACCGCGTTGCTCAAGTGATTGAGAAAATCCAGCTATCCAATCCGGGGCCTCTGAAGAGTCCTCATGTAGCGGCCATCTGGCGCGAAATCATGTCGGCCTGCCTGGCCCTTGAATCACCACAGCGAGTCGCTGTGCTGGGGCCAGCAGGTACCTTTTGCGAGCAGGCCGCGATCGATTTTTTTGGTGGTGCCGCCGATCTGATCTACTGCGCCAACTTTGATGAGGTGTTTCACGCCACTGCAGCCGGTAGCGCTCAATACGGCGTTGTGGGTGTTGAAAACTCCACCGAAGGCATGGTGACGCGCTCGCTCGACTTGTTCTTGCATTCGCCCACCCATGTGATCGGTGAGGTCACTTTGCTGGTTCGTCACAACCTGTTGCGGCTGGAAAACTCGGTGGAGGGAATTGATGCCGTACTGGCCCATCCGCTGGCGCTGGCCCAGTGCCAGGCCTGGTTGTCCAAACATCTGCCTCACGCCGAGCGCCGTCCGGTATCGAGCAATGCTGAAGGGGCCAGACTGGCCACCACTAACGCTGCATGGGCTGGCTTGGCCAGCGAGCGGGCGGCAACCCAGTTCGGCTTGCACATTGCGGCGCACGCGATTCAGGACGACTCTTACAATCGCACCCGCTTTGCCATCATCTGCCTGCCACAAACGGCGGCAACGCCGCCGCCGTCGGGCAACGACTGCACCAGTCTGATTGTGTCCGTACCCAACCGGCCGGGTGCTGTTCACGACCTTCTGGTTCCACTCAAGACGCATGGTGTGTCCATGACGCGTTTTGAATCACGACCGGCGCGCACTGGTCAGTGGGAGTATTATTTTTACATCGACATCCAGGGTCACCCCTCGCAGCCTCATATCGCGCTGGCTCTCAAGGACTTGCAGGGTCTGTCTGCGTTTTATAAGGTGCTCGGCACCTACCCGGTGGGCACATAACATGGGCCCCCACGCTTGCATTCGTTCGCGGCCCACCGAGGGGCAAGCGCCGCCCTGTGGGTGGCCCGTCGGGAGTCTTAATGTTTGAACAACTCGCCATCATTGGCTGTGGCTTGATGGGTGGCTCTTTTGCGCTTGCGCTCAAACGGGCCGGACTTGTCAAGCGTGTGGTCGGCTACAGCAAGTCACCCTCCACCACGGAGCGTGCCCGCCAATTGGGTGTTATTGATGTGGAGGCCCCTTCTGCCTTGCTGGCGGTGTCGGGTGCCGATATTGTCCTGATCGCGGTGCCGGTAGCGGCCACGGAGGCCACTTTCAAGGCCATCAAACACCTGGTAACGCCCCAGATGCTGGTGATGGACGTGGGCTCAACCAAGCGCGAGGTGATTGATGCCGGCCGCCGTGCGCTACGCGAGCAAATCGGCTCCTTTGTGCCAGCACACCCGGTCGCCGGCAAGGAAGTCTCAGGTGTGGAACACGCGGACGCCGACCTCTACACCGGCAAGCAGGTGATTCTTACCCCGATTGAGCGCACCCTAACCGTGCAATTGCAAAAGGCGGTTGATGTCTGGACGGCGCTAGGTTGTCGGGTTGTCAAGATGTCGCCCGAGGCGCACGACGCAGCATTTGCCGCGGTCAGCCATTTGCCACATCTCATTTCATTTGCCCTCATGAACGCGATCTCGGGTCAACCTCATGGGAAAGACTTTCTTTCGCTGGCCGGTCCCGGTTTTCGGGATTTCACCCGAATCGCCGCCAGTGACGCAAAAGTGTGGCGCGACATCATGGTCTCCAACCGCGAAGAACTGCTGGCGCAGTCAAAGCTTTTTCAGCGTCACCTGCATGCTTTGGAGCTGCTTATTTCCAGCGGCAACGGCGAGGCCCTCGAAGACTTGATTGACCAGGCCAGCCGCACCCGCGCCCACTGGCGCATCGCACAGCATCAGAAATAATGTTTTCCACCTCGTTTCTTGACATTCCGCCCCTTGCTTCAGCGGGTGGAACCATCGCTTTGCCGGGCTCCAAAAGCATCTCGAACCGTCTGCTGTTGCTGTCCGCACTGAGCCAGGGCACGACAACCCTGCATGATGTGTTGGACTCAGACGACACGAGAGTCATGCTCGACGCCTTGCAGATACTGGGTTGTGGCGTGCGCCAAAGTGGCACAAGAGTTGAGATAGACGGTCTCGGCGGCGAACCCGGCAATCAGAAAGCCGATCTCTTCATGGGCAATGCCGGCACTGCCATTCGCCCGTTGACCGCAGCATTGGCGGTGATGGGAGGCGACTACGAATTGCGAGGCGTACCGCGCATGCACGAGCGTCCGATTGGCGACCTGGTCGATGCCTTGCGCCAGTTGGGCTGTCAAATAGATTACCTCGGGCAGGACGGTTTTCCTCCACTGCGAATTGGACAACCCCGCCTGTCGCTGCAAGGTCCGATTCGAGTACGTGGCGACGTATCAAGCCAGTTTCTTACGGCACTGTTAATGGCGCTACCACTGGTGGCCCAAAAGGAAATTGTGATCGAGGTGATGGGCGAACTGATCTCACGACCCTATATTGAAATCACGTTGAACCTGCTGGCACGCTTTGACATTCATATCGTTCACGAAGGCTGGCAACGTTTCACTATTGTGGCCGGCAGCAAGTTCAAGTCACCCGGGACGCTGCAGGTAGAAGCCGACGCCTCGTCTGCCAGCTACTTTATCGCCCTTGGCGCCATAGCAGATGAAGCCACAGGACCGGGCGGCATACGGATTAATGGCGTTGGTGCCGACTCGATCCAGGGCGACATCCGCTTTATTGAAGCGGCGCAAATGATGGGTGCACGGGTGATGAGTGGCCCCAACTGGCTTGCGGTGTCACGCGGCAGTTGGCCGCTCAAAGCAATCGACATGGATTGCAACCACATCCCGGATGCGGCGATGACGCTGGCGGTGATGGCCTTGTATGCGAAGGGAACCACCACGTTACGGAACATAGCCAGCTGGCGCGTCAAAGAAACCGACCGTATAGCCGCCATGGCCTGTGAGTTGCGCAAGCTGGGCGCGACAGTGCAAGAAGGCGTGGACTTCATCCGCGTCACGCCTCCGGCTAACGCCAGCGACTGGAAGGCCGCCAGCATTCATACTTATGACGACCACCGAATGGCTATGTGTTTTTCGCTGGCCGCCTTCAACCCGGCTGGACTTCCATTGCGAATTGAAGACCCGAAATGCGTGGCCAAGACTTTTCCCGACTATTTTGAGGCGCTATTTTCCCTGGTCCGAAGTCCGGTCGAAGCTATCCCTGTCATTTGCGTCGATGGCCCAACTGCCTCTGGCAAGGGCACGCTGGCGGAGGCGCTGGCGAAAGAGTTGGGCTACCATTTTCTGGATTCCGGCTCGCTTTACCGCATCACGGCGCTGGCCGCCCTGCAGGCTGGCCTGCTACTGGACAGCACAGATGAGCAAGCGATTGCGGAGCTGGTTCAAACCCTGTCTATCCGGTTTTCTCAAGGGCGAATCCTGTTGGAGGGCACCGACGTCAGCGACGCGATACGAACTGAAGAAGCGGGCATGAACGCTTCCAGAGTCTCGGCGCTACCCATGGTACGGTTGGCGCTGATAGATCTGCAACACGGTTTTCGCCAGCTACCCGGACTGGTGGCTGACGGTCGTGACATGGGAACTGTCATCTTCCCCCTGGCCACGCTCAAAGTATATTTGACCGCCAGCGCTGAACAGCGTTCGCTAAGACGCCATAAACAATTGATTTCAAAGGGAATATCAGCTACACTCCCATCTCTTCGCGCCGGTCTGGAAGCACGTGATATGCGGGATTCGTCCCGCAGCGTCGCACCTCTCAAACCAGCGCAAGACGCCCGGTTGCTGGACAACTCGGATTTGACGGTTGAAGAATCCGTCGATCTGGTGTTGGCTTGGTGGCGGGGCAAACAACCGTTCAGAGAAATCTGAACAGTTGCGCCGGTCCATACCAGCCCTCTCGCGCAGCATATTGCGCACTGCTTGTGTGGTTCAACAAACTAACCCGCGGATCAAACCGTGAATTAACCTGCGGTTAACGCCGTATTGAAAAATGTCAGAATCTTTTGCCGCCCTATTTGAAGAGTCCTTGACACGCACAGAAATGCGTCCAGGCGAAGTTATCACTGCTGAAGTGGTACGTATTGAGCACAGCTTTGTGGTTGTCAACGCTGGCCTCAAGTCTGAAGCCTATGTGCCATTGGAAGAATTCAAGAGTGACAAAGGCGAAATCGAAGTCCAGGTTGGCGACTTCGTTTCGGTGGCCATTGGCTCCATCGAAAACGGCTACGGCGACACTATCCTGTCGCGCGACACGGCCAAGCGTCTGGCGTCCTGGATGAGCCTGGAAAAAGCGCTGGAAACCGGCGAGTTTGTCACCGGCACCACCAGCGGTAAAGTCAAGGGTGGCCTGACCGTATTGGTCAATGGCATCCGCGCCTTCCTGCCCGGTTCACTGGTTGACACCCGTCCTACCAAAGATCTGTCACCCTACGAAAACAAGACACTTGAGTTCAAGGTCATCAAGCTCGACCGCAAACGCAACAACGTTGTGCTGTCACGCCGCGCCGTGGTAGAAGCCAGCATGGGCGAAGAGCGCGCCAAGCTGATGCAAACCCTCAAAGAAGGCTCCGTGGTTCAGGGTGTTGTGAAAAACATCACCGAGTACGGCGCATTTGTGGATTTGGGCGGTATCGACGGACTGCTGCATATCACCGACATGGCCTGGCGCCGTGTCCGTCACCCGTCCGAAGTGGTGACCGCTGGCCAGGAAATCACCGCCAAAATCCTGAAGTTTGATACCGAGAAAAACCGCGTTTCACTGGGTCTGAAGCAAATGGGTGACGACCCTTGGATGGGCGTCAACCGTCGCTATCCACAAGGCACCCGTATGTTCGGCAAGATCACCAACATCGCTGACTACGGCGCATTTGTGGAACTCGAACCCGGCATCGAAGGGCTGGTTCACGTGTCTGAGATGGACTGGACCAACAAGAACGTGGCGCCCAGCAAGATTGTTGCCCTGGGTGACGAAGTCGAAGTCATGGTGCTGGAAATCGACGAAGACAAGCGCCGCATCTCTTTGGGCATGAAGCAGTGCAAGGCCAATCCCTGGCAGGAGTTTGCACAAAACACCAAGCGCGGTGACCGCGTCAAGGGCCCGATCAAGTCGATCACCGACTTTGGTGTGTTTGTCGGTCTGGCCGCCGGTATCGATGGTCTGGTTCACCTGTCCGACCTGTCCTGGAATGAGGCTGGCGAAGCGGCTGTGCGCGAATACAAAAAAGGTCAGGAAGTCGAAGCCTTGGTGTTGGCTGTGGATGTCGACCGCGAGCGCATCTCGCTGGGCATCAAACAGTTGGATTCCGATCCCTTCACGACCTTCGCCACGATCAACGACAAGGGTCAGGTTGTCACTGGCAAGGTAAGAACGGTTGATGCCAAGGGCGCAGAAATCGATCTGGGCGATGACATCATCGGCTACTTGCGCGCCAGCGAAATCTCGCGCGACCGTGTGGAAGATGCCCGCAACGTGCTGAAGGAAGGCGACGAGGTCACCGCTGTGGTGGTCAACGTGGATCGCAAGACCCGCAACATCCAACTGTCCATCAAGGCAAAGGATGCGGCCGATCAAAACGAAGCCATGGCGACATTGAGTCAAACCTCCGCTCGTGAAAACGCCGGCACCACCAGCCTGGGCGCATTGCTGCGCGCCAAACTGGACAACAACGAAAAGTAAACTGCTCGTGCGGGAGACAGACCAGGCGGCGCGGTCCAGACGCCCACCTGAGCTGTCCCAAGCCGACTAGTCAATATGACGCGATCCGACCTTGTCGAGGAATTGGCCAACCGTTTTGGCCAGTTGACCCACCGCGACGCTGAATTTGCCGTCAAGGCGATTCTTGATGCAATGAACGATGCTCTGGTGCGTGGTGATCGAATTGAGATTCGGGGCTTCGGCAGTTTCTCCATCAATTACCGTCCCCCTCGCATTGGACGCAATCCACGCAGTGGCGCCAGTGTGGCGGTGCCCGAAAAACGTGTGCCGCACTTCAAACCTGGCAAAGCATTGCGTGAAGCAGTGGATCAACGCACTGCCGAGCTTGGAGCCAAGCACAAGGTCTGACCGTTAGAATCGATTCGTCATTGGGGATATCGATGAAAAACCTCCTTTGGCTGCTTAAGTGGGCACTTAAGGCAGCTATTTTTTTTACCCTGTTTGCCTTCGCCCTGAATAACCAGCAGGACACCACGGTGCATTTTTTCTTCGGCAGCCAGTGGCGCGCACCCCAGGTGTTGGTGGTGCTAAGCGCTTTTGCAATTGGCGTCGCTGTCGGCGTATTGGGTATGATGCCGCGCTGGTGGAGACATCGACGCATTGCTGCCGCAACGACAACGGCCAGTGCAGACACCGCCACATTGCAGCCAGCACTGCACTCCCCGCATGGACTTTGACCTGAGCTGGATACTGCTGGGCTTACCGTTGGCATTTGTGCTGGGCTGGGTCGCTTCGCGCTTTGATCTTCGCCAGTTGCGCATTGAAAATCATCAGGCGCCGAAAGCCTATTTCAGGGGTTTGAACTTTTTACTCAACGAACAGCAGGACCAGGCGATTGACGCCTTCATTGAAGCGGTGCAGAACGACCCGGACACCTCGGAATTGCATTTTGCGCTGGGCAATCTGTTCCGGCGTCGTGGCGAGTATGAACGTGCAGTGCGCGTCCACGAACATCTGCTGTCGCGCGGCGATTTGAACTTGGCTGATCGTCAACGCGCGCAACATGCGTTGGCACTGGACTATTTGAAGGCTGGTCTGTTGGACCATGCCGAAGCTGCGCTACGCAAGCTTGAAGGAACGCCATTTGAAGCCCAGGCGAGATTGGCGCTATTGGCCAACTATGAGCGCAGTCGTGATTGGCTACAAGCCGCGAAAATTGCCCAAAAAATGGCTCACGCCAAGCAAGGAAATTTTGACAGTCGTCTATCGCATTACCTGTGCGAGCAAGCTGCGGAGTGCGTGGCCAAACAACAGCTCGATCAGGCACAGTCTTTGCTGCGGGAAGCGACGCAGACCGCGCCTGCGGCGCCTCGACCGCGTGTTGACCTTGCCAGACTTTGGGCCGGTCAGGGCAGGGCTGGCGACGCCTTTGCAATGCTCGAAAAGTCACTTCAAGCTTCGCCTTCGGCGGCCCCCTTGCTCGCCGGACAACTGGTCGAATATGCGGTTGCCAGCGGCCACTCGCTTGAAGCGCTCGAACTGCTAAAGTCCAACTACAAAATGTCTCCCTCGCTGGATATTCTGGATGCCATCGTGACCCTCGAAGCCACTGTGACAAACCCATCGCCGGTGGCACGGGACTGGTACGTTCACCACCTGGAGCGCGAGCCCTCGCTGGTTGCCGCCGCCAAATGGATTGCCGGAGAGAAGCTCGAGCACGAGCAGTTTCACCCTCAGGTGCAACGGGCATTGGACCATGCCGTCAAGCCGCTGTTGCGCTATCGCTGTGCGGCGTGCGGCTTTGAGGCCAAACAACACTTCTGGCAATGCCCCGGCTGCCAGACCTGGGACAGCTACCCAACCCGCCGGGTTGAAGAGCTATGAGCGACCCACCAAATTTAATGAACATTTCCAGGGAAGCTTTGTCTAGAGCCCGCGTGCTGGTTGTAGGCGACGTCATGCTGGACCGCTATTGGTACGGTGCTGTCGACCGCATCTCGCCCGAGGCACCTGTTCCCATCGTCCGCGTTACACACGAGGAAGAGCGCAATGGCGGCGCAGCCAACGTGGCCTACAACGTGGTCACTTTGGGGGCTCAATCATCGCTGCTGACCGTGGTGGGCGATGACGAAGCCAGCCATAAGCTGGAGGCACTGGTAGCGGGAACCGGCATCCAAACCCACTTTGGCCGTGACCCTGATCTGAAGACGACCGTCAAGCTGCGGATCATTGGCCGCCAGCAGCAGTTGTTGCGACTTGATTTTGAAAACACCCCGAAGACCGAGCTGCTGGCCTCACAAACCGCTAGTTTTGCCGAATTGCTGCACGAACACGATGCCGTGTTATTTTCAGACTACGGCAAAGGTGGCCTCGCTCACGTCAGCGACATGATCACGCGCGCCCGTGCCGCGGCGAAGCCGATCCTGATCGATCCCAAGGGTACCGACTTTTCACGCTACAAACACGCCACTGTCATTACACCCAACCGCGCCGAGTTGCAGCAGGTTGTTGGCCCTTGGTTAGACGAATCTGAGCTTCAGACGAAAATTGACAATTTGCGTGAACAGCTCGACTTGATCGCGGTACTGCTGACACGCAGCGAAGAAGGTATGACACTTTTTGATGCACAGGGCCTGCTGCATGTGGGCGCCCAAGCGCGCGAAGTGTTTGATGTGACTGGCGCCGGTGATACCGTGATCGCCACGATGGCGGCGATGGTGGCTGCAGGCATGACACTGCGGCAGGCGATGCCGCTGGCAAACCGTGCGGGTGGCCTGGTAGTGGGTAAATTTGGCACGGCCACAGTATCTTATGAGGAGTTGTTCGCATGACCCGAGTCGTTGTAACTGGTGCTGCGGGTTTTATTGGCAGCAACATCGTTAAAGGATTGAATGCCCGTGGCATCAACGACATCATCGCCGTCGACGATCTGACGCAGGGCGACAAGTTTCGCAATCTGGCCGATTTACAGATTTCAGACTATGTTGACGCAGATGTTTTTTATACGTCATTCGCAAACGGAGCCTACGGTCAGATCGAAGCCGTTTTTCATGAGGGCGCCTGCAGCGACACCATGGAAACCAATGGCAAGTACATGATGGACAACAACTACAGCACGTCTGTGAGCTTGTTTCACGCTTGCCAGAAACACCGGGTTCGGCTGTTGTACGCATCCAGTGCCGCCACTTACGGTGGCTCTGACACCTTCAGGGAAAACCCGGCATTTGAGCGTCCTCTCAACGTGTACGGCTATTCCAAGCTGCTATTTGACCAGCGCATGCGACTGGAGTGCGGTGCTGACTTTCAACTCTCAAAAGGCAACGACCAAGGCCAGGTTGTGGGCTTTCGATATTTTAATGTTTATGGGCCACGCGAACAGCACAAGGGCCGGATGGCCAGCGTTGCCTTTCACCAGTTCAATCAATTTTCGAACGAGGCAAAAGTCAAGCTGTTTGGTGAATATGGTGGCTATGGTCCCGGCGCGCAAATGCGAGATTTCATATTTATTGACGACGTGGTAGCGGTCAACCTCTGGTTCTTTGACCACCCGGGACACTCAGGCATCTTTAACCTGGGAACCGGTCGGGCTCAGCCCTTCAACGACGTGGCCGCTGCAGTGGTAAATGCAATGCGGGGCATCCAGGGTCTGGACGCACTGTCGCTGCCGTCCATGGTGTCAAACGGCCAGATCGACTACATTGCCTTCCCGGATGCCCTGCGCGGCAAGTACCAGTGTCACACGCAAGCTGACTTGACGGCTTTGCGTGCGACTGGTTGTGACCATCGGTTCGTCGATGTCAACACCGGGGTTTCGCGATATGTGAACTGGTTGGCCAGCAAAGACTGAAGTGCGTCAGTGCTGATCAAAGCGGTAGAGGAATTCACCTGCGAGCCGTCAACCTTTTGGTGGAGATTTCGTTGTATGGCAAAAGACACCGCGAATATGCAACAAACCATGTTGTTTTCTATAGTCACCTTCAGGAGTACGTCATGCTAAAAAAAATTCTCACCCTGCTTGTCATGCTTTGCGCTGCTGCCTGCTTTGCGGCGGTCGATGTAAACAAGGCCAACGCTGCTGAACTCGATAGCATCAAAGGGATCGGTCCGGCCATCTCGACCAGAATTCTTGACGAGCGCAAGAAAAGCAACTTCAAGGACTGGAGCGATTTCATCTCCCGCATCAAAGGGATTGGTGAGAGCAATGCAGCCAAGTTCTCGAGCCAAGGTCTGACCGTTAACGGCGCGACCTTCAAGGGTGCGACAGCGGCACCAACGGCTAAGAAAGACGACAGTGCAGAGGCGGCCAAACCGACCGCCAGTGCCACCAAGAAGTAAATCAGTTTTGCTTCAGAGCGTCACGCAACAACTTGACGCATTCAGTTCAGGCGCGACCGATGATGCAGGCAGTGGCCATCAATTCTTCCAGTAATGCAAGCGATACACGGCCCGATACTGAATAGGGATTCAGTTCGGACTTTTCAGCGTACTTGAGCAAAATCGAGGCATTAATCTTGGACATATTGACCTGCCCCATGGTCCAGCCACCGAAACGGCGCTCCGATATTTCTTCGTAGTGCAACAGCACAACCTCATTGTGGCGGGGGTCCTTCTGAATGTGTCCATACAGCTCACTCACGGCCATGCGCCCGCCCTCGATGGCTTGAAGAAAAATGCCGCCTCCATAGCAAAGAATACCGGTAATCCCACACTCGGGGTTGTGATGACGGGACTGGGTCAGGATGGCCTCAATAGCGTCGGGGCTGCAGTCAATTGCACGGCTGGCATAAAGTAAACGAACCAACATAGTCAACCTTTCTTCGGGATAAGCGACAGAAACTCACGACGCAGATTGGGGTCTTTGAGGAAACTGCCGCGCATGACCGAATTGATCATCTTGCTGTCCATGTCCTTGACGCCACGCCAGCCCATGCAAAAGTGCGTAGCCTCCATCACGATAGCCAGCCCGTCCGGCTGGGTTTTCTGCTGAATCAGGTCGGCCAGTTGCACTACTGCCTCCTCCTGAATTTGAGGCCGACCCATCACCCATTCGGCCAGTCGCGCATATTTGGACAAGCCAATGACATTGGTGTGTTCGTTGGGTAGTACGCCTATCCAGATTTGTCCGATCACCGGGCATAGATGGTGACTGCAGGCGCTGCGCACTGTGATGGGGCCAACGATCATCAACTCGTTGAGGTGCTCAGCATTGGGAAACTCGGTGATACTTGGGGTGCTGACGTAACGACCGCGAAAAACCTCGTTGAGGTACATCTTGGCGACACGGCGCGCCGTCTGATCGGTGTTGTGATCGCGCTCGGTGTCAATCACCAGACTGCTCAGCACGCCCTGCATTTTTTCTTCTACTTCATCCAGCAGGCGTTCGAGTTCGCCCGGCTCGATAAAGTCGGCAATATTGTCATTCGCATTGAAACGCTTGCGTGCCGCCACCAGGCGTTCCCGGATTTTGACGGATACGGGAGTACCCTCGTCGACATCGGACAGATTCATATTGCTCTGACTTTTCATTAACATCAGAGGATGGTACCAGCGTTTTGGCAACTGAGTTTGAGGCTACCGTCCTTGTCACTTACGCCTGGATAGCTATTGAATTAGTACCGTTTTCCATTCAGGAACAGGAGGATGCGCATCAAGGCAAACGCGACACGATCCAAAAAGCGCTGACGCCACGGTCGGTTGGCGTAAACCGCCGGGTCGACAAGTGCGCCGTGCTGATTGATGGCACGCTCAAGCTGCGCGCGCAAATCCTGTGCGAAAGAAACATCTTCTACTACCACATTGGCCTCCCGCGCCAGTAGCAAACTTAACGGATCCAGATTGGAAGATCCAACCGTCGCCCAGTGCCCGTCGATGACTGCGACCTTGGCATGATGAAAACTAACCGAATATTCGTAAATTTCCACGCCCGCCTCCAGCAATGCACCGTAAACTGGCCGGGTGGCATGGTACTGCATGAAATATTCATAGCGTCCCTGAAGCAACAAGCGAACTCTCACGCCGCGGCGCGCGGCGTAAATCAGCCCTTTGCGCAGTTTGCGACCCGGCAAGAAATAGGCATTGGCGATGACGATTTCCTCCCGCGCGGTGCCAATGGCTTGCCGGTAGGCGCGTTCAATCCGGGAGCGATTGCGAAGGTTGTCGCGCAGAACGAGTTGGGCGCTTGAGGTGTGACCCGCACCGTCGTTAGGCAGCCCGACTTTGCCCGGTTCCGACCAGGCCTGCAAAGTCAGCGTGACCGCTTCCTGTAGCGCTCGCCAGGCCGCCGGAAAATCATTGCGGCGCACCTTGCTGGTGGCTTGCAGACGCCACCAGAACTGTGCCAATGCCTCGTGCATTGCCTGAACCAGTGGGCCCGTCACTCGCACCGCGAAATCAAAGCGCGGTGAAAGCAGGACGCCATGGTTGGGGTCAAAATAATCGTCCAATACATTGATGCCACCGCAAAAACCCACCCTGCCATCCACCACACACAGCTTTCTGTGCAAGCGCCGCCAGCGACTCGGAATGAACACGCCCAATCGCCCCAACGGCGAAAAAATGCGCCACTTGACGCCGGCGGCATTGAAGCGCGTCACCCACTCAAGCGGCAGACTGGGGGTACCGACTCCGTCGACGACCAAATACACGGCTACGCCGCGCTGCGCGGCCCGTTCCAGCGCTGCGGCTACCAACTTGCCGGCAGCTTCAACGCTGAAGATATAGGTCTCCATCCGCACTTCATGGAAACTGTTGTCTATGTCTTGCACCAGCGCCGGAAAAAATGCTTGCCCACTTTCCAAGAGCTGGACCCGATGACCCGGTTGGAGTTGATGCATCGTTGGTTTGAAGAGTTGACAGAATTGCTGGCCACAGCACCACTACCGCGTGTTGCGCAAGCTTTCTGTTTCAGAGAGCGCAAACTCGGCAATCAATGGCAAGTGATCTGACATGCGCCACCAGATGCGACCACGAGGCACATGCACCCCTAGCGGCTTCAGACCCCTGGCATAAATGTAGTCCAGTTGCACCAGCGGCAGGCGCGCCGGGAATGTGGCCTGGTTTTCTCCTTTGAACGCTTTTAAATTGCTGGCTTCGAAGGCGCGCTGCACGGCCGCACCCCAGTCATTGAAGTCCCCGGCCACCAGCAGCGGCGCAGTCGGTGGTACTTCACGTTCAATAAAACTCTGCAACTGCGTCACCTGGCGTGCGCGACTGGCACGAATCAGTCCCAAGTGAACTACAACGACATGCACAGAACGTCCATGTACCAGCACTTCCACATGCAACAGACCACGTTGTTCAAAACGGTGGTCCGAAATGTCTTCATGCTGATGTGCCACCACCGGCCAGCGCGACAGCAGGGCGTTGCCATGTTCCCCGTGGCGAGTGAGAGCATTGGTCCGATACACCGCCTCATAGCCTTCCGGGGCTAGAAAATCGGCCTGCGGCATGTCGGGCCAGCGCGTAAAGTATTCCTCTTCACGGCGGTGCAATTTACGCACTTCCTGCAAACACACGATGTCGGCATCAAGTTGCTCAACCGCGTGACCCAGGTTGTGGATCTCCAGTCTGCGACGCGGACCTATTCCCTGCACCCCCTTGTGAATGTTATAGGTTGCCACCCGCACGATATTCATGGCTGCGTCCTCGATGCTGCGAACTTTGGCAACATCAGGATGGCCTCCGCGTTAGACGGTGAAAAGCAAAGTTCCGCTGCCTGCCGATAGGGCAACCACCGGTAAGCCGTATGTTCACTCGGAGACAAACAGATCGGCGTTCCAACCGGCACCCTTAAGCCAAATAAATGCTCGGTGTTGCGTATCACGCCGGGCGCATAACGGTGTTGCCAACGAGGATAAATGTCATAGACGTTTTCCAATTCCCAATCGCACAGGCTCTGCTCCAGCGGGGCATCGAGCCGGCACTCAATCCCCGTTTCTTCACGCACTTCGCGCATCGCCGTTTCCCGATAGGATTCCACCAGGGTGTATTTGCTTCCGGTAACAGACTGCCAAAAGTCGGTAGAGTCAGTTCTTTTTATCAGCAGCACATCCAGCAGTGGCGTGTAAATCACCACCAGTACTGATTGCGGAATTTTGTAACCCATGGCCATAAAAAAGGACGTCTTTCGAGCGCCCTTTCATTCTGCCTGAATCCACACCCAGGACTCGATCAGGCCGACTTTGCCAGTTCCGGCGCACGCAACCTGATGTGCAGTTCACGCAACTGCTTTTCATCAACCGAAGACGGTGCCTGTGTCAGCAGACATTGGGCGCGCTGTGTCTTGGGGAAGGCGATCACATCACGAATCGACTCGGCACCGGTCATCAGTGTGACGACGCGATCCAGGCCGAAGGCAAGGCCGCCGTGAGGTGGCGCACCATATTGCAAGGCATCGAGCAGAAAGCCGAATTTTTCCTGCGCTTCTTCGGGTGTGATTTTCAAGGCATCAAACACTTTTTGCTGAATGTCTGCACGGTGGATACGAACCGAACCACCACCCATCTCCCAGCCATTGAGCACCATGTCGTAGCCCTGCGAGATGCACTTCTGGGGTGCCGTGACCATCCAGTCTTCATGACCTTCTTTGGGCGCCGTGAACGGATGGTGCACTGCCGTGTAGCGTTGTGACTCTTCGTCAAATTCAAACATCGGAAAATCAACCACCCACATCGGACGCCAGGCTTTCTCGAACAAACCGTTGTTCTTGCCAAACTCACTGTGTCCAATCTTGATGCGCAACGCACCGATGGCATCGTTAACAATTTTTTCCCTGTCGGCGCCAAAGAAAATTAGGTCGCCGTCTTGCGCACCGGTGCGCTCCAGTATTTGCGCTAGCACTTTGTCGTTCAGGTTCTTGACGATAGGTGATTGAAGGCCTGGCCAGCGAAGCGACTTGTCGCCAGGACCTTTGGCCAGTTCGTTGACCTTGATATATGCCAAACCCTTGGCACCGTAAATCTTGACGAATTCGGAGTAACCGTCAATCTCGCTGCGGCTCAGGCCACCGCTTTCTCGTGCACCACCCGGTATGCGAAGTCCCACGACACGACCATCCTGCATGCTGGCAGCACTGGCAAAAACCTTGAAATCAACGTCAGCCATGACGTCGGTCAGTTCGGTAAATTCGAGCTTGACACGCAAGTCGGGCTTGTCTGAGCCATAGCGACGCATTGCATCGCTGTAGGTCATGACCGGAAACTCTCCCAGATCAACGTTCAAGGCCGCCTTGAAAACGGTCGTAATCATCTCTTGAAACAGGTCGCGAATTTCCTGTTCACTCAAAAACGATGTTTCAATATCGATCTGTGTGAACTCCGGCTGGCGATCAGCGCGCAGGTCTTCATCGCGGAAACACTTGGTGATTTGATAGTAGCGGTCAAAACCGGCCACCATCAGCAACTGCTTGAACAATTGGGGACTTTGTGGCAAAGCGAAGAAATGACCCTCGTGGACCCGGCTGGGGACCAGATAATCGCGTGCGCCTTCGGGCGTCGACTTGCCCAGCATGGGGGTTTCGATGTCAATAAAGCCGTTGGTATCCAGAAACTTGCGCACTTCCATGGCAACCCGATAACGCAGCATCAGGTTGTTCTGCATATAGGGGCGACGCAAGTCGAGCACGCGGTGGGTCAGACGGGTTGTCTCGCTGAGGTTTTCGTCGTCGAGCTGGAACGGTGGTGTGACAGACGGGTTGAGCACGGCCAACTCATGACACAACACCTCGACTTTTCCGCTCTTGAGGCTATCGTTGGTGGTACCTTGGGGGCGGGCGCGCACCACTCCTTTGACCTGAATGCAGAACTCGTTGCGCAGGCCCTCGGCCGTCTTGAACATGCCGGCACGATCCGGATCGCACACTACCTGCACATATCCCTCACGATCACGAATATCGACAAAAATCACACCGCCATGATCGCGCCGACGGTTGACCCAGCCACACAGAGTCACGGTTTGGCCCAACAGGGCTTCGGTTACAAGACCGCAATAATGGGAGCGCATGGCCATAGACAGCTTTCAAAGCCCGCCTTCACAGACGGCACAGGTTATCAAAATTCTATTTCGGGGGAATGGCAGGCGCGACAGATGGCGCAACGGACCCCATTGAAATAACGTAGGTCAACGCCTCGTCAACACTCATGTTCAACTCAATAATTTCGGCACGCGGCAACATGAGAAAAAATCCACTGGTCGGATTGGGCGTTGTCGGAACATAAACACTCACGAAATCCGGGCCTAGATGTCCGGCCACCTCGCCGCCTGGCGTGCCAGTCTGGAACGCGATGGTCCAAACTCCAGCACGTGGGTACTGGACCAGCATGGCGGTACGAAACGCGTTACCGTTGCTGGAAAAAAGTGTATCTGACACCTTTTTAACGCTGTTATAGATCGACTTGAAGACCGGGATATGGGTAAACAATCGGTCCCACTGCGCCAGCCACCAACGACCCGCCACATTGGTAACCAGACCACCGGTCGCCAGCAAGCCGGAAAAAACCAGAACAACACCTAAGCCCGGGATGTGCCGCAGCTGCTCGAAAATGACGCTCGCCGAATCGGGTGTCAAAGCCGCAAGACCCGTCAAAAATCCGCCAAAAATGGCGTCAAGCAACCCTACCAGCCATAGCAAAACCCAAAGGGTGATGGCCAGTGGCAACCAGACCAGCAGGCCGGTGAGCAAGTATTTCTTTATTGGCACAAAAAAATCAAAGTTAAGTGGCAACGGTCTTAATGACAAGCGCAAGCGCCACCGCAACCACCGGTAGCGGGGGACTTTATCGAGTCCGGCTTCACCACCGCGCTTTCGGCAGGTTTGGCACTATCGGTTACCACACTCGACGGCGCCTCGGGGGTACCGGAAGTGCTGGCGGCGGCCGATGCGCCCCCCTTGAAATCGGTTGCATACCATCCTGAGCCCTTCAGCTGAAAGCCGGCCGCCGTTAGCTGCTTCTTCAAGGTGGAGGCGCCACAGCCCGGACAGTCCGCTAGTGGTAAATCCGACATTTTTTGCAAGACATCCTTGGCGAACCCGCAGGACGTGCATTTATAAGCATAAATTGGCATGACAATTAGACTCGGATTTCAGGTTGCAAAGCCAATGATTATAAGGTGTCACCTAATGTAATCAATGCCACAGGTTTCGAGGCCTAGAAATGTCGGACTCTGACAATTAACTGCATCGCCGCCAAGCCGAGTACGAAACCGACCGCCCCATACAGGATCGATTGCAGAAGACGGTTGGTACGCTTTTGCTCCGCCACAAGTTCGCTAAGCGCAAGACTTTGGGCAGGCCGGTTGCGTTGCAGAAAATCATGCAATAGCCTTGGCAGTTCGGGCAGTAACTTGGCGTACAGAGGAGCCTCGTTGCGAAACTGGTCCATCAGTTTTTTAGGCCCTAACTGATCGACCATCCATTTTTCAAGAAATGGCTTCGCCGTATTCCAGAGGTCCAGATCCGGGTCCAATTGACGACCGAGACCTTCGATATTGAGAAGCGTCTTTTGCAACAACACCAATTGCGGCTGGATTTCAACGTGAAAACGCCTGGAGGTCTGGAACAATCGCATTAAAACCAGCCCCAATGAGAAGTCCTTCAGGGGTCGGTCGAAATAGGGCTCACACACGGAACGAATCGCGGATTCGAGTTCATCAACCCGCGTTGCGGCCGGCACCCAGCCCGACTCGATGTGCAACTCGGCTACCCGCTTGTAGTCGCGCCGGAAAAAGGCGGTGAAATTTTGCGCCAAATACTCTTTGTCCGAGCCAGTCAATGTGCCAATGATGCCAAAGTCAAGCGATATATAGCGACCAAACGTCGCTGGCTCAATGCTGACTTGAATATTGCCCGGGTGCATGTCTGCGTGAAAAAATCCGTCGCGAAACACTTGGGTAAAAAAAATAGTGACCCCGTCCCGCGCCAACTTCGGAATATCGACACCGGCTGATCGCAGACGCTCAACTTGGTTGATCGGAACGCCGTGCATACGCTCCATCACAATGACATCGGGCATGCAGTAGTCCCAAAACATCTCGGGGATGAGAACCAGATCAAGCCCTGTCATGTTGCGACGAAGCTGCGCAGCACTTGCCGCCTCCCGCACCAAATCCAGTTCGTCGTGCAGGTATTTATCGAATTCAGCCACCACCTCACGTGGCTTAAGACGCCTGCCACCGTTTGAGATGCCATCCACCCAGCCAGCCATCATGCGCATCAAGCTCAAATCTTTTTCGATTGCTTGCAGCATGCCAGGTCTGAGCACCTTGACGGCGACCTCACGGTCTCGGTTAGAGCGATCCTTGAGCACCGCAAAATGCACCTGCGCAATGGAAGCACTGGCTACCGGTTTCCGGTCGAACGAAACAAAGATGTCGTCTACCTTTTTCTGGAAAGCGCGTTCAATGGTGGCAATGGCAACGTCGCTTCCAAACGGAGGAACCCGATCCTGCAGGCGGGCCAGTTCGTCGGCAATGTCGATCGGTAACAAATCCCGCCGTGTTGACAGCACCTGCCCAAACTTGACGAAAATGGGTCCCAAACTTTCCAGTGCCTCCCGAATCCGTTGCCCACGGGGAGCATCAAGCTTGCGCCCGATCGTCAATATGCGGCTCAAAGCACTCAACCAAGGCTTGTGAAAGCTAGTCAGTAACAACTCATCCAGACCAAAGCGAATCAGCACCGAGACGATGAAAACACCCCTGAACAGGCGTGTCATGCCGACGCCTTGCCAGGAGCGGAAGCGGTGGCGCCAATAAACTGTCGCAGCGACTTCATCATGGCCCGGGCAGCCTGACCCAGACTGTGGGCCGGCGCATCGCCAACCACGCGAGCGAAGTCCTCTTCAATATCCCAACGGACATGGTCAACCACCCAGTTCACTTCGGCAGCCAGCTGCACATCGCCTTCAATTCGTACCACAGGCCAGTCTCCGAGCACCACCCGTTGCACCAATGCCGATGGAGAATCGTCGGTTAGCGCCAAAACCAGATCCGGCCTGGCTTCATCCGCGGCGAGATCGAGCAAACCGGCCGGGCTCAGGATGAACCTCATGGAAAATTGGCGCCATTGCAGAAGCACGACACGTCCTTGCTGTCGCGCAAGGCGACCGGTGGCTTCTTTTTCCTGGCTCAGAATATGATTCAGCAGCGATACGATGCGCCGCTGGGCCTCTGCGACGACCCAAACCGGAGGGCGAAACTTGGGCAGGGGAAGGTTTTGAAGAAAGTCTTCCAACATCAATAAAGGGGACGGTGTAGCCATAGCCTTCTATTATTCCCTGAATTTCCCTGCACCCTCATGACCCACCCGCGGCTGCCTTATTGCAGAGCCTGCACTCCAGCCACCAACCAGCCACTGCCGCCACTCTTTGATTTGGTCATGTTCCAGACTTCGCGGAACGGGTTCGGGCCAGCAGAGGCCTCGTCGCGGATCATGCCGGAAAACTCAACACTGGCCATGTACTCGTCACCCAGATCTTCAATCCCCAGCAGCTGTGCTTCAATCATCACAACATCGGTAAGATTGATCGGCCCAACCGTATGGACTTCACGCTCGGCCAGCTGCGTCTGGATTTCCTTGAGCATGGTGTCCGTCATCATCACGCGCAAAGCGTTGATGTCCGATTTGTCCCAGGCCTCTTGTAACGAAACATAATTGGCTTTCGCAGAAAGGAGAAACCCCTCTGTGTCAAAACCGGCTGGAATGCCCCAGTTCTGTGAACCAGTCAGCGCTGACCCAATCATTGACCTCGACTTGTCAGGCGTGGCCTTCAGACTGTCAAAAACTGAACTGCTGCGTTCCCAGGGACGGGCCGAAGCGTCATTGCCAACGTTTTCCGGTTGGTAACTGATCGGTGTACGAGCCGTGCTAGCGGGAGAAACACCCTGAAATGCAAACGGTGGGTTCTGCGAACTCTGCGTTGGCGCAGCCCTGCGCGACCGCAAGAACCAGCCAACCAGCATCACAATCACCAGTGCCAGCAACCCAAACATCATGAATTGCGCAATGGCCCCTCCGCCAATACCCAACGAGCTTGCCAGCCAAGCCAGCCCCAGGCCTGCGGCCAAACCTCCCAGCATGGCGCCCCAAGGCCTTTTGGGTACCGCAGGTGCAGGGGCGGCCGGTGCCGGGGGCGGTGCGGGTGACTTCACGGCGCCTTGCGCGGGTGCGGTCTGACGCTGTGTCACATTGCCTGACTGCCTGCCAACCGACTTCCCGCCTCCCAGGCGTGCAGCCTCCGCATTGGCGCCTGCCAGTGCCAAAAATACCGCCAACAACAAAATCCAAAATTTCATGATGTCTCCAAATTATTGTTGCAGATGAGGCTAAGTTCAAAGATCACAAGATTCAACATTTGATCCCCACGTGCAAGGCGACCAGTCCACCGGTCAGATTGTGATATTCGACATGACCGAAGCCATTTTTGATCATCATCGCTTTTAGCTCGCCCTGCCCTGGATGCATGCGAATGGACTCGGCCAAGTAGCGGTAGCTGGCATCATCGCCTGCAACCAATTTGCCTAACTTGGGTAAAACCTTGAAGGAATACCAATCGTAGACTTTCTCCAGCGGCGGCGCCACCTTTGAAAATTCCAGCACCAACAACTTGCCACCTGGCTTGAGCACGCGATTCATCTCGGCCAGTGCCGCCTCTTTGTGGGTCATATTGCGCAGACCAAAAGCCACGCTAACAAGGTCAAAATGGTTGTCGGCGAAAGGCAATTTTTCAGCATCACAAACCAGCGTTGGGAGCGAAACGCCTGTATCCAGCAGGCGGTCCCGTCCGGTTCGCAACATGGCCTCATTGATGTCGGTATGTACGACACACCCACTCTTTCCGACCTTCTTTGAAAAAGCCAGTGCCAGATCGCCGGTACCACCGGCAATGTCGAGTACCTGATAGCCCTCACGGATGTTCGCCACCAACACCGTGAAAGCCTTCCAGGCACGGTGCAAACCCAGCGACATCAAGTCGTTCATCAAGTCATATTTGGGCGCCACCGAATCAAAGACACCTCGCACGTGCTTAGCCTTTTCAGCTTCTTCAACCGATCGATAGCCGAAATGTGTCGTAGTCATGGGGTCAATGGTAATTCAATGACTGGCGCAACTGGATCCAGCTTTCTGCGGCATGGGTGCATCGCGCTCAACGCCAGCCGCCTCGAGCCGCGCCGCGTAATCAGCCCACAAGCGCTCCTGCTGGGAACCCAGAAAATAAAGATAATCCCAAGAAAAAATGCCGGTGTCATGGCCGTCAGAAAAAGCCGGCTGCACCGCGTAGTTGCCCACTGGCTCCAGTCCAGCCAACTCAACATGGCGCTTGCCGGTCTGCAAGACCTCTTGCCCCGGCCCGTGACCCTGAACATCGGCCGATGGCGAATAGACGCGCATCAACTCAAACGGAATGCGAAACTGGGCGCCGTCAGAAAAGCTCACTTCCAGCACTTTGGATTGACTGTGCACCGTAATCGCCTTGGGCGTCGGTGCTCCTGCCTGCAAACCTGCCATTTTAAATTTACCTAAAGCTACTCGCACAAGCGATCAAAAATTGGAAGTCTCCGGTTCACGCTGCACCAGCGCACGCCGGAAAGGGAAAGCGCACAGTAACACGCTTCCCGACAAAACACGACCTGCCGCGGCAGAAAAGCCGCATGAATTGAAGGCATATCGTCATTTCATCACTTTGTCGTGAAGACAAAAGTACCGTCCCAATCCGCAGCTGGTGAATGTTCGCGAAAAAATTCGATGCGCCTTGCGTAGAGTCGGTAAAGAATATGTCCAGGGAAGCGTCGTTGCAAATCAACAAACTTTTCTTCGGCCGCCAGCCAATTCTGCTCACGATACAGGCGCAGCGCTGTGCCATAGACATCTAGTTCCTCCATGTCAGTGGCACTGCATTGGGTAACGAGGCAAATCGGCTGGTAAATTCCGATTGGCCTGTCCTTGCCCTTGACGCGCACTCGATCAAGCTCGCGAAATAGAAAGTCAGGTACGGCATCCCGCGTGTACTCGCTGACAATGATTGGCACACCATATTCCTTGGTTAGGCCTTCCAGTCGGGAACCCAGATTGACGGCGTCGCCCATCACGGTATAGGCCAAACGAAATTCGGATCCCATGTTGCCCACCGTCATTTCGCCGCTATTCAGGCCAACGCCGATCTTGATCGGTGGCCAGCCCCTGGCCTTGAACTGGTCCTGCAGCGCTTCAAGGCCGGTCATCATGTCCATTGCCGCCAGCAGGGCGTGGCGGGCGTGCTGCCCGTCAGGTACCGGTGCACCCCAGAATGCCATGATCGCATCGCCCATGTATTTGTCGATGGTGCCGCGATGCTGGTGGATGACTTGCGTCATCGGCGTCAGAAATTCATTCATTAGTTGCGTCAACTGCGCGGGAGCGAGTCCCTCCGAGATCGTAGTGAAGCCGCGCACATCGGCAAACAGAACCGTCATCTCCCTACTCTCGCCCGCCAGCGTATAAGCGCCTGGATCCTTCGCCATTTCGTCCACAAGCTCGGGCGGTACATACTGACCAAACAGACTGGTCAGCATGCGTTTGCCGCGCGACTCGACGAAATAGCCATAGGCCATATTGAACACAAAAAGAACCACAACCATGAACAAAGAAGATGTAAGGGGCAACACCAGATTGGCAGATTTCCAGGTCAGGACATAGGCGGCTGTCAAAGCCGTGATCAACGCGCCAGAAAGCACTGTCGCCCGCAGTGGACTTAGCGCCGGTAATGCCAACGCGAGCAGCACACCGATGACAAGCAGCAACTCCACTTCGAAGCCGACGGGATGGGCCAGGCCCTCCTTAATATTTCCGTCGATGATGCCGGCGATCAGATTGGCATGCATTTCAACCCCGGGATAGACCTCCTGCACGGGGGTCGAGCGCAAATCCATCAAGCCAGGCGCCGTCGTGCCCACCAGTACGATGGCTCCTTGCAGGGTTGGTAGCGGCGTCTTGCCGTTCAGCAGATCGCTGGCAGAAACATACGCAAAGCTGTGCTCTTTGCCGCGATAGGGTATCAACGCCGCAACATCGCGATCGACCGCTATCCGGCGCTTGCCGAGGTCCAGGAACTCCAGGCTGCGCGGGTCTTGCTCCCCTCCTTCATAACCCAACTCAACGGCTGGCACACGCAGTGCCAACCTGGCCACTGAAACTGCCAGCGCCTCGTACAAATCACCGTCGTACATTTGAAGCAGCGGAGTCCGCCGAAACACACCGTCGGCATCCACCAAAGGCGTCGCATTGTAAAACCCGCTGGTCGCAGCACTTATTTGCAATTCTGGTAGATTTGCCGAAAAACCGCTGGCAACGGTAGCCTCGACATTGTGAGGATCGAAGCTGCCCCGTCTCAGCGAAGGCGCCGGCAATGTGCCGACACTGCCACTTTGACGCCCCTCATGGTGAAAATAGTAACCCAGTACAACACGCCTGTTTTTAAGGCTGTCAGCAAAAATCTGGTCAAAATCCAAGTGAGGCCTGAGTTTGTCCAACGCCAGCTTGAAATTGGTGTTGCCGGCAAACTCGGTGCGCGCAAGCTGTTGCAAACTCCTGAGTCCGGAACTTTCATCACTCTCTGCAAACAGCATGTCAAAGCCAAGAACATCAATCCTGTATTGATCAAACAGCAAGTCGACCAGGTGCGCCAGTTTGTTCCTGGGCCATGGCCAATGACCTTGTTCCTGCAAGCTTTTTTCGTCGATATCGAGAATGACAATTCGCTTGTCGATCGTATTGGGCATGGTCCATTGCAGTCGGACGTCGTAGCTGTAATTGTTAATGCTCTGAATGAAAGCCAGATCGACAACACCCAGCGCATTCATCAGGAACGGCAACACAACCAGCAGACTTAATACGATGCGAATCGCGTGCCGCCTTAAAAAGCCTCTTTTGTTCATATACAAAATTGACCTGGAAGAAACATGGTTTTGTTATTTGACCCGGCATCAGGTCAATGCTGCCAGCCGCACCGCCATATCCTTCTCTGCCAGCCCCCGCTTGGCAAGGACCGCCTTTTGCTGAACCGCGTCGCATGGCCGCCTCGGTTCAGCCCACACGGGCGATGGAAAATGACTGTCCCAGTCAAAGCGGGCAATCACGTGCCAATGCAGATGCGGCACCACGTTGCCCAAGGCCGCCAGATTGATCTTGGTGGGACGCAACTGTTCGCGCAAACCAACTTCCACCGCATTCACCGCGGCCATGCACAGAACCCGATCCGTCACGCCAAGGTCAGAAAACTCCACCACATGCTCGCTCCAAACGACCCGATAGAAAGCCGGAAAACCTGCTTCTTCGGCCCTGATGACGCGGAACTTCTCGCCCTGAAATATGAGAGCACCACCCAGCCCGGTACAAAAGTCGCAAGTCGGGTTTAACATGGCTCACACCAGCACACGCTCGATGCCACCGAGGTTGGCTTTTCTGACGTAGTCGGGCATCCATTGGTCACCGAGAATCTGGTTCGCCATCTCGACCACGATGTAGTCCGCCACCAGCAACCCGCTTTGCAAATCGTCGCCGAAGCGGCTCAAGCCTTGCAGGCAAGCCGGGCACGACGTCAATATCTTGATATTCCCCTTAACGTCCAAACCACCCAAAGCGCGCAGCTGGACTTCGCCTTTACGGATCTCTTCTTCCTTTCGAAAGCGAACTTGCGTCGAGACGTCTGGACGATTCAGGGCCAGCGTTCCGGCCTCGCCGCAGCAGCGCTCCGATTGAACCACCTTGTCGCCCAACAAGGCCTTCACCGTTTTGATCGGCTCCTGCAGCTTCATCGGGCTGTGGCACGGGTCATGAAACAGGAACGAGCCCGCGTCTTGCAGCGTGATGCCTTTTTCGAGCAGATATTCATGGATATCGATGATCCGACTACCCGGAAAAATCTCGTTAAATTTGTAATCCTGCAACTGGTCATAACAGGTGCCACAACTAACCACCACGGTCTTGATATCAAGGTAATTCAAGGTATTGGCGACGCGATGGAACAGCACACGGTTGTCGGTGATGATCTTCTCAGCCTTGTCAAACTCTCCCCCACCGCGCTGCGGGTAGCCGCAGCACAGGTAGCCAGGGGGTAATACCGTCTGCACACCGGCATGCCACAACATGGCCTGAGTCGCCAGTCCCACCTGGCTGAACAGGCGCTCCGAACCGCAACCCGGAAAATAGAACACCGCCTCGGTCTCGGCCGTCGTCACCTTGGGGTCGCGGATGATGGGAACGTAGTCTTTGTCTTCGATGTCCAGCAAAGCTCTGGCGGTTTTCTTGGGCAAACCACCGGGCAGCTTCTTGTTCACAAAGTGGATTACCTGTTCCTTGAGCGGCGCCGTGCCCACGGTTGCAGGCGGGGCGTTGGTCTGTTTGCGTGTGATAACACTCAAAACATCGTGCGCCAGACGCTGCGCCTTCATGGCGAGATTGACCATCACCGTGCGCGCCAGCTTGATGGTCTCTGGATTGGTGGCGCTGAGCATGAACATGGCTGCGGCACCGGCCGGGCGGAACGTCTTCTTGCCCATCTTGCGCAACAGGTTGCGCATGTTCATCGTGACGTCACCAAAGTCAATATTCACCGGGCACGGTGACAGGCATTTGTGGCACACCGTGCAATGATCGGCCACATCTTCAAATTCCTGCCAGTGGCGGATAGAGATACCGCGGCGCGTTTGCTCTTCGTACAAGAATGCTTCAACCAGCAAGGAGGTTGCCAGAATCTTGTCGCGCGGGCTGTACAGCAAATTGGCCCGCGGCACGTGGGTTGCGCAAACGGGCTTGCACTTGCCGCAACGCAGGCAATCCTTCACGCTGTCGGCAATGGCGCCGATGTCACTTTGCTGCATGATGAGCGACTCGTGCCCCATCAAACCAAAGCTGGGTGTATAGGCATTGGTCAAGTCAGCATGCATGGACTCTTGCAACACCTTGGGTCGCGAGCCTGCCAAAGGGTTTGGTGGTGTCTCGACCCGCTCAGCCCGACCCGTTTTGAGCCTGCGCAGCAACTTGCCCTTGTTAAAACGGCCTTCCGGGTCCACTCTGGCCTTGTATTCACCGAACGGACGCAGTTCTTCATCCGTCAAAAACTCCAGCTTGGTAATGCCGATACCGTGCTCACCCGAGATCACGCCGTCGAGAGATCGCGCCAACGCCATGATGCGTTTGACCGCGCCATGCGCCGCTTGCAGCATTTCGTAATCGTCGCTGTTGACCGGGATATTGGTGTGCACATTGCCGTCGCCGGCGTGCATGTGCAGCGCTGCCCAAACCCGGCCTCTGAGTACCCGTTGGTGAACAGCATTGCACTCGCGCAGGATGGCCTCGAAAGCATTGCCGGTAAAGATGTTTTGCAGCGGTGCGCGGATTTGGCTTTTCCAGCTAGCTCGCAAGCTGTGCTCCTGCAACTGAAGGAACAGCGGGTCAACATCTTGCAGCCATCCTTGCCACAAGCTTCGCACACCTCGAATCAAGTCCAGTGCCTGTGCAACGCGCTCGTGCAACAACTCGGCAGCAGGAATTGCGTTCACGTCATCGTGCTTACCCAAGGGCAAATTGCCTGTGGTAAAGAGCTCTTCCAGCGCGTCACACAAGGCAATCTTGTTGCGCAAGCTCAGTTCGATGTTGATGCGCTCAATACCGTCTGTGTACTCCGCCATGCGCGGCAACGGAATCACCACGTCCTCATTGATCTTGAAGGCGTTGGTGTGCCTGGAAATCGCCGCCGTGCGTTTGCGGTCCAGCCAGAACTTCTTGCGAGCGTCTGCGCTAATCGCAATGAAGCCCTCGCCACTGCGCGAGTTGGCAATTCGCACCACCTCGGAGGTAGCACGTGCCACCGCATCTGCCTCGTCACCGGCGATGTCACCGACCAGTACCATCTTGGGCAGGCCGCCGCGTTTGGACTTGGTGGCATAGCCCACCGCTTTCAGGTAGCGGTCATCCAGATGCTCCAGTCCCGCCAGCAAGACGCCTGAACGCTTTTGCTCGGCGAACATGAAGTCCTTGATCTCCACAATACTGGGGACGGCATCTTTAGCATTGCCAAAAAACTCCAGACAGACGGTTCGCGTGTGCGCCGGCTTGCGGTGCACGATCCAGCGGGCGCTGGTGATCAAGCCATCACAACCCTCTTTTTGAATTCCAGGCAAACCGCTCAAGAATTTGTCTGTGACGTCCTTGCCCAGCCCTTCCTTGCGAAAGGTTTTGCCAGGAATGTCCAAGCGTTCCGTGCGAATCGGCGTTTTGCCGTCGGCCTGGAAATACTTCAACTCAAAACTGGCCAGTTCAGCATCGTGAATCTTGCCGAGGTTATGCTTGATGCGGGTCACCTCCAGCCACTGCGCCTGCGGCGTCACCATGCGCCAACTGGCGAGGTTGTCCAACGCCGTACCCCACAGCACAGCTTTTTTGCCGCCCGCGTTCATGGCGATGTTGCCGCCAATGCAGGATGCTTCAGCCGAAGTCGGGTCTACCGCAAAGACATAGCCGCCGCGCTCGGCCGCATCAGCCACGCGCTGGGTCACGACACCGGCTTCGGTCCAGACCGTGGCCACTGGCTGCTGCAGTCCCGGCAGCGTCACCATCTCGACCTCCGTCATGGTCTCCAGCTTTTCCGTGTTGATGACCACGCTTTTCCAGGTCAATGGAATCGCGCCGCCGGTGTAACCGGTACCACCGCCGCGTGGGATGATGGTCAAACCCAGTTCAATGCACCCCTTGACCAGTCCGGCCATCTCGGCTTCGGTATCCGGCGTCAACACCACAAAGGGGTACTCGACACGCCAGTCGGTGGCATCGGTCACATGCGACACGCGCGCGAGACCGTCAAACTTGATGTTGGCTTTGGCCGTGAGCCTGACCAGCAGCCGCTGCGCCTTGCGCCGCAGTGCTGCGGCTTCTACAAATGCTGCGTCAAAGGCCTGTACCGCTCCATCCGCCGCAGCGAGCAGCTTTCCGACCATGGCATCGCGCTCCGGATCGATCTCGGGCGTACGCCGCTTTTGCACCTCGCCCAAGCGATGCAGTAGCGCCTCAACCAGCAGCGAGCGGCGCTTGGGGTTGTCCAGCAGATCGTCCTGCAAATACGGATTGCGCTGCACCACCCAGATATCGCCCAAAACTTCGTACAGCATACGGGCAGAGCGCCCCGTGCGGCGTTCCTCGCGCAGGTGGTTAAGTAACTCCCACGCAGAAGCGCCCAGCAGACGAATGACAATTTCCCGGTCAGAAAATGAGGTGTAGTTGTACGGAATCTCGCGAATGCGCTCGTGTACGTTCGGCACGTGATCAGAGGCGGGCAGAAGTTGCTGGGGCAAAGTGGGGGCGTTCATCAATTTCTGTGGTTGCGGCCAGCACGTCACACTGGACGCAGCGAGTCCCGGCCGGGCTGATGAGCGATATTACCGCAGCGCAGCATTCACCTACTACCCTGATGGAAACCCGCATTGGCCAGTGCACGAATCATGTGTTTAATCAAGAAACATGATTTTTGACATATTTTTGTCGCATCACCGTCACAGTCCAAGGCTATGCTCAGACCTTTTGTTGGAGGAGATCACATGAAATTGAAATTTGCTTCCGTTGCCATCGCAGCGGTCTTTTCACTGTCGGCTCAGGCGCAAACCGAGATCCAATGGTGGCACTCTATGACCGCTGTCAATGGCGAATGGGTCAACGACCTGGCCAAGGACTTCAACGCCAGTCAAAAAGAGTACAAGATCGTGCCTACTTTCAAGGGCACCTACGACGAGTCCATGACCGCAGCCATTGCCGCCTTCCGCGCCGGCAACGCACCCAACATCCTGCAGGTGTTCGAGGTCGGAACCGCCACCATGATGGCCAGCAAGGGCGCCATTGTTCCGGTCGGTCAGGTCATGAAAGATGCAGGCTACAAGTTTGACCCGACCGCTTATGTTTCAGCCGTGGCAGGCTACTACACTGCGCCCAACGGCCAGATGCTGAGCTTTCCGTTCAACAGTTCGACCACAATCTTCTACATCAACAAGGATGCCTTCAAAGCGGCTGGCATCGACACCAGCAAAGCACCCAGCACCTGGCCTGAGGTGGCGCTGGCCGCTGCCAAGCTCAAAGCCAGCGGTCACAAGTGCCCGCTCACCATCGCCTGGCAAGGCTGGACGCAGCTTGAGAGCTTCTCCGCCTGGCATAACGTCGAATTCGCCAGCAAATCCAACGGTCTTGCCGGCATGGATGCGCGCCTGAAGGTCGACTCGCCACTGCATGAGCGCCATATCGAAAACCTCGCCAACATGGCCAAGCAGGGTCTGTTTATCTACAAGGGTCGCGCCAATGTGCCCGAAGCCAGTTTCGTCTCTGGTGAATGCGCCATGATTACTACGTCGGCTGGCTTCTACGGCAATGTCGCGAAGAACGCCAAGTTTAATTACGCCCTGGCCACCCTGCCCTACTACCCGGACGTTCCCGGCGCACCGCAAAACACCGTGATTGGCGGCGCCAGTCTGTGGGTGATGTCAGGCAAGAAGCCCGCCGAATACAAGGGTGTGGCAGCCTTCTTCAACTACATCTCCAGCCCTGAAGTGCAATCGGCCAGCCACAAACGCACGGGTTACCTGCCCATCACTACGGCAGCCTACCAACTGACGGAGAAGTCCGGTTTCTACAAGGAGAAGCCCGGTACCGACATCGCCGTACAGCAGATGATCCGAAAGGTCACCGACAAGAGCCGCGGCATTCGGCTGGGTAACTACGTGCAGATTCGTCAGGTGGAAGACGAAGAACTGGAACAGGTCTGGAGCGGTAAAAAATCTGCCAAAGAAGCGCTGCAAGCCATTGTGAAACGTGGTAATGAACACCTGGAGCGATTCCAGAAAGCCAACAAGTCCTGAGGCCATCAACCCGTGGCCGGTGTCGTCCGGATCTGAGGACTCATGGAAAAACGCGTTCAGTTTCGATCCCCCTGGTTGCCCTGGTTTCTGATGGCACCGCAGGTTATCGTGATCAGCGTGTTTTTCTTCTGGCCAGCGGCACAAGCACTGTTGCAATCTTTCCAGGTACAGGACGCATTTGGCATCTCAACTGAGTGGGTCGGGTTGGAAAACTTCAAGCGCCTGTGGAACGATGCCAGCTATCTGGCATCATTCAAAACCACCGCCACGTTTTCGCTTTTGGTCGCGGTGCTAGGCATTGGCCTGTCCCTGATGCTCGCAATTTTTGCCGACCGCGTCATCAAGGGAGCGATGTTCTACAAGACCCTGCTGATCGTGCCCTATGCCGTGGCGCCGGCGGTGGCTGGCGTGTTGTGGATTTTCATGTTTTCACCCTCTTTGGGCGTCGTCGCTTACACCTTAGGTGAGTTAGGAATCAACTGGAACCACTTGCTGGTTGAAGGACACGCCATGACGCTGATCGTCATGGCTGCAGTCTGGAAGCAAATCTCCTACAACTTTCTTTTTTTCCTGGCTGGTTTGCAAAGCATTCCCAAGTCTTTGATTGAAGCGGCAGCCATTGACGGTGCCAAGCCATGGCGGCGCTTTTGGACCATTCAGTTCCCGCTGTTGTCGCCCACCACCTTCTTTTTGTTGGTGATCAACATGGTGTACGCCTTTTTCGACACCTTTGCGATCGTGGACGCCACCACCCACGGTGGCCCGGGGCAGGCGACTTCGATTCTGGTTTACAAGGTGTATTACGACGGTTTCAAAGCCATGGACCTGGGTGGATCGGCGGCGCAGTCGGTGGTCCTGATGACGATCGTCATTGCTCTCACCGTGGTCCAGTTTCGCTTTGTCGAGAAGAAGGTCAACTACTAGGATGAAGCCACTACGCTCGTCGCTGCGGCAGTGCTGCGAGGACACATCGCATGGTTGAACGCAGTCGCTTTTTGACCTTTCTCGCTCACGCGGTGATGATTCTTGGCGTCATCATCGTCGCCTTTCCGCTCTATCTGGCATTTGTCGCATCAACCCATACTGCGCAGGAAATTGTGCAGGCGCCAATGCCGCTGCTGCCGGGCAGCAACATGTGGGAAACCTACCGCAAGGCGTTGCTGGGTGGCGGCGCAGGTGCGGGTTCAACAGCGCCAGTGGCGCACATGATGTGGGTCAGCCTTGTAACTGCGCTAGTGATTACCTTTGGCAAGATTTCAATTTCGCTCTTGTCAGCTTTCGCCATCGTCTATTTTCGTTTCCCGTTCAAGACCTTTTTCTTTTGGGCGATTTTCGTCACACTGATGCTGCCGGTGGAAGTGCGCATCGGCCCAACCTACCAAGTAGTGTCGGACCTTGGGATGCTCAATAGCTACGCCGGTCTGACGATTCCCCTGATCGCTTCGGCCACTGCGACTTTTCTGTTTCGTCAATTTTTCATGTCGGTACCGGACGAGTTGGTCGAGGCGTCGCGCATGGACGGCGCCAGCCCGATGCGCTTTTTCATCGACATATTGTTGCCTCTGTCCAAAACTTCGATTGCTGCATTGTTTGTCATTCAGTTCATCTACGGCTGGAACCAATACCTATGGCCACTGCTGGCCACCACGTCTGAAGACATGTATCCAGTGGTCGTTGGCATCAAGATGATGGTCGCCGGCGGTGATTCGCAAAATGAGTGGAACGTCGTTATGGCGACTGCCCTGCTGGCCATGCTGCCACCAGCTATCGTCGTTATGCTGATGCAAAAGTGGTTCGTCAAGGGACTGGTGGATACGGAGAAATAATGGCTTCCATCACTTTAAAAAAAATCATTAAACGCTACGGCACAGGCAAGTCAGTCAACCAGGTCCTTCATGGTGTGAGTGCCGAAATCCATGACGGTGAATTTGTCGTTATCGTCGGTCCCTCGGGATGCGGCAAGTCCACCTTGTTGCGCATGGTGGCAGGTCTAGAAGAAGTCAGCGAAGGTGAGATTTCCATCGGCCAGCGCGTGGTCAACGATCTGGAGCCGTCCGAGCGCGACATTGCCATGGTGTTCCAGAACTACGCGCTGTACCCGCACATGAGTGTGTTCGAAAACATGGCTTACGGGCTCAAGATCGCCAAAGTCCCGGTTGACGAAATCAAAACCCGAGTCGACAAGGCCGCCAAAATCCTCGAGATTGGAACGTTTCTGCAGCGAAAGCCACGTGAGCTCTCGGGCGGTCAACGCCAGCGTGTTGCCATGGGCCGCGCTATCGTGCGCCAGCCACAGGTTTTCTTGTTTGATGAACCTCTAAGCAACCTGGACGCCAAGCTGCGCGCCCAGACCCGACTTGAAATCCAGAAACTGCACCGCGAGTTGGGCATTACATCGCTCTTCGTCACCCACGATCAGGTGGAGGCCATGACCTTGGCGCAACGCATGATCGTTATGAATGCCGGCGTAGTGGAGCAATTCGGTACCCCCGAAGAGGTCTACACGCAACCCGCCTCCACGTTCGTCGCCAGCTTCATGGGCTCGCCACCTATGAACCTTTTGAAGAATGCACCCAACGCCGCAGCGGGCATCATCACAGGTGTGCGCCCCGAACATCTGGACATCACCCCGACGGGCTGGGCGTTGCAAGTGGAAGCGGTTGAAATGCTGGGTGCCGAGCGTCTGGTCTACGGCCGCTGGACGCACGGCGCCGGGGACGAGTTGGTCATTATTCGCACTGAAGAAGGGCACGTCGTGCCCGCTTTGGGCCACACCATCCACGTCACCCCTCGCCCCGACAAGATGCACTGCTTTGACGCCAGCACCGGCAAGCGCATAGTGACCTCCCAATAATGCAAGTAACTTACGACAACTGGCCTTACCCGCGCTGGATTGCGCACCGCGGTGCCGGCAAGCTGGCACCTGAAAACACCCTGGCTGCATTCCGCCTGGGAGCCAACCACGGCTACCGCATGTTTGAATGCGACGTCAAGCTGAGCTTGGATGGCGTTCCATTCCTGATGCACGACGACACTCTGCAGCGTACTACCGGTGGCGATCAGCATCCGGCAGATAACTCAGGCGACATCGGCGGCGATCATGCCTGGAGCACACTGTCACAACTCGATGCCGGTAGCTGGCATTCGCGCGCCTTTGCCGGCGAGCCCTTACCCAGTTTCGAAAACATCGCCCGCTATTGTCTGCACAACGGTTACTTTTTAAACATCGAAATCAAGGCCACGCCTGGGCTGGAGTGCCGGACTGGCCAGGTGGTGGCCCAGCACGCTGCGCGATTGTGGGCTGATGCCACTGTGCCGCCGTTACTGAGCTCATTCAACCCCGACTCACTGGAGGCGGCACGCGACGCGCACCCGCAATTGCCGCGTGGCCTGCTGCTGGACTCGCTGTGGCAAGGTTGGCTGGAAGCAGCCCGAACACTGGACTGCGTGGCCATCATCTGCAACCAAGCACTGTGGGATGAATCAAGTTTCGCGCAAGCCAGGAATGCCGGCTTGCGTACCTTGAGCTACACCGTGAACGATGAATGGGCGGCGCAACGACTGATCAATCTCGGTACCGACGGCATCATTACTGATCGGGTGGACCTGTTCTCACCAGTGAGCTAATTTTTCCAACTCCGCGCGAACATCCAGGTGCTAGTGGCGCATAAAAGGACCATAGCGGAGTAAGTGGCCATCTTGCCATCCCGACCAAAAAACCACAGGCCAAGCGCAAGTACCATCAAGTTCAGTGCAAAATTGATGACCGCCTGCACCCAGAACGGGGGCGCAGATGTTACCTTTTTCACAATAAATCGAGCGCCCAAAGGTACCAGCAACGCCATCCACACTGCGGGCGCAACAAAATTTAACAAATGATTTACCAGTTCAAGCGGGCCCATTGATGGCAATAGTAGGTTTTTGGTTCTTGGTCGGCGCTAGCTGATTTTATAATCGGTTTATGGCAGTCTGGGCATTAGGAATCAATCACACAACCGCGCCGCTCGACCTGCGGGGTCGCTTCGCGTTCGCTATCGATCAGGTCGAGCCGACTTTGAGGGCTTTGCGCGAGTCGCTTTCACGCCAGCCAGAGGCAGCCCTGATCTCCACCTGCAACCGAACCGAGATCTACTGCGCTGGTGAAAAACCCGAGCTGGAACACACGCTGGACTGGCTGGCGCACTCTGGCGGGGTCTCCCCTTCCCTGCTGCGCTCCCACGCCTACACAATGGAAGACGGCTTTGCCGCGCGCCACGCCTTTCGGGTCGCCAGCGGACTGGACTCGATGGTGCTGGGCGAGCCGCAAATTCTGGGGCAAATCAAGGATGCGGTGCGCGCCGCAGAAGCCGCCGGCGCTTTGGGTACCACGCTCAGCCAGTTGTTTCAGCGCTCATTTGCGGTGGCGAAGGAAGTGCGCACATCGACCGAGATTGGTGCCCATTCGATAAGCATGGCCGCCGCCGCCGTTCGACTGGCCGGACAATTGTTTGAAGACCTGGCGCAGGTGAAGATCCTGTTCGTCGGTGCGGGCGAAATGATTGAACTTTGCGCCACCCACTTTGCCGCCAAGACGCCCAAGAGCATGTCGATTGCGAACCGGACACTGGAACGTGGCGAGAAGTTGGCCAGCCGCTTTGGCGCCGAAGTCATGCATTTGGCCGAATTGCCGGATCGCCTGCATGAGTTTGATGCGGTTATCAGTTGCACCGCCAGCACGCTGCCCATCATCGGCCTGGGTGCTGTTGAGCGCGCTCTGAAGCGCCGCAAACGCCGCCCCATGTTCATGGTTGATCTGGCCGTACCGCGCGACATTGAAGTCGAGGTCAAGGCGCTGGAAGACATCTATCTGTACACGGTGGACGACCTGGCGGGCGTAGTGCAAACGGCGCAGGCCAGCCGTCAGGCGGCGGTAGCACAAGCCGAGGCCATTGTGGATGCCGGGGTACAGAGCTTCATGCACTGGATCGACCAGCGCGGCTCGGTGCCTTTGATTCAACAGCTCAATGCCCAGGCCGACGAATGGCGTGCCGCAGAAATAGCACGCGCTCGCAAGCTGCTGGCCAAAGGCGAAGATGTGGAAGCGGTACTGGAAGCACTCTCCAAGGGATTGACACAAAAAATGCTGCACGGTGCGATGGCCGAATTGCGTGCCGGCGACACGCAGGCGCGCGAACGCGCCAGCTCCGCTATCCAGCATTTCTTTTTGCGTAAAGAGCGTTGACTATGGCCCCCACGCTTGTAAATCGGCGCACTGCCGCTTCTGCGCCATTCTTGTCGCAGCGTTAGCGACGTTCTTACACGCACCCGCCGCCCCTTCGACCGGCTCCGGGAAAGCGGTTGTTCCCATATTTTCAGCACCCATTCCATGAAACCGTTTCTCCGCCAACAACTTGCACGCTACGCTGACCGCCTGGGCGAGCTTGAATTCTTGCTGTCACGCGAGGACATCATGAAAGACATGAAGCAGTTTCTGCTGCTGTCGCGTGAACACACTGAAGTATCTGCCGTGGCCAGCCGCTGGGCTCGCTACCAGCTACGCGAAGCCGATCTGACAGCGGCCCGGGAAATGCTTGCCGGTTCGTCGGACGATGTCGATATGGCAACCCTTGCACAAGAAGAAATTGATAGTGCCAATGCAGAGATTCAACAACTGGAAGGCGAGCTGCAGCGCATGTTGCTGCCCAAAGACCCGGATGACGCGCGCAACGCCTTTGTGGAAATCCGGGCCGGCACGGGTGGCGATGAATCGGCTTTGTTTGCTGGCGATTTACTGCGCATGTACAGCCGCTTTTGCGAGCGCCAAGGCTGGAAGGCCGAGATCATTAGCGAGTCGACCAGCGAATTGGGTGGCTACAAGGAAGTGGTGATCCGGATCGAAGGTGACAGCGTTTATGGTGCGCTGAAATTCGAATCTGGTGGCCACCGCGTGCAGCGCGTGCCAGCCACCGAAACGCAAGGCCGCATTCACACCAGCGCCTGCACCGTAGCGGTGCTGGCTGAGCCGGACGAGACGGTAGCGATCCAGATCAATCCGGCCGACCTGCGCATCGATACCTACCGTGCCAGCGGCGCCGGTGGCCAGCATATCAATAAAACCGACTCGGCCGTGCGCATCACCCACCTACCCACAGGCATCGTCGCGGAGTGCCAGGACGGGCGCAGCCAACATGGCAACAAGGCGCAGGCGATGAAAGTTCTCACCGCCCGTATCCATGAAAAAGACCGCAGTGAGCGCGCGGCCAAAGACGCCGCCGAGCGCAAAGGCCTGATCGGCACCGGCGACCGCAGCGACCGCATCCGAACCTACAACTTTCCACAGGGCCGTTTGACCGACCATCGCATCAACCTCACGCTCTACAAGCTGCTGTACATCATGGAAGGTGATCTGATTGATGTGGTCCAGGCGTTGCAAGCCTACGAGGCAGCACAGCAGCTGGCGGCACTGGAACTGGGTAGCTGACAATTTAACGTGACCACCATCTCGCAAGCCCTTCGCATAGCCCAGTCGCAAGGCCTGGACCGGCTTGACGCGCAGTTGCTCTTGCTGCACGCACTAGGTAAGCCAGTCCACGACCGGGCCTGGCTGCTCGCCCACGACACTGACAAAGTGCCTGCCATGGCGCAGGTCACGCTGGACACCTGCGTGCTGCGACGCGTCAGGGGCGAGCCACTGGCTTACATCACGGGAAACAAGGAGTTTTTTGGTCTGAATCTGGCTGTTGACTCCCGAGTACTGATTCCCCGACCCGATACGGAAGGCCTGGTGGAATGGACGTTGGAGGTACTGCTTGAAGTACCCAATGCGCAGGTCATTGACCTGGGCACCGGCAGCGGCGCCATTGCGCTGGCGTTAAAAGCAACAAGATCTGATTTGCAAGTGTTGGCGACGGACGCCAGCACCGACGCACTGGTAGTCGCCAGAGGCAACGCGCACCGCTTGCAACTCGATGTGCGCTTTCAGCAAGGATCGTGGTTTGAAACCGTGTCAGACCAGTTCCACGCCATCGTCTCCAATCCGCCTTACATTGCTGCGCAAGACAAGCACCTGAATGAGCTAACGCATGAGCCACTGCAGTCGCTGGTCTGTGGATCGAATGGTCTGGATGACCTACACCACATCATCAACCACGCCCGAAGCTATTTGCACCCTGGCGGGTGGCTTTTGCTGGAACATGGCTACGACCAAGCTTCGACAGTGCGGGAGCTTTTGACGGGTGCTGGTTTCAAAGGGGTGCAGTCGCGACGTGACTTGAGTGGTATCGAGCGGTGTAGCGGTGGGCAGGCTTCAGTCGGCAGTTCTGCATCAGCGGCAAAAGCGGTTTGATTTTGACAACTGATTGGCTGGCAACACACCTTGAAACATTTCCGTGATGGTAGAAAGTGCTTTACCAGCCACAGTTTCACCGCAATGTGCTGACAATATGGCCATCAGATCAATGCGCAAATACCAAAGCGTTTGAATGCTTGACGCGTAGAGTACTTTGTCCCAGACCTTTGACTGCGTCGCGGGTTCAGGCAACAGTTCTGACATGCTGCCAAGCATTTCCTCACGGATTTCTTCCATGCGACCCCCAACGTCCGCAGACGACACCGACTCACCCAATAAGCCCATCAGGCTGGAGGTAAAACGAGCGATCATTGAACTCATGGCTTCAGAAATACACGCGGCCTGAAAATACTGCAGGTCGCGCGTGCAAAGAGCACAAGACTTTTAGTCGGGTGTCTGCGCATGATTGGCCTTCCTTGAAAACAACTCGACAAGAGGTTTTTCTTGCGAGTCAATTGATACTCCGGAACCAATATTAGGGAGTTATCTGGAATTCATCTGTGCGCCTGCATACATAGAGAGAGCGAAATCAAAGATCACCTCCTGCCTCGACTACACGCAAGGGTCAGTGGCGACCCGCCGTCAGGCGAATCTCAATGATGGTGACCGTGCGCGCCGTGAACGTGACCGTGCGAAATTTCGTCCTCGGTCGCTGCGCGAACCTCTATCACCTTTAGTGAAAACCGCAGGGTCTTACCGGCCATCGGATGGTTTCCATCCAGCATGACGGTATCTCCCTTGATCTTCATGACTGTGAAAATCTGTTCTTGACCGTCGTCATCGAGACCTTTCAGTTGCCCGCCCACTTTGACGCCCGGTGGAAACTGTGACTTGGGAATGGTTTGCAACAGACTCTCGTCGCGCAGGCCAAACGTATCTATCGCCTGCAGATCCAGCGTAGTCTGGAAGCCCGGCATTTGCCCTTCAAGGGCAGCCTCAATCTTCGGGAATGTATTGCCATAACCCCCGTGCAGGTAAACCATGGGGTCACGGTTTTCCTCAAGGAGTTTGCCCGTGCCATCGGCCACCTTGTAACGCAAGGTGACGGCTGTATTTTTTTCAATTTTCATAAGTAGGGGGAGGTCAAAAACAGGATTGTCAATCGCCCATTTTCGCGCACTGCCGGATCGGCTGCTTGCGAGAAGGCTTCGTCCGCTACATCGCGCCGGCCACTCCCGTAGAATGGGCTCAAAACGCTCCATATTTGATAGCAATATTGACTTCTTTTGGTATGCTCGACAGCCCAACTTCCAAATCACTTTCCATGCTCCGCGTGCTCCTGTGCGGCGCCGCCATTGTGACTCTTTCCATGGGTATCCGCCACGGCTTTGGTTTGTGGTTGCAGCCCATCACCCAGAGCCAGAACTGGAGCCGTGAAACGTTTGCCTTGGCGATCGCTATTCAGAATCTGGTCTGGGGGATTTCGGGTATTTTTGCCGGTATGGTGGCTGATCGGTTCGGTGCCTTCCGGGTCGTTGTGGCTGGATCCCTTTTCTACGCGCTGGGACTGATCGGCATGGCGGGCGCTGCCACACCCCTCGCATTTTCGGTTTCGGCCGGCGTTTTAATCGGTATGGCTCAGGCAGGTACGACTTATGCAGTCATTTACGGTGTGATCGGCCGCAATATTGCGGCTGACAAGCGCTCCTGGGCCATGGGGGCGGCGGCGGCGGCCGGTTCGTTTGGTCAGTTTTTAATGGTGCCAACCGAAGGACTTTTGATCAACAGTTTCGGATGGAAAGATGCATTGGTGATTTTGGGCGTTGCATCATTGATGATGATTCCGCTGGCATCGGGTTTGCGGGAACCCGGGCTTGTCAACGGTTCGGCCAAACATCGCGAGCAGTCCATTTTTCAAGCGTTGCGAGAGGCCTTCAAATACCCGAGTTTCCAGTTGCTCATGGCCGGCTACTTTGTCTGTGGGTTCCAGGTCGTTTTCATTGGCGTCCACATGCCCAGCTATCTGAGGGACAAAGGCTTGTCGCCCCAAGTGGCAAGCTATGCTCTGGCGCTGATCGGCTTGTTCAACATATTTGGAACTTATGCGGCTGGCGTGCTGGGACAGCGGATACAAAAAAAGAACATCCTCGCCTTCATCTACCTGGCGCGTGCCGCAACCATCAGTCTGTTTTTGTTGGCGCCCTTGTCGACCTTGAGCGTCTACATTTTCTCCGCTGTCATGGGTTTGTTGTGGCTCTCCACCGTACCGCCAACCAATGCCGCGGTGGCACAGATTTTTGGCGTGTCCCATCTTTCGATGCTGAGCGGATTTGTGTTTTTCAGCCATCAAATTGGATCTTTTTTGGGGGTATGGCTGGGTGGCTACCTGTACGACCGCACCGGTAGCTATGACCTGGTCTGGTACATCGCCATTGCGCTGGGCATTCTGGCGGCACTGGTGAATCTACCCGTGAAGGAAGCATCAATCACCCGCAAAACTGCGGCACAGAGCGGATGAAGTCATGAAACCTGGATACCGGATCTTTTGCTACGTCGTAGCGACTTGCTTTCTGATGGCGGTGTTTTCACTTTACCTGCGTCCCGATTTTTTAGTCATCATCGCCAACCAGTTCTGGTCTTGCTTTTAGGCCAAAGACATTGTGGAAAATTCCCCGGCAACCGTCTTTCATGGCTTGGAACCCGTATCAAGCTGGGTAAAGCGTTGGTCCCACCTGGTTAGGCCGCACGGGGCCGTACTGGACATCGCTTGCGGGAAGGGTCGCCACATGAAGTGGTTCGCAGACCGAGGCCATCCAGTCACAGGCGTTGATCGCGCGCCCGAAGCAATTGAAGCGGCAGCGTGCTTTGGCGAGGCCATGCTGGCGGATATCGAGAATGGCCCCTGGCCTTTGATGAGGGGCGACCAGGTACGTCAATTCGACGCAGTGCTTGTTACCAACTATTTGTGGCGACCACTGTTCCAGGTGATCGCACAAAGTGTTTTGACTGGTGGCCTGCTCATCTATGAAACTTTTTCCAAGGGTCATGAGACAGTGGGAAGACCGTCCCGAACTGATTTCTTGTTGCAACCTTCGGAGTTGTTGTCCAGCTTTAAAGACATGCACACTATCGCCTTCGAACAGGGGTTCCTTGAAAATCCACCCCGCTTCGTGCAACGCATCGTCTGCGTGAACACCGATCCGAGATTTCCCCACAGTCCGATGCCAGATCGTTACCTGCTCTAGTTAGAATGCTCTTTTACCGTTAACCAACACTCGGACATGACATCCTCAACCGGCCAAATCAAGGGCAGCATCGTGGCACTGGTCACACCCATGCACGACGATGGCAGCGTGGACTATCCCACGCTATGTAAACTGATCGATTGGCACATCGCAGAGGGCACGGATTGCATTGGCGTCGTCGGGACCACCGGAGAATCGCCTACCGTCAGTGTGCAGGAGCATTGTGAAATCATCCGTGTTGCTGTCGAACAAGCGTCAGGCCGTGTGCCGATCATGGCCGGCTGCGGTGCCAACTCCACAGCGGAGGCAATTGAGTTGGCCAAGTTTGCCAAGGCAGTGGGGGCCGATTGCCAGTTGCAGGTCGTGCCCTACTACAACAAGCCGACCCAGGAAGGTCAGTACCTGCATTTCAAGGCCATTGCGCAATCGGTTGATCTTCCCATGATTCTCTACAATGTGCCCGGTCGCACAGTGGCCGATATGGCGCATGACACCGTTCTGCGTCTGGCTCAAGTACCAGGAATCGTTGGTATCAAGGAGGCTACGGGCAATATTGAGCGGGCCCAATGGCTCATCCGTGAAGTTCCCAGAAGTTTTGCCGTCTATTCAGGCGATGACCCAACTGCGGTAGCCCTCATGCTGTGTGGCGGACAGGGCAACGTCAGCGTGACGGCCAACGTGGCACCCAGGCTCATGCGTGAGTTGTGCGTCGCTGCGATGGCTGGCGATACAAAGCGCGCAATGGAAATACAGTTCAAGTTGATGCCATTGCACAAGAATCTGTTCGTTGAGGCCAATCCCATCCCCGTCAAATGGGCGATGGCGAGGCTAAAACTTTGCGGTGCCACCCTGCGTCTGCCTCTGACGCCATTGGCGCAAAGCAACGAGACCTTGGTCGAAAGCGCTTTACGCGCAACCGACCTGCTCTGACCGACCTTGCCTTACTTATTACCCACAGGGACACCTTCGTGAATCATTCCTCCAAACTTGCGCTGCTGAGCCTGTCACTGGCGCTTGCTGCCTGTTCCTCACTTGACAGCGACAAAATCAACTACAAAGGTGCAGGCAAAGCACCGTCACTTGATGTTCCACCGGATTTGACGCAACTGTCGCGTGACAGCCGTTACACAATTCCAGGCGAAGCGGTGAGCGCCTCCAGTTTCCAGATCGGTCAAGTCAACCCATCTGCTCCTACGGCCATCAATTCAATTGGCGATGTGCGCGTTGAACGTAGCGGCACGCAGCGCTGGCTCGTAATCAACCGGTCGGCTGATAAGCTTTGGCAACCGGTACGCGACTTCTGGCAAGAAAATGGATTCTTGCTCACCATGGACCAGGCCAACCTGGGCATTATGGAAACCGATTGGGCGGAAAATCGGGCCAAATTACCGCAGGACTTTATTCGAAACGCCATTGGAAAATTGCTTGATTCACTGTATTCGACGGGGGAGCGCGATAAGTTTCGCACTCGTCTTGAACGAACTGCTAGTGGCGGAACTGAAATATTCATAAGCCACAGGGGCATGACAGAGGTTTACAGCAATGCACAAAAAGACACCACTGTCTGGCAACCCCGCCCTGTCGACCCCGAACTTGAAGCAGAATTTCTCAGCCGTTTGATGCTCAAACTCGGGGCAACCCAGGAGCAGTCCAAGGCACTGATGGCGACCGGCGTCGGCAGGAGCAGTGCGCGCGTCACCACGATCAATGGACAAGCGGTCGTGCAAATTGATGAGGGGTTTGATCGTGCGTGGCGACGGGTGGGCTTGTCACTGGACCGAACTGGTTTCACTGTCGAGGACAGGGACCGAATTCAAGGTGTTTATTTTGTCCGCTATGTTGAACCGTCAGCCGACAAAAAAGATGCAGGTTTCTTCGGGTCGCTCTTTGGCGGTGGCAAAGCAGACGCCAGCCCTCTGAAATATCGTATTGCCGTGGTTAGTCAGGCTGAGTCGACCACTGTTTCGGTACTCAGCGCCACTGGGGTCCCAGATAGCTCGGTCAATGCACAACGCATCGTGAAGGTAATTGCCGAAGACCTCAAGTAAATGGACGCGTGACGGATTGTTCAGCCCAATAAAAAAGCCACCTTGCGGTGGCTTTTTTATTAGCGAAGAAGGAAGTACTGGCTTACTTCTTCACTGCAGATGCTGCATCAGCAGGAGCAGCAGCGGGTGCAGCAGCAGCAGCGGGTGCAGTTGCACCTGATGCAGCTGCTTCAGGTGCGGAAGCTGCCGGTGCAGGGGCTGCCATAGGTGCGGGAGCCGGTGCAGGAGCAGGAGCTTCTTCTTTTTTACCACAAGCAGCTAAAGCAGCGGCAGCAATAACAGCGGCCAAAATGAGCGTTTTATTCATTTGAAAAATTACCTAGTGAGTTAAAAAAACAATTTCCGGAAATTGTCAGTGCAGAGAACTGCAACGACCAAGCAAAAATGACTCGAGATCTCTTTGCTCAACCATCGATTATAAGGCAAATTGGCGACCAGAACTCAGAAGTTGGCTGGATGCTTTAAGCGCTGCGCGATGTTCGCTTCTTGGCGTCGCGTGGCACAAACACTTTGCCACTGTTACCGGGCTTTACGCCCATCGGCTTGCGAGGGCCAAAATCACCTCGTGGGGCTGCGCCATCGTTACGCGCACTGGCGAAACGGTCATTGAAACCGCCTTTGCGTTCATAGCTGAAACCGTCGCGCGAGTTGCTGCTGCGGCCATCTGTTTGGCCGAATCCACTACCACTGCTATTTTGATATCCACCTGTTCCCGAATCGCGAGGATTCCCATGATTCCTATCTGCGAAACCACCACGATTTGCGCCAAAACCGCCCGGACGACCACCGCCGCCAAAATTGCGATCACGCGAGTGGTAGTCACTGCCACCTCCCCGGTTTTCACGGCCACCAAAGTTGGAATTGGGACGCGAGTCAGGGAAACGCTGCTGTGGCTCCATACCCGGAATGGTCTCGCCCTTGAACTGATGATGACTGTAAAACTCAATGTCCATTATCTTGCGACGATCACGAAACTCGGCAAACGTCACTGCAAGGCCATCGCGCCCGGCGCGACCAGTGCGACCGATACGATGTGTGTAGTCTTCCGCCTTCATCGGCAAACCGAAATTGAACACGTGGCTTACCGTCGGCACGTCAATACCGCGCGCCGCAACATCGGTCGCCACCAAAATTTGCACCTGACCTTGACGCAGCGCCATCAAGCGACGGTTGCGCAGACCCTGGCTCAGCGCGCCATGCAACGCCACTGCAGAAAATCCCTCTTGTTGCAGATCAGTGGCCAAGCCGTCGCATTCGATTTGGGTACTGGCAAAAACAATAGCTTGGTTGATAGTCGTGTCACGCAACCAGTGATCTAGCAATTTTCGCTTGTGTTGAGCGTTGTCGGCCCAGAACAGCTTCTGCTGGATGTTCTGATGTTGTTCCTGCGGGCTGTCAATCTGCAGGCGTTGTGGTTCACGCATGACGCGCTGGGCCAGTTGCTGGATGCGCGGTGCAAATGTTGCACTGAACATCATGGTCTGCTTTCGCCGGATAGTGAGTTGGTTTATTTCTGCCAAATCGTCCGAGAAACCCAGATCCAGCATGCGGTCGGCCTCATCAACCACCAGAAATTGAACTTGGTCGAGCTTGATTTGCATGGAGCGCTGCAGGTCCAGTAAACGACCTGGAGTGGCGACCACAAGATTCGCATTTTGCAGTTTTGCAATTTGCAACTGATAGGGCATTCCACCCACGATATTTGCAATCCGCAAGCCGCGGCAGTGTTGCACCAGGTCGATAGCGTCATGTGCTACTTGCTGCGCAAGTTCGCGCGTCGGGCAAACAATCAAAGCGCCAGGTGCCGCCGCAGAGAAATTGCGGGGGTTGGTGGGGTCTTTACGCTTGGCGCGTTTGGGCGGCACCTCGCCTTTTGCCACAGCCTGTGCCACGGCATGTTCAAAGTCGGCACGCTCTTTCGCATCGGCCTGGGATTGCTGACTCAGCAGCGTGTGCAAAACTGGCAACAAGAATGCGGCGGTCTTGCCACTGCCTGTCTGGCTTGACACCATCAAGTCGATAAAGCGCGCAGCCTCATCAGACCCGCTATGCCCTTGCAAAGCCAGAGGAATGGTTTTAAGTTGCACCGGCGTCGGTTGCGCAAAACCCAAGTCGTTTACGGCCTGAAGCAATTCTGTGGCCAAACCAAAAGTTAAAAATCCGTTGGGAATCGCATCAACTGATTCTGGGATTTGGCCCCTGCATTGCGGCGTTTCGGCCATCTGATCGGAGGAATTTTCGACAAGCGTCATATCGCCCGTCGCTTGAATAGCGTCAGTCATGTATTTACTCACACGCGAGCGCCGCAGGGTGCGCGACTGCTCCGTCAATGGTTAAAAAACACCAACCATCAAACGGAACCTGCTCTGACTCACAAGGAGTTCCATCAGCGCGGGGGTCCTTTTAAACAGATTCGCGGTAGCGAACGTTTTGGACCCAATGAATGAAGGGAGATGTACAAATATGCGCCGTTGTTTGCAGCGCAGCCGAAGATTATGGCATAGATTCGGGTTTTTACCTAATCCACGTCAGCCACGTTCGGCCTGAGAAAATGTTCCCTGTAGTGTTCCAACTCGTCGATGGACTCATGGACATCGGCCAAGGCGGTATGACGTTGCTGCTTTTTGAACAAGTTGTACACATCGGGACGCCAGCGTTTGGACAACTCTTTTAGTGTGCTTACATCCAAGTTACGATAATGAAAATATGCCTCGAGCTTTGGCATATATTTTGCCAGGAAACGTCGGTCCTGCCCAATGCTATTGCCACACATGGGTGAGCCCTTTTTCGGCACATATCGACTTAGAAAAGAGATGATCTGAGCTTCGGCTTGCGCCTCCGACATCGTCGAGGCTTTGACTTTTTCAATCAATCCACTCTTACCGTGAGTGCCTTTGTTCCATTTATCCATCCTTTCGATTTGCTCTTCGCTTTGGTGAATAACCAGGACCGGGCCTTCAGTCCGAAATTCCAGTTTGGGTCCGGTGACGACAACGGCGATCTCAATAATGCGGTCTGTCTCCGGTTCAAGCCCCGTCATCTCGCAATCAAGCCAGGCAAGGTTTTGATCAGATTTGACAAGCAAAGCGCCTATCGACGGGTCGTTCAAAGCATTCATTCTCGGAATTGTCGCCGATAGCCTAAACTCTGGCGCCATAGTTATCCCGATTCCTCATTTTCCTATTCGATTGATGTTGACCTTTGCATTTGTTTCAATGCTGCTCGCTGGCGTGATGCTGAAATTTTGGCTTAACTGGCGCCAAATCCGGCATGTCACTCAGCACCGGGGACAAGTGCCACCAGTCTTCACGCCAATGATCACGCTGCCCGCGCACCAGAAGGCGGCTGACTACACCATCGCCAAAGCTCTTTTTGGCTTACTGGAACTCACAATGGGCGCTGCCGTCCTGATTGGCTGGACATTGCTGGGTGGGCTGACAAACCTCAATCAGGTCATGCTAAGTTGGCTGGAGGGGGGCATGCTCCAACAGCTTGCCCTGCTCGCAGCGTTTGTACTGATCAACGGCCTGATTGATTTGCCCATGACGCTCTACCAAACTTTCGTGATAGAGCAGCGTTTTGGCTTCAATAAAGTAACGCTGCGACTCTGGTTCATGGATTTGCTCAAGTCAACCCTAATTGGGGCAACTCTTGGTCTCTTGATTGGTGCCCTGATTTTGTGGCTGATGGGCACTGCCGGCAGTTGGTGGTGGCTGTGGGCTTGGGGCGTCTGGATGAGCTTTAATTTATTGCTGCTTTTTGTATATCCAGCATTCATCGCTCCGTTGTTCAACAAGTTTGCACCATTGGAGGACGAAACGCTCAGGACCAGTGTGACGGCGCTGATGGAACGCTGCGGCTTTGCCGCCAATGGACTGTTTGTGATGGATGGTTCTAAACGCAGCGCGCACGCGAATGCTTACTTCACTGGTTTTGGTGCCTCCAAGAGAGTGGTGTTTTATGACACGCTTTTGACCAAGCTGTCTGCCACTGAAGTGAACGCTGTGCTGGCCCACGAGCTGGGACACTTCAAGCACCGGCATATTTTCAAGCGCATAGGATTGATGTTCATCATCAGTCTACTTGGCTTTGCTTTGCTGGGCTGGCTGGTGACACAGATGTGGTTCTACGCCGGGCTGGGGGTAGAGCCGAACCTTCTTGCACCGAATGACGCGCTTGCGCTTGCGCTGTTCATGCTGGCGATTCCTGTTTTTAGTTTCCCATTCACTCCCCTGTTTGCGCATTTCTCACGTGAGCATGAGTTTGCCGCTGACGCCTACGCAGTGGCCCACACCAATGGTCAGGATCTCGCTACCGCACTGCTAAAAATGTACGAGGACAATGCTTCGACGCTAACAGCCGATCCGATCTACGTAAAGTACTACTATTCCCATCCACCGGCTTGCGAACGCCTCGCAAGAATCGTTGCTTGACGCTGGCGGCAAGTCAATGACTGATTTTGAATCTGTGGCAGAGGGTGACGCTCTCCTCCCATGATGATGAATCACCAGCAGACGGACCATTGATGAATCCTCCAACTCTTGACAGAGGGCTCATTGTGGCGAACTATGGTCGCCATTTTCTAGTCGAAACGCCTGACGGCAAGCGACTGATCTGCCACTCTCGCGGCAAGAAGAGCCAGGGATTGGTAGGCGACCGCGTACTGTGGCAGGCCTCGCTTGACGAAGGTACTATTGAGAAAATCGAAGAGCGCAAAAATGTCTTTTATCGTCAGGATGAAATACGCACGAAGTCATTTGCTGCCAATCTCGATCAGATCTTGATCCTGATCGCTGCCGAACCCGAATTCTCCAGCAGTCAACTTTCACGCGCCCTGATTGCCGCCGAGGCTGAACACATCACACCTATCATCGCACTCAACAAAAGTGACCTGGTCGAACCCTTTGCCCGTGCCTGGGAATGGCTGAGACCCTATCGTCAAATGCATTATGGAGTACTGCCGCTATCGTTGAAGGGTTCTGCAAATGTTGACCGAGCGAAACTTTTCGATCTGCTCGAAGGCAAAACAACCCTCGTCTTAGGCCCGTCGGGGGCTGGCAAGAGTACTTTGATCAACTTGCTGGTGCCTGGTGCACTAGCGCAGACAGGTGAAATCTCGCAAGCACTCAACGCGGGCAAACACACGACCACCAGCACCACTTGGTACTGGGTTGGCGACCACAAGGTGACTTCTTTGATTGACTCGCCGGGGTTTCAGGAATTTGGTCTGAATCACATTGATCCAGCGCAACTGGCAGCCTACATGCCAGACCTCAAACCTCACGTGGCCAACTGCAAGTTCTACAACTGCAGCCACCTGCATGAACCTGGTTGTGGCGTCATTGCTGCAGTGGCATCAACCACCAGATCTGATGGAATAAGCACCAATCGTTACAAAATTTATCGTGACTTGTTTGAGGAGATGAGTCGGGCTAAAAAGTACTGAGCAAGTCAACCAAGCAGGCGTGCCAGCGTCAAGAGAGCGAGCAGAACCATCCACATCACTACTGAACGCCAGACCAGGCCAACGACGACAGCTAGGTGCGAGAGTTCGGGCATCTGACCCGGTAATGATTCGGCTTTCGTATCTGACTGATTCGTTGCGCCAGGCATGCCCCCGGTAGAAGAATCCATAGTGCAGGAAGCGCCCCCCATCAGACTCATATTCACGGCACCTGCAGTAGCTGCCAGCACGATGCCATCGTTGTCTCCGACGAAACGAGGTTGGTAATTTCGCCAACCATCAATCGCCTCCTCAAAGCTCCCAACTACCGCGAAACTGATCGCCGTCATACGGGCAGGCACCCAGTCAATGATGGTCCAGGCAACAGCAGCCGTTTGCTGCAGAGCCTCACTGACAGGCAGGTGGTGCTGTTTACTCTTGTGTTGCCAGTAACGTGCGACAAATTCGCTTAGTCGGTAAAGGACTGCACCAGCCGGGCCGAAACCAAATACGGCCAGCACAGAGAACAAGGTAAGGACTCCAAAGACATGGCGATGGGCTGATAGCACTGAATGTTCAATCACGTGACGCACAATTTCACTACGAGGCAACTCGCTGGCATCGATCTGCTGCCAGTTGGCCAGCAATTCGCGAGCTCGGTCTTCATTTCCGTCGGCGAGCGCATTGCGGATCTGGGTGAAATGGAAACTGAACTGCCTGAAACCCAGCGTCGCATAAAGTACGGCCACGCTCCATGCCACGGCTATCGGCCAACCCAGAAAAGCATCCAGCAGCCAGTAAATGACGAGCGCAGCCAAAAATGGGCCTCCCACGGCAAATCCCCATGCCATCCAGCCGTGAAACGAATTGCCGGCGTCAAAATTTCTGGTGCTCCAACGCACCCAACTGCGCAAGCTCGCATGAATCAGGTTGCCCGGACCCAACGGACGTGCTTGCTCGAGCAACAGTGCCAATAGCACGGAAATGAAACTCATGGGATCATCATAGCGGTACAACTCATCAAGCTGACAACATCCGGTAAAAGTTTCGCAGTATGCCCGCGGTAGCGCCCCAAATGAAACGCTGCTTGTCTTGCTCCAAATACGGCATGGAGAACCACTCGCGCCGCACACCTTCCCACTCTAACGCGTGGCGCTGATGATGAGCTGGGTTCATCAAGAATTCCAGCGGAACCTCAAAAACGTCAGCAACTTCATAGGCATTGGGACTTAAAGTGAATCCAGGAACCACTAAGGCAACGACCGGCGTAATGATGAACGCCGACCCTGTAACGTAGAGCGGCAACACCCCCAACACTTGCACGAATACCGGATTAAGGCCAAGCTCCTCTTGCGCCTCACGCAATGCGGTACCCAACGCGTCGACGTCCTCTTCATCCGCTTTTCCGCCGGGGAAGGCTATTTGTCCTGAATGGGTTGAAAGGTGCAGAGTACGCTCGGTCAGCAATACGGTCGGTTGCTCGCGCATGACTATGGGCATCAAGACCGACGCATGAATTGATGTCCGATCAGAAAACCGCTGCTCCGCCACCACTTCAGGTTCCCACGTCGGGGGCGACGCAAATCGGTGCCGCAGGGCCGCCGGCCGCAGCGATGACATCGGCACTGCGGGCAGGTGTGAATCAACGCTCTCCACTGGTACATGACGTGGGTCGAAGTGGGGTAACTGGGACAAAGGGGTATGCGGAATATTTGAGAGCACGGGAAATAAAAGAAGCACAGTCTGGGACTGGACAGAGCAAAATTGCTTTACACTTTTTGGGGCATTCCGCAACGCGTCCAGTCAAAAAAAGCCGCCACAGGCAGTGCTGGGGCGGCTTTTTGCAAGAACGCTTGAACTATGCCGCGGCAGCACCCGTTTTCTTAGCTGGTAACTTTTCCTTGATACGAGCCGATTTTCCGCTGCGATCACGCAGGTAATACAGCTTGGCGCGACGTACATCGCCCCGACGCTTGACTTCGATGCCAGCAATCAGCGGGCTGTAGGTCTGAAACGTACGCTCTACCCCTTCACCGCTCGAAATTTTTCGAACGATGAAGCCACTGTTGAGACCGCGATTACGCTTGGCTATCACGACCCCTTCGTAGGCCTGTACGCGTTTGCGTGTACCTTCCACCACGTTGACACTAACAATCACCGTATCACCTGGAGAGAATTCAGGGAGCACTTTCCCTAAACGAGCGATTTCTTCCTGCTCAAGAATTTGAATCAGATTCATGATTTCCTCAAATGATCTTGGTTGCGCGTGCGTCGGAATTGACACAATAGCCCGTTTGAAATCATCAAAAAGCTGCCAGCCAGAGGATCGATTAACCCTCAATTGTATCCCATTCAAGAGACTTCATCGGCTAAAGCTTCGACACTACGGTTTGAAGGCCAAACCGGTCAGATAGGATTCATCTGCGGGACTCAATCGCCCCGCGCAACGCGCCTGAACAATCAGTTCGGGCCGAAGACGGGCGGTACTGGCCAACCGCTGCTCGCGCTGCCAGCGTTCAATTTGGGCATGGTGACCCGACAATAAAACTTCCGGCACCGCCCTGTCTGACCACTTCTCAGGGCGGGTGTAGTGCGGGCAATCCAGCAAGCCGTCCAACACGGGATTGAAGCTATCCTGCAGATGGCTGGACTCATCATTGAGGACTCCCGGTTGCAGTCGAGCCACAGCGTCAAGCAAGGCCATGGCAGCAATTTCACCTCCTGAAAGTACAAAGTCACCCAGGCTGATTTGCTCCGTGACGCATTCATCGACAAAGCGCTGGTCAACACCCTCATACCGTCCACAAATCAGCACAGCACCCTGGCCCGTCGCCCATCGCGCCACTGAAGTGTGGTCAAGTTTTTTGCCTGCCGGCGAAAACAGTACGACTGGCACCGAATCGGTCCGCTGCGACTGAATGTCTCGTACACACTTTGTCAGTGGCTCGACCATCATGACCATGCCTGGACCACCGCCAAAAGGCCGATCGTCGACCCGCCTGTAATTTCCGGTCGCAAAATCGCGTGGGTTGGTAAATTTGACCTCGACAAGATCGGCTTCGAACGCACGTCGCGTGACGCCGCCTGTCAAAAATGGAACGAATAGTTCTGGGAAAAGTGTGACGACATCGAATCGCATAAGACGCCACTCAAAAGTCAGGCTGCCAGTCAACCTGTATGCGTCTGGCAGTCAAATCAACATCGTCAACATAGACCGACACGAATGGGATCATTCTCTCAATTGTCTTCTCGTCCTGCTGGCACTCGATCACCATTACAGTTTGCAATCCGGTAGAGAGCAATTCCCTGACCGACCCCAGTACTATTCCCTCGCGATTGACAACGCTTAGTCCAATCAAGTCGACCCAGTAGAACTCGTCTTTTTCAGCCGTTGGAAAGCTGGACCGGGAGACAAATATTCGAGCACCACGCAAAGCTTCGGCCGAACTGCGATCATCCACCTCATGCGCCGAAGCAACTACTGCATCCGAATGAACCTTGGCTTCTTTAATCGCCAGTGTTGCGACTCCAATGAAGGTCTTTGCACCTTTTTCAGCAGGTAACAAAAACCATCGTTTGGAAGAAAAAAGCGCCTCGGGATCGGCGCTGTAGGGCAGGACTTTAAACCAGCCTTTGATGCCCCAGGCATCGTTAATGCGCCCAACTTCTACAGCATCCGCCGGCAACTCGGCTACTTCAAGGCCGGGCAACATCACAATGTCATCAGACCGCTTTTTTTGCGGCTTGATCCACCAGTCGTTCTACTGTGGGAGATGCCTGCGCGCCGACGCTTTTCCAGTAAGTCAGACGATCCTGCGCAATGCGGATGCTCTCCTCGCTGGCGGTAGCAATCGGATTGTAGAAACCGATGCGCTCAATAAAGCGACCGTCACGACGGGTACGCTTGTCAGCAACGACAATATTGAAAAATGGGCGTGCTTTTGCACCGCCACGAGCGAGTCGAATGACGACCATGATTTATCCTTTGGGCGGCGGAGTATTATTTCCGCCATTTGATTTAGCACTTAATCCAGCGTTTGAGACACGCGACATGACCACCCGGCCAGCGACACACTGAATAGCTCTTAATTATAACGTTTCCTATATTTATGCCCATCATTCGCCCAAGTCAAGCCGACGACATCCCTGCAATTGCGGCCATTTATGCCCATCACGTGCTTGTTGGCACGGGTACTTTTGAAGTTGACCCTCCTTCCCAAAGCGACATGGCAGAGCGCCGAGCAGATGTGCTCACCAAAGGTTTGCCCCACTTGGTAGCAGTCGCAGGCAACGAGGTGCTTGGTTTTGCTTACTGTAATTGGTTCAAGCCCCGTCCAGCCTATCGGTTCTCGGCAGAGGACTCCATCTATCTGGCGACTGGTGCACAAGGCTGTGGTCTCGGGCGGGCGCTACTGACAGAACTTGCCGCACAGGCCGAAAGGGTGGGTGTACGTAAATTGCTTGCGGTGATTGGCGACTCGGCCAATGTTGGCTCCATTGCTGTCCACCTATCAGTAGGGTTTTCTCACGTTGGGGTTCTCAAATCCTGCGGCTGGAAATTTGATCAGTGGCGCGATGTCGTCATAATGGACAAACCTCTGGGGTTGGGCGACTCAAGTGCCCCGCAGCCATAATTGGCATTCATGAAAAACAAGACCACCGCCACCTGGCTGGCATTTATTGGCGGGTCTTTGGGGCTACATCGCTTTTATTTGCGAGGAAAAAGCGATTTGCTTGGCTGGTTGCTGACTCTACCGACCGCTTTGGGGCTCTATGGCATTGAGCGGGCGAAACGCAATGGATTGGACGATTTTTGGGTCTGGCTTTTGATTCCGTTGCTGGGTTTCACCTTCGCCAGCTGCGCCCTGACCGCCATTGTTTATGGTTTGACGAACCCTGAAAAATGGAACGCTCGGTTCAATCCGTTGGAAGTCCCGGATGCCGCACCCGGTCAAACCAACTGGCTCACGATTGGTGGAGTGGCTTTTGCACTTTTGGTTGGCACCACCGTACTCATGAGCAGCATCGTATTCAGCTTTCAACGCTACTTCGAGCTCACCCTCAAATCCTGATAGCCTGATGGGTAAACAGCCCAACCTCGTTTAACTTTGCCCCTTGGCATCAAAATAGCAAAAGACTAACCCAATAGGCAACCGCTGAGAAGAATGCAGTAGCCGGGATTGTCAGGATCCAGGCCCAGATGATGTTCCCAGCAACCCCCCATCGCACAGCACTGGCACGCTGGGTGGCGCCAACACCCACGATAGCCCCGGTAATGGTGTGCGTCGTAGAAACCGGAATGCCAAGTACTGCCGCAGTGAATAGCGTGATGGCACCCCCTGTTTCTGCACAGAATCCATGCACCGGTTTGAGCTTGGTGAGTCTTTGCCCCATGGTCTTGACAATACGCCATCCGCCAAACAAGGTACCCATGGCAATTGCTGTGTAGCAAGTTAGGACCACCCAGGTCGGAGGTGCCTGATCGCCGACGGCGGTATAGCCCGTTGCGATGAGCAACATCCAGACAATGCCGATCGTTTTCTGTGCATCATTGCCGCCGTGGCCCAGACTGTAGGCGCCTGCAGACACTAACTGCAAACGGCGAAACCAGCGGTCAATACGACTCGGCGTGCTGCGACGAAAAAACCACGACACCGAAATCAGCATCAGTGAGCCCAGCAGGAACCCCATCAGTGGAGACACAAATATGAAAACCACTGTCTTTACGATGCTGGACAACACCAGAGCAGAGGCACCAGCCTTGGATATCACCGCACCAACAATGCCACCGATCAGTGCATGCGACGAACTGCTAGGTATACCGTAATACCAGGTGATGAAATTCCAGCTGATGGCGCCAACAAGCGCACCAAAAACAACGTTGACGTCCACCACACCAGGCTGGGCAAGCCCTTTACCAATTGTTGCAGCGACACTCAACTGGAAGACCAAAATCGCAATGAAGTTGAAGACCGCTGCAAAGAGCACTGCCTGTCCGGGCTTGAGAACACCGGTGGACACCACTGTTGCAATCGAGTTCGCGGCGTCATGGAATCCATTCATGAAATCGAACGCCAACGCCAACATCACCAACATCACTACTACCCACAACCCTACCTGAACCGATACCATGACCGGTACAACTCAAGAGTTCTCGAGGACGATGCCCTCGATGACATTGGCGACATCTTCGCACTTGTCAGTGATGGTCTCCAGCAATTCGTAAATCGCTTTAAGCTTGATCACTTCGCGAACATCAGGCTCTTCCCGAAACAGTTTGCTCATCGCGCTGCGCATAACGCGATCAGCGTCAGACTCAAGCTGGTCGATCTCTTCGCAGGTTTTTAAGGCAGCGGCGGCTGTCGCAGGGTCTGCGATCTTGGCCAGCATATTGACGGCATCGCGCACCCGTTCACAGCACTTCACACTCAGGTCGGTCAATCGCGTTATGTCTTCGGTCATGTGATGCACGTCATACAACGCCATGGTCTCGGCCGAGTCCTGAATCAGGTCGGCGATATCGTCCATGGTGTTGATCAAGGTGTGAATCTGCTCCCGGTCAATGGGGGTAATGAAGGTGATATGAATCGCCTTGTTGACTTCATGCGTCACCCGGTCTGCCGCCCTTTCAGCGTTGTCCACGTCCTGGTTGTATTTTTGCCGCAGGTGAAGATCACTGTAGTTGGCCACCAATTTAGAAAACGCATATGCCGCCTCCAAGATGCGGTCTGCATGCTGGTTGAACATTTCAAAAAAATTTCCTTCACGCGGCAACAGTTTGCCAAAAAACATGGCGGACTCCTCAGGGGAATATGTCAAAGATTTGACGTTTTGTGACTGCGCGAAGTTTAACTGCCCGACCTGTAGGTTGAGACCCGGGAGTTCAGGCGCCACGAAAAATAAAGAACACCGCGCCCACCATGCACAGAGCAGCCCACACATAATCCAGCTTGAAGCGTTCTTTGAGGTACAGCGTGGCTAACGACACAAATACCGCCAGCGTAATGACTTCCTGCACGATCTTGAGTTGCCCCACACGGAAGCCGGCTTGCTGAAAACCAATGCGGTTGGCTGGTACCTGCAGCGCTTCAAACAAGGCAATCCCCCAACTCACAAGCGCCGCGATGTACCAAGGCGAAGAGGCCAAGTCTTTCAAATGACCGTACCAGGCAAAGGTTATAAAAATATTTCTGCCGATCAACAGCAAAACTATTTGCAGAGGTAGTGGGACGTATCGAAACGCGTTGATGGAGACAATTATCCAGCGCCCCTGTGCCCTTGTTGGGCACTATAAAAGCGCCCCAAAAATCGAATCGTGGGGCGCTAACAGACAATGTAACCGGTCCTCTTCAACGGCGTTTACAACCGATCAAATCGCAGCGCCTTCTTTAACAGAAGCAGCGGCGTCGGTGTAATCTTTGACCTTGTCAAAGTTCAAGTACTGGTAAATCTTGTCGCTGGCTGCTGTCAGAACACCCATGTCCGTCATGTATTCCGTCTTGGTAGGAATGCGCCCCAATTTGGAGCAGATGGCCGCCAGCTCCGCGCTGCCAAGGTACACAAAGCTGTTCTTGCCCAGACGATTCGGGAAATTGCGCGTGGAAGTGGAGAAAACAGTGGCGCCCTCTTTCACCTGCGCCTGATTGCCCATGCAAAGGCTGCAACCGGGCATTTCCATGCGGGCACCAGCGGAGCCCAAAACACCATAATGACCTTCTTCTGTAAGCTGTTTGGCGTCCATTTTGGTAGGCGGCGCCATCCACAACTTGACCGGAATATCACGCTTGTTCTCGAGCAATTTGCTGGCTGCTCGGAAGTGGCCGATGTTGGTCATGCAAGAACCAATGAAGACTTCGTCGATCTTGGCACCGGCAACATCAGACAACGTTTTTACATCATCCGGGTCATTCGGGCAGGCCACAATCGGTTCATGAATATCGGCCAGGTCGATCTCAATGACGGCTGCATAGTCGGCATCGGCATCACCCTTGAGCAACTGCGGATTGGCCAGCCAGGCCTCCATCGCCTCGATGCGGCGCTTGATGGTACGCACATCAGAATAACCCGAGGCAATCATCCATTTGAGCATCGTGATGTTGCTGGTGATGTACTCTTGAATAGGCTCCTTGTTCAGGTGCACCGTGCAGCCACCGGCACTGCGCTCGGCCGATGCATCGCTCAGCTCAAAAGCCTGTTCCACCTTGAGATCAGGCAAGCCTTCAATCTCCAGAATGCGGCCCGAGAAAATGTTTTTCTTGCCCTGCTTGGCCACCGTCAAAAGACCGGCTTTGATGGCATAAAGCGGAATAGCGTTAACCAGATCGCGCAGGGTTATGCCGGGCTGCATTTTGCCTTTGAACCGCACCAGCACACTCTCAGGCATATCCAGGGGCATCACACCGGTGGCAGCGCCAAAAGCCACCAATCCGGAACCGGCCGGGAAGCTGATACCGATCGGGAAACGGGTATGGCTGTCACCGCCCGTGCCCACCGTATCAGGCAGCAACATGCGGTTCAACCAACTGTGAATGATGCCGTCACCCGGTCGCAGAGGAACACCGCCGCGCGTGCTCATGAACGCAGGCAGCTCATGGTGCATTTTCACATCCACCGGTTTCGGGTAAGCAGCGGTATGACAGAACGATTGCATCACCAGGTCGGCGCTAAAGCCCAGGCAGGCCAGATCTTTCAACTCGTCACGCGTCATCGGGCCGGTTGTATCCTGTGACCCGACGCTGGTCATCCTGGGCTCACAGTAGGTGCCGGGGCGAACACCTTGCTGGTTGCCAGCGACCACCGGCAAGCCGCAGGCACGACCCACCATTTTTTGCGCCAGAGTGAAACCCTTGTGCGTGTCTACAGGATTTTGAGGCAGGCGGAACAACGTACTCACAGGCAATCCCAACGCCTCGCGCGCCTTGGCGGTGAGTCCTCGGCCGATGATCAATGGAATGCGACCGCCAGCGCGCACTTCATCAAATAGAACCTCACTTTTGACTTTGAATTCGGCAATTACCTTACCGCCCTTGATCGCCTTGCCGTCATAGGGGCGCAGTTCCACCACGTCGCCCATGTTCATCTGGCTTACGTCCAGTTCAATGGGCAGCGCGCCCGAGTCTTCCATCGTGTTGTAAAAAATCGGGGCGATCTTTGAACCCAGACACACGCCGCCAAAACGCTTGTTCGGAACGAACGGGATGTCTTCACCGGTGAACCACAACACCGAGTTGGTGGCTGATTTGCGGGATGAACCGGTTCCCACCACATCACCCACATAAGCCACCAAATTGCCTTTGGCCTTGAGGTCGTTGATGAACTTGACGGGACCGCGTTTGCCGTCTTCTTCCGGCACGATGCCGGGGCGCGCATTTTTGTGCATCGCCAGGGCGTGCAAGGGAATGTCGGGGCGACTGAAAGCATCAGGCGCAGGTGACAAATCATCAGTGTTGATTTCGCCTTCCACTTTGAAAACGGTCAGCGTAATGGACTGCGGCACCTCGGGACGTGATGTAAACCACTCGGCATCAGCCCAGCTCTGCAGCACGGCTTTGGCCTGGGCGTTACCTTTGTCGGCTTTTTCTTTGACGTCATGAAACTGGTCAAACATCAGCAAGGTCTTCTTGAGCCCATTGGCCGCAACCTGCGCAACCACTGCGTCGTCGAGCAAATCCACCAGCGGGCTGATGTTGTAGCCGCCGAGCATGGTGCCCATCAGTTCCGTTGCCTTTTCGCGTGAAATTAATGGGCATTTTTCAGTGCCGTGCGCCACTGCGGCGAGATAGGATGCTTTGACCTTAGCGGCATCATCCACACCGGCCGGCACTCGGTGTGTGATCAGATTCACCAGCATCGCCTCTTCGCCCTGGGGCGGATTTTTCAACAGTTCAATGAGCTCACCGGTCTGTTTTGCAGACAAGGGCAAGGGGGGAATGCCAAGGGCAGCGCGTTCAGCAACATGGGCCCGATAAGACAGCAACATCATCAACTCCTTCTGTATCAAACGATTTTGCCCTTTTTGTCACTTGGGCGGTTTCAATTGTCTATTTGACAGCGACTTCAGCAGTCGGCTCGAGAATGCTGGGCACCGGATTTTTGATCAACATTTCGGCCATCAAAGCCTGATCGGGACTCTTGCAGTCATCGGCCAGACGCCGCCCGAGCTTCTGATTCATCAGCATCGATTTGTTGCCCAGCTGCAGCCACACGGCACCAGCCTGTTTGTCTTCCAGGCGAATCGCACCGGTACTTGTTTCAACCGGAAACATGCGGTATTTCAGATTCTTGAGTTGGACATCAAAGTATCCCGGTGATTTTGAATCTGCAGTCAACGTCACAAAAGCACCCAATTCGCATGGTAATTTGCCGAGGTAGACGCGCAGCGCAATGGCCAACTCGGCCGGAGACAGAGCGGCCTCTGCCGCCATAATCCCCGACGCCATTTGACTGGCCTTGGATTTGATCTCGGTCCGACTCGACGACAAACGTTTGGCTGCGCTGTCCGCTTGTGCTGGTGCCTGCGCCATCAGCGCCAACGGAGGAGCCAACAGGAACACTGTGACAACAAGAACTTTGATCATTGGCATCCTTACCCAGTCAAATTTAGTTGAACAAACGCCGGGCTTCAGCCGGGAGATACCTTCCGGTCTGGTGCGCCCGCTCCAGCACTTGCCAAAAATAGCGGTAACTTGCACGGTCGTGCAATTTACCACCCAAAGACATTGGAGCCCAATCTGATTTTTGCGCTTCCAACATGATATATGCGGCCAATTCAACCTCATTTTCAGTAGGTGCAAACGCTTCCAAAATGGGCCTGATCTGGATCGGATGAATGCTCCACATTCGGGTATAGCCCAATGCACGACAGGCCCGACTGGCCGCACTCAACACCACTGTCGCGTCACTGATTTCTGTCACCACGCTATGCGCCGGCACTTTGCCATACGCATGACAGGCCGATGCAATTTCCAGCTTGGCCCGAAGCACCAGGGGATGAGAAAACTGATCCAACCCGGCGCTATCCTGGTCGCCGCGGATACCCATTGCACTTGCCGGAATTGCGCCACCATGGGCAGAAACGAAATCCATCAAGCCAAAGCTGAGCGATTGCACCCTGGGGTGCGCCGCAATCCTGAAGACCTGGTGAACCGAGGCTGGAGACTCAATCAATACATGCACAGGCAATGGCCGTACTCGTCCGGATTTGGCCACCAGCCGATCCACCTGTTGCAACGCCCGGTTTACCTCTTCGACTGTTTCCACTTTCGGAATCATCAGGTGGCACAAGGCACCAGCCGCGCCACCGATGATGATGTCCACATCCTGCTCGAACGCCGGATGCCCGACCGCATGTACCCGCACCGCAACCCGAGGAACAATGCTCGATGGTCGAGCCATTGCAGCGTGATGCGCTTGATTTGCAAGGGCTACGACCATCTGGGCGTGGTCTTTTTCACCGCCCACCGGAGCACCGTCCTCGCAATCCAGCGTGACGTCAAACACACAAGCGCCGAATTCCTCAGACATTTCAGCCTGCAGATTCAGACTCTTGCGCATCCGCGCCTCTAAACCGCTGAAATGGTCACATACCGGAATGGAAGCCGACGCGGCCTGAACGCCTAGCAGAACTTCGCGCGGATGACTCACAACAACTTGAATCGCGTTAACGCACCGCTTACAGCAGGTGTGCGACCCCAGCCTGCTCGTCTTGCAACTCTTTGAGAGTTTTATTGATGCATTCCTGACTGAAGATGTCAATCGCCAAGCCTTCAACCACTTTGTATTCACCGCCCGAGCAGGTCACTGCAAAACCGAACATGGTATCTTTCGGAATGCCATACTGTCCGTCAGAGGCAATGCCCATGGTGACCCACTTGCCATTGGTACCCAGCGCCCAGTCGCGCATGTGATCAATGGCGGCATTGGCAGCAGAGGCTGCCGAAGACACACCGCGCGCAGCAATGATTGCCGCTCCGCGCTTGCCCACGGTAGGTAGGAAAGTGTTGGCGTTCCAATCCTGGTCGTTGATCATGTCTTTGACACTGGCGCCATTGATGGTTGCAAAGCGATAGTCAGCATACATGCTGGGTGAGTGATTTCCCCAGACCGCCATCTTTTCAATATCCGCCACCGCCTTGCCAGTCTTCGACGCCAGTTGGCTCAGTGCCCGGTTGTGGTCCAGGCGCAGCATGGCGGTAAAGTTTTTGCGTGGCAGATCCGGCGCGCTCTTCATGGCAATGTAGGCATTTGTGTTGGCGGGGTTGCCCACAACCAACACTTTGACGTTACGGCTTGCAACGGCATTGAGCGCCTTGCCTTGTGCTGTGAAAATTGCGCCATTGACGGCCAGCAACTCGGCTCGCTCCATTCCCGGTCCGCGCGGACGCGAGCCAATCAACAAGGCATAGTCCGCATCCTTGAAGGCGGTCATCGGGTCACTGTGAGCTTCCATAGAGACCAGCAGCGGGAAGGCGCAGTCCTGCAATTCCATCATCACGCCCTGCAACGCTTGCTGGGGCTTCTCCATGGGAACTTCAAGCAATTGAAGAATCACAGGCTGATCTTTGCCCAGCATCTCGCCGGATGCAATGCGAAACAGGATTGCGTAACCAATTTGACCTGCGGCGCCGGTAACGGCAACGCGGACGGGCTTTTTGCTCATGGTGAGTACTCCAGATGTGTTGTGAAGAGGGTGCTGGAAGGTACAAGCCGGGTTGCCTGCGCCTAGCAGAATGCCGACCAAGTTTACTCTGGAAAACCCTGAGTCGTCAATTTGTCTTATGTCTTATATAAGATATGATTCGGTTTGCCTGAGCACTGAACCTGGCGCGAGGTCAACCATTCATGTCAACACCATTTTCTCCCCTGGCAGGAGCCGCGCTGACCGGTGCCGACCGCGTGGCACCGGCAGCGACTGTTACACCGTCTTTCAGCCCGCTTTACCGGCAGATCAAGGTGCTGATACTGAACGGACTGCGGCTGGGCGAATGGAAACCGGGCGAGGGTATCCCGAGTGAAATGGACCTTGCAACGCGCTTTCAGGTCAGCCAGGGCACAGTCCGCAAAGCGATCGACGAACTCGCCGCCGAGAACCTGCTTGTACGCAGGCAAGGAAAGGGCACATTTGTGGCAACTCATGCGGAACAGCAGGTGCAGTTTCGCTTTTTGAAACTGGTACCGGACAGTGGCAAACCTGGAAGCGAGGGTCCCGCCCATCGCGACATCATTGAATGTCGTCGGGCTAGAGCCAACTCAGAGGTGGCACGCGCGCTGGCGCTGAGCACTGGGGATGCTGTTCTGCAAGTGCGCCGTATTCTGAGTTTTTTGGGTACGCCCACGATTCTGGAAGACATTTGGCTGCCAGAGGACCCCTTTAAAGGTCTGACCGCGGAACGACTGGCCACATACCAGGGTCCAATGTACGCCCTGTTTGAGACCGAATTCAATGTGCGAATGGTTCGCGCCGAGGAGAAAATTCGCGCAGAACCGGCCAACGAGGGTCGCGAAAAGTTGTTGAAAATTGTGATTGGGACGCCTTTGCTCAGCGTAGAGCGCATTGCGTACACCTACAAAGACGTGCCGATGGAGTTGCGTCGCGGCTACTACCGGACCGAAACGCACCACTACCACAATACCCTGAGTTGAATAAGGGTCATCCGATAGCTTGTGTTACCGAGGCTCAGTCACTGTACTTCACTCGCCGACATCGACTTTGCTAGTCGATGAAATACATTTCGCCGACAAAATTCCTGACTCCCAAACTTTCTTTGCAGTGATTGATGGTGCATTGCAATAGAATTTCGTTGTCTGCAGTTTTTCCCTTATTGCCAAGCAGTTACTCAAACATTGAAAGCCAAGCATGTCCGAATTAGCAGCAGTTGCAACCAGCAAGCGCCCAGAATTCCGAAACATCAACGCCTTCACTGACCTCCCCAGTTACAGCCTGCCGATTGCCGGCATCGTATCGATATTGCATCGCGTCAGCGGAGCACTCATGTTTTTTCTGATGCCCTTCGTGATCTGGATGTTTGACCGTTCGATCTCCTCTGAGATTTCATTTGTAAAATTTAAAGCTGCATTCAATTTAGGCATGCTGGGCTTGCCTGGCGCTCTTTGGAAGCTGGTTGCGTTGGCCCTCATCTGGGCTTACCTGCACCACTTTATCGCCGGTCTTCGCCACCTGTGGATGGATGTCAGCCATGACGCTGTCAGCAAGGAGTTTGGCAAATCATCTGCAGTTGTCACCCTGACCATGAGCATTGGGCTGGCGCTGGTGCTTGGCGCGAAGTTGTTTGGTCTTTATTGAATATTGAAGGCGATCAAAACAGGCTCCTGTTGCGATGCGACAAGCTGCGCCAGTAACCGTTAAGAGAAAGAAACGCCATGTCTATTAATTTCGGATCCAAGCGAATTGTCGTGGGCGCTCACTATGGTCTGCGTGACTGGCTGGGGCAGCGAGTCACAGCCGCTTTGATGGCTATTTTCACCCTAGTGGTTCTGGCTCAAGTCATTTTCAGCAAAGGCCCGATCGGATACGACCACTGGGCCGGCATTTTTTCTTCGCAATGGATGAAGGCGCTCACCTTCACCGTCATCATTGCGCTGCTGTACCACGTGTGGATCGGCATGCGCGACATCTGGATGGACTACATCAAGCCAGTCAGTCTGCGCTTGGTCCTGCATGTGTTCACCATTGTCTGGTTGTTGGCCTGCGTTGGCTGGGGCATTCAGGTGCTGTGGCGTTTATAGACCTTTTCAATTTGCCGCCCCAAGTCACTTTTCACCGCATTTGCACACCAAGACTCAAAAAATCATGACCGTTACTCCCAAACTTCCGAAGCGCAAATTTGACGTTGTCATTGTCGGTGCCGGTGGCTCTGGCATGCGCGCTTCGCTACAGCTGGCCAAGGCTGGGCTCAACGTGGCGGTTCTCTCCAAGGTATTCCCGACCCGTTCTCACACCGTGGCTGCACAAGGCGGCATTGGCGCATCTTTGGGCAATATGTCTGAAGACAACTGGCACTATCACTTCTACGACACCGTGAAGGGTTCAGACTGGCTCGGCGACCAGGATGCGATTGAATTTATGTGTCGTGAAGCGCCCAACGTTGTCTATGACCTGGAGCACATGGGCATGCCCTTTGACCGCAATCCAGATGGAACCATTTACCAGCGACCGTTTGGTGGGCACACTGCAAACTACGGAGAAAAGCCAGTGCAACGCGCCTGTGCTGCAGCCGACCGCACCGGACATGCCATGTTGCACACGCTGTACCAGCAAAACGTCAGGGAAAAGACCAGCTTTTTTGTCGAATGGTTGGCACTCGACCTGATTCGTGACGCTGCCGGTGACGTGGTGGGCGTGACGGCACTGGAAATGGAAACCGGAGACGTGCACATTTTCGAGGCTAAAACCACTCTGCTGGCGACCGGTGGTGCCGGACGCATCTTTGCGGCATCAACCAACGCCTTTATCAACACAGGTGATGGGCTGGGCATGGCGGCACGCGCCGGTATTCCGCTCGAGGACATGGAGTTCTGGCAATTCCACCCGACCGGTGTGCATGGTGCGGGCGTGCTACTGACTGAGGGCTGCCGCGGCGAAGGCGCTATTTTGCGCAACAGCAATGGCGAGCGATTTATGGAGCGTTATGCGCCAGCCTACAAGGATCTGGCCCCGCGTGACTATGTGTCGCGCTGCATGGACCAGGAGATCAAGGAAGGGCGCGGCTGCGGGCCCAACAAGGACTACATCAACCTGGACATGACCCATCTCGGTGTCGAGACCATCATGAAGCGTTTGCCTTCCGTTTTCGAGATCGGTCACAACTTTGCCAACGTCGATATCACCAAAGAACCCATTCCCGTCGTTCCCACCATCCATTACCAAATGGGTGGCATTCCGACGAATATCCACGGTCAGGTGGTTTCGCAAAGCGCTGACAACAAAAGCGAGGTAGTCAACGGACTGTATGCAGTGGGCGAATGCGCCTGTGTCAGCGTACACGGTGCCAACCGTCTGGGCACCAACTCGCTGTTGGATCTGCTGGTTTTTGGCCGTGCAGCCGGCAACCATATTGTTGAATCCAACCAAAAAAGTGCCGCACACAAGCCGTTGCCAGATGACGCTGCTGCCGCTTCGCTGGCGCGTATTGCGCGCCTTGACAACTCAACTGGCGGTGAGTACTCGCAGGATGTGGCCGACGAAATTCGCAGCATCATGCAGCAGCATGCGGGGGTGTTTCGCACGCAGGCCAACATGAACGAAGGCGTGACAAAGATCGCTGCCATGCGTGAACGCGTCAAATCCATCAACCTGAAAGACAAGTCGAAAATCTTCAATACCGCTCGAATAGAGGCGCTGGAAGTTGAAAATCTGATTGAAGTTGCGCAGGCCACCATCGTGTCCGCCGCGGCCCGTCATGAAAGTCGCGGCGCCCATTCAGTCAACGACTACACAGATAGTCCCGAGCATCCCAATGGCCGCAACGACACAGATTGGCATAAACATACGTTGTGGTACAGCGAGGGCAACCGCCTGGCTTACAAACCGGTGCAGATGAAGCCACTGACGGTTGAGTCAGTTCCCCTCACCGTGCGCAGTTTTTAGGTTAGCGTCAACCGAACGAGAGCAACAATGTCAAAACGCATTTTCCAGATCTACCGCTACGACCCTGACACCGACGTCAAGCCTTACATGCAGACCCTTGAGGTCGATCTAGACGGCAGCGAGCGCATGTTGCTGGACGCATTGATGAAGCTCAAGGCGCAAGACCCAACTATAAGTTTTCGCCGTTCCTGTCGCGAAGGCGTCTGCGGTTCAGATGCAATGAACATCAATGGCAAGAACGGCTTGGCCTGCCTGACCAACATGCTCACTCTGAAGGGGACTATTGTCCTCAAGCCGCTGCCGGGACTACCGGTGGTGCGCGACTTGATCGTTGACATGACGCAATTTTTCAAGCAATACAACTCGATCAAGCCGTATCTGATCAACGACAATTTGCCGCCAGAAAAAGAGCGTTTGCAAAGCCCCGACGAGCGCGACGAGCTCAATGGCCTCTACGAGTGCATCTTGTGCGCCAGTTGCTCCACTTCGTGCCCCAGCTTTTGGTGGAATCCTGACAAGTTTGTTGGCCCGGCAGGATTGCTGCAAGCCTACCGCTTTATCGCCGATAGCCGCGACGAAGCGACCGGCGAGCGGCTGGACAACCTGGAAGACCCCTATCGGCTGTTCCGCTGCCACACCATCATGAATTGTGTCGAAGTGTGTCCCAAGGGACTCAATCCGACCCGGGCTATTGGAAAGATCAAGGAAATGATGGTGATGCGCGCGGTTTGAGTTTGATCAACATCGGAGGCCGCGCGCTATGGTACAAAGCACTGCACTGATTGACGCGCCCTCATTGAGTAAATTGAAATGGCGGTGTCGTCGCGGCTTGCTTGAGAATGATATTTTCATTGAACGGTTCTTTGCGCGTTTTGAAACAAGTTTAACCATCAGGCAGTCGCAAGCCCTGCTGGCGTTGATGGAGCTTGGTGACAATGATTTGCTGGACTTGCACTTGACGCGCCGAACGCTGGCACAAGTTGATGCCGGACTGGATTGTGATGATGTACGTGAAGTTTTGTGTATGTTGAGAAAACCCCTTGAAAGGTAGAAAATGAAATTAGCTGACAACAAAGCCACTCTTTCGTTCAGTAACGGCAGCCCAAGTGTTGACCTGCCGGTGTATCAGGGCAGCGTCGGACCGGATGTCGTGGACATCAGGAAACTGTATGCACAGACCGGCATGTTTACTTACGATCCAGGTTTCTTGTCCACCGCCTCTTGCCAGTCGGCAATCACTTACATTGACGGCGACAAAGGAGAATTGCTTTACCGTGGTTATCCGATAGAGCAATTGGCCACCCATTGCGACTTCATGGAAACCTGTCATTTGCTGCTGTACGGAAACCTACCCAACGCGACCGACAAAGCCGACTTCACCAAGCGGGTGACGATGCACACCATGGTCAACGAGCAGATGCAGTTTTTCCTGCGTGGCTTTCGCCGCGATGCCCATCCGATGGCGATCATGACCGGCCTGGTCGGTGCCTTGTCAGCGTTTTATCATGACAGCACCGACATCAACAACCCTGAGCATCGTGAAATTGCCGCCTTGCGATTGATTGCGAAGATGCCTACCCTGGTAGCGATGGCCTACAAGTACAGCATGGGGCAACCCTATATGTACCCGAAAAATAATTTGAGCTATGCCGGCAATTTTCTGCACATGATGTTCGCTACGCCGTGCGAGGACTTTGAGGTCAACCCGGTCATTGAACGTGCGCTGGACCGTATCTTTGTCCTGCACGCTGACCACGAACAAAATGCCTCCACTTCCACCGTTCGCCTTTGCGGCAGCTCCGGCACCAACCCGTTTGCGGCGATTGCTGCAGGCGTGGCATGCCTTTGGGGTCCGGCGCATGGTGGTGCCAATGAGGCCTGCCTGAACATGCTGGAAGAAATCCAGAAGATCGGTGGCATTGCCAAGGTCGGCCATTTCATGGAACAAGTCAAGGATAAGAATTCCGGCGTCAAACTGATGGGGTTTGGACACCGGGTCTACAAAAATTACGACCCGCGCGCCAAGCTCATGCAGGAAACCTGCAAGGAAGTTCTGACATCGCTCGGGCTGGAAAACGACCCCTTGTTCAAACTCGCCATGGCACTGGAAAAAATTGCGCTGGAAGACGAGTACTTTGTTTCTCGCAAACTCTACCCCAATGTTGACTTCTATTCAGGCATCGTGCAACGCGCCATCGGCATTCCAGTCAACATGTTCACCGGTGTCTTTGCGCTGGCCCGCACTGTGGGGTGGATTGCGCAACTCAATGAAATGATCAGCGACCCCGAGTACAAAATTGGTCGCCCGCGCCAACTGTTCACTGGCTCCGTCAAACGCGACGTCCTGCCAATTTCGAAGCGCTGACAGGGTACAAATTCGACGCCCGCCGGATGGCAACACCGGCGGGCGTTTTGTTTGAAACTCACCGGGTTGAGGGCGCCGCATAAAATCATGGATTGCCAAGGAAAAACTACATGGGCCGGATCAACATCGAGACGCACGGACGCACGCTGTACGACAAGTTGTGGGACGAACACGTCATTCACACCGAAGATGACGGCACCGCCATTCTGTACATTGACCGCCATCTGGTGCACGAGGTCACCAGCCCGCAGGCCTTTGAGGGACTGCGCCAGGCCGGTCGCAAGGTGTGGCGCGTCAGTTCGATCGTTGCCACGGCCGACCATAACACTCCCACCACGGGTTGGGATTTGGGCTACGACGGCATCATCGATCCGACCAGCAAAGAGCAGGTCGTGGCGTTAGACACCAACATACGGGAATATGGTGCGGCCGCCTACTTTCCTTTCCTGTCGAAACGACAAGGTATCGTCCATGTAATCGGGCCGGAGAACGGCGCAACCCTACCAGGCATGACTGTGGTCTGCGGCGACTCACACACGTCCACCCACGGTGCCTTTGGCGCATTGGCGCACGGCATCGGTACCAGCGAAGTAGAGCACGTCATGGCAACCCAGACGCTGCTGGCCAAAAAAGCGAAGAACATGCTGGTACGGGTAGAGGGCACGCTACCGCGCGGCTGTAGCGGCAAGGATATCGTGCTGGCCATCATTGGCAAAATCGGCACGTCAGGTGGCAACGGTTACACCATTGAATTTGGCGGATCGGCAATTCGCGCTCTCAGTATGGAAGGTCGCATGACGGTCTGCAATATGGCCATTGAAGCCGGTGCGCGCGCTGGTCTGGTGGCAGTGGACGAAAAAACCATCGACTATGTCAAAGGCCGTCCGCTGGCACCAGGCCACAACGCAGTCAACGACGCAGCGTCCACGGTCGAGTGGGATCAGGCCGTGGCTTACTGGAAGACCTTGCACACCGACCTCAATGCAAGGTTCGACAGCGTCGTTGACCTTGATGCCTCCCGCATTGTTCCGCAGGTCACATGGGGCACTTCGCCTGAAATGGTGCTCGGAATTGACGACCGTGTGCCCGACCCTGACAAAGAAAAGGACCTCAATAAGCGCGGCGCCATTGAGCGTGCACTGGTCTACATGGGGTTGGAGCCAGGCAAGGCGCTGGACGACCTGTATGTCGACAAGGTCTTCATCGGCTCCTGCACCAACAGCCGGATTGAAGACATGCGTGAGGCCGCAGCACTGGTCAAGAAACTGGGTCAAAAAGTTGCCAAGAACGTCAAGCTGGCAATCGTGGTACCCGGCTCTGGTCTGGTCAAGGAGCAAGCCGAACGCGAGGGTTTGCATCAAATTTTCAAAGCTGCCGGCTTTGAGTGGCGTGAGCCGGGATGCTCGATGTGTCTGGCCATGAATGCGGACCGGTTGGAGCCGAGCGAGCGCTGTGCCTCCACCAGCAATCGCAATTTTGAGGGGCGCCAGGGTGCGGGTGGGAGAACCCATCTGGTCAGTCCGGCGATGGCAGCGGCAGCCGCTGTCCACGGTCATTTCGTGGACGTCAGGAAATTTGCCTGAACCGGTTTGTCAAGGAAAACTTCATGCAAATATTTACTGTGCACAAGGGGTTGGTGGCTCCGATGGACCGGGAGAACGTCGATACCGACGCCATTATCCCGAAGCAGTTTCTGAAGTCCATCCGCAAGACCGGGTTTGGACAGAACCTGTTTGACGAGTGGCGTTACCTGGATGCCGGCTTTCCCGGTCAGGACCCCAACAGCCGCAAGCCGAACCCCGACTTCGTGCTCAACCAAAGCCGTTACAAAAATGCATCCATTTTGTTGGCGCGCAAGAACTTTGGTTGCGGTTCGTCCCGCGAACATGCACCATGGGCACTTGATCAATATGGCTTTCGGGCCATCATTGCCCCCAGTTACGCTGACATTTTTTTCAACAACAGTTTTAAAAATGGTTTGCTGCCGATTGTCCTGGGCGAAGCTCAGGTCAACCTGCTATTCGATGAAACCGCAGCCTTTCCTGGCTATGGGCTGACGGTCGATCTTCTGCGCCAGCGCATTGTCAAACCAGATGGTGAAGAACTCGCTTTCGAGGTACAGCCGTTTCGCAAGTACTGCCTGCTCAATGGGTTTGACGACATTGGACTCACCCTTCGGCATGCCGACAAGATCAAGCATTTTGAAGCTCGGCGTCTGGCAGAAAAACCCTGGTTGGCCCGCACACTGATTGCTTGATTCATTCCTTAAAAAATAGCCGCTAGAAATTATGATGAAGATTGCAGTTTTGCCTGGCGATGGCATTGGTACCGAAATTGTGGCGGAAGCCGTCAAGGTTTTAGACGCACTCGATCTCACATTTGAAATGGAAACCGCACTGGTTGGGGGCGCTGCCTACGAAGTGCATGGCCATCCGTTACCAGACGCTACGCTCAAACTGGCCAAAGAGGCTGACGCCGTATTGTTTGGCGCGGTTGGCGACTGGAAATACGACAAGCTTGATCGCCCGCTGCGGCCCGAGCAGGCCATTCTGGGTTTGCGCAAGAATTTGGGTCTGTTTGCCAACTTCCGTCCAGCCATTTGCTACGAACAGTTGGTGGGCGCATCGAGTCTGAAACCGGACCTGATTGCGGGACTCGATATCCTGATTATTCGCGAGCTGACGGGCGACATCTATTTTGGCCAGCCGAGGGGCCGTCGTATCGCCACTGACGGAAACTTCCCCGGTACCGAGGAAGCGTTTGACACCATGCGCTATTCACGTCCCGAGATCGAGCGCATCGCCCACGTTGCCTTTCAGGCGGCCCGCAAGCGCAGCAAGCGGGTCACCAGCGTTGACAAGGCGAACGTTCTGGAAACCTTCCAGTTCTGGAAGGAGATTGTTAGCGAGGTAGGCATGCAATACCCGGACGTGGCACTCGACCACATGTATGTGGACAATGCTGCCATGCAACTGGTGCGTGCGCCGAAAAAATTTGACGTACTGGTCACCGGCAACATGTTTGGTGACATTCTGAGCGATGAAGCCGCCATGCTGACCGGCTCGATCGGCATGCTGCCATCGGCGAGTTTGAATTCAAACAATCAAGGTTTGTACGAACCCAGCCACGGCAGCGCGCCAGACATCGCGGGCAAAGGTGTCGCCAATCCGTTGGCCACCATTCTGAGCGCCGCCATGATGCTGCGCTTCAGTCTGAACCAGGAAGAGGCGGCGCGGCGCATCGAGACAGCAGTCAAAACGGTGCTGGAACAAGGACTCCGCACGGCGGACATTTTTAGCGCAGGCACGACGCGGGTTAGCACAGTGGAAATGGGTACCGCCGTGGTCAAAGCGCTATAGAGTGGCCTTGCGTCCCTGTGTTTCTTGAAATTGATTTATCTGAAAAGGCAACATGATGAAAATTGGAAATTTGGTGGGTTTGGTGGGCTGGCGTGGCATGGTCGGCTCGGTATTGATGGACCGTATGCAGTCCGAGGGTGACTTCGGTCTGATTGAACCGGTTTTCTTTTCAACGTCAAATGCCGGTGCACAGGCGCCGTCCCAGGCTAAAAATGAAACCACCCTCAAAGATGGATTTGATATCAATGCACTGAAAAAATGCGACATCATCATCAGCGCCCAAGGTGGCGACTACACCACCGAGGTCTTCCCCAAACTACGCGCTGCCGGATGGCAGGGTCACTGGATTGACGCGGCCTCCACGCTGCGCATGAAAGACGATGCCGTCATCATCCTGGATCCAGTCAATCTGCCAGTCATCAAAAATGCACTGGTTAACGGCGGTCAAAACTGGATTGGCGGCAACTGCACGGTCAGCTGCATGCTCATGGGCGTGAGCGCGTTGTACAAGGCAGGCCTGGTCGAATGGATGACCAGCATGACCTACCAGGCGGCCTCTGGCGGTGGCGCACAGCACATGCGTGAGTTACTAACTCAATTCGGCACCTTGAACGCTGAGGTCAAGGGTTTGCTGGACGATCCCAAATCGGCCATTCTGGAAATTGATCGCATGGTTTTGGCCAAACAGCATACCTTGTCGAGCACCGAGACAGCCAATTTTGGCGTTCCGCTGGGCGGTAGCCTGATTCCCTGGATCGACAAGGATCTTGGCATTGGCAAACTACCGGATGAAGCCGGTTGGGGCGTGAGCCGTGAGGAATGGAAGGGTGGCGCTGAGACCAACAAAATTCTGGGCCAGGGCGCTGCCTTTGGCTCCGCCGAGACCCCGGTTGACGGTTTTTGTGTGCGTGTTGGTGCAATGCGCTGCCATAGCCAGGCCTTGACCTTCAAGTTGAAAAGGAATGTTCCAACAAGTGACATTGAAGCCATGATCGCGTCTGACAATGCTTGGGTCAAAGTAATTCCAAACAACCGCGAGGCCACCATGCATCACCTGACGCCAGTCGCTGTTACGGGCACACTGGACATTCCGGTAGGGCGCATTCGAAAGCTTGCGATGGGGCCAGAGTACGTCGGCGCCTTCACTATCGGCGACCAGCTTTTGTGGGGAGCCGCCGAACCGCTGCGCCGCATGTTGCGTATCTTGCTGGCGACCTGAACGAGTGTCGAATCTGCCTGCCTCCCGTCATTGCTTGTAACAACGTCTTACCGGTCGTTGTCGCCTGACAACATAGAATCAGCGATTTACCAGCGGGCCCAACTCGGAACTGAAGCCAATAGTTCCCTTAACTTGTCAATCTAAGACATTGATGTTATTGTCCTTTTGAAGATTCAAGTATCAAAAATTCGGATCCAAAAATGAGTCACCTTTTCCAGCTGCCCGACCACCGGAGTCCTCAAATTGATTGCTAAGTCACATCGCTGGCAGAAAACCACCCTAGCGGCGGCGGCCGCTGTTCTTTTCGGCTTCTGGGGACCGAATGCGGCAGCGCTTTCGGTCGGGCGCATCACCGTTTTGTCGGCACTTGGCGAACCTTTGCGCGCTGAAGTCGACGTTCCCGACATCAATGCAGAAGAGGCCGCTTCGATTAAAGCTTCGGTTGCCTTGCCAGACGCATTCCGGGTCGCCGGGCTGGAATACAACCCGATCATGGCGGGCCTGCAGGCCACGCTGCAAAGGCGCGCCGACGGTCGCGCTTATATTCGCCTGAGTAGTGACCGTTCTGTCAACGATCCCTTCGTCGACATGATCCTTGAGGTCAACTGGGCAACCGGGCGAATCGTTCGCGACTACACGCTGCTTTTTGACCCGCCCAATTTGCGGCAAACCACTCTTGCGGTACCGTCCCCGACCCAGCTGCCGGTCCGCCCCTCTGGCAGCAATTCGGCAGCAAACGATTTGGTCGCGCCAGTGCCGACAACAACACGACCGACGCAATCGGGTATTGGCATCAAGGAGCCGACGCGCCCAAAAGTGGAGCAGTCGGCTGGCGCAGTTGTTCCGGTTAGCGTAAAGCCTGGCGACACCGCCAGCAAAATAGCTGCCGCGACAAAGCCGGCTAAAGTTTCCCTGGATCAAATGCTGGTGGCTTTGCTGCGCACCAACCCGGCTGCGTTCACGGGTGATAACGTGAACCGCGTCAAAGCAGGCGCGCTCATCACTATTCCCTCGGCAGAACAAGTCGCAGCAATTTCGCCGACTGAAGCTGCTCAAATTGTTATTGCGCAAAGCAGGGATTTCAATGACTTTAGGAGAAAACTTGCGGGCAGTGCCCCAACAACGGAAGTAGCCGCTGCAGACCGCAAAGTTAGTGGAAACCTGCAAGCCAGGGTTGAAGACAAGAAGGCTATCGCGACAGCACCCGACAAACTCACTTTGTCAAAGGGTGCCGTTCAAAAGCAGGCGACCGAAAACCAGCTGGCGAGCGAACGCAACGCGAAAGAAGCTGCCAGCCGGGCCGCCGAAATCACCAAAAACATAAGTGACCTAAGCAAGCTGGGAGCAGCTTCCGGCGCAGTTTCCCCAAGTCCTGCTGTGCCCGCAGTAGCAGCCGTTAGCCCAGTACCTGGCGTTGCGGCCGCCACCATAACCGCTGCGGCACCGCCTGCTTCGACACCCGCCACTGTGGCGAGCACGGCTCTCGCGAAACCCGTCGCCGCTACCGCCTCCGCGCCCATCCAGCCCGCCTCGACAGTGGTCAAGCATTCCGTCCCTGTTCCAGCGCCGCGTGCCGAAGCCGGCCTGGTCGAAGGCCTGATTGAGAATCCGTTGGTGCCAGCGGGCGCGATCGGCTTGATCGCCTTATTGGCATTTTTTGGCTTCTACCGATCCAGGCAACGCAAGAACGCCTCCCGGGTTGATAGCATATTCCTGGAAAGTCGCTTGCGGCCTGACTCATTTTTTGGTGCGAGTGGTGGTCAGAGTGTCGACACCAACGACAATGCTGCCGCCGGCTCATCGATGGTTTATTCAACCAGTCAACTTGACGCTGTAGACAACGTCGACCCGGTGGCCGAGGCTGATGTCTACCTGGCCTATGGTCGTGATTTGCAAGCCGAGGAAATCTTGAAGGATGCGCTGCGCAGCAATCCCGGGCGCATTGCCATCCATCAAAAATTGCTGGATATCTTTGCCAAGCGACTTGACGGCAATTCGTTTGAAAGCATTGCCTTATTGGCATTTAAAGTCACCGATGGCGAAGGTCCGGATTGGGTACGCATTTGTGAACTTGGCCTGAGCATCGATCCCACCAATGAGTTGTACCTGCCAGGCGGACGACCCAGAAATCCGGATGGGACGCCGTCACGTCCGGCTTCCCTCGATTTCATCAGTAATCTGGCAGCCTCTTCGGAAACTATAGCCAACCAAGGCGAACAGCCTCTAGCGGCGGGGTCGGTGGACCTCGATCTGGACCTGGATTTTTCGCTTGACGAGCGGCCAACCAGCGAAGAAACGACTGCTGGTGATGCTGAGTCGGCAACGACACCACTTGATCTGGATTTTGGCTTGACTACGGCGGCGTCACCGATGGAATCCTATGCAACAAGTTCGGAAAGTGCAGCAAGTGACACGCATGCCGACGAACTCTCTCGGACTGGTGACGAAATCACACCAGAGGACTCAATGACGGAACCTTCTCTCGACAACGAAGACTTCAAGGCGCAAGCGGCTGCCAGTTTTGGCGCTACCGCTCCGGCACCGTTAACACCCTCGGCACCGAGCGCCCAGACGGCTCCCAGTTTCGGTATGCTGGAATTTGACCTTGGTTCGCTGTCGCTTGATTTGGGAGACACTTCGGACACCGTTGACAATCCTGTTGCAGAGTCAATTCAGGATCCGCTGAGTACCAAACTGGCGCTGGCGGAGGAGTTCATCGCAATAGGTGATGACGACGGTGCACGCGCGCTGATACAAGAAGTCATATCGGAGGCGTCCGGCGACATGAAAGTCAAGGCGCAAAGCGCACTGAAAAATCTTTGATGACAACGATATGAACTCACAGTGAGGTTGGCTTTCGGCATAAGTTACAACGGACGGGCTTACCAAGGCTGGCAAAGCCAGTCATCTGGCCAAACCGTACAGGATCAACTTGAGGTGGCGTTGGGCAAGTTCACGGCACAAAAGGTTTCAACACTTTGTGCCGGGCGAACCGATTCCGGCGTGCATGGTTTGATGCAGGTCGTGCACTTCGACACTGAAGTCGAACGCAGCAGTTATTCCTGGATTCGTGGCGTCAATGCACTTTTGCCGCGAGACATTGCGGTGCAATGGGCACAAATGGTACCAGTGGAATTTCACTGTCGCAGTAGCGCGTTGTCGCGCCGTTACGCTTATATCCTGCTGGAGTCATCGGTTCGTCCCAGCGTGGAGGTCGGTCAGGTCGGCTGGATCTATAGCAGCCTCGACATGGCAGCGATGCAACAGGCAACAATGCACCTACTGGGTCAGCATGACTTCACGTCGTTTCGCGCTTCCGCCTGCCAGGCTTTGTCGCCGGTCAAAACATTACAGCGCATTGACATTTCTCGCCGTGGCGCGTACTGGCGTTTTGACTTTGAAGCCAATTCCTTTTTGCACCACATGATCCGCAACATCATGGGCTGCTTGATTGCTGTCGGCCAGCACAAGCAAAGTCCAGACTGGGTGCGGGACGTGCTACTGGCCCTCGACCGAAACGCGGCAGCTCCTACATTTTCGCCAGACGGTCTCTATTTTCTCGGCCCTCGCTATGCGCCGCACTGGGAACTACCGGAACGCACACCCGCGTTTGATGGGTTGCCATGACATCTGCACAACGAACTCGTATCAAGATTTGCGGCCTGACGCGTGAGGCCGATGTCAACGCCGCAGTTGCGGCCGGGGCCGACGCGGTGGGATTTGTGCTGTACGACAAAAGCCCACGCTATGTTTCATCGCAACGCGCCGCGCAACTAGCCCGACTATTGCCTCCGTTCGTCACGCCAGTGCTGTTGTTTGTCAACGAACATGCCGCCAAAATTGCAGCGGTTTGTGCCGACATTGCAGGTGCTACTGTCCAATTTCACGGAGAGGAGACGCCCGAGCAATGCATTGCCGCTACGCGCCAGGGTAACTGGCCATTTTTGCGGGTGGCGCGAATTCCCCTGGGCGAAGCTGGGCGAAATTTCGATCTTGTAAAATATGCGCACGATTACTCTGCAGCCCAAGCCCTATTGCTCGACGCGCATGTCGAAGGCTATGGTGGCGCCGGGCAAACATTCAATTGGTCACTGCTTCCTCCAAACGTCAACGCTCACCTCGTCTTGAGTGGTGGACTCAACGCTGCAAACGTGGGCGCCGGCATAGCGCAGCTCAGGCCACGGTGTAAATCGCTGGCCGTCGATGTGAGCTCGGGGGTGGAGCTGTCCGGGCCAGGGAACCAGGGCGTCAAAGACCCCGAAAAAATCAACCAGTTTGTCGCCGCAGTTCGAGCCGCTGACCAACAATTTGCAGAGATGATAAAGAATGTTTGAGTATCAACAACCTGACTCACGGGGTCACTTCGGGATTTATGGCGGCCGCTTTGTCTCCGAAACCCTGACACATGCCGTCAATGAGCTCACATCAGCTTACGCTCGCTACCAGCACGACCCGGTGTTCGTTGCCGAGTTCAACGATGAGCTTGCCCAGTTCGTTGGCCGCCCATCCCCGGTTTACCATGCCGCCCGCATGAGCCGGGAGCAAGGAGGTGCGCAGATTTTTCTTAAGCGTGAAGATCTGAACCACACCGGCGCGCACAAAATCAACAACACCATCGGACAGGCGATGCTGGCCAGGCGCATGGGCAAGCCGCGCGTCATTGCCGAAACCGGTGCTGGCCAGCACGGCGTTGCCACTGCCACCATCTGTGCCCGCTACGGCCTGCAGTGCGTGGTCTATATGGGAAGTGAAGATGTGAAACGGCAGAGCCCCAACGTTTATCGCATGAACCTCCTTGGCGCCACCGTCGTACCAGTGGAGAGTGGCAGCAAAACGCTCAAGGACGCACTGAACGAGGCAATGCGCGACTGGGTTGCCAATGTGGACAATACCTTCTACATCATTGGCACGGTAGCGGGGCCACACCCCTATCCGATGATGGTGCGGGATTTCCAGAGCGTGATTGGCAAAGAGTGTCTGGTCCAAATGCCTGAAATGCTGCATCGCCACGGCTGCAGTGCCACGCAACCCGACGCCGTGGTTGCCTGCGTCGGTGGCGGCAGCAACGCCATGGGAATATTCCATCCCTACATACAACACGAAAAAACGCGCCTGATTGGCGTGGAAGCGGCGGGAGAAGGCATGGATTCCGGTCGCCACTCAGCTTCCTTGCAGCGTGGCAGTCCCGGTGTGCTGCATGGCAACCGAACCTATGTACTGCAAGACGACAACGGTCAGGTTACGGAAACCCACAGCATCAGCGCCGGGCTGGACTATCCCGGTGTCGGCCCGGAGCATGCCTACCTGAAAGATATCGGTCGCACCGAATACGTCGGCATCACCGACCAGGAGGCGCTGGACGCCTTTCACTATCTGTGCCGCACTGAGGGCATCATCCCCGCCCTTGAGTCGAGCCATGCCGTTGCCTACGCCATGAAGCTGGCCAAAACCATGCGACCCGATCAGTCAATTCTCGTCAATCTATCGGGACGTGGTGACAAGGACATCGGCACGGTGGCGGACCTCAGCAACACCAGCTTCTATTGCCGCCCAAGTTGTCAGGGCCAGTCCGTCAAGGGTAGTCAAGCTGCTTGCGTGACCGGGCAACAGATCATGAAAGTCATCAAATGAGCCGTATCGCCGACACCTTTGCCAAGTTGAACGCAACTGGCCGCAAGGCGCTGATTCCCTATGTGACCGCCGGCTTTCCGTTTGCCGATATCACACCCGAATTGATGCACGCCATGGTGGCGGGCGGCGCCGACGTGATTGAATTGGGTGTGCCCTTCTCTGACCCCAGTGCCGACGGTCCGGTGATTCAAAAAGCCGGCGACAAGGCGCTGACCCAAGGCATCGGCATGGTTCAGGTGCTGGACATGGTGCGAACCTTTCGCGCCCAAAACCCCACCACTCCAGTGGTTTTGATGGGCTATGCCAACCCGCTCGAACGCTACAACCAGAAGCATGATTGTCACGACGGCAAGAGCGCCTTTGTAACGGATGCGGCTGAAGCTGGCGTGGACGGCGTGTTGATTGTGGATTACCCGCCGGAAGAATGCGAAGGTTTTGCTGCAGAGCTCAAAGCCCGGGGTCTGGACCTGATCTTTTTACTAGCACCCACCAGTACCGACGAGCGCATGCAGCAGGTAGCTCGTGTCGCCAGCGGCTATGTGTACTACGTGTCCCTTAAGGGCGTTACCGGCGCCGCCACATTGGATACGGCGTCGGTGGAGGCCATGCTGCCACGCATTCGTCGGCAGGTCAGCGTTCCGGTTGGTGTGGGCTTCGGCATCCGGGACGCCGTCACCGCGCGCGCCATCGGAAAAGTGGCCGATGCGGTGGTGATTGGCAGCAAAATCATCGAGCTGATTGGCGAGCAGCCCAGACACCAGGTCGCCCTGGTCGCCCAAACGTTTCTGCGTGAAATCCGGTCTGCTTTGGATTCATAATCCAATCTGGTACTTTGTGGGACAGACGGCCGCTACGCGATAGTCAAGTCCTTTCTGTCCTCATCTCATCAAGGATTTTCCATGAGCTGGCTCGAAAAACTTCTACCCCCCAAAATTCAGCATACCGACCCAGCTGACCGGCGTAGCGTGCCGGAAGGGCTGTGGATCAAGTGTCCCAGTTGCGAAACTGTGCTCTACAAGACAGACCTGGAGCAAAACCAAAATGTTTGCCCCACTTGCACCCACCACCATCGCATCAGCGCAAGGTCCCGGCTGAATGTATTCCTGGACAACGAAGGCCGCTTCGAGATCGGGCAGGAGGTCTTGCCGGTTGATGCACTCAAGTTCAAAGACAGTCGCAAATATACCGAGCGTTTGAAGGAGGCATTGGAGAGTACCGGCGAAACGGACGCTTTGGTGGTGATGGGTGGCGCCGTACACGGCATCGGGCTGGTGGCGGCGTGCTTTGAATTTGATTTCATGGGCGGCAGCATGGGCTCGGTGGTGGGCGAGCGCTTTGTGCGCGGAGTTCATACAGCGATAGAGCAGAAAGTTGCATTTGTATGCTTCACCTCCACCGGCGGTGCCCGCATGCAAGAGGGTCTGTTGAGCCTGATGCAAATGGCCAAAACCAATGCTTCGCTGACTCGTTTGGCTAAAAAAGGATTGCCCTTTATCAGCGTACTGACGGATCCCACCATGGGCGGTGTTAGTGCCGGGTTTGCGTTTTTGGGTGACGTGGTGATTGCCGAACCTAAAGCCCTGATTGGTTTTGCGGGTCCACGTGTCATCGAGTCCACGGTGCGGGTCACCTTGCCTGAAGGTTTTCAACGCGCAGAGTTTTTGCAAACCAAAGGCGCCATCGACTTGATCTGCGACCGCCGCGAACTGCGCAAAACCATAGCCAGCACACTGGCCATGCTGCAACGTCAGCCCGCTGATGCCGTCATCTGAGCCGACTGACGGTTAAAAAATTGTCAAGACCCTACTCTGCAAACTTCCCAGCAAAATTGACGCAATCCGCAACAATACCAAAAACACAAGCGGCGACAGGTCAACACCGCCAACCAGCGGCACCAGACGGCGGATCGGCTTCAAAGGGGGGGCGCACAAGCGTTCAATCAAGTCGACGATGGCCGACTGAGTCGGCACCCAGGACAGCACGGCATAGACAATCACCAGGCCGGTGAATCCTGAAATGACCAGTTGCAGTAACTCAAAAACCGCCAAAATGGGAACTGCAAGTAAACCACCGTCTGCCCCCGCCAGCATCCACAACAGCAAGAACTGCATCAGTTCCAACAAATAAGCGGCGACCAGGCTAGCCAGATCCCAACGCCTCCAAGCTGGCACCAAACGCCGCAAAGGTAGCACCAGCCAGTCCGTCAAGGCAAATACAAAACCCCCCAGCGGATTGCCTGATCGGGCCGACATGGAAATGCGCTGGTACTGCATATAAAGCCGTAGCAAGCAAGCGCCACCCAGCACTCCGCTGGCGACTTCCAACAGCAATGAAACAATTTTGTAGAGCATCGAATATGGCGGGGCGGTCCGCAGTAAAGCTAAGCTGACAAGCGCTGTCGTTACCGTTCAAAGCCAACCGGTGCCGTCCAAAGTGGATTAAATAGATGAAAACGTCTGCGCATCATAGCGAGTGAGCGCTGACAACTTAAAATCTTATTTTTCGGCTAAACCAATCCGTCAGCAGCCGCCCCCAGATTCCACAATTGCGCACCCTATGTCTGAACTCAACACCCCCCCCGCAGCCCAAGATGAAAACCAGTTGATGTTGGAGCGACGCGAAAAGCTCAAAGCCATCCGTCAGCAGCAAGCCGATGGCAAAGGAGCTGCATTTCCCAATGATTTCAAACCCACCGATCACGCCGCCGACCTGTTTGCGGCCCACGCTGGCCAAACGCCGGAAAGCCTGATTGAGCAAGGCGCGATCGCCAAGGTTGCCGGGCGCATGATGCTCAAGCGGGTCATGGGAAAGGCCAGCTTTGCCACCTTGCAAGACAGCAGCGGGCGCATTCAGATTTACGTCAAGGGTGAGGATATTGGCGTCGACCTTTATGCCAATTTCAAGCACTGGGATCTGGGCGACATTGTGGCCGCCGAAGGGAAGGTCTTTAAAACCAAGACCGGTGAGCTTTCCATCCACGCCACCAGCGTGCGCCTATTGACCAAGAGCCTGCGTCCCATGCCCGACAAGTTTCACGGCATCAACGACCAGGAGGTGAAGTACCGCCAGCGCTATGTGGACCTGATGACCGATGAGGCCGCCCGCAATCGCTTTGTGGCCCGCAGCAAAGCTGTCAGCGGCATTCGTGAGTTCATGGTGGCGCACAATTTTCTGGAAGTGGAGACGCCCATGCTGCACCCGATTCCAGGAGGTGCCAACGCCAAACCCTTCAGCACACACCACAATGCACTGGACCAGCAAATGTTCTTGCGCATTGCGCCCGAGTTGTATTTGAAGCGCCTGATCGTGGGTGGCTTTGAAAGGGTTTTTGAGATCAACCGCAGCTTTCGCAATGAGGGCATCTCGGTTCGTCACAACCCCGAGTTCACCATGATGGAGTTCTACGCCGCGTATTGGGACTACCAGGACTTGATGACCTTCACCGAAGCGCTGATTCGCGACGCGGCACAGAGGGCACTCGGCACATTGCAACTGACCTACAGCGGCAAGTCGGTCGATCTGTCGCAACCATTCGAGCGTCTGACAATTCGCGAAGCGATCATCAAACATACCGAGGCCGGCGAAACACTCGAGGGCAGCACCGATCTGAAAGTTGATCTTGCGCCGTGGCTTATCAACACGCTGCGCAAACTGGGCCTTACCGAAGCCAAGCACAAACTCTCTAGTCGTTCGCTGGCCAGCTTGCAGGTGATGTATTTTGAAGAAACGGTGGAAGATAAATTGTGGCAGCCCACCTTCATCTGTGAACATCCGATCGAAATCTCACCACTGGCCCGGGCCAGTGATACACGACCCGGTGTGACAGAGCGCTTTGAGCTCTACATCACGGGCCGAGAATTCGGCAATGGCTTTAGCGAGTTGAACGATGCACAGGAGCAGGCAGCCCGTTTTCTGGCGCAGGTGGCGGCCAAAGAAGATGGCGACGATGAGGCCATGTACTACGACCACGATTTCATTCGGGCACTGGAATACGGTATGCCACCCACAGGCGGCTGCGGTGTTGGCCTGGACCGGTTGATGATGCTGCTGACGGACAGCGCCAGCATCCGCGATGTAATTTTGTTCCCGGCCTTGCGTCGCGAGGCATGAGTCGAATAGGCACCTTTTAAAATCTGTGCCGACAGCAATGACCCGTGCAGCACACATAGCGCCGAAATACCTGCTGGGCTATTGCGCAGACACGATGATGCAGGTCGAGCAGCTTATTGCCAGTAACAGGCTGGGCGAGTGGTTGCTGAAAAAATACCCCGACAGCCACAGTATTCGGACCGACAAAGCCCTTTATGACTACACGCTGGAGCTCAAGCAAAGCTACCTGCGAGGCGCCGAGCCCTTGGCCAAGGTATGCTTTGACAGCAAGCTGCATGTGGTTCAGCATGCGTTGGGCACGCACACCGCCGTGTCACGAGTCCAGGGAAGTCGGCTCAAGTCGAAACGCGAAATCCGAATCGCTGCGCTGTTCAAGGACGTGCCAGTAGAGTTTCTAAAAATGATCACTGTGCACGAGTTGGCGCACCTCAAGGAACGCGCTCACGACAAGGCTTTCTACCAACTGTGCAGTTACATGGAAGCCGACTACCATCAACTGGAGTTTGAACTGCGCCTGTACCTGACCTATCTGGAGGAATCGGGAACACGGCTTTGGGGACCCGAGACGAAGCTAGCGGTCGTTTGAGTTGAGTTCTGCGGGGTACGAATTTCACCTTTACGCAACGGTTTGAGCAAGCCCGACAGGCCGTTGTGGTCGATCTCGTGCATGAGCGTCAACAAACGCCCAATTTCGCCTTTGGGGACGCCCTCCCGAGCAAACCATCGCAAGTAGTCGCCCGGCAAATCTGCAATGACCCGCCCTTTGTATTTGCCAAACGGCATGCTGCGCGTCACAAGCAGTTGCAGGTCCTCGGGATTCAAACTCACCCGCCTGCTCGCTTGGCGGCAAAACCCTGGCTTTTTAGCATCTCAATCACGCGCTCGCAGTGGTCACCTTGTACTTCAATCACGCCTTCTTTGACCGTGCCGCCCGAGCCGCAGGCGGTCTTGAGCTGCTTGCCAAGGGCAGCCATGGCGGGCGCGTCGAGCGCCAACCCTCGCACCAACGTCACGCCCTTACCGGCGCGACCCTTGGTTTCACGAGAGACACGCACGACGCCGTCCGACACCGGCTTTGCCTTACTCGCGCTGCACTGACAACGGCTCACCGCCTGTCGGCACAGCGGGCACGTGCGCCCGCTGTCAGTAGAGTAGACCAAGCCACCGCTTGTGGATCTGGATTTCATGGCGGAATTCAGGTTGGTGAAATTGTCAATTATCCTCAGGGATAGTCGGCGGTACCCTGTGCCAAAATGGCTTCTGAACAACGCAATCGTCAGGAGCTCCCATGTCACAGCCTCACGTGTGGGCGACCAAGGTCGCCGCCCTGATTCAAGGTGGCAACAGTGCGGCCGCGTTGGCCCAAATCAAAGTGGCACCCGCCGTGAAAGATCTGCAACAACTGCGTGCCATACTGGCAAGTGCCAAGCTTCTGACAGGGTACCCTAACCTGGATGCAGCAATCCAGGACATGATCACGGCCCTGTCGTCGCCCCGGTTGCATCGTTCTCCTTGACCGCATGCCTGTGTCCTCATTCGGATGACGCTCAGGGCAGCAAAGCCAGTGCGTGCATATAGTCCGGTTGCACCATCAGGGCATCCCATTGCGGAGCGGGCGTTTGTGGCAAGAGCGCACGGCGGCGTTGTTCGCCCGCCTCTTGCGGCTGCCAGGCACCTTTGAGTTGTGCCTCGGTCAAGCCGTCAATCAATTCATTCACTGCCATGCCTGCGCCTTCGCTGCTGGTGAGCGACTGATTGCACAGCAACACCATGTCACAACCCGCGTTAAGTGCCGCCACCGCCGCCTGCGTGTAACTGACTTGCCGGCCATCAATCAAGCGCGCCCCCGCCATAGAAAGGTCATCGCTAAAAATGGCGCCACCAAAGCCCAGTGTGCCGCGCAGAATGTCACCCAGCCACTTTGATGAAAAACCCGCCGGAAGGGCGTCCACCTTGGGGTAGATCACATGCGCAGGCATCACGCTGCACAATGCTGCATTGAGCCAGCCATAAGGTGCGGCGTCATCAGCCAAAATAGTCTTCAGGCTACGGTTGTCCACTGGAATGTCAGTGTGGGAATCTGCTTTGACGAAGCCGTGACCCGGAAAGTGTTTGCCGCAATTGGCCATGCCACTTTGCAGCAGACCATGCATCAGGCTCCTGGCCAGCACGCTGACGACGCGCGGGTCACGGGCAAAAGACCTGTCACCAATCACACTGCTCTCGCCAAAATCAAGATCCAGCACCGGGGTAAAGCTTAAATCGACGCCGCAGGCACGCAACTCGACACCGAGCACAAAGCCGCAGGCGGTAGCGGCGTTGCTGGCCCGCATGGCACCTACCCCCTCGCGCGCCTTGCCGTCACGCATCCAAAGGTTGCCCAGGGCCCGCATTGGCGGCAAGTGCGTGAAGCCGTCGGTCTTGAAGCGCTGCACGCGACCGCCTTCGTGATCGACACAAATGAGTAAGTCGCGACGCACCGCCCTGATGTCCCGGCACAACCGCGTCAATTGCTCGCGATCCTGCCAATTACGGGCAAACAGGATGACGCCGCCGACCAGCGGGTGCTTGAGGCGTTGCCGGTCGATTTTGCTCAAATGCAAGCCGGCGATGTCGATGATGAGGGGTGCGTGTTGTGGCATGGGAAGTCCCGGTAAAGACCATTGGCTATAAAACCTCGACCACGCAAAAACTGGCGGCGTAATCGGTTTCATCGGTTAGGCTCACATGCGCGGTCAAGTTGCGATCTTCAAACCATTTTTTCAAACTGCCATGCAGCACGATGGTGGGTTTGCCACCGGGTAGTTTGCCAACCTCGCACAAGCGCCAGCTCATGGGCTGGGTCATGCCCAATCCAATGGCTTTGCTGAACGCTTCCTTGGCACTAAAGCGTGTGGCCAAAAAACGAACGCCGCGCTCTGGCCAGCGCGCGCTGCGCTCCTGCCATGTGACAAACTCGGCGTCACTCAAGATCTTTCTGGCGAAGCGCTCGCCATGGCGCTGCAGGCTGGCCTGAATACGGCGCACGTCGCAGATGTCGGTGCCGATACCGTAGATCACTCACGCCCCTCATGGATACAGCGCAGGTAGGCCTGCACCGAGGTGTAGTAGCCTAGCTCCAGCGCGTCGGCGATCAAAGCATGGCCGATAGAGACTTCTGCAACCCCCGGTACCTGTTTGATGAACTCGGTCAAATTGTCCCGATTCAAATCGTGGCCGGCATTGACACCCAGTCCTGCATCCAGTGCGGCTTGCGCCGCTGCGGCAAAGCGCGCCAATTGAGCAATTTGTTGCACCGTACCCCAATTCGCGGCATAGGGTTCGGTATAGAGCTCTATGCGGTCTGCACCGATGGCTTTGGCAGCAGTCATCGCCTGTGGGTCAGCCTCCATGAACAGACTGACGCGCAGACCCAGGCTATGCGCCTGCATGATGAGCGGGCGCAGTCGCTCAGCATCAGCCGGAAAATTCCAGCCATGGTCACTGGTGAACTGCCCTTCAGAGTCCGGCACAAAGGTGACTTGATGCACTGGCAGCTGCCGATTGCACAGGTCACGCACGCAATCCATCAGATTGTGAAACGGGTTGCCCTCAACGTTGAATTCGCGATCTGGCCAGGCCTGAAGCAGCTCGGCGAGGTCGCGCACATCAGCGGCGCGGATATGACGTTGGTCTGGTCTTGGATGCACCGTGATGCCGCCGGCCCCAGCTTGCAGACACAAGGTGGCCGCGCGTGTCACGCTGGGAATGCCCAGATGGCGGGTGTTGCGCACCAGTGCGACTTTATTAAGGTTGACGGAAAGGGAGGTCCGCGATTTCGGGGTCATATTGCTAGAGAGATTGCAGATCGATCATCATTTGGCGGGTGCGCAGCGTACTTACCCCGCAATGGTAGTTCAGCAGTGTGCGCAACTGCGGTTTGAGTTCATTCATCACCTCCGAGCAGGCGCGCAAGGTGGCAGTGAATGGCGCACTGTCGGCCAGCGACTGTTGCAGTGCGATCCATTGCGGTCCGCTGAGGCTGGAGCGATCTGCCGCACTGGTTTGGCGCAGGCCACCCTCGGGCACCAGGCTGTAGCGGCCGTGCTGCTCAAGCTCAAGCAACGTCATGGTCTGCGCGTTCAACAGCGGCAGTAGCCCGATTTCGCGCAGCAACAGCAGTTCAAAGGCGCGCAATGCGGGCTGCAGGGCCTCGCCATGCTCGAAGGCGAGCACCTCCACGACATTGGCGTAAACGTCAAACAAGCCCGGGTGGGGGTCATCCCGCGCCAGCAAAGTCAACAACAGTTCATTGAGGTAATAGCCAGACATCAGCGCCTCGCCGCTTGGCATGACATGGCCACCCTGCCACTCGGCAGCTTTGAGTGAGCGGATCTCGGCATCGCCGCCAAAAGACAAATGCAAAGGCTGCAAAGGCAACAGAATAGGTCGAAAGCTGGAGCTGGGTCGCTTGGCTCCTTTGGCCACCAAAGCAATGCGGCCATGATGCCGCGTGAAAACTTCCAGGATCAGGCTCGACTCGCTCCAGTCATAGCGGTGCAGCACATAGGCTGGTTCATCAGAAATGCGCTTGCTAGCCACGTCGCGGCGACCGATTACTGGTAGCCGAAAGAACGAACGCGGGCTTCGTCATCAGCCCAGCCCGAGCGCACCTTGACCCACAGCTCGATGAAGACCTTGGCATCCAGAAGTTTTTCCAATTCGACTCGGGTTTCGGTGCCAATGCGCTTAATACGCTCTCCCTTGTCACCAATCACCATCGCCTTATGGGTGTCGCGCTCCACCACGATCGTGGCCGCAATCTTGAGCAGACGTTTTTGTTTGCCGCGACCAGCTTCTTCTTCAAATTTATCGATGACTACCGTAGAGGTGTAGGGCAATTCATCGCCCGTGAGGCGGAACAGTTTTTCGCGCACCGTCTCGCTCGCCAGGAACTTCTCACTGCGGTCGGTGAGCTCGTCTTGCGCATACCACCAGACCTGCTCAGGAAGGTATTTTTCGCAAATACCCAACAAGCGCTCAATGTCCTTCGTGTTTTTGGCCGACATCGGTACAAACTCGGCAAACGCATGTCGCTGCTGCATTTCTTGCAACCAAGGCGCGATGTCAGCGCGGCGCGTGACCTGGTCCAACTTGTTCGCCACCAGCAATGTAGGGATATCTTTGCTCAGCAACGCCAGCACCTTGGCATCAGCCTGGTTGAACACACCCGCCTCCACGACGAACAGAATCAGGTCCACATCGCCCACTGCACCGAGCACGGTTTTATTGAGCGAACGGTTCAGCGCATTGTTGTGACGTGTCTGAAAGCCTGGCGTGTCAACAAAGACGAACTGGTTTGCGCCCTGAGTGTGCATACCAGTGATGCGGTGGCGCGTCGTTTGCGCCTTGCGCGAGGTAATGCTGATCTTCTGACCTACCAGCGCGTTAAGCAAAGTCGATTTGCCAACGTTGGGTTTGCCCACGATGGCTATCAGGCCACAGTGTTGCCCTGCAACAGGTGCACCAACGGAGGGTGAGATGCGCATGTTTTTAAGCATGCTCTCCAAATTATCCTGTCCCTCAATGTCTGGCGATTCGCCTTGGGCAGCCACATTTTTCTTCATAGTCATATTCTGCCTCCGGGGGACAGCCCTTTACATAGGTTACCGGCCGATGCCGGGGAAGCCAGAAGCGCAAAGGTCACGCGTTAGTCTTGGCCTTGAGTGTTTGCAGCATCGCGGCAGCGGCGGCCTGCTCGCCCGCACGACGTGATCCGCCGATGCCACGCTCTGAAAAATTGAGTTCAACGACCTCACACTCGACGTCAAAGGTCTGCTTGTGCGCCGCACCTTGCGTGCCGACTACACGGTACAAAGGAAGGTTCATTTTGCGCCCCTGCAACCACTCCTGAAGTTCGGTCTTGGGGTCTTTGCCTATCGCTTCCATTTGCGAGTTGATTTCAACCGACTTGAACAAACGCTGAACCAGACTTTGCGACGCAGCAAATCCAGCATCCAGATAAACCGCTCCAATAATGGCCTCCAGGGCGTCAGCCAGAATAGAAGGTCTCCGGTGTCCGCCAGACTTGGCCTCTCCTTCCCCCAAACGCACGACCTCGGACAGACCCAACTCGACCGCCAGTTGGTGCAGCGTATCTTGCTTGACCAGATTGGCACGCACCCTCGACAAATCACCTTCAGGCAAAGTACTCAACCGTTGAAAAAGCAGATCGGCTACAGCCAGACCCAGAACCGAATCACCCAAAAACTCGAGTCGCTCGTTGTGATCAATGGAGAAACTCCGGTGCGTAACGGCCCGAGTCAACAAATCAATGTTTGAAAACTCATGCTGTATGCGACCTTGCAACGCAATCAAGCCTTCATTCACGTTCTCAGATCTTTCTCATGCCGCGAATCGAATTCGCTAATTGGAGCGTCCTGCATACTTGAGCGTCAAGTAGGCAGGACCAACCAGGTGAATTTCGCGTTGATAGGAAAAACCGACAACTACTTTGTCGCCTTCCTTGGTCACCTCAATGTCTTTGCCGGTGATCGAACTGATATTGTCGATGGAGGCTGCCTTGTCAAAGATACTGCGAACCTCTGCCACTGAATGTCCTTCACTTGCCTTTTTGGCGGCTTTGAGCACAGCCTGGTATTCGATCGCTGTTGGCACAACCTGGGCGCCAATGACGCCTGCCATGGCGAGTAATCCACCAACCACCAACAACCCCAGAAATGACAAACCACGCTGTCTGGACTTGAACTGAATATTCATATGTGTCCCCTAAATCGTGAATGCGATCTTATTCAAACGAGCCGATGCGCTTCAGGCTGCCGAAATTCATCCAGACAAAAAAAGCCTTGCCCACAATGTTCTTGTCAGGCACAAAACCCCAGTAGCGCGAGTCTTGCGAATTATCGCGGTTATCGCCCATCATGAAATAGTGGCCGGCAGGCACTTTGCAGACCACGCCTTCGACACTGTAGCTGCAATTCTGACGATTGGGGAAATCCATAATGTCGACTTCCGACAAGCCGCTGCGCCGGTCATCGTCATTGAGCAGTCGGTGCTTGTGTTCACCCAGTGTCTCTTCATATTGCTTGAAGTAACGCATCACGTCTTCGTCAAAAAACTCTGCAACCGGGGCCGTCGGTATCGCTTTGCCGTTGATGGTCAAACGCTTGTTCAGGTAAGCCACCTCGTCGCCCGGCACACCCACCACCCGCTTGATGTAGTCCAGACTGGGCTTGGGCGGGTAGCGAAACACCATGACATCGCCGCGCTGCGGTGTCTTGCCCTCAAGGATTTTTGTATTGATCACGGGCAGCCGCACACCGTAGTGAAACTTGTTGACCAGAATGAGATCGCCTACCAGCAGAGTAGGAATCATGGAGCCCGAAGGAATCTTGAAAGGTTCAAACAGGAACGAACGCAAAAAAAACACGGCGATGATGACCGGAAAGAGCCCGGCGGTCCAGTCCAGCCACCAGGGTTGCGCCAAGATGCGGGTTTTGGCCTCGAGCATATTGTCATCGACCTGGCTAATCCCCATCTTGCCCAGTTCTTCGCGCCGCCTGACAGCTTCGGTTTCAAGCAGCACTGCCGCTTTTTTTCGTTCTGGCAAAAAATAAAAACGCTCCAAAAACCAGTAAATACCGGTCACAACAGTTGCCAAAAACAACAGTAGTGCAAAGTTGCCTTCAACCAAACCAAAGTACCAGGCCCCGGCGTAGCCGACAAAGGCCGCCAAAATGAAAGAGGTGATGACTTGCATTAGCCGTCCACCTGCAAAATTGCCAAAAATGCCTCTTGCGGCACTTCCACCGAACCGATTTGCTTCATGCGTTTTTTACCTTCTTTTTGTTTGTCCAGCAGCTTGCGTTTGCGTGAAATGTCGCCGCCGTAGCACTTTGCAATCACGTTTTTTCGCAAGGCTTTGATTGTCTCACGCGCAATAATATTTGCCCCAATAGCTGCCTGAATGGCGACGTCGTACATTTGACGGGAAATGATCTCCCTCATCTTTGCGACCACCGCCCGTCCCCGGTACTGAGACTGCGAGCGATGCACGATGATGGACAAGGCATCGACCTTGTCGCCGTTCAGCAAAATGTCAACCTTGACCACATCGGCCGCCCGGTACTCCTTGAACTCATAGTCCATCGAGGCATAGCCACGCGACACCGACTTGAGTTTGTCAAAAAAATCCATGACAATTTCAGCCAGCGGCATTTCGTAAGTGAGCATGACCTGGCGCCCGTGATAGGCCATGTTCATCTGCACACCGCGCTTCTGGTTGGCCAGCGTCATGACGGCGCCGACATAGTCCTGCGGCATGTACAAATGCACCGTGACGATGGGTTCACGCACTTCATCAAGGCGGCCTTGATCCGGCATCTTGGACGGGTTTTCCACCATCTTGACGGTGCCATCGACCTGCACCACCTGGTAGACAACGCTGGGGGCAGTGGTGATGAGGTCTTGATCAAACTCACGCTCCAAACGCTCTTGCACGATCTCCATGTGCAGCAATCCGAGAAAGCCGCAACGGAAACCAAAACCCAGTGCCTGCGACACCTCCGGTTCATAGTGCAACGATGAATCGTTCAGTTTGAGCTTTTCCAGACTGTCGCGCAGGCCCTCATACTGGTTGGCCTCGGTCGGGTAAAGACCGGCAAACACTTGTGGCTGGATTTCCTTGAAACCTGGCAGTGGTTCTGTCGCGGTGAAAGCCGCACCGCCGGTGCCGAGCTTGATCAGCGTGATGGTGTCACCTACTTTGGCCGCCTGCAGTTCGCGAATGCCGGCAATGATGTATCCCACCTCACCGGCTTCCAGCGAGTCGCGTGCCTCATTGGCAGGTGTGAAGACGCCCAGGCTGTCGGCGTTGTACATCGTGCCAGTCGCCATCATCTTGATGCGCTCACCCTTGGCCAATCGACCATCAACGACGCGCACCAGCATCACGACACCGACGTAAGTGTCGAACCAGCTGTCAACAATCATGGCACGCAGGGGACCAGCGGGATTGCCACGCGGTGCGGGAATTCTGGCGACCACCGCTTCGAGGATTTCTTCAACTCCCATTCCAGTTTTAGCCGAACAGGGAATTGCGTGAGTGGCATCGATGCCAATCACATCCTCAATTTCCACTTTGGCATTCTCAGGATCTGCGTTTGGCAAATCCATTTTGTTCAGCACTGGTACTACTTCGACGCCAAGTTCCAGCGCGGTGTAGCAATTGGCCACCGTCTGCGCTTCCACACCTTGGCTGGCGTCCACCACCAGCAGTGCGCCTTCACACGCAGAGAGTGAGCGGCTAACCTCATAAGAGAAGTCCACGTGGCCGGGCGTATCGATTAAATTGAGGTTGTAAATCTGCCCATCGAGCGCCTTGTATTTGAGGGCGGCAGTCTGCGCCTTGATGGTTATCCCACGCTCTTTCTCGATGTCCATCGAGTCCAATACCTGTGCTTGCATCTCTCGCTCTTGCAGTCCACCGCAGCGCTGAATCAAGCGATCTGCCAGTGTGGATTTGCCATGATCAATATGGGCAATGATCGAAAAATTTCTGATGTGATTCATCAACGAGAGCACTTAAGTGATTGAATTAAAACGATGTGACAAAGAAAAAAGGGCGCGTCTAATTCTGACGCGCCCTAAACCAACAATCATTGGCAACTGCGAAGGTTGGAACTTCATTGTAGGCAAAAAGCCGACAACGTACAGTCCAAAAATCTATCACCAAAAGTCGTTGCAGTGCAGCAACAAGAATTTTATACACAGCTTATTAACAATATCAGTGGAGCATCATCTGGACAACTTGTGGGTGAACTGTGGACTGCCTGTGAATCAGCTCATTTCATACCGCATCGTGGACTTCGGCAATTTCAATATGCCTGCAATCTGTGATGATCCGGCGCTATTCTAACCAAAAGAGTGGCTGTTTATAATTTAAGTTAGTGAATGCCAACATCACATAGTCAAAAAAGCAGGTGAAAAATATATTTTTCACCTGCTTTTTGACGATGGATTGAATGAAGAAAATCAAATCCCTAGCCACACACCAGGTTTTGAGTGAAATGCAGCCACCTAGCGTGCCGTTCGGATGACGACAATTTGTGCCATTTCTCCGCGCCGAATCACCATTGCAAGCGGCTTGTTTTTATCGGTCTTCGCCACTGCCATTTCGAAGTCTTTCATGTTTGCGATTTCCATATTCGCCACTGTCACGATCACATCACCCTCGCGAACGCCAGCCCGGGCAGCAGCATCGGCAGCCACCTCCACCCGCACGCCGCCTTTGACTTTGAGCTCCTTTTTAAGATCGTCCGTTAACTCGCTGACTGTCAATCCAAGCGCCTGCCCGACAGACGAGGCCTTCGGTTTGACTTCCTTGTCAGCAGCTTTCTTGATGGGCTTGTCGGCTTCGATCTCGGCGATAGTAACGAACAACTCTTTGTAGCCACCTCGGCGAAATACGGTTAGAGCGCTACGGGTACCGGGTTTGGTTCCCCCAACCATGCGCGGCAGATCGCTCGATTTGTCGACGGCCTTGCCTTCAAACTTGGTAATGATGTCACCGGCTTCAACGCCGGCTTTCTCGGCCGGTGACCCAGCCTCTACGCCGCGCACCAGTGCACCCTGGGGTTTACCCAATCCAATGGACTCGGCCACCTCTTTGGTGACCTGATCAATCTGCACACCAATGCGACCGCGCGAGACACGGCCGGACACTCGCAGTTGCTCGCTGACACGGTACGCCTCGTCCATTGGGACAGCGAAAGAGATGCCCATGGAACCACCCGAGCGGGAATAGATTTGACTGTTGACGCCCACAACCTCGCCGCGCATATTTATCAGGGGACCCCCCGAGTTGCCAGGGTTGATGGCGACGTCAGTCTGGATAAATGGCAGGTAGTCTCCGGTGTCGCGCTGCTTGGCACTCACAATGCCGGCCGTCACGGTGTTGTCCAGTCCAAATGGAGAGCCAATGGCCATAACCCACTCACCCACTTTTAGCCGACCGACATCGCCCACCTTCACCGCTGGCAATCCGGTGGCGTCAATCTTGACTACCGCAATATCGCTGCGTTTGTCAGCACCGATAATCTTGGCTTTGAATTCACGTTTGTCTGTCAGGGTCACCAACACTTCGTCTGCTCCCTCAACGACGTGCGCATTGGTCATGATGAGACCGTCAGCAGACAGAATGAAGCCAGAGCCGACGCCGCGCGGCTGTTCATCGTCTTGCGGCTGAGGACGCTTCGGATGTGGCGTCTGGTGCGGCGAATTCGGAATGGGCAGTCCAAAACGGCGGAAAAACTCCAACATTTCTTCTTCACCGGCACCGCCGGAACCGGTTCGGGGTACTACTTTTTCAAGTGTTCGGATGTTCACCACAGACGGCCCCACCTGCTCCACCAAGTCGGTAAAGTCAGGCAAGGTGCGCACTTGCGCCACCGCAGAACCACCCGGCAGCATCGTGACCGACAGCGTCACTGCTAAAGCACCGGCCATCACAAAGACGTTTAATTTCTTCCAATCGATTTGAATCATTGTCGACCTTTCTTTAAAACAAATGACCAACGAGCCAGGGTCAAAACCCTGCTACGTTTCCAACAATATTGCAAAGTCCCATATAGGGATTTACTTGATTCGCTCAAGCCCCTGAGCAAATATCTCCAAGGTGTGAGTCGGCACCTCACCGACTCCAGTCAGCCACCAGTTTCCGATACGGCGCGTCAAAGTGTGAGTCGCGCCCGCGGCCGCACTGCCCGCAGCCGTGTGGCGTCGAGCGTCGAAGACTTCCAGAAACAGCGATACTGAAGCCAGCCCGTCCGAAAAAACCCATTGCAGCGCATTGTCATACGTAGCACCGACTCCAGTCTTGACCAGTCGCTTGTAGCAACTCATTGGTTTGAAGCCTGGCACCACTGTCTTCATGGCCCAGCCCTCTGCCGTCGCGGTAATTTTTACCATACCGGGCTTCTCGACCTGGTAACCCCTGGTATTGCCCATCATCTGGGTCAATGCATTCATGCTCACCGGCACGTCGAGTTGCAGCTCGGAAAAAGCCGCCTGCTCTAAGACTCGGCCAGCCCCATCGAGCGTCTGCATCTTGAGCAACAAACCGGATTTCTTTTCCGTCCAAATGCGGTACCCAAAACGCAAACCGTCTTGCGGCCATAGTTGTACCCGGTCTGCCTCAAAGCCTGCGACCCGCTCGCTGCCGGATGCGCTGGCACTGTAAAACTGGGCAATGGACGAACTATTGGATTTCAGCAAGTCCGGGAACTTTCCCAGTGACTCGCGCCTTTCTTCCATCACCACCCGACTTTGAGGAAAAAAAGTTACCACCTGATCGTTGCGTCGGAACGTGGAGCGGGGAGGCCCCGTCAAGGACTCAACACGCTCCAATTGCTGTGCACCATCACAGACATGCCAAATTCGCGCGCTGGACATGCTGTCACCGGCCGAAACAACAAAAATGCCGACATAGGCGCGACGGCGCGAAGCCTCATGCACTCTCATCAGCCATTCGTCCACGCTGTCGATTGATACCGGTACCTCAATTGCCGTAGAAGCAACAACACCCGGTTGTGGCTGCGCGAAGAGCAGCGAAGTCATGGACACAAGCATCATTCCAACAGCGAGCGCAAGGCATGCATTGCACCTCCTCAATTCAAGGATCGCGCCAACGGAAAATTTGGGTATCAATGACTGCCTGGAACTCAACGTATAACGCCTTCAAAAGTAGCGTTGCGCAGAAAACCGGCCGGCATTTGAAGCGCGGATGTTCCACCGAACTGTCTGTGGGCCGCCATCAAGGCGTCCAGTTGCGGGTCACGCAGCATGACCTGGGACTCAACCATGGTAGCGACCGGGGTCGGCTGCTGGGCGACAACCGGTTTGCCCGATAGCTCCGGTGCGCGCGCAAGCTGTGACGCCCCGAGTTGCCCGTCAGAAACAGTCAAAAACTGCCAGCTAAGGACCAGTACGGCGGCCACCGATGCCACCCCAGCCAGCAACTTCCAGTGCCAGCGGTTGTCATTGGCGGCAGTCCCATTTACCCGGTTTAGACCTGCACCCGACACCGACGTTTTGTACTCGGCAGCCGAATCAGTTGCTGCTACCTCTTGCATGAACAGCGCCTCTCTCTCCAAACCAAGCCTTAACCGGCGCAAAAAAGCGGCATCATGATCTCCGGCCATCGATTCACCACAGCGCAGCACATCACCCACCACGTGATAAGCATGCCAGCTAAGTCGGGCATCCTGCGCCGCACCAACCCACGTCACCGCAAGTGCGAACTCCTCGCCACCTAACTGACCGTCGGCCATTGCCGATACAAGCTCATGATCCTTCACCGCCTGTTGCATCATCATTTCAGTCTCGCTCACTCTGACCACCTGTGCTACCAGCGCTTGCCGGTCTGCTTTTCCAACATCGGTCGCACCTTCACCGATATTGCTTCCCGTGCCCGAAATATCCGGGACCGAACGGTGCCGATCGGGCAATTCATCAATTCTGAAATCTCTTCATAGCTCAAGCCTTCAATTTCCCGCAAGGTCAGTGCCTGACGCAAATCGTCTGGCAGAGCCTCAAGCGCCGAATTCACCGCCGTGGCAATTTCCTTGGCAGCCAGCACCGATTCGGGAGTTTCTTCGGTCGTTGGTTCATTTCCAGACCAAGAAGTTTCATTACTTTCGTCATCTGATTTGAAGGCGTTTTCTGACACCGTGGGATCGCGTTTGAGTTCCAGCAGGAACTTCTTGGAGGTATTGACGGCAATCCGGTAAAGCCACGTGTAAAACTGGGAATCACCGCGAAACTGATGCAGTGCCCGGTAAGCGCGGATGAAAGTCTCCTGTGCAATGTCTTCCACCAGATCAACATCCCGTACCATCCGACCAATCAGCCGCTGAATCCGGCGCTGGTATTTGACGACCAGCAACTCGTAGGCGCGCTGGTCCCCGGCCACAGTGCGCTGCACCAGCAGCAGATCGCTGTCGTTGGCCGCGGACTGCACTTGTAACGGGGGTAGTTGTGCATCTGAGCTCAAGATTTCACCTGCGATCGGTCAGATCGACAATGACACTTGTGTCATTCGGGTTTGCTGTGGCACCGCGAGAAAAGACCGCCTGGCGCAACGCGTTCCAATAGATCGCCTCGTTTCGGCGCTCCGGCCAAAGCCAGATCCGCTCACCAACATCGGTACGCAGACTAAGCAGCATGAAATATTGCAGATCAAGATAAACCGTCACCACCCCACTGATCGGCGCCTTACCGCAGTCCCAACTCCAGACTCGCCCGTCCCAGGACAACGTTCCTGTTGGAGCGCGGTACCAGAAGTTGGCAGCCGCAGAACCGGTCAGCCCTAAAGTAAACGCGAAAAGCCATCGCAGCCACACCACCGGATCTGCCTGGTGGTACCACAACAAACCGGCCACTGCTGCGCCCAAGGTGGTCAGACCAATCAACCCACCTTGAAAACGGGAACGCCCCACCGGATAGCTGACCGCTGGGGCGTTATGCATATCGAAATCAATATTGGCTTGAGCGTCTGACCAAGTGACAACGAAAATTCAAGGAGCGCGCTTGAACACAAGCGAGCCATTGGTGCCACCGAAGCCGAAGTTATTCTTTAGGGCCACATCAATCTTGAGGTCCCGCGCGGTATTGGCGCAGAAGTCCAAATCGCACTCCGGATCCTGGTTGAAAATATTGATGGTGGGCGGACTTTTCTGGTGGTGAAGCGCCAGCACCGTAAACACCGACTCGATGCCGCCAGCACCCCCCAACAAATGGCCGGTCATGGATTTGGTTGAATTGATCACGGTCTTTCTCGCATGCCCCCCCAGCGCCGCCTTGATGGCATTGCATTCATTCAAATCCCCCAAGGGTGTCGAAGTACCATGCGCATTCAGATAGTCAACCTGATCGGCGTTCACACCCGCATTGCGCAAAGCATTTAACATCGCGCGGCGCGGGCCATCCATATTGGGTGCTGTCACATGGCTGGCATCTGCGCTCATGCCAAAACCCGCCAGTTCAGCGTAAATTCTGGCTCCGCGCGCCCTGGCGTGTTCGTACTCTTCGAGCACCATCACCCCCGCGCCTTCACCTAGAACAAAACCATCACGATCCTTGTCCCACGGGCGCGAGGCGGTTTGCGGGTCCTCATTTCGGGTGCTCATGGCCCGCATGGCCGCAAAACCGCCGATACCCATCGGCGACACTGTTGCCTCAGACCCGCCCGCCACCATGACATCAGCATCACCGTATTCAATCATGCGACCAGCGTCGCCTATGCAGTGCAACCCGGTGGTGCAGGCGGAGACGATGGCCAAATTCGGACCTTTGAAGCCAAAGCGGATCGCCACGTGCCCGGCAATCATATTGACAATCGTGGACGTGACAAAAAATGGGGAAATCCGGCGCGCCCCCCGGCTGACCAGCACGGAATGGGTTTCTTCAATCATCGGCAAACCACCGATGCCAGAGCCAATCAGACAACCGATGCGCGTCGACTGTTCATCCCCCAGTGCATCGCCGGTCGGCAGGCCCGCATCTGCAACAGCCTGGCAGGCGGCCGCTATACCGAAATGAATGAAGGAGTCCATCGTTCGTGCCTCTTTGGCGCCGATATAGGACTCCGTCTCAAAATTCTTGACTTCGCCGGCTATTCTGCAAGCAAAGCTCGATGCGTCAAACTTGGTAATCAGATCAATGCCGGATTTACCGGCAAGCAGGTTGGCCCAGGCATCGGCGACCGTGTTACCCACGGGACTGATACAACCTAAACCGGTTACGACAACGCGACGACGAGACATAGAAATTTGCAGTCCGTAGTTAATCTAAAGAAAGCTGCCCGGAGCGAAAGCAAGCCAGGCTTGAGGACTACTGCGTATGCCAGCGCAGTCCGCCACAGCGCGCTTGCAGATGGCGGTTGGCGCTACACACGCCCAATCTCACGCCTTCTGGTGAGTATTGGCGTAATCGATTGCGTTTTGCACTGTGGTAATTTTCTCGGCATCTTCGTCTGGAATTTCAATGCCAAACTCATCTTCCAGCGCCATTACCAGTTCCACCGTATCGAGGGAATCGGCACCCAAATCGGCGACGAAGGCTTTCTCACTGGTGACTTGTGACTCTTCCACACCGAGTTGTTCGGCAATAATTTTTTTAACGCGTGCTTCGATATCGCTCATGGGTTCCCTCAGAGGGTTGTAAATGAATCCGCGATTCTAGCCGGGCCTGGGGCTTTTGCACCAGTTTGGCTGCCGAGCGGATAAATCGGCTTCATTCTATTGAAAGGTCAAACTTTTGTGCGATTTCCCAAAGTTACAGGTTTCGAAAGCTCTTGGTCCGTAACAACTCATGCCATGAACATGCCACCGTTGACATGCAGTTCCTGTCCCGTCACATAGGCCGCCTGCGGCGATGCCAGATAGGCCACTGCATGAGCAATATCCGATGGTCGGCCCAGACGCCCCAGCGGAATTTGACTTAGAAGTACCTTGCGCTGCTCTTCATGCAGACCGGCGGTCATATCTGTTTCGATAAAACCAGGTGCCACGCAATTGACCGTAATATTGCGCGAACCAAGTTCACGCGCCAGGGCGCGGGTCATTCCTGCCACACCCGCCTTGGCCGCCGCATAGTTGGCCTGCCCCGCGTTGCCGGACGCACCCACCACGGAGGTGACGCTGATAATGCGGCCATAGCGCTGTTTCATCATGCCGCGCATCACTACCCGACTCATACGAAACACCGCCTTGAGGTTGGTGTCAAGCACCGCGTCCCACTCCTCATCCTTCATACGCATAGCAAGGTTGTCACGCGTGATACCGGCGTTGTTCACTAGGACCTGTAACCCTCCATGCTCGTTGACAATGGTGTCCAGCAGGGCCTGTATAGCCTGCGCATCGTTGACATTCAAGGTCTTGCCACAGCAACCGGCGTAAGCCGTCAGTGCTTGCCCAATTTTTGCCGCCCCGTCGTCGGTGGTGGCAGTACCGATGACTTTGAGCCCTCGCTTGGCAAGTTCCAGGGCAATGGCGGCACCAATGCCACGCGATGCGCCAGTCACCAGAGCGACCTGCCCTTCAAAATTGACTTCATTCATGATCCGCGCTCAGCAATTCATTTTTCAAAACGGCCAGGGAGGCCGGATCCAACAACACCATACCATTCAATTCGGAATCGATGCGTTTAATCATTCCGGCCAGCGCCTTGCCCGGGCCGCATTCCACCACCGCGGTCAAGCCCTGTGCCCTGATCGCCTTCACACACTCAACCCAACGCACTGGCCGGAAGGCCTGGCGGTACAACGCGTCACGAATACGATTGACATCGACCTCGACTGCCACATCAACGTTGTTGATGACCACGATTTGTGGTGGCAAGAATTTAACGGACTCCATTTTTTTGCGCAGTCTTTCGGCCGCCGGTTTCATCAAGCTTGAATGAAACGGAGCCGACACCGGCAGCAGCAATGCACGCTTGGCACCCAATGCTTTCAGCATTTCACAGGCCCTTTCAACCGCGGCCTTGCTGCCGGCAATCACGGTTTGCTGGGGGTCGTTAAAGTTGACCGCTTCCACCATCTCAGTCGAATTTTCGGCGAATGAGCGCATGACTTCTGCACAACCCGCTATGACCTTCACCGCTTCCAAACCCAAAATGGCTGCCATGGCACCGACACCCACCGGTACCGCTTCCTGCATCACTTGTGCCCTGTAACGCACCAGGGGGGCAGCTTGCGTCAACGTCAAAACGCCAGCGGCGACCAAGGCCGAATATTCACCGAGCGAATGTCCTGCCACGGCGAACGGTGCCACACCCGTCTCGGCCATCCAGACCCGGTAAGTAGCTACTGCAGCGACCAACATCACCGGCTGCGTATTGGTGGTCAAAGCCAGCGCTTCCTTGGGTCCGAGGCGTATGAGCTGCGCAACATCCTCACTCAAGGCCTCTGAGGCTTCCTGGAGCGTCTCAAGCACCACCGGATGATCACCCCACGCGTCGAGCATGCCAACCGACTGGGATCCTTGGCCAGGAAAAACGAAAGCAAATTTTCTCATGCTATTGCGACCAAAGTTTGAGGTTAAAGGGAACCATGGACAAGGCTATAACGAGAATCTGGTGCTACAGCTGCAATAGTACGGCACCCCAGGTGAAGCCACCACCCACACCTTCCAGCATCAGCAATTGCCCGGGTTTTACTTTGCCGCTACGAACCCCTGTGTCGAGGGCCAGCGGTATCGAAGCAGCTGACGTATTGCCGTGCTGATCAACCGTGACGATGACTTTGTCCATCGACAGTCTGAGTTTTTTGGCAGTGCTCTGCATGATGCGTATATTGGCTTGGTGAGGAATCAGCCAATCAATGTCCGCCGCCACCTTACCCGCCTTGCCGAGTGCGGCTCGGGCAGCGCCATCAAGCAAACCCACAGCCAGTTTAAAAACAGCCTGTCCATCCATTTTCAGCAGTGGATCGCCGAGAATAGCGCCTCCCGACACTTGACCCGGCACACACAAAATGCCAACGTGCTTGCCGTCTGCATGCAGCACGCTGGAGAGAATACCGGGCGTGGTTGACGCTTCCAGCACCACTGCGCCAGCCCCATCGCCAAACAACACGCAAGTGCCTCGATCCTTGAAGTCAAGAATTCGCGAAAACACTTCCGCACCAATCACCAGCGCCTTAGTCGCAGCACCGGACTTGATCATCGCGTCGGCAATGGTGAGCGCGTAAATGAAGCCACTGCAGACGGCCTGCACATCGAACGCGGCACAGCCATTGGCGCCCAGCTTGTTCTGCAAAATACATGCAGTCGACGGAAACACCATATCGGGGGTAGAGGTGGCGACGATGATCAGGTCAATGTCCGTGGCCAAGACACCGGCAGCCAGCAAGGCCCGACGCGCCGCCTCTGCACCCAAATCGCTGCTGCTTAAGTCTGGCGCTGCAAAATGGCGTGCCCGAATCCCGGTGCGCTCAACAATCCAGTCGTCCGAGGTCTGGACACCAGCGACGGCCAGTTCGGCCACCAGGTCAACATTGGTCAACCGACGCGGCGGTAAGTAACTACCGGTACCGGTGATGCGGGAAAAAATTTTCATTGGTCAGAAAGTGTGACCGAGTCGGTCTGTGGGGACGGCACGATACTGCCCAACAAGGGCGCAGCATGGTCAATGCGGACGCGAACACGGTCGAGCAGATTGTGTCTGGCGGCATCATACGCGCGCGCCAAGGCGAAGCCAAAAGCCACCTCGTCCGCCGACCCATGACTCTTAAATACCAGACCACGCAAACCCAGCAAGGCCCCGCCGTTATAGCGACGATGATCCATTCGCTTTTTAAGCGCAGATATCATCGGATAAGCTGCAATTGCGGCTAGTTTTGTGAAAATATTGCGAGAAAACTCCATCTTGAGAAAGTCGACAATCATCGTCGCCAAACCCTCGCTGGCTTTCAACGCCACATTGCCGACAAACCCGTCACACACAACGATGTCGGCAGTTCCCTTGAAAATATCGTTGCCCTCAACATTGCCAAAAAAATTGAAATCGCCGGCTTTAGAAGCAGTTCGGAGCAATTCACCTGCTTTTTTTATAACTTCATTGCCTTTTATCGCTTCTTCCCCAATATTAAGCAAGCCAACCGTGGGCTGGTCATTGCCACTCAGAACAGACACCAGGGCTGAGCCCATCATGGCAAACTGCAACAAGTGTTCAGCAGAGCAGTCGACATTGGCTCCCATGTCAAGCACGGTGGTGGCCTGACCCTTAGCATTGGGAATTTGACCAGCAATAGCCGGACGGTCTATGCCATCCAGTGTTTTGAGCAAATAGCGAGAAATAGCCATCAGTGCAGCGGTGTTGCCGGCCGACACGGCCGCCTGCGCAACTCCATCCTTGACCTGTTGAATGGCCACCCTCATCGAGGAGTCCTTCTTTCGCCGCAGCGCCACCTCCAGGGGGTCGTCCATGCCAACAACCTCACTCGCCAAAATGTTTTTTGCGCGCTGATGGGCAAAGGCACTCAAGCTATCTGGCAACCCGACCAGCAGTAACTGGGCGTCAGGGTGGCTATCGAGAAAATGACGACACGCCGGCAGCGTGACACCAGGGCCATGATCGCCTCCCATGCAGTCAACAGCAATAGTGATCATGGCAAGCTAGTCCATCAGAACAAATGGCATCCAAATGCCAGGATCAATACGACAAAGGCCCGAGGCTACAGACATAGCAGCCTCAGGCCTTGATACGCCGAAAACTATCAGGCTTCAGACTTTGTCTTGAGCACTTTACGGCCACGGTAAAAACCGGTCGGGCTGATATGGTGACGCAGATGCGTTTCACCGGTGGTGGATTCAACCGCTATGCCTGGCACCACCAAGGCATTGTGCGAACGGTGCATGCCGCGCTTTGACGGTGATTTCTTATTTTGTTGGACAGCCATGATCGGCTCCTTGGCGTAGATGTTGCGGTGGCTGCAACATGCAGGGTTGGTAAGGGACGCGGCTTCTCAGCCCGAGCGAAGCCGTAGATTATAGCGCACCTTGACGTCCTAAGTAGTTTTGCGTGTCTGCATCCTGCCCAGCACAGCAAATGGATTGCTCTTTTCTTCTCCCGCTGTATCGAAACCCGGGTCCGCTACCGCCAGCTTAACCTCAACCGGGCACGCTTCATGGCGGGCAACCACTGGCAACGCCAACAGTACCTCATCTTCAATCAAATCCACTAGCTTGAATTCCGGACTGAAGACCAAAATATCTTCCTCGGCATCCTCATCCTGCTCCAGTGCCGCCTGCTCGCTTTGAACAAACCGAAAAGACCTGTTCACCGCCACTTTGATGTCCACCGGTCCCAAGCAACGCTGACAGGCCAAAGGCAAACTCGTGTCAACCGTCAAATGCAGCCAGACTTGTTCTGCTCCCGCTTCGTCAAATCGCAGTTCACCGAGGGCCGACCAATTCAGCACGCGATCAGTGCCGAGTTCTGACGCTTCAGTTGCCAGTCGCTCAAATCTCGAAAGCAAATCATGCCCGGTGAGCGCCTTCGCACCCTGGGCGAGCAACTTGACATCCAGATGGGTGAACGGTGAATCGTGTTTCATGGCCGCAGTGTAAGAGAATCACACCATGTCAGAAATCTCTCGCCGAAAACTCATCCTGGGGTCCACCTCGCCCTATCGCCGCCAACTACTGGAGCGCCTGCGCATCGCGTTTGAAGTCGCGGCACCGGAAGTCGATGAAACACCCATGCCATCGGAGACACCGAAACAAACAGCTTGCCGACTGGCCATGGCCAAAGCCCGTGCCGTTGCCATGCGATTTCCGGCTTGTGTGGTCATCGGATCAGACCAAGTGGCAGAACTGGAAGGCCAAGCTCTTGGTAAGCCAGGCAACCATGATCGCGCCGTTTCCCAGCTACGACAAATGCGCGGCAAAACCGTAATATTTCAGACTGCGGTGGCGGTTGTATGTCAGGAGTCCGGGTTCGCACAGATGGACCTGGCGCAAGTCAAGGTGAAGTTTCGCGAGCTCACCGACGCTGAAATCGAGACCTACTTGCAGGTGGAGCAGCCTTATGACTGCGCCGGTAGCGCCAAAAGCGAGGGTTTGGGCATTGCATTGCTGGAGTCGATTGACAACGACGACCCCTCTGCATTGGTGGGTCTGCCCTTGATCCGCACCTGCCGGATGATTCAGGCCGCCGGCATCAGGGTGCTATGACCATGACGACAGCACCGGAAAAAGTTGACCTGGTCAACAAAGGAAAACTCTTTTTAGTTCCAGCGCCGCTGGATTTCGGCTGCGCCGGCGAAATGGACCTGCAAAACACCATGCCTTGGGGTACCTTGACAGTGGCATCGAAACTGCAATACTGGATTTGTGAAAACTCAAAATCAACGCGCGCCTACTTAAAACGCGTCAATGAAATAGTCCCGCTGACAGGCCCGCTGCAATCCCTGAACCTTCAGGAATTACCGCGTGAAGTGCATAAAAAAGGCGACCACAACGGCAACTTTGACGCGCGCCCCCTGCTGACTGCTGCGCTGGACGGGCATGACGTCGGGTTGGTCAGCGAAGCCGGTATGCCGGCGGTGGCAGATCCAGGCTCGTCGGTGGTACGCGCAGCTCACGACATGGGAATTGAAGTGGTGCCGTTGACCGGTCCAGTGTCAATTTTGCTGGCACTGGCCGCCAGCGGACTCAATGGCCAGAATTTCGCATTTGCTGGATATCTGCCGCAAGATACCGGCCAACGCAGCCAGCGCATCCGGGAACTGGAGTCACTGGCTCTAAAAACAGGCCAAACCCAACTCTTCATCGAAACGCCTTACCGCAACGCCATCATGCTCCAAACGCTGTTGCAAACCCTGCAGCACAACACCCACTTAGCCGTTTCGAGTGGATTGACCCTCCAGCGCGGATTCAGTCACAGCGATACCGTTAAAAACTGGCGGAAAAAGACTTCTCCGCTGGACAATTCAACGCCGGCGGTGTTTGCCCTGGGTCGCTAATATCCTCGTCTGTCGAAATCACCTGACTGCAGGTATCGACTTGAGCGCATGCACGGCACCTTCACCGATAGAGGCGCCAAAGCGCTTGACCAGGCGCTCAGCCACATTTTCCCGACGGGTGTAGTCAATGATTTCTTCAGCCTTGACGACCTCTCGAGCCACAAAGTCCAGATTACCCAGTTGATCAGCCAGTCCGAACTCAATGGCCTGCTGACCACTCCAGAACAAGCCGCTGAAAGTCTCTGGAGTCTCCTTCAGTCGAGTGCCACGACCGGCCTTGACCACCTCAATAAACTGCTTGTGAATCTGATCCAGCATCGTTTGTGCAAAAGCGCGTTGCCGTTCGGTTTGCGGGCTGAACGGATCCAGGAAGCCCTTGTTCTCCCCCGCCGTCATGAGGCGACGTTCGACACCCAATTTTTCCATCAACCCAGTAAAGCCAAAACCATCCATCAGCACGCCGATACTGCCCACAATGCTGGCCTTGTCGACAAAAATCTTGTCAGCAGCGACCGCAATATAGTAGGCGGCAGAAGCACAGGACTCTTCCACAACGGCATAGACGGGCTTTTTATGCTTGATCTTGAGACGCTTGATCTCGTCGTTAATAATGCCGGCCTGCACCGGGCTGCCGCCGGGCGAGTTGATCAACAGCACCACCGCCTGCGCTCCTTCGTCTTCAAAGGCAGCCCGCAAAGCGGCCACTATCAGTTCTGCGCTGGCGTCCGCTCCGGACGCAATTTCACCCTTAATCTCGACCACGGCGGTGTGTGGCGTTGATGCGTCCCTGGACGCTCCAGTTCGACCGATCACAGCCCACGCCAAGAGAATAAAAAATGCCAGCCAGGCCAGGCGCACGAAAGTACGCCAGCGGCGTGCCAGTCGCTGTTCGGCCAACGACGCAAAAACCAGTTTTTCCAGCGTCGCACGCTCCCAACCCGAGCCTTCATTAAGAATCGCATTCGTGGAAGACAGCTTTTTTTTCAACTCTGAATCGGCAGTAGCGTCCGATGGCTGAGCTGCATTGATAGGAATTTGGGAGTCGGTCATTTCAAAACTCTAAGGGCTTCAGATGATGGGAAGTATGCCAGTGCACGACCCCATCCTGCTCGCAAAGGTCAATCTTGATCAAGCCGCCACTACACGGTCCACCTCGGCAGGCACCCGTTTGTGGCTGGTAAGTGGCGCCATGCGTTGCGCATATCAGCAAGTGCCCGGTGCTGTCAAAAAATCGGTTGGGCTGGTAATCCATCTCCATCGCCACATGGGCGCAACGGTTCAGATAGGCGTGCACCTGTTGCTGGTAACGAATAGCAAAGGCACGGCAGTTTCGACCACCATAGATCACATCAAAAGAAACTGCTTCGTCACTGTCGATGAGATCAGCCGAGTTGCAAAGGAAGACTTTCTGCCTCAAAGCAGGTTCAAGACTTTCACCCATGGGCCAACAACCATTTGTGCAGTTCGCTGACTGAATGTGCCACAAAGCGCGGATTCAGAGCATCAAACGCCTCGGGTTCATGTGCGCCATAGCTCACAGCAACGCTCGGACATCCGGCATTCATTGCCATTTGCAGGTCATGCGTAGTATCGCCAATCATGAGGGCGCGCTCCGGCTTCACGCCAAATTCAGACATCAATTCTTGCAGCATGCGCGGGTGCGGCTTGCTTGCTGTTTCGTCTGCCGTGCGCGACCCATCGAACATACCCCTGAGTTCTACTGCCTGCAACGCGTCGTTCAGCCCATTTCGGGTTTTGCCAGTGGCCACGGTCAACCAGTGCTGGCGTGATTTCAAATCAGCCAGCATGGCTAGCACCCCATCAAACAAGTTGATGGCATGTTGGCGGGCGAGGTAGTGATAACGATAGCGGGCCCCGAGTTCGGGATATTTATCCTTCGGCACGTCGGGCGCAGCATGGGCCAACGCCTGCATCAAACCCAAGCCGATAACGTAGGAAGCATCCCGGTCGCTCGGCACCACGCCGCCGACATCGCGCACCGCGTACTGGATGCAACGAGCGATGATCGAAGTTGAGTCAAAGAGCGTCCCGTCCCAATCAAAAGCAATCAGGTCAAACTGTCGGAGCCGAGGATTTTCAGGGTAAGGAGGGTGTTGCATGAGTCGCAAACGCTTCGAGTTCGAAAGGTAAATTGGCCAGCAACTCGATGCGCTCACCACTGACGGGGTGATTGAATTGCAGGCGCCAGGCGTGTAAATACATTCGCTTGAGGGAGGGCAACTTTCCCGGGCGCAACAGAGCCTTGTTCAAATCAAAGTCGCCGTATTTGTCATCGCCCACAATGGGGTGGCCTTCGCTGGCGAGATGAACCCGGATCTGATGTGTGCGTCCGGTCTTGATGGTGACTTCCAGCAACGTAAATTCGGTTGCTTTGGAGTGTCGGACTTTCACCAGGGTGACCGATGGCATACCATTTGGGTCGTCCCTGGAAACCACTTTGACGCGGCGCTCTCCGGCGCCTTCGACGCCATCCTTGCCCTCCAGCAAATACTTGTGCAGCGGTTTGTCCAGGACTTTTTTGTTGACCGGCCAACGCCCTGCCACCATGGCCAGGTACGTCTTGCCAGTTTCGCGCTCGCGAAACTGGTCTTGCAAACTCGTCAAGGCACTCCTCTTTTTGGCTATCAGCAAAATCCCGCTGGTGTCGCGGTCCAACCGGTGTACCAGTTCCAGAAATCTGGCTTGGGGCCGGGCCATGCGCAATTGCTCTATCACGCCAAAGCTGACGCCGGAACCACCATGAACCGCCAAGCCGGCGGGCTTGTCAATCGCCAGCAAATGATCGTCTTCAAACAAGATTACAAATTTGCGCGCAGCAGTGCCACGCGCCACGCTGTCGGTCATGGCCTGCGACTTTTCAGCCGCCCGCTCCGACATCCGCACTGGCGGCAGGCGCACCCGATCACCGCTCACCAACCGTGAATCAACCGACGCCCGGGCTTTATTAACTCTAACCTCACCGCTGCGGATGATTCTGTAGACATGAGTTTTTGGCACCCCTTTCAGGTGACGCAGCAGAAAATTGTCCAGGCGCTGACCCGCACAGTCTTCATCAATGAGCAGCCATTTGACCTGCGGCACCGGCGCGGCGAGATTGCCCTCTATAATGTGTTTCACTAGGGAAGCGCTGTAAGTGGTTGATTTAACGGCAAGTTAAAACATAGTTTAGGTGAAGTTTAGTTCACCCACCACCGCCAGCCACGCTAGTAAGTCGATGTCGCCGATCACCGATGCATGCAAAACGCAAGCCAGATGCTTGCGCTGGCCTGCGAAGTGAACGGTCAAGACGACGCGTTGAAACACTGATACGGAATACCCCAAGTTCACAGACAACTGTCTTTGAACGGATTGAAGCGAGATGTTTGTGTTGATGACTTTGATTCACAATTGCCTGCGGTGCGTTTTCGCCCCGTTGTTCGGCATGGATCGGCCATTAGCGCCCATAAAAAGGGCGCAACCAGCTATTTATCTGATAGCACTTCCACACCCAAACTTCCTAGCTCCCCTCCACGCGCCTATATCAAGACTTATCGTTTAAGTCTCGGTTCTCCGGCAATTCCTCCTCAATTCAAAGCGTCAGTTCTGGCATCCATAGCTCGTCAAGAGCCGGTTGTAATTTGAATTGAAGGAATGCTACCCATGAAACGGATGCTGATTAACGCCACGCAGGCTGAAGAACGCCGCCTGGCAATTGTCGATGGACAAAAGCTTCTCGACTACGAAATTGAAATTGAGGGACGCGAACAACGAAAAGGCAACATCTACAAAGCTGTCGTCACGCGCGTCGAGCCGTCACTCGAAGCCTGCTTTGTGGACTACGGTGAAGACCGCCACGGCTTCCTGCCATTCAAGGAAATTTCAAGGCAATATTTCCAGCAAGGTGTCGCTGTCAACCAGGCGCGCATTCAGGACGTGATCCGCGAAGGTCAGGAATTGCTGGTGCAAGTGGAAAAAGAAGAGCGCGGCAACAAAGGTGCGGCACTGACCACATTTGTTTCGTTGGCCGGCCGCTACGTGGTTCTGATGCCCAACAACCCGCGCGGTGGTGGCGTCTCGCGCCGCATTGAGGGCGAAGACCGTGCCGAACTCAAGGAGGCACTGGACCAGCTTGAATACCCCAATGGCATGAGCATCATTGCACGCACCGCAGGCATTGGCCGCAGCGCGCCAGAACTGCAGTGGGACCTGAACTACCTGCTCAAACTGTGGGCCGCCATCGATGGCGCCGCCACCGGTGGCAAAGGTGCTTACCTGATTTATCAGGAATCCAGCCTTGTGATCCGCGCCATTCGGGACTACTTCAATAACGACATCGGTGATATTCTGATTGACACCGACGATGTGTATGAACAGGCACAGCAGTTCATGGCCCACGTGATGCCGGAACACGCTGCCCGCGTGAAGCGCTACCGGGACGATGCACCACTGTTCAGTCGCTTCCAGATCGAGCACCAGATTGAGTCAGCCTACGCCCGTACCGTGCAGTTGCCCAGCGGTGGTGCCATCGTGATTGACCATACCGAAGCACTGGTCTCGGTTGACGTCAACTCGGCACGCGCCATCAAAGGCGGTGACATCGAAGAAACTGCCACCCGCACCAATCTGGAAGCAGCCGAAGAAGTGGCGCGTCAGATGCGCCTGCGCGACCTCGGTGGCCTGATCGTGATTGACTTTATCGACATGGAAGAAAGCCGCAACCGGCGCGACGTGGAAAACCGGCTGCGCGACGCGCTACGGCAAGACCGCGCCCGCGTCCAGTTCGGCACCATCAGCAAATTTGGCTTGATGGAGATGAGCCGCCAACGGCTGCGCCCTGCCCTCAGCGAAGGCGCTTCCATTCCCTGTCCACGCTGCGGTGGCTCCGGCCACATTCGCGACACCGAGTCCAGTGCGCTACAGATCCTGCGCATCATCCAGGAAGAGTCACTGAAGGACAACACAGCGTCGGTGCTGTGTCAGGTCCCGGTCGAGGTCGCCTCCTTTTTGCTCAATGAAAAGCGAACCGAAATTGCGAAGATCGAACTCAAGCAACGCATCAACGTTCTAATGGTGCCCAACAAGACGCTGGAGACCCCGAACTACAAGCTTGAGCGACTCAAGCATGACGACCCACGGCTGGACAACATCGAAGCCAGCTACAAAATGGCTGAGGAAATGGAAGATCCGATTGCTGTGACGCGTCGCTCACAAGAGCCAACCAACAAGCAGACGCCGATCATCAAGGGCGTCCTGCCCGATGCACCGGCACCCGCCGCCATTCCAAAACCCGAGTCATCCAAGCCTTTGCCAGCCGCGCCACGCGCCGTGGCTAAGCCAGCCCTCGCTGCGGCTACCCGAACGCCGGCCGAGAAAGGCTTCTTCGGCTGGTTAAAGCAGCTTTTTGCTCCAGCGCCGACACCTGTTGCACCCGTCAAGGCCGAAGTACCCCCTGGCCGCGACGACAAACGTGAGGGTCGGGGTGGCCGTGATGCAGCGCGTCGAAATGAGCCGCGTGACGCAGCACGAGCGGAAGGTCGCGAAGAGGGTCGCAGCGCGCGGGGTGGACGCAACGAAGGTCGTGGCGATGGGCGCGGCGGTCGTGGTGGCCGCGGTGGTCGCGGTGAACGTCCGGGTCAGGGCACGCGTGAGCGTTTCGATGCCGACGGCAAACCGGCAGTGACCGAGGCTGGCGCGAACCTCGCACCAGCGGCATCGGGTGCCGGCCAGGACGCAACCAGAAGCGATCAAGGGCAAGATCGCCCTGGTCGCAATTCAGCGCGTGGCGAGCGTAGCGGCCGCAATGAGCGCAGTCGCAGCGAGCGCACCGACAATTCCGAGCCGGGCAATCCGAATGAGCGTGGCGAAACTCGGGCCGATGGGCGCAATGAGCGTCGACCCGATCGCAACCGGCAACAGGACGAAAACACCAGAGCCGAATTCACCAACGATGACGCTTCTCGTGCCAACAACGGCAACCGCGCGGGTTCGAGTGACCGCGAAGCGCCCCAGCAAAACGATTCAGCGGCAAACGCAAATCAAGGCAACGCCGCGGCCGAAGCGACAACGCGAGCGGATGGCTCCGAGACGCGCGAAAAGCGCTCACGTGACCGCTATGGTCGGGAGCGCGGTCCTCGCGGTGAGCGCGAGCAGGCAGACCGTCAGGAACGCCCCATGGTTGACGTTCAACCAGCGTCTGAAGAAGTCGCTGCAGAACCGCGCAAGTCGTATTTCAGCCCCAGCATCGAAGCACCGACCATGGACGCCACTGCCCCAACAGTGCCTGCGATTGCCGCAGTGACAATCCTGCCGCAGGCATCTGTCGCGCCAATCCCGCTGCCGACGCCGGCAGCGTCACCGCCTGCAACTAGCAGTGGCATGCCAAAACTGCAACCGTTTGTACTGCCGCTGGCAGAGTTGGCTCAAGTGGCCCAGAGTTCCGGTTTGAGCTGGGTGAATTCAGACGCCGAAAAAATTGCTGCGGTGCAGGCAGCCATAGCGTCCGAGCCGAGCCAAATTCGAGTACCACGCGAACGTCCCGTCGTGCAGCGCGATGACTCTGGTCCACTGATTCTGGTTGAAACCAAACGTGATTTACGCAACATGTCGTTGCCTTTTGAGACGCCTCAATAGATCAGGGGCATGCCCATGCGCATAACCAAAAAAGGTACTTCGGTGCCTTTTTTTGCCGGCGCAATGACTTCATGAGCTTGCCGCTTTGGTCGCGTTTTGCCATGCCTGCGATGCCGCCGCTACATCACCTCGCCGCTCGGCCAGTTCGGCCAGCGCGGCCCAGGCATTGCGTTGCAGTCCGGCGTCCTGCAACCTCGGTAGCGACTGCTTGAGCAGTTGCTGTGCTTTGCCCCACAACTGTAGGCGCATGCAGGTGATACCGGCCAGATACTGCAGCGCCGAGTCGCCTGGATTTGCCATCTGCGCTTTCTCGATTCGTGTCAGCCAGGACGCCTCCGGCAGGCCAGCGGCCAGCGAAAACCCACTTTCCAACACTCGAATGAGATGGATGCGCTGCACGTCCGTCAAGGCCAGAGGATGTTGCACCGTCAACTCCCAGATTGGCAACAGCCAGCTGCGAGCGACCTCGACATCACCGCCCAACTTGAGCATCCTGGCACAGGCTTCAATTGCGACCTCAGGCATCAACCGTTCCGACGCATCAAGCTGATTCCATACACTTTGCATCTGGTCCGGGTCGTAAGCCGTCATTACCAGTTCCAGCGCCAAACCACGCAAAATTCCCTGCGCGGCGGTCTCGGAAAAAGCCCTGTGTTTGGCCAGCAGGCGCGCCGTTTCCAACGCGACGCCCGTCTGGCGCGCGAGCCGCGCTGCCTTCAAACGCAAGCGCAAAGCAATAGTGCGGCGTGCCGCGCCTTGTGGTAGATCATCCAGCCATTGAAGAGCGCCTTGCGCGTCCCGGTCTTCAATTGCCCAACGCGCCGCCCGCAGTTGCACTCCTTCGCGAGTTTCCTGCGCATCACGTCGGGACACGTGTTCCAGTGCCTGTTGAAAATGCTCCTCGCGCGCTGCTTTGTCCTGCAGTGCCTGGGCACTTTCAGCGGCCAGCAGATGCGACAAGGCCCGCAAGCGGTCCGAATAGGCCAGCGTTTCCCCGCTGCGCGTCATGGCAGTCTCGCGTGCCAGCACCGCCTCTGCAGCTTTTCTGGCGCGGATAAACCGCCCGGCTACCAAATGGGAGAGCGAATCCAGCAGTGAGGCGTAGATAGCGCGCTCCTGGTGTTGAATTCGCCACAGGCGCGCGAGTCTCGGTATGGCAAACAGGGCCGTCAATGCTCGCAATGCGATATGCAAAGTAAAAAACAGCATGACCAGGGTTAGCACGACCAGATTGAGTGACAGATCAACCCGGTACGGTGGCCAGAAAATCGTAACCGTACCCTGGTTGTTGCCGGCAAATAAAGCGATGGCCACGGCCATGCCAAACAGCGCCAAAAACCACAGGGCGGCCCGCATGTCTACCTTCCGGCTGCCGCCGTGGCGAGGGCGGCCAGCGTCTCATCGACGCGCGGCAATTGCAGTGTCTTCATCTGCCCTTGCACCTGCTGAAGCAAGGCGACAGCGGTCTGCGTTTTACGCGACGTCGCATCAAAGTATTTGTTCAGTGACATCGACGCATCCGCCAGATCAGCGCGCGATGACTCCAACTGCCGAGCCAGCAGTCCGAGCCGGGCGTTGAGCAATTTAAGCTTGAAATTTTCGCGCAGGAAAAAAGTTTGTTCAGGTGTGAGCAACGCCGCCTCCGGTTGCTCGATGCGACTCACCCGCAACAGTCCGCGCACCTCATCGCGCACCAACGGCAAAATGCGTTGCCACCAAACTGGCGGCGTGTCCTGACTCTGACGCTTGGCGGAGGCCACCGCTGTCGCCGACGCCACCGCATTGGCCATGACCAGTTCATCTGCAAGATGCACCAATTCATCGAGCTTCACCAATAGACCCGGGGTATCGCTCACGGCCGCCGATTTGACACGGTCGATATCGCGTCCAATAGCACGCTGCAACGGTGTCAAGCGAGGTTGCGCCGCCCGCGACACCCGTTGATAGGCACTTTTCAAGGCCGCCAGCAAGGGCTCAATACTGCCCGTCAACTGGGCTTGCTGCTGCGCCAAAAGAAGGGCAGATTCGATGTCAACTACCAGGTTCTCATCGCGCGAACGCGACAAACTCTGCATCAACTCTTCAAGCTGCGTTCGCTGCAAGGCAACCTCACTCAAGCGCGCTTCAAAGACGGCCACCCGCGCTGCTGTTTCACGCGCCAACTCCTGTGCCTGCCTGGCAATGGCACGCGCCTCCAGCGACTGGGCTCCGGCATCTGCGCTCTGGCGCGCCAGCTGTTCCTGAATGGAAGACAGTTTTTGCCACAAAAATCCACTGATCAGCAAGGCAAGCAAGGCCACAACAGCCAAACCCAGAACCACTGCGCGCTGCATCGGCACCGGAGTGGCGGGGTTGACCTGAGGCGACACCGCTTCCACGCTGGCGGGTATCTCGAGGCTGGGATCGGAGTTCATCGCGAGATTTTAAAGTGTCAGGGACAAAATTTGTCTGCTAGCAGGGTCGCCACGCCAGTCAGTGTCGGGCTTGACTCATAAACAACAACAAAACCGGCCTGTCGAGCGGCGGCGGCAATGCGCCAGTGGGTTGCCAACGCACGCGCCTGGGACCAGCTTTGCTCTGGCAGTCGCACACACAGATTGGCTACTGCTTCGGTGCTACTGAACAACCATACCGAACCATCGCCTGCCGCCTGCAGTGCCAGTTCGTGGTCTGCGGCGCTGAACTCAGGCGCGCTGCGCTGGTAGGCAACGACAAATTCAGCGGTTGCACCGGCTTCGGCAATGCGCTGGGCCAACCATTCGCGACCGGTTCCATGCCTGACCTCAGCGTTGCGCCCGGAGTCAACACCGCGCACGATCAACACGCGCTGGGATGATTGCACCTTGGCACCGACAAGCTGCCACAAGGCCTCAGAATCAAATTGGCCGGCGTCCGGCGCTGGCGCGTCAATCCGATCCGCAGCAACACCCGCACGCAACAAAGCCTTTGCCGTTGCGGGACCGGTGGCCCAGGCTCGAGTCTTGATTTGTTTCTGCGCACTGAAATCAGGTATCAACGGCGGTTTTGATGCAAAAAAATAGCCTGCTGCATTGCCGCTGACAAACATCACTGCCGCATAGTCGGACAAATGTTGCCAAGCGTGAACAATTTCTGTCGTGTCAGCCACCGGGCCTACTTTGATCAGCGGCAAAGCCACTGCTTCAATGCCCAGTGCTGACAGATCCCCCACCCAGCGCTTTGCCTCGCGCTCAGGGCGGGTAACGATGACCCGCATGGTCAGGCATCAACCCGGGTCGAATCTGGCGCCGGAATTGAACCGCCCCGGGCCACCACATTGGCCCGCAAATTGGCAGCCACATGGGTCCCCAGCGCCGTCGCGCTGGCCAGGTCAGGCGCCGGCGCGCTGGCCCGTGCACAAACCAGTTCAAGTACGCCTTCGGGGTCACCCCAGGCGGCGTCGATGGTCAAAGTATTGCCGTCAAGTGTGGCAAATGCAGCCAAAGGCATGGAGCAACTGCCGCCCATCGCCCGGCTCACTGCCCGCTCGGCCGCCACTGCCAGCCAGGTAGAGCGGTGCGCCAGTGGTGCCAGTGCATCCAGCACGTCCTGGCGCGCCGCGCGAACCTCAATGCCCAGCGCGCCCTGCCCGGCCGCAGGCAGCATTTTGTCGGGCGCAAAGGTGGCACGCACTCGCTCGCCCAGTCCCAGCCTTATAAGTCCGGCGGCCGCCAGCACGATGGCGTCATACTGCCCCTCATCGAGCTTGCGCAGTCGCGTATCGAGGTTGCCACGCAAAGGCTCAATCTTCAGATCCGAACGCAAGGCGCGCAGCAAGGCCATGCGGCGCAGACTGGAGGTGCCCACCACAGCACCGGGCGGCAAAGCAGCCAGATTCGCATAGCGGTTGGATACAAATGCATCTCGCGGGTCGGCACGCTCCATCACGCAGGCCAGCACAAAGCCCTCTGGCAACTCCATGGGTACGTCTTTCAGCGAATGCACCGCCAGGTCGGCCCGGCCATCTTCCAGCGCCACTTCCAGCTCTTTGACGAACAGGCCCTTGCCGCCGACTTTGCTCAGCGCCCGATCCAGAATCTGGTCCCCCAGGGTTGTCATGCCCAGCAGGCTGACCTCGTGGCCGTGCTGCGTCAGCAAAGTCTGGACGTGCTGGGCCTGCCACATGGCAAGACGGCTTTCGCGGGTGGCTATCGTCAATTTGCTCATAGGATGCGGGTCAAAACCGTAACGGGTTGGTAATTTGTTGGCACGGACGATGCTAGCATGGTCGGCGTCGCCTAACGGCCCAAAGTCAACCTGGATCTGCCATGAGTTCCAAGCCCAAATCCGAATCCGCTAATCGCACCCTGGACAATGAACGCCCGTTGCTGGAGGACATCCGCCTGTTGGGGCGAATTTTGGGCGATGTGATTCGCGAACAGGAGGGGGTTGCCGCTTTCGAGTTGATCGAGCAAATCCGCAAGCTCTCGGTTGCATTTCGCCGCCACGCAGACACCGATGCCAACAAGGCGCTGAAGAAATTGCTGAAAGGATTGAGTGGCGATCAAACCGTCAGTGTCATTCGCGCCTTCACTTATTTCAGTCACCTGGCGAATCTTGCGGAAGACCGTCATCACATCCGTCGTCGGGCCATCCACGAGCGCGCCGGTGACACCCAGGAAGGCAGTATTGAGGTGGCCCTGGGTCGCTTGCACCAAGCCGGCATTAGCTCCAAAACGATCGCTGCCACATTGGCGGCAAGCTTTGTTTCTCCGGTGCTTACCGCCCACCCCACCGAAGTACAACGCAAGAGCATTCTGGACGCCGAGCGCGACATCGCCCAATTGCTGGTGACCCGCGACGACATCAAAGTCAGAGCCGCTGCAGTCAACGCGAAGAAGGACGCGCTGACGCCACGTGAACTTGGCAGCAACGAGCAGCAGATGCGCTCCCGCGTTTTGCAACTGTGGCAAACCCGACTGCTGCGCTACAGCAAGCTGACCGTCGCCGATGAAGTTGAAAACGCCCTGAGCTATTACGAGACAACTTTCCTGCGTGAGATTCCGAAAATTTATGCCGATCTCGAGAACGAACTGGGCCATCACCCGGTCCACAGCTTTTTGCGCATGGGGCAGTGGATAGGCGGTGACCGCGACGGCAACCCCAACGTCAACGCGCAAACACTGATGCACGCGTTGCGTCGCCAGGCCGAAGTGGCGCTGCGTCATTACCTGACAGAAGTGCACTACCTGGGTGGCGAACTGTCGCTGTCGGCCCTGTTGGTAGAGTGTCTGCCCGAGATGCAGGCACTGGCCGACCGCTCCCCCGATGCCAATGAACACCGCAAGGACGAACCTTACCGGCGGGCCCTGATCGGCGTCTATGCCCGACTCGCCGCTACCCTGAAGGACCTCACCGGCGGCGACGCCGCTCGCCATGCCGTGGCGCCGCAAAACGCCTACAAAGCAGCTGAAGAGTTTCTGTCAGACCTGCGCATCATCGAGGCCTCGCTGCTGGCCCACCATGGTGCCGCTTTGGTGGCGCAACGGCTGCACCCCTTGATTCGGGCGGTTGAGGTCTTTGGCTTTCATCTGGCAAGCGTGGATTTGCGCCAAAGCTCGGACCAGCATGAAGCAGTGGTGGCTGAACTGCTGGCGCTGGCACGCATCGAGCCCCACTATGGGCAACTGGAAGAACTGGCGAAACGCCGCTTGCTGATCAGTTTGCTGAACGATGCGCGACCCCTGCGTGTGATGGGTTCCAGCTACTCCAGCCACACGCAAAATGAACTCACCATATTCGAGACCGCCAGGAAAATGCGCGCAAGCTTTGGAGTGCAGGCGATCCGCCACTACATCATCAGCCACACCGAAACCGTGAGCGACCTGCTCGAAGTCTTGTTGCTGCAAAAAGAGGTCGGCCTGCTCAATGGAACTCTCGACGCACAAGCCAGCTGCGACCTGATCGTGGTGCCCTTGTTCGAAACCATCGAGGACCTGCGCAACGCGGCGCCCATCATGCGCGAGTTTTATGCCGTGCCGGGCGTCATCGAACTGATTCAGCGCAGCCGTCGTGACCAGTACAGCGAGCAAGACATCATGCTTGGCTATTCCGACAGCAACAAGGACGGCGGCATCTTTACCAGCAACTGGGAACTGTACCGAGCAGAGATTGCCTTGGTGGAGCTGTTTGATGAGCTCAATGCCCGCGCTGCGGTAAACCCCGCGACGAGCGTGGGGGTCATATCACCGATCCAGCTCCGCATGTTCCATGGCCGCGGCGGCACGGTTGGCCGCGGCGGTGGTCCTAGCTATCAGGCCATCCTGGCACAGCCACCCGGCACGGTGCGCGGACAGATACGCTTGACCGAACAAGGCGAGGTGATCGGCTCAAAATACGCCAATCCCGAAATCGGCCGACGCAACCTGGAAACGCTGGTTGCCGCCACGCTGGAGGCGACACTGCTGCAGCCGACCAAGTCGGCAAGTCAACCGTTCCTGATGGCAGCGGCGGAGTTGTCGCAAAGCAGTATGGCGGCCTACCGCAAACTGGTCTATGAAACGCCAGGCTTTACCCAGTACTTTTTCGACTCGACCCCGATTCGCGAGATTGCCGAACTCAACATCGGCTCACGACCGGCGTCACGCAAAGCGTCACAAAAAATAGAAGACCTGCGCGCCATTCCATGGGGCTTTAGCTGGGGCCAATGCCGTCTGACATTACCCGGTTGGTACGGCTTCGGCTCTGCGGTAGAGATGTTCCTGAACCCGGACAAGGCTGGTGCAAGCAAGGCGAACCCTAAAGTCAGACTGGCATTGCTGCAACAAATGTACAAGCAGTGGCCGTTCTTCAAAACACTGCTCTCCAACATGGACATGGTGATGGCCAAAAGCGACCTTGCCCTGGCTTCGCGCTACGCCGAACTGGTGGCAGACGCGCGCCTGCGCAAAAAGATCTTCGCATCCATTGAAGCGGAATGGCACAGCACAACGACTGCCCTGGGCCTGATCACGGGCGACAAACAGCGGCTGACCCACAACGCAGCCTTGCAACGCTCCATCCGTCACCGCTTTCCTTATATCGATCCCCTGCATCACCTGCAGGTGGAACTGGTTCGCCGCTACCGTGCGGGGCAAACCGACGAGCGCATTCAGCGCGGCATTCACATCTCGATCAACGGAATTGCGGCGGGGCTCAGGAATACGGGTTAGCCACCGCCTCGCGCACCGCTGCCAACTGGCGCCGCGACACGAGAAGCACTTCATCAATGCCATCGAGCCGCACCGCCCAGCCTTCGCCTTCTTCGGCGTCATAGTGCTTTTCCAGCGCGCGCACTGCCACTCTGGCGATCAGCGCGTTGCGGTGAATTCGCATGAAACGGGATTTGAATTTTTCTTCCAACTCGCTCAACGAACCTTCCAGGATGTAGCTCCTGGCCCGGGTACGTACGGTGATGTACTTAAGCTCGGCCTTCAGGTACAGCACTTGCGACAACGGCACGCGTTCAGTACCGCCGCGGTCTTGAATGATCAATACTTCTTCAGGTTGATCGGAGGTATATCCGCGTCCGGATTGCAGCAGTCGCTCGACCTTTTGCAATGCCGCCTGCAAGCGCTCCAAGCGCACCGGTTTGGTCAGATAGTCCAGCGCTTCCAGCTCGAACGCCTGCACCGCATGTTCGGCATGGGCCGTCACAAATACCACTGCTGGAGGATGCGGCAGGGCGTGCAGGATGCGGACCAAAGTCATGCCGTCGGCACCCGGCATATGTATGTCAATCAGTGCGACATCGACGCTTTGGTGTTGCAAGAACTCAACCGCCTGCGCCGCGTTGGCTGCCTCCGCTAGCAGGCTGATAGCGGGCGCAGTGCAGTCACCCAACAGGGTTCGCAAGCGCGAGCGCGCCAGCGACTCGTCGTCCACGATCAGCACTTTCAAGCGCATGTCAACAACGCCCTGTCTGTCACAAAGGCACCTCTATGCGCACCTGGAAAATGCCATCCTTGAGGGCGCTACGGAACTGGCCCTGCACATCGTGCAGCAGCTTGAGCCGATCACGCACGTTGTCCAACGCGACACCGTTGCCACGCATGCCCTGACCCGCTGGCACGGTATTGGTGACCTTGATAACAACGCTGGAGCCGCGACGCTGCGTCGATATCCTGATTTGCGCACCCAACGCACTGGGTTCCACGCCGTGTTTGACCGCGTTTTCTACCAGCGGCTGCAGCAACATAGGCGGCAATTTGGCCAGTGAAGCTTGCGGGTCCAACGCCCACTCGACCTGGATTCGATCGCCAAAACGAACCTGCTCGATCGCCATGTAGCGTTGCGCCAAGGCAATTTCGTCGGCCAGCGTAACAAACTCACCCTGCTCCATGAGTGCGTGGCGAAACAAATCGCTCAAATCTTCCAGCAACGCTTCGGCCTTGGCCGGTTCGGCGCGCACCAGTGCAATGGCGCTGTTCAGGGTATTGAACAAAAAATGCGGGCGAATACGCGACTGCAGCTCACTCAATCGAGCCGCCGTAGCGGCCGGCGTGATGGCCCGGGCGCGCGCCACCAACCCGGCGACCAACACCGCTGACAACGTGGCCCCACTGAAGGCGCTGGCCAGCCAGGGCGGCGACTCCAGCAAACCCACCATGGCCAATACGCCGCAAGCGTACAGACCTGCTACGGCGCCCAAACCAACACCGGCCACCTGCTGGCCAGTTGGACCCAGGCGCGCCAGTACCGTCTTGAGACTGCACGCCACAATCAACCACACCAGTGTCGCCGGTAAAGCACCGCCGGTGAGCAAGGCCAGGTGGGTCACCCAATCAAAAAAAGTGGTCGCGCCGAACATGGCACTGACACCCGCGGCCGCCTCGACAAACAGGACAGCCCTGAGCACCACGCCAACGTGACAGGCATCGAATACCAGCGCCCGCGTCGGCTTGGGCGTTGAGGGATCAGAAGTCAGATCCTGGAAGACCGATAAAATTTGCGAATCTTTCATTAAGAATTGGGGCGCGTGCCTGATCTCAAAGCCCGATTATTGATGATCTATTGCCAGAACACCAAACCTAACCCAAACTTCTGACGCGGCCGAAAAGATCCGACGCCCACCCCCATGACACACGAGCAATTCAACAAGAAATCTCAAGCCTGGTCAGCACTGTTCTCCGAACCCATGAGCGACCTGGTCAAGCGCTACACCGCCAGCGTTTTTTTTGACAAGCGACTGTGGCAGGCCGACATCGCGGGGTCGCTGGCCCATGCGGAAATGCTGGCGGCGCAAAAAATCATCGCCGAGGAAGATCACCAAGCCATTCAGCGCGGCATGACGCTCATCGCAACGGAGATCGAATCCGGCGCGTTTGAATGGAAACTGGAACTGGAGGACGTGCATCTCAACATCGAAGCACGCCTGACGCAGCTGATCGGCGATGCGGGTAAACGCCTGCACACCGGGCGCTCGCGCAACGACCAGGTCGCCACCGATGTGCGACTCTGGCTGCGCGCAGAAATTGATTTGATCAGTGGCCTGCTAACTGATTTGCAAAAAGCACTGCTCGAAGTCGCCGGGAAAAATGTCGAAGTGATTTTGCCGGGCTTCACCCACTTGCAGGTGGCGCAACCGGTCAGCTTCGGCCACCACCTGCTGGCCTATGTCGAAATGTTCAGCCGCGACGCCGAGCGCATGGTTGAGGTGCGTCGCCGCACCAATCGCTTGCCACTCGGTGCAGCGGCTTTGGCCGGCACCAGCTATCCACTGGACCGCGAGCGCGTCGCCAAAACGCTGGGTATGGTTGACGATCAGGGTCACGCTCAAGTCTGCCAGAACTCACTGGACGCCGTCAGTGACCGTGATTTCGCCATCGAATTCACCGCGGCAGCAAGCCTGTGCATGGTGCACATCAGCCGCCTGAGCGAAGAGTTGATTTTGTGGATGAGTCAGAACTTTGGTTTTATCCAGATTGCCGACCGCTTCACCACCGGCAGTTCCATCATGCCGCAGAAAAAAAACCCGGACGTACCTGAACTGGCGCGCGGCAAGACCGGCCGCGTGGTCGGCCACCTGATGGGTCTGATCACCCTCATGAAAGGCCAACCGCTGGCCTACAACAAGGACAACCAGGAAGACAAGGAACCCTTGTTTGACACGGTGGATACCTTGAAAGACACATTGCGGATCTTTGCCGAAATGGTGAGCGGCCAGCTCAACCCAGCCACCGGCGTAAAGGAAGGTGGCATCAACGTCAAACCCGAAGCGATGGAACGCGCTGCTTTGCGAGGCTACGCCACCGCCACCGATCTGGCGGACTACCTGGTAAAAAAAGGCCTGCCGTTCCGCGATGCGCACGAGACCGTAGCTCACGCCGTGAAGGCAGCCATAACGCATCAGGTCGATTTGTCGGAGTTACCGCTGCAAGTGCTGCAAGGGTTCAACCCCAGCATTGAAAAAGACGTGTACGAAGTACTGTCCTTGCGCGGCTCGCTCAATGCGCGCGATATTCTGGGCGGCACGGCGCCGAATCAGGTGCGAGCGCAGATTGCAAGGCATCGGGTGCGGTTGGAATAGGCTACTTTGCCCATGACAAGCTACCTTGCGCTGTTGCGTGGCGTCAATGTCTCGGGGAAGAATTCCATCACCATGCTTGCGTTGCGCGACAGTCTTTCGCACTTGGGCTTTCGGGACGTTCAAACTTATCTACAGAGCGGCAACGTCGTTTTTCACACTGCAAAGACAGATGAAACCCTGCTGGCTGCAAAAATTAAGACAGCCATCGCTGAGGATTTCGGGCATGAGGTTCCCGTTTTGGTGATGTCGATGAAGGACCTCGGTCAAATCGCCAATTCGAATTCTTTGCGACCGAAAACCTGTGAAGACGACACGCTGTTTCACTGCACCTTTCTGTTCCAGCCCGTTTCTCCAGCTATTTTCCAGGCGCTCAAGCTTCCCGCTGCCGCCGGTGAACGCGCGGTGTTGATGGGCGCAGCGATTCTGCTGCACTGCCCGCACGGCTACGGCAAAACAAAATTGAACAATAACTTTTTCGAGCGTGCGCTGGGTGTTGCAGCCACCACGAGAAACTGGCGCACCGTGCTTGCGTTGCAGGAACTTGGTAGCGCGCCGTGCCAGTAGAGCGTCTGGGCAAATTCATTTCAAACCTTCCCAAACGCATTTCAAAGCAGCCTGGCGGGCCAGCCGTTACCATCCAGACAAATTAAAGGAGACTGTCATGCCCGTAATCACCAACATCGAAGACCTGCGTGTGATGGCACAAAAGCGCGTGCCGCGCATGTTCTACGACTACGCCGATTCCGGCTCGTGGACCGAGAGCACTTACCGCGCCAATGAATCTGATTTTCAGAAGATCAAACTGCGCCAGCGCGTTGCCATCAACATGGAGAACCGCAGCACCGCCAGCACCATGGTCGGGCAGCCGGTGGCGATGCCGGTGGCGCTGGCGCCGGTCGGCTCCACCGGCATGCACCATGCGGACGGTGAAATCCTGGCAGCGCGCGCCGCCGAGAAGTTCGGGGTGCCGTTCACGCTCTCGACCATGAGCATTTGCTCGATCGAAGACGTGGCGGCCAACACCACCCAGCCGTTCTGGTTCCAACTCTATGTGATGCGCGACCGCGGCTTCATCGAGCGCCTGATCGCGCGCGCACAGGCTGCCAAGTGCTCGGCGCTGGTGCTGACGCTGGACCTGCAGATCCTGGCACAACGCCACAAAGACCTGAAGAATGGGCTCTCGGTGCCAGTGAAACCGACCTTGGCAAGTCTGGCCAATTTGTTGACCAAGCCGCGCTGGTGCCTGGGTATGGCGCGCACCCGGCGTCGCCAGTTCGGCAACATCGTCGGCCACGTCAGTGGTGTTGACGACATGAGTTCCCTATCGGAATGGACCACCCGGCAATTCGATCCGACGCTGAACTGGAGCGACGTCGAGTGGATCAAGAAGCGCTGGGGCGGCAAGCTCATCCTCAAGGGAATTCAGGACGTGGAAGATGCGCGACTGGCCGTCAACTCCGGTGCTGACGCGCTGATTGTGTCCAACCATGGCGGGCGTCAACTGGACGGTGCCGAGTCTTCCATTCGTGCCCTTCCCGCCATCGTGGACGCGGTGGGCAAGGAGATTGAAGTACACATGGACGGCGGCATCCGGTCTGGCCAGGACGTGCTGAAGGCTCGGTCGCTGGGTGCGCGCGGTACCTACATCGGACGCTCCTACATCTACGGCCTGGGCGCCATGGGCCAGGCCGGCGTGACCAAAGCGCTGGAAATCATTCACAAAGAATTGGATATCACCATGGCGTTTTGCGGACGCACCGACATCAACACGGTGGACAAATCGATTCTGTTGCCGGGCTCTTATCCGACTTGACTTTTTCTATCCATTTTTTTCGACTTCTACTTTTCCCCACTCACTCCCCCGCCCCTCTCTCGCCCCGACGGGCGAATGGGGCAGCCTCATGTGGCAGCATGTCTAAAGGTGGGAAAGCTGGATGGGTATCGGGTGCTGGCCTCTGCGTGGCGGCAAGGTCGGAACAGCCACTGGTGCGCGACATTCGCCCTGCTCCACAGCAATCGTTAAGTGGAATTACGCAGCGCGCGCAAGTGGAACCTCCCAGCCGGGAAACACGAGTACGGCAGGATGGCACTGCAAGGCACGGGCAAAAACCTTCGCGCGCTCGACACCTAAATTCACTCTACCGTTTTCGATGGCTGAAATAGTGGCTTGAGGAATACCAGTAAGTTCGGAAAGCTGGCTTTGGCTCAACTCCTGGAGTTCGCGCAAAATGCGAACCGACTCTCCCACCGACACTTCAACTCGTTTCTTTGCGGGACGAAACTCTTTCATGTCATGGCCTCCTGTAATCGTGGGCGGTAACTTGAACAACTTGGATAAGCAACACATTGGCAACAACCCGGTAAATCACCCGCCACTGCTGCCCTAGCCGGCAAGAGCGATGACCTTTCCATTCACCGGACAGAGCTTCGTCATGAAACCCCTTTATGGCTCGCAAACCGGGCGGGCCCGAGACTCTGGCAATGTCTTTCCACTTCTCGTAACGCTTCAGAACCTCTATAGGGGCAGAGCCGGAAAGCTGTTTGTCAACGCGCCGGTGTTCTTCGATTTCCCACATGCCGCATTATCCTCATACCAATTATGGTATGTCAAGCGCACCAAATTTCCGATGGGCATGTGCCCGCTGGTCCCGAATTCATCAACCTTTCAGGCCGCTCCAGTGCCACAGGCACCTGCTTTTCGCCTATCACAAACAGTTCGCAGGGACTGTTTGAGTCCGGGCTCAGCCCCACCTCCGGTTCTTGTTCGTCGCCCCGCAATTTCCCCTTGAGCTTACCTATTTAAATTTGACTGAGCCGCCCACTGCCGACCGGCATGGTGGGTGGCACGGCGAAAGGTCGTTGCCTACCCGGTACGCAACGGTACCTGACCATGACACCGGAGCTATTGCTTCAAGCCAGTCTGCGCTTTGAACGGTTCGCATTCGGAGGTGCCGACCATGCGTGAGACTACCTCGCTTGGCCCATGGATTCGCCGGTTTTTGCTCGAGCACCTGGTCAGCGAGCGCAATCTCGCTGCAAACACGCGATGCAGCTACCGAGACACGCTGTGCCAGTTGTTGCCCTTCGTGTCGGCGCGACTGCACAAGGCTGTGGATCGACTGGCGGTGGTAGATGTGTCGTCGAAACTGGTGCGCGAGTTCCTCAGCGACGTCGAGTCGTCTCGGGGCTGCGGCATCGCCACGCGCAATCAGCGGCTTGCCGCCATCCATGCCCTAGCCCGCTTCATCGGGGAGCACAGCCCGGAGCATCTTGCATGGTGTGCACAGGCTCGCTGCGTCCCGTACATAAAGGGGACCCACGCGAGCGTGCCCTATCTCGACAAGGCGGAAATCCGCAGAACCTGCGACGGACGCTTCGTCTCGAGGACGCAGATAAGCTCAACGGCCAGTATGAGACAAAGGCCGCGACGAGGTTGCGCAAAAGCCTGCAGGCAACACGGCGGAAACGCAAAAAAAACGCATGCTGACATGACTGTCTGCGCTGAAAATAGTTTGCCCTGATTGGCACGTCGACGGCCGTGAAAGAAACTCGCATGGCGGATCGAGTCATGTTGCTCATGCTCGCAACATATCAACTAACCTCCGATTAAACTTGCGAGAAATGCGTCAAGGCCCAATGAAATTTGCGACTTATGCGTAGACTTACTTGCAGATTATGCCGACAGAACTCAGCGGTCGCTCTACTGGGGGAGTTGTGCTTTATGTGGGGCAATGCGGCTCAAGCCGCCAACTTCGCACTGGCCAATCGATTCAGGCTGACGCCTTGCTCGGCAGCCATGAGTGCCAGATTGCGATGGACCAGCGGCGGGATGCGCACACGGAACTCGCCGCTATAGTTTTTCTCGGCCAGCGCCACAGGTACGGGCTCGCCGCTCGCTTGCATGTCGGCCACTACGTCGATCACCACTTTCTGGATACCCTTGAGCGCCGCCTCAGGTGTTTTGGCCAACCAACTCAGCGAAGCAAATTCGGCGCACAGGCCGACGTGTTCGCCATCTTCGGGCGACCAAGTGACGCGATAGGTGTAGTGCTTGATGTTCATGATCTACTTTTCAATTGTTCGATAGCTTGGAGGACTTGCCTTACTTGATATGGCTTCGCCTTACCTTTGGCGTTCTGGATGTTTACACGCGGGTCGCCAAGCCAAGGAGTCTTGAAAATGGCGTGGCTGCTACCGTCTTGCCGGGGCTTGCCGAAGTAGGTCTCGCACAGTTTCTTCAAATCATTGAAGCGCACATTTGCTGGCTCACGACGCATCTGTTCCAGCAGCTTTTCAGTGTTTGACATAGAACGGTTATGGTGCCATTAATGGCACCATATGTCAACCCTCCATCTTTGCCCACATGGGCGGTTTCAGAAGCATGGGCGGTTTCACTGGAGGGTGTCCCCGAACTTCCGCTTTCGCTACATGGCGGCACTACGATTTAAACTGAAAGTAACAGCCAAGAGCCGGGAGGCCCAAGGTGACAGCCAGAGACTGGAGCGCGTACTTCGTCGCACCAGTTCCCTTTGCAATCGGCGGTGTTGCAGAACCGTCAGGGTTGTCAAAGCCGCCGGGGAGTGCGTCTTCCACCGTGGCCAGCGAGCCATTGATATACAGCGCTGCCGAAATCCAGAGCGAAGCCGCCAGCCACTTGGCAGGGGTAAAAGCCGCGACCAAACCACCGACGGTGACACACACGGCAACGTGAACACAGGTGGCGCGTAAGTTCATAACGGCTATCGTAGTGCTAAATTGAAGCGTGTTCCCGGATGGCGACTTTCGAATGCATTGCGTGCGGTCAGCCCCCTCAGTTTGCCATTGTTTGTCACGACTGCAGGTGGATCTGGAAACCTGTGCCAAGCCCTGTTTATACAGTCACTATTGCAGCCACTTGGAGGCCAGCGCGCCCCTGTGCACAGATATCCCACCATCAAGTACGCGGCCAAATGGGGCTGTTGGCTCCTCTCTTGCGCCCGGCGGGGCGGGAGAGAGGCGGGGGTGAGAGAGCGGGGAAAATTACAGCAACTGCGTCACCAGCTTGAAATCAGCGTCATCAGGAAACGGCTTGATCGCAAAGCCCAGGCCTTTCATCAGCTTGAGCATGGTGGGATTTTTGGCCAGGACCAGACCCTCGATCTCGGTCAGACCTTTTTCCCGAGCGACCTCCATGATGGAGAGCATCAGGCGCGAGCCCAGACCCTTGCCACTGAAGTCGTCTGCCACCACCAGCGAGAACTCGCAACTGGTGCGGTCCGGGTTGCTGATGTAGCGCGACACGCCAACGATACGCGCCACCTCGGTTGCTTCACCCTCGGCGTCCACGCGCTGTTCCTGGCACACCGCCACCAGCGCCATTTCGCGGTCGTAATCAATCAGTGTGAAACGCGCCAGCATGGTGGCAGGCAACTCCTGCATGCTGGAGACGAAGCGAAAATATCGGCTCTCGGGCGACAGGCCGCGCACAAACTCCTGCAACATGGCGGCATCGTCCGGGTGCACCGGCCGCACCGTGTATTCGCCGCCGCCCGGCAGCGGCCAAACCTGCTCATGGCGCGACGGATAGGGCAGTATCGCCAGATGGTTGTAGTTGCGCGCCGAGGGCGGCGCGTTCTCGATCACGATGCGGGCATCCACCGCCAGCGCCCCAGACTCATCCACAATAATGGGGTTGATGTCCATCTCGCGCAGTTGCGGCAGCTCGCACACCATCTCGGACACTCGCAGCAGCACCTGCTCCAACGCCTCCATGTTGACTGGCGCTGCACCGCGCCAGTCACCCAGCGTCTCGGCGACGCGGGCGCGCTCGATCAGGCGGCGCGCCAGAAACTGGTTCAACGGCGGCAACTCCATGGCGCGGTCATTCATCAGCTCAATCATGGTGCCACCGGCGCCAAATGCGATCACCGGGCCAAACGGGTCATCTGTCACCATGCCCACGTAGATTTCGCGGCCGCGTTTCTGGTTCGACATGTTCTGCACCGTGACACCATTGATGCGCGCGTCGGGCTGCAACTTGGTCACGGTTTGCATCATCTCAAGGAAGGTGTCACGCACGCCCACGGCATTGACCACATTGAGCGCAACGCCTTGCACGTCAGATTTGTGGCTGATGTCGGGCGAGTCAATTTTGAGCGCCACCGGGAAGCCCAGTTGGGTCGCGATCATGATGGCTTCGTTGGCGTTGTGCGCCAGCATGGTCCGGGTCACGGGTATGTGAAAGGCGGCCAGCAGAGCTTTCGATTCCATCTCGGTCAGCACCTTGCGCCGTTCTGCCAGTACGCTTTCAATCAGCATGCGTGCGCCCTCAACATCGGGTTTGGCCAGATGAGACAAAGGTGTCGGCGTCTGCTGCAACAACTGCTGATTCCGGTAGAAAGATGCGATGTTGCCAAAAGCACCAACGGCGGCTTCAGGCGTGCGAAAGGTCGGTATGGCAGCTTCGTTCAGGATGCGTCGGGCCTCACCCACGGTGGCGTCGCCCATCAGGCAGGTCAACATCGGCTTGCCCAGCAGCTTGTTGGTTTGTGCCAACGCGTGGGCAATGCTGGCGCTGTCAACCCCCATTTTTGGCGAATAAATGGCCAGCACCCCGTCGATCTGGCGCGCCTTGCCAGCCGATTCAATGGCCGCCTTGAAGTGCTCCGGACCGGCTTCCTCAGAAATATCGATCAGGTCCGACAAGCTGGCCAGCGGGGGCAATTGTGTCTTCAGCTCCTGCGCCTGCTCCGGTGTCAGACTGGCCAGCAGCAGATTGATTTCGCTGATCCAGTCGGCTGCCAGCACACCCGGGCCGCCGCCGTTGGTCACAATGGCCAGTCTGCGGTCCACCGGGCGGTAGCGTGACGCCAGGCATTTGGCGGCTGAAAATAACTGCATAAACGAGCGCACCCGCACCGCGCCGGCGCGGCGCAAGGCGGCGTCAAAAACGTCGTCACTGCCGACGATGGAACCCGAATGCGTCAGCGCGGCCCGGTTGCCCGCCGGCTTGCGGCCAGCCTTCAGCACCACCACCGGCTTGGCGTTGGCGGCAGCGCGCAAAGCGCTCATGAAACGACGCGCGTTGCTGATACCTTCGAGGTAAACAACGATGCTATGGGTGTGCGCGTCGGCGGCCAGAAAATCCAGCACCTGGGCCATATCGACGGCAGTATTGGGACCCAGCGACACCACGGTCGAAAAACCAACACCGTTTTTTTGCGCCCAGTCGAGAATCGACGCCGTCAGCGCACCCGATTGCGAGACCAGTGCCAAGGGGCCTGGTGCGCTCAAGGTGCCGGCCACACTGGCGTTGAGTTGCAGATGCGGGCGCTGAAAACCTAGGCAATTAGGCCCCAGCAAATGAATCCCATCACGCCGCGCAATGCGGTGCAACTCGGCGGCATGCGCCGCGTCGATACCGCTGGAGATCACGAGCGCGGCGCGGCACTTGATGCGTCCGGCAATTTCCAGCGCCGATGCCACCTCTGCCGGCGCCACCGCAATGATTGCCAGGTCGGCCTGGGTGTGGGCCAGATCGGCCAACGTGCCACTGGCGTGAACATCCAGAAACACCAGTGTGCCGGCAAAGCGCTGCGCCCGCAGCGCCTGGTGCAGGGCGCGCGCCTGCATCGTCTGCGAGTCCGGATCGTCCACCTGGCCGGCAAATACAGCGATCGAGCTGGGCGAAAAGAGTGGCGTCAGAAAGTGCTTATCCATACGGATTCCAGTTGAAAAAGTAGTTGCTGCATCGCAGCATAACGTCTTTAATGACCATCAACTTTGACCTGAAGCATTATCCCTTCGCGCTATCCTCAAGACATGAGCGAAAAAATACGCCGCATCGCCCACCTCGATATGGACGCCTTTTATGCGTCAGTGGAGCTGCTGCGTTACCCACAGCTCAAGGGTTTGCCGGTAGTCATCGGTGGCGGGCGCAGAAACGTCGATGAGGCTATGCGACAGGCCCAGGGCGAGACACCATTGCATCGGATCCCGGTGTCCGATTTTCCGCAGCTCAAAGGCTATACCGGCCGCGGCGTCATTACCACCGCCACCTACGCGGCGCGCCAGTTTGGCGTCGGCTCGGCGCTGGGCCTGATGAAAGCCGCCAAACTCTGCCCACAGGCGATATTGCTGCCGGTGGACTTTGCCGAATACCGCAAATACTCGCGCGCCTTCAAGGCCATCATCACCGACATCGCACCCCTGATGGAAGACCGCGGCATAGACGAAGTGTTCATTGATTTCACTGACGTGCCCGGCGGCCAGCGCGAGGGTGGCCGGGTGTTGGCGCGGCTGATCCAGAAGTCGATTTTCGACCAGACTGGTCTGACCTGTTCAGTCGGCGTCGCACCCAACAAGCTGCTGGCCAAAATGGCCAGCGAGCTCAACAAGCCGAGCGGCATCTCCATCGTCTATGAAGGCGATTTGCAGGACAAAATCTGGCCACTGGCGTGTCGCAAGATCAATGGCATTGGACCCAAAGCCGACGAAAAACTGCAGGCGCTTGGAATTCAAACCATCGGTGAGTTGGCGCAAAAGGAAATGGGTTGGCTGATCGATCACTTCGGCCAAAAAACCGGTGCCTGGATGTTCCGTGCGGCCCACGGGCAAGACGAGCGACCGATCGTGCTGGACAGCGAACCGGTTTCGATCAGCCGCGAGACCACCTTCGATCGCGACCTGCACGCGGTTCGCGACAAAGCCGAGCTAGGGGCCATTTTCACCCGACTGTGCCAGCAGGTAGCCGATGACTTGCAAGGCAAAGGTTATGTTGGAAAAACCATCGGCATCAAACTGCGCTATGACGATTTCAAATGTGTGACGCGCGACCAGACGCTGGACGTCTACATCGCCGACGCACAAGCCATTCGTCACACAGCCGGACTGTGTCTGAAACGCGTTTCACTGGACCAACGCCTGCGCTTGCTGGGAGTACGGGTGGGCTCCCTGACGAAGATTGGCGACGCCGGAGCTTTGCAAAAAAAAGCGTCATCACAGACCGCATCACCAGAGTCACCCGTTGCTGATCCAATAACGGATACCAGCCAGCTCTTTTGAGCATGGCTAATTCAGAGTTCAACATGGCAGCCAAGCAGACCTTGCACAGCAATCAATGCAAGGCGTGGGTGGGGCGGATGTTGGGCGCGACATCAAAGAGGCTGCAAGCCGTTGAGCGCCCGGCATCTGCCCCGCCCGCGCCGGGTCAAAGCCAACAGCGCCCATGGCGGAGACTACAAGGCAATCTAAGAGTCATGGGTCACTACCCCCTACCACCTCACGATGACGAGGAGCGTAGGCATTACAGTAAGCCCAGGAGATTTAAATCATGCAATGTTTTACCCTGACCACTGAACACCACATCGCGCACCTGGTGCTGAACCAGCCAGACACGTTGAACACCATGAACCCGACGTTCTGGCGTGAGCTCGACGAAGTACTCACAAAGCTGCACAAAGACGGTTCAGCGCGCGTGCTGGTCATCAGCAGCAGCGGAAAACACTTCAGCGCCGGTATGGCGCTGGAGACCTTTGCCGGGGCAAATCTGATGGACGACCAGAGCCCTGAAGGGCGCGCCGCCATGTTTGATTTGCTGGCCGATATGCAGGCCACTTTTACCAAACTGGAGACGCTGCGCATGCCGGTCATTGCGGCCATTCAGGGCGGCTGCATCGGTGGCGCGGTCGACATGGTGACGGCTTGCTGCATTCGCTACGCCACCACCGATGCATTCTTTTGCATTCAGGAAATCAACATCGGCATGGTGGCGGACGTCGGCACACTGCAGCGCTTGCCAAAGTTGATGCCGCTGGCAGTGGTGAAAGAGCTGGCCTACACCGGTCGGCGCCTGAGTTCCCAAAAGGCCATGACCTACGGCCTGGTCAATGAGGTGTTCGAGACACCACAGCTCATGTTGGCCGCTGCCATGCAGTGCGCCAGCGAGATTGCAGCCAAACCGCCGGTCGCCATTTGGGGCACCAAGCAGGCGCTGCACTATGCACGTGACCACTCGGTTGACGAATCGCTCAAGCAAATGGGCTGGTTGCAAGGCGCCATCTGGAGCAACCAGCATGTTCTCGAAGCGGTAGTGGCGATGAAGGGCAAGCGCACCGCTGATTTTGCAAAATTGAGTCCGTTGCGGAGTTTCAGTGATCTGGGTTAATCAACCTATTGATCCGCATCAAAAATATGCCTGACCGAACGGCAAAAACTAGGGTTTTCCCGTAGATACTAGGGCCACTACCGACAAAGCAAGGTCCTTGTAAAAAACCCTATGAACTTCGAACTCAACTCTGACCTGATCGAGAACGTCACCTATGACGAAATCACCCTGGGCCAAAGTGCACGCCTGCTACGCACCCTGACCCTGAACGACATCAAGGCCTTCGCGGCCGTGTCGGGTGACACCAACCCGGCCCACCTGGATGCGGTTTATGCCAACGACACGCTTTACCACGGCGTCATTGCGCATGGCATGTGGGGTGGCGCCCTGATTTCTGCTCTGCTGGGCACCCATTTTCCCGGCCCCGGCACCATTTATCTGGATCAGGTGCTGCACTTCACCAAACCGGTTCGAATCGGTGACACGCTGACGGTGACGGCGACCGTCATAAGCAAGGACGACGCCCGCAAAAGTGTCGAACTCGATTGCCAGGTGCTTAACCAAAAAGGCGAGCGCGTGCTGCACGGCACGGCACGGGTGCTGGCGCCAACCGAAAAAGTGCGCTTGCCGCACGTCAACGCGCCGCAAATTCAGCTCTTTGACCCGCAGGCCCGCTTCAATGAACTGCTGGCGCTGGGCGCCGGCCTGGCCGCGGTGCGTTGCGCTGTGGTGCATCCGTGCGACGCCGGCTCGCTCAGCGGCGCCATGGACTCGGCCCGCTACGGCTTGATTGTGCCGGTCTTGATTGGTCCGGAAGGACGCATCCGGCACCTGGCCCAGGAGGCCGGAATTGATCTGGGCGACACCGAAATCATTTCAGTTCCACACAGCCATGCGGCGGCGGAGATGGCAGCCGAGATGGCTGCCAAGGGTGCGGTGGAGGTCCTGATGAAAGGCAGCCTGCACACCGACGAACTGGTTCACGCGGTACTGGTGCGCCCCGCGCTGCGCACCGGCAGGCGCATGTCGCATGTGTTTCGTTTTGACATACCGCTGTACCGCAAGCCTTTGCTGATCACCGATGCGGCACTCAACATACGCCCCAGCCTGCAGGAAAAAGTCGACATCATCCAGAACGCCATCGACTTTGCACGCGTGCTGGGGGTGCAAACGCCCAAGGTCGCGATTCTGTCAGCGGTAGAAACCGTCAACCCCAACATTCCGTCCACGCTGGACGCCGCCGCCCTGTGCAAGATGGCCGAGCGCGGTCAGATCAAGGGCGGTGTGCTGGACGGTCCGCTGGCCTTTGACAATGCCATATCGGCGCACGCTGCACAAGTCAAAAACATACGCTCGGCGGTCGCTGGCGACGTCGACATCCTGGCGGTGCCGGACCTGGAGTCCGGCAATATGCTGGCCAAGCAGCTGGAGTATCTGGCCGGAGCCAGTGGCGCCGGACTGGTGCTGGGCGCGCGCGTACCGATTGCCCTGACCAGCCGCGCCGACGGACCGATGAACCGCGTGTCCTCGGCACTGTTGGCACTGCTGGCAGCCCACAGTGCGCGTCGCGAACAGTCGCGCCAGGCTCGCTGAGGACCCTCCATGGCTATTCTTGCCGTCAACGCCGGCTCCTCATCGCTCAAATTTTCGATTCACCCGCTGCAGAACGGCCAGGCGCAACGCAGCGTGCTGACCGGCAGCATCGAGGGATTGGAGCCCGCTGGCGAGCCGGTGCTGGGTTGGACCTTTCAGGGACGACAGCGAAGCCGCCACCTGAGCGCCACCGCCACCGATCCGTTCGACCACGCACTGCAAAACCTGGGCGAACTGCTGGTCGAAGATGCGGCCATTCCGCAGATCAAAGCCATCGCCCATCGCGTGGTTCATGGCGGGAGGGACTTTTCCGCCAGCGTGCGTATCACCGCTGAGGTGCTGCGCCAACTGGAGAGACTGATATCCCTGGCACCGCTGCACCAGCCACAAAACCTGCAAGGCATTCATGCCTTTCAAAGAGCCTTTCCAAGCACGCCCCAGATTGCCTGCTTTGATACCGCCTTCCATGCCACTTTGTCTGAGCTCGATTACAGCTTTGCCCTGCCGCAGGCGCTGGTTGAGCAAGGTGTGCGCCGTTACGGTTTTCATGGTCTGTCTTACCAGTACGTCATGAGTCAACTGGTGCAACGCAGTGAGCAAGCTATGGGTCGGGTCCTGATGGCGCACCTGGGTAACGGTGCCAGCCTGTGCGCTGCCCTTGGGGGACGCAGTCGCGCCACCAGCATGGGGTTCTCGACACTGGACGGTCTGGTGATGGGCACTCGCTGCGGATCACTGGACCCCGGCGTGCTGCTGTACCTGCTGGAGCAGGGCTGGGGCCACGCCCAATTGCAGAACCTGTTTTACAAGGAAAGTGGTTTGCTGGGCGTGTCCGGCATTTCCGCCGACATGCGTCGTCTGCGCAGCGATGCCAGCGCAGCGGCGCAGCGAGCGATCGACTTGTTTACCCATCGCGTGGTGCATGAGTCCGGTGCCATGATCGCTGACATCGGCGGGCTCGACATCCTGGCCTTTAGCGGTGGCATTGGCGAGCATGACAGCGTGCTGCGCGCCCAGGTCTGCGACCGCCTGTCCTGGCTTGGTATTGCACTCGACCCCTTGCTGAACCAGCTGGCAACCGGCAGCGAGGCGCTGGCCATTCACCAGCCTGACAGCCGCGTCCAGGTTTGGGTGATTCCGACCGATGAAGGCCTGGTGGCGGCGCAGGAAGCGGCACGCTTGATCAGCTGAAGGCAGAGCCGCCAAGCCGAGCTCAGTGCCGAAAACTCTCGGTGGCACTTTTCACTGGCGCGCCGTTCGGGTGTTTTGCGGCAGCGCCTGCGGGTAGCTGGTGCGAAACGGGTTGATGTCGACACCGCCGCGCCGCGTGTAACGCGCATAGACCGCAAGCCGCGTCGGTTTGCAGCGGCTCCAGATGTCCATGAAAATACGCTCCACGCATTGCTCATGAAACTCGTTGTGGTTGCGAAAACTCACCAGGTACTGCAGCAAACCTTCCTGCTCAATCGGCGCGCCACTGTAGCTGATCCGCACGCTACCCCAATCCGGCTGGCCGGTCACCAGGCAGTTGCTTTTGAGCAGATTGCTGGTCAACACCTCTGTCACCGGTGCCTCAAGTGGCATCACCCGCAGCAGGTCAGGAGCCGGCGTGTATCGGCTGCACTCGATGTCCAGCCGGTCCAGACTCAGGCCGTCGAGCTCGTAAATCGGTTCCCGGTCAAACAACTCGGGCAACAGGATTTTGACGCCAACCGATGGCGCCGCAGTGCCACTGCTTTGGCCCGTGCCTGAGGCGTCACGCCAGACCGCTTCGCTAACGTCTGAACGAAGGCGCGCCTTGACCGCATCGGCGTCGGCAAACGGCGTGTTGTTGAAACTGTTGAGATAGAGCTTGAACGACTTGCTCTCGATAATGTTGGGGGATTCGCAGGGCACCGTGATGTGCGCCAGCGCCACCTGCGGTTTGCCGCGCAGGTTAAGCCAGCTCAACTCGAACACCGTCCACATGTCGGCACCAAAAAAAGGTGCGTCACCACCAATGCCAATCTCTGAGCGTTTAGCCGCACGCGCAATCGGAAACAGCATTGACGCGTCGTATTGGTCAATGTAGGCCGAAGGTTTACCGAGCTTCGAATCTTGCGGGTTGTTCATGGCGTCGGGCCCTGGGTTGACACCGGCACAGCAGCGGCTTTCATATGGGACAACAGGGCAGGCAGCAAACGCTCCACCACACCGGGTGGCAAGTCGTGGCCCATGCCTTCGATGCCCAGCAGTGTGGCGCCAACAATGCGCCGCGCCGTGTCTTCGCCACAGGCGTAGGGCACCAGCGGATCGGCCTTGCCGTGGATCACCAGTGTTGGCACCCGGATGCTGGCAAGTTGCCCGGCGCGGCTAACGTCGGCCATCACGGCCAGCATTTGTCGCAGGGTGCCGACCGGGTAATAGCCGCGCTGCAAGCCCAGCAGGATGCGCTCGCGCAACTCATTCTCGGGCGTCGGAAAGGCGGGACTGCCAATCACCCTGAACAGTCTGACGTAATGCGCCAGCACCAGTTGCGGGCTGTTGCCTGCGGGACGTTGCAACAAAGCACGAATGACCTCCGGGCGCGCTTGCGGCAGACCCCGGGCGCCGCTGCTGCTCATGATGCTGGTCAGGCTCAGCACTCGCTGGGGCGCAGCCAGCGCCAGGCGCTGCGCAATCATGCCGCCCATGCTGACCCCCACCACGTGCGCCTGGCGGATGCCCAAAGCGTCGAGCACACCGAGCGAATCGGCCGCCATGTCGCTCAGACTGTAAGGCGCACGCGGCGTCAATCCGAGCTTGTACTTGAGACCTTGCCAAACCAGATTGGGTTTGCCCATCGAATCAAAATGCTGACTCAAACCAACATCGCGGTTATCGTGACGAATCACCCGGCACCCCGCATTCACCAGGGCCTGCACCAGTTGCGCCGGCCAGGCGACAAGTTGCATGCCCAGACCCATGGTCAACAAGACTGCGGGGCGGGCTTCATCGGCGCCGCTGTCCTCGACTTCGATGTCAATGCCGTTGGCTCTGATTTTCATGCCTGACGACGCCGAAAAACCAGCCGATCAGGTCGCGATGCGGTCGCGTCGAAAGCATAGCCTTCAGCGTCAAAACCCTGCAACTGCTGCGGTGTCACCAGCCGGTGCGCGGTGGCATAGCGCGCCATCAAGCCGCGCGCCCGCTTGGCATTAAAGCTGATGATTTGGTACTTGCCATCGCGGTACTCTTCAAAAACGCACTCGACCACCCGCGCCCTCAGAGCTTGGGTGGCAACTGCCTTGAAGTACTCTTGCGAGGCCAGGTTGACAACAACCGGCGAGATATCGCGCTGCAAACGTTCGTTCAGGTAGGCAGCTATCGTCAAATCCCAGAACTTGTAGAGGTCCTTGCCCTTCTCATTGGCGAGTCGGGTGCCCATTTCGAGCCGGTACGGCTGCATCCAGTCGAGCGGTCGCAGCACGCCGTACAAACCACTCAGGATGCAGACATGGTCTTGCAGCCAGTCAAGTTCATTGGCAGCCAGACTCTTTGCATCCAGCCCATGGTAAACATCACCATTGAAGGCCAGCACCGCCGGCCTGGCGTTCTTCGCCGTGAATTTGGGTCGCCAAGCCTGGTAGCGTGCCACATTCAGCGCCGCCAGCTTGTCGCTCAAACTCATCAGGGACGCGACTTGTTGCGGCGACTTCTGACGCAACAGGTCGATGAGCTCACTGGCCTGCTTGACGAACAGCGGCCGCGTGTGCGGTACCTCAAGCACCGGACTTTCATAGTCGAGCGATTTGGCAGGGGAGAGTAAGAACAACATGACGAAATGACTTTATAGAGGCTGGGCGCACAAACAAAAGGCTTCCTGACGAAGCCTTCATTATCGTGACTGCCAACCGGTCGTCTATTTGAGATCGCCCGCCAGCGCGGCCAGTGTCTCAAGCGCAACCATCGTGTGCGCCGGATAGTGGGTGTGATCACAGCCCAGCTTGACGCTAGCGCCGGCCTTCACCGCGGCACACATGGGTGGCGTCAGCTCAAAGCGCACAAAGTGCACGGCCGAAGTCTTTTCGTCGTTCTCGCGCTCCATGTCTTCATCGGCAATGGCGTAGACGCGAGGCTGCCCCTCGACCTCGACAAACAAGCAGTCCTCGACGCCAATCAAACGGGCCAGTTCGCGCTGGCGCTCGTTGACGTCGGGGTACTCGATCATCATGGTGGCCTTCCAGTTGGCGCCGTCCGGCACCAGCGGCGCGTAGGCCTCGATTTCCTGCAGGATGCCCTCTTCTTCAAATATTTTTTCAATCCGCAGCATCTCCTGGATCTGGTAGCGAATGGTGGTCTCGCTCTCAAATTGCAGATTGATGTGCTCGCCCAGGCGCACGCTGCGCAACTTGCGGTGCGCCATGATGGTCGGCTTGTTGGCCTTGCGGTATTTGGTGTAGGCCTCCAGGCTCATGAGGCTCTCGGGGGTAATGGTTCCGGTCAATTGCATTGTTGAGATTCCGTCGTTACTTCAATCCATAGGCCCTGGCAACCAGGCTCAGCGGGTGCTGCAAATCTGGCGCACCCAGGCCGTTGACTTCAAAGCCCTGGGCAATGTGATGACCGCCCAACGGGCAGTCCGAGCTGATGAAATCAGGTTTGCTGCCATCCTTCATATTGGCCATGGCCTTGAACAGGGGTTTGCCGATCTTCATGGCGGTCTGGTGGTGCGCCTTCTTCACACCAAAAGTGCCGGCATGACCCGAGCAACGCTCGATCGTGTTAATCGTCGTGCCGGGAATCATCTTCAGCATCTCTTCGGTTTTTTTGCCAATGTTCTGCACCCGGCCGTGGCACGGAATCTGATAACTTACATTGCCCAGCGGCACCGGGAATTCGGTTTTGAGAAGACCATCGCGCTTGCGTTGCATCAGGTACTCGAACGGGTCCCACATGGCGTCCTTGACTAGCTGCACGTCGGCTTCATCCGGGTACATCAGCGGGATTTCCTGTTTGAACATCAGCGCACAACTGGGCACTGCAGCAAGAATGGCAAAACCGTCTTTGGCGTAGCGGGCCAGCACCGGAATATTGGCTTCCTTGCTGGCGTTGACCGAGTCCAGATCACCCAGTTCCAGCTTGGGCATGCCGCAGCATTTCTCTTTCTCGACAATCACATAAGGCACGTCGTTGTGATCCAGAATCCTGAGCAAATCGAGGCCGATGCCGGGCTCGTTGTAGTTGATGTAGCAGGTGGCAAAAATGGCGACCTTGCCGGGTGTCTTGGCGCCGTCCGTCACCGCCGTCGCCTTGGCTTTGGGTGGGCTGGAGCGAAATTTTTGAGTGGCCAATGACGGCAGCCAGGCGTCTTTGTCGACACCTGCCAGGCTTTCCATCACACTGCGCGCCACTTTGGTTTTGTTGACCGCATTGGCCACCTGGACCACGATCGGGATGCCGGCAAACTGACCGTGCACGTCGGTCGAGGCCAGCAATTTCTCAGCCAGACCGACGCCACCGCTCTTGAACTTGATGGCTTTGGCGCGCAGCATGGTGTGCGGAAAGTCCAGGTTGAACTGGTGCGGCGGCACATACGGACACTTGGTCATGTAGCACAGGTCACACAGGTAGCACTGGTCCACTACTTTCCAGTAATCCTTTTTGTCGACGCCGTCGACTTCCTGTGTTTTGCTTTCATCCACCAGGTCAAACAAGGTGGGGAAGGAGCCGCACAAGCTGACGCAGCGCCGACAGCCGTGGCAAATGTCAAAAATGCGCTCCAGTTCATGAAAGGTAGCGGCTTCGTTGTAATAGTCGGCTCCCTTCCAGTCGATGGGATGGCGGGTTGGAGCCGACAAATTGCCTTCGCGTGTCATGGAGTGATCTCGTTTTGTCTTTTTGAATCTTCTGCATTGGGCACTGGAAGCAGCGCCCAACACAGAGGAATCAATTGAAATTAATCGACCAGTTCTGCCAACGCCTTGGTGTAACGGTTGGCGTGTGAACGCTCTGCTTTGGCCAGTGTTTCAAACCAGTCAGCCACTTCGTCATGACCTTCGTCACGTGCGGTCTTGGCCATGCCGGGGTACATATCGGTGTACTCGTGGGTCTCGCCAGCCACCGCCGACTTGAGGTTGTCACGGGTGGCACCAAACGGCAGGCCGGTAGCGGGGTCGCCACAGGTCTCCAGCCACTCCAGATGGCCGTGCGCGTGGCCGGTTTCGCCCTCGGCGGTGGATCGGAACAAGGCAGCCACATCCGGCTGGCCTTCCACGTCGGCTTTGTTTGCGAAATACAGATAACGGCGATTCGCCTGTGACTCGCCTGCGAAGGCGGCTTTCAGGTTGTCTTCCGTCTTTGAGCCTTTGAGTGCTGCCATGGAAATCTCCTAGAGTTTAGAGAAAATACGAGCGCTTTGGGCAAAAATTTGACCAAAGACGGCTCCAAGCTTAGCCGGGATAGGGAACTGGGTCTAATTGACTGCTTCAATGCCCTGAATTGCTTCAGGCTATAAAAAATGTTTTACCGAATAAAATCAAAACGATGAACGACGCACTGCAACAGCCCGGCCTGAACAGCCTGTCCAAATCTTTTGAGCCGGCCGCCCTCGAGGCCCACTGGGGACCGGAGTGGGAACGTCGGCAATATGGTCAAGCCGGCTACCGTGGCAGCAAGGTCGCCAAAGATGGCGCACCGTCATTTGCCATTCAGCTGCCGCCGCCCAACGTGACGGGCACACTGCACATGGGGCACGCGTTCAACCAGACCATCATGGACTCGCTGACCCGCATGCATCGGATGCGCGGCGACAACACAGTCTGGATTCCGGGCACCGACCATGCCGGCATTGCCACCCAAATTGTGGTGGAACGCCAGTTGCAGGACCAGAAGATCAGCCGCCACGACCTCGGTCGCAAAAACTTTGTGGCGAAGGTCTGGGAGTGGAAAGAAAAATCCGGCAACACCATCACCACGCAAATGCGCCGCATGGGCGACAGCGTCGACTGGAGTCGCGAATATTTCACGATGGACGACAAGCTGTCCAAAACCGTGACCGAGACCTTTGTCCAGCTCTACCAGCAAGGCCTGATCTACCGTGGCAAGCGCCTGGTGAACTGGGACCCGGTGCTGCAAAGCGCGGTGAGCGATCTGGAAGTCGAAAGCGAAGAGGAAGACGGTTTTTTGTGGCACATCAACTACCCATTTGCCGACGGCGCGCAGATAGTTGGCAGGGAAATGGCGCTAGGCCTGACCGTCGCCACCACCCGTCCGGAAACCATGTTGGGCGACGTGGCAGTGATGGTGCACCCGGACGACGAACGCTACCAGCACCTGATTGGCAAACACGTTAACTTACCTTTGTGTGGCCGCAAGATTCCCGTCATTGCCGACGACTATGTTGACAAAGCCTTCGGCACCGGTGTGGTGAAAGTCACGCCGGCGCACGACACCAACGATTACGCGGTCGGTCAGCGCCACCAGTTGCCGATGATTTGCGTGCTGACGCTGGACGCCAAAATCAATGACCAGGCGCCCCTTGTGTATCAAGGGCTGGACCGGTTTGTGGCGCGCAAAAAAGTGATCGCCGATCTGGAAGCCCTGGGCCTGCTGGTTGAAGTCAAGAAACACAAGCTGGTGGTGCCGCGCTGCGGCCGTACCGGGCAAGTGATTGAACCGATGCTGACCGACCAGTGGTTTGTGGCCATGAAAAAGGCCCCCACGCTCGGCACTGACGTGTCCTCGCTGCCCCCCGAGGGGGCGAATTTTTCTAGGGGCGGCCCGTCGAAAAATTGCCACCTCCCCACGGGCAAATCGATCGCCCAAAAAGCCATCGACGCAGTGCAGTCCGGCGACGTCAAGTTCGTGCCCGAGAACTGGGTCAACACTTACAACCAGTGGATGAACAACATCCAGGATTGGTGCATCAGTCGCCAGCTCTGGTGGGGCCATCAGATTCCGGCCTGGTACGACGAAGAAGGCCAAGTCTATGTGGCACGCAATGAGGCTGACGCGCAGGCGCAAGCACCTGGCAAAACGCTGCGACGTGACGAAGATGTTCTCGACACCTGGTACTCCTCCGCCTTAGTCCCCTTCAGCACCATGGGTTGGCCCAATGTGGCCCCCACGCTTGCGACTGCGTCTGCTGCGCTGCCCCCCGAGGTGGCCCTCGCGCCTAAGGGCGGCCTGTCGGCGCTCGATGCCAACGCTGCGCTGGGACGGGTCGGGGCCGGACGCAGCGATTTGGCGACCGAAGGGAGTATGAGCAAGGCCGGTTCCGGCTCGGCCGCAAGCGGGGAGCTCAGCGATTTCGATTTGTACTTGCCCTCCTCCGTGCTGGTCACTGGTTACGACATCATCTTCTTCTGGGTGGCACGGATGATCATGATGACCACCCACTTCACTGGCCGGGTACCGTTCAAACACGTCTACATCCACGGCCTGGTGCGTGATGCACAAGGCCACAAGATGAGCAAATCGGAGGGCAACGTGCTGGACCCGGTGGACCTGATCGACGGCATTGCGCTGCCAGAGTTGCTGGCCAAAAGATCGGAAGGCCTGCGCAAACCCGAGACCGCGCCGCAGGTCCGCAAGAATACCGAGAAAGAGTTTCCCGTCGGCATTCCCGCCTTCGGTGCCGACGCCCTGCGTTTTACCTTCGCCTCTCTTGCTTCATTGGGACGCAGCATCAACTTCGACGCCAAGCGCTGCGAGGGTTACCGTAATTTTTGCAACAAACTGTGGAACGCCAGCCGATTTGTGCTGATGAACTGCGAAGGCATGGATTGCGGTTTGAACGAGCACAGCAAGGAGGAATGCGTGGTCGGTGGCAGCGCGCACGCCTACCTTGAATTCAGTGCGGCCGACCGCTGGATCGTCTCGCTGTTGCAGCGCGCAGAAGCCGACGTTGCCAAAGGATTTGAAGAATACCGCCTGGACAACGTCGCCAGCACAATTTATGACTTTGTCTGGAATGAGTTTTGCGACTGGTATCTGGAAATTGCCAAGGTACAGATTCAGGGTGGTAATGACGCACAGAAGCGCGCCACCCGCCGCACACTGATCCGCACCCTGGAAACCATCCTGCGCCTGGCGCACCCGGTCATCCCGTTCGTGACCGAAGAACTGTGGCAAAAAGTGGCGCCGGTGGCCGGTCGCAGCGGTGAATCCGTTTCAATCGCCGCCTACCCTCAGGCACAGCCGGAACGCATCGATGAAGCGGCGCTGGCGTACGTTGGAAAACTCAAAGCGCTGGTGGATGCCTGCCGCAATCTACGCGGCGAAATGAGCGTCTCACCAGCCACCCGGTTGCCGCTTTATGTGATTGCCAGCCAGACTGCAGAAGCGGCCTTCCTGAAACAATCGGTGCCGGTATTGCAGGCGCTGGCGAAGCTCAGTGAGGTTCGTGTGTTCGAAGATGAGGCCGCCTGGTCCGCTGCCGCCCAGGCAGCACCGGTGGCGGTGGTAGGCGAAGCACGCATCTGCCTGCACATGGAGATCGACCTCGCTGCCGAAAAAATTCGCTTGAGCAAAGAGGCCGCTCGACTGGAAGGGGAAATCGCCAAAGCCAACGGCAAATTGGCCAATGTTGCTTTTGTCGCCAAGGCACCCCCTGCCGTGATTGAGCAGGAACGCAAACGGGTGGCCGATTTTGTCGCCAATCTGAGCAAACTGAATGAGCAGTTGGCAAGACTGGGGCAGCTAGGACAACCGGGCTAATGCATTTCCGCTAGCGACGTCGCAGCACGTGAAAAAACTCCTTGCCGATGGTCTGTTGTTGCACCAACTCGTTACCGGTCTGCTTGGCAAAAGCCTGAAAGTCGCGCACCGAACCGGCGTCAGTGGCGACAATGCGAAGTTGCTGCCCGCTTTGCATCTCTGACAGCGCCTTTTTGGCCTTCAAAATGGGCAATGGGCAGTTCAGGCCCCGGGCGTCAAGTTCTTTGTCAATTTGCATTTGATCTTCTCGTAATGGCACAAGTTTGGTGACTTCAACTTCAAGCCCGCTTGGGGAACTCGGCAAACTGCGGCTCATGCCCGCGTGAGCGCAACCAGTCGGCCAGTGCGTAGCCGGTGCCGGCCGGCCAGCACTTCACCTGGTCAAGCTCAAAAAGACGGTAGTCCACCAGCTCGGGCGATAGCTGCACGTCGCCGTGGCACACCGCATGATAGGCAATAATGATCTGATTCATGCGCTGAAAATCGTAGACGCCGATCAAGTTCAACTCGCTCGTTTGCAGACTGGTTTCTTCCTTGATCTCACGCGCTATGCCGCCCTGCGGCGTCTCTCCTGCCTCCATGAAACCGGTGATCAACGCGAACATCTTGCCGGGCCAGGCGGCGTTTTGCGCCAGTAAAATTTTGCCCTGGTACTCAATCACCGCCGCCAATACCGGTGTCGGGTTATTCCAGTGGGTGTAACCGCAGGCAACACAACGCAGCCGCTCTTTTTTGCCTCCGTCCTCAAGCTGTGCGATGAATTCCAGCGCGGTCGCACACTGCGGGCAAAACTTGAATGAATGTGCCATGGCGTGCCATCAAGCCGGAAATACGCCAGTGGAGAGGTAGCGGTCACCACGGTCGCAGACAATGAAAACGATGGTCGCCTTGTTGGCCTGGCGCGAAATTTCTTGCGCCACACAGCAGGCACCGGCCGCAGAAATGCCGGCAAAAATGCCTTCTTCGCGTGCCAGGCGCCGGCACATCTCCTCAGCATCTTCCTGGCTCACATACGCCAACTCGTCAACATGGGTTGGGTTGTAAATTTTGGGCAAATATTCCTGCGGCCATTTTCGGATGCCGGGAATACGCGAACCTTCTTTCGGTTGCACGCCGATGATCTTGACGGCCGGGTTTTTCTTCTTTAAAAACTGCGAAACGCCGGTGATGGTGCCGGTGGTGCCCATGGCGCTGACGAAATGCGTGACTTGTCCGTGCGTATCAGCCCAGATTTCCGGCCCGGTGGTCTCGACGTGAATGCGCGGATTGTCGGCATTGGCAAACTGGTCCAGCACGCGACCTTTGCCGTCGGTCTGCATTTGCAAAGCCAAATCCCGTGCGTACTCCATACCGGCACTCTTGGGTGTCAGAACCAACTCGGCGCCAAAGGCTTTCATGGTTTGGGCGCGCTCAACCGACAGGTCTTCCGGCATGATCAAAATCATGCGATAGCCCCGGATGGCGGCAGCCATGGCCAGCGCAATGCCGGTGTTGCCCGAGGTCGCTTCAATCAGCGTGTCGCCGGGCTTGATCTCGCCACGCTCCTGCGCCCGGCGGATCATCGACAAGGCCGGGCGATCCTTGACCGAACCGGCCGGGTTGTTGCCTTCGAGCTTACCCAGAATGACGTTGCCGCGGCTGGCATTTTCTGCAGCACAAACGCGTTGCAATCTGACCAACGGCGTCTTGCCGATGGAATCTTCAATAGTTGGGTATTTCATAACTCGCACTGTGCCATAATTCGCGCCTTCGCTTCTCATGGCCCGAGTGGTGGAATTGGTAGACGCACGGGACTCAAAATCCCGCGCCGCAAGGCGTGCCGGTTCGATTCCGGCCTCGGGCACCAGACGTCGCTGTCGCTGACGTCTGAAAGGCAGACATTGACCGGTACTTTTTGTCAAGTCGCCGGCATCACTTAATCCCGACTAGCCTAATCGGGTAATTTGTCACGATTTCTGATCTTTTTCTTATCTCGAACTTAAACATTTGCTCACAAGTTCTGTTAAATTAGCTTAAACGTTAAGATAAATCAATCACTGGCAAATATTTATATTGACTTGAACAGAAAATTGGCCTAGGGCTTTATTTTTTCCCAGGGATGGGTTTTGTCAGCTACATGCCGCGAAATCGGGACTCATGTTTGATTCCATTGAACCTTTGAAAGTGCACTATGACTTTATCTCTAGTGGAACACGGCAACAAGATTCGAACCTTGTTGGTCGATGACAATGTTCTGTTTCGAAGCGGGCTGGCTTCGCTGATCTCGGCACAGCCAGACTTCTCGGTGGTGGGTGAGCTGCGGGGCGGCAAGGAAGCGGTGCAGGCCTGTTTCGCCCTGGAGCCCGACCTGATCATGTTGGATATCCTGCAATTCGGCAGCAGCGGAATCGACACCGTGGCGCAGATCAAACGGCGCCAACCGAAGGTCAGCGTGATACTCCTGACCAATTTCAGAAACGAGGAATATGTACGCGCCGCGCTGGAAGTTGGCACCGACGGCTATGTGCTCAAAGACACCAGCTTCGAAGATTTGCTGGCGTCCATGCGCAGCGTGGCGGCGGGCAAAAAATACCTCAGCCCGGACGTGATGGGCCGTGTCGTCGAAGGCTTTTTGCATCCCGAACAAGCGCAGGCCAAATCGTCGCAACTGGAGTTGCTTAGCAAAAGGGAACGCAGCATTTTGCAGCTCATCGCCGAAGGTCGCACCAATCGCGGCACCGCCGAATTCCTCAATCTGAGCCCCAAAACGGTAGAAAAACACCGCGCCAGTCTGATGCACAAACTGGGTTTGCGCAATGCCGCCGAACTGACGCTAGCCGCCATGGACCTGGGACTGATTGCACGACCAAAATCATTGTCGCGCCTGGTTGGCGAGCGTCGCGCGCAGACCTTTGTGATGTGACTCCGACGTTGCTACGCCAAGGCGTGGCAGCGCAGCGCGTGATCAGTCACGGCACGATCCAGTTGTGCGCCGAGACCAGTCGCAAGCCCGCAGTCTCCGAAAATTGAACGAGATGCCCGCCCTTGGACGCAAAATGCTGCCCGTTTGCGAGGGCCAGGCGGGGATAGTAGCCGGTCACGATACGGTGCTCCAGCTGCGACTCCACGCGCTCAATCAGGAAGTCACGCACGAAGGTATCGA